>OMJG01001784.1_pt1 | contig 11664 bp, 12 predicted proteins | sample 1646431 | NCBI WGS metagenome assembly OMJG01 (sample SAMN03771674, study PRJEB25209) | food metagenome | isolation source: Cotija cheese | place: Mexico:Jalisco,Michoacan | collected 2011-12-12 | reverse complement strand
TTTTTCATAACTTCGACGCTAAACCCAAAGCGCAACCCCACACCAGAGCAAGCCTGAAAAGCTGTGGATAACTACGTTGACACGTCACTCAACAGGCCAAGTTGTCCACAGGTGGAGCAATTTCGTCCAAAAGTGCGTTCGGCCGGGGTACAGGCGTGCGCATTTTGAACCAAGTCCCTTGTGGATCGTGCAGTGCGCGGATATTGATTGTCCGACGAGGATGTGCAAAGCTTCTGGATGAATCACCGATGGGGCTGCTTTTACGAGCGTAGGCCGGATTTTATCTTCTAATAGGCAACAAAACCAGTATCTTCGCTCGCAGAAAGGCACACCATGCGCATTGGTATTCCCGCAGAAATCATGAACAGTGAAAGCCGCGTGGCCGCCACTCCGGCGTCCGTGAGCACCCTTGTTCAGGATGGTCATGAAGTCTTTATTCAGGCGGGGGCCGGCGTGGGCGCCAGCTTCTAGGATGAGGAATTCAAGCAGGCGGGTGCCACGGTGCTGGATTCTGCGAAAGAGGTCTGGGAAACCGCGCAGCTGGTGCTGAAGGTCAAGGAGCCACTCGAGGAAGAATACGGGTATCTGCACGAGGCTTTGGTGCTGTTTACGTACCTGCACTTGGCAGCATCAAAGCCGCTGACCCAGGCCCTGATTGATTCCGGTTGTACTTCCTTGGCGTATGAAACCGTGACCGATAGGAATGGTGGTTTGCCGCTGCTGACGCCAATGTCGCAGGTGGCTGGGCGTTTGGCTGTCATTGAGGGTGCACACCACTTGATGTCCACGCAAGGCGGATGCGGTGTGCTGCTGCCTGGTGTTCCCGGCGCCAAGCCTGCCCGCGTGGTGGTTATTGGCGGTGGCCAGGTGGGGGCATCGGCAGTAGCCATGGGAACTGGGCTGCGAGCAGAGGTGACCGTATTGGATTTGGAGCCGCAGATTTTGCAGCGTTTTGATGACCAGTACCAAGGCCGCGTTCGCACCCAGATTTCTGACCCGGTGACTTTGCATGAAGAGCTCCTGGAAGCAGACCTGGTCATTGGCGCTGTGCTCATCCCGGGCGCTGCTGCGCCGAAGCTGGTGACAGAAGCGATGGTCAAGGGCATGAAGCCGGGTGCCGTGTTTGTCGATGTTGCCATCGACCAAGGTGGTTGCTTTGAGAACTCCACCAAGACCACTCATGATGACCCGACTTACAAGGTCCACGACACCCTGTTTTACTGTGTGGCTAACATGCCAGGCGCGGTAGCGAATATGTCCACCCGCGCGCTGACGACCGCGACGTTGCGCTATGTCCGCGATATTGCATCGGAAGGCGTTGATGGCGCTTTCGAGCGCTTTGCCGGATTGCGTGATGGCCTAATGACCCGCGGCGGCAAGTTGCTGTCCGATCCTGTCCGTGAAGCGCTGGATCTCTAGTGGTGTAAGAAAACAGCAAGATGCCCGAGCCAGCACCTGATGTGCGGGGCTCGGGCATCGTTGTAACTAGCGCCTTCCTCGAGGAAACTGATTAAGGCGCTTTGTTGATGAGCATGCCAGCTAGCTGGTTCATGTGCTGCCAAATCATTTGACGGTATGGCATCGGAAGGGTTTCTTCATCGATGTCATCGAGAGAATTCTTCATCAACTTCAACCAGCGGTCATGGGCTGCCATATCAATCGGGTAATTCATGTGGCGCATGCGCATGCGCGGTGAACCGCGATTTTCATTAAACAGCGCCGGCCCGCCCCAATACTGGGCGAGGAACCAGAGGAGGCGATCCTCAGCACCGGCGAAGTCTTGGTCCGGGTACATCGGACCCAAGATGTCGTCTTCCGGTACCTGTTTATAAAATCCCGACACTATCTTTCGAAAGGTCGGCATTCCGCCAATCGCCTCATAGACGCTGCTATTCGCAGACATGAGTTACTTACTCGTCCTTCTTCAACTGTGGGGCAGTGATACCAATACCATACGGGTAGGGGGTAGCAATGCCAGCATCGTTCATGGAATTGAGAACGCGTGCCTGCAGAATACGCTGGACATCCCACTGGGAGCCAGGCAGAGTCTTCACGGAAACACGGAAGGATAGGTAGTCCGGCTGGAAGTCGGTAACACCATTGACCACTGGCTCATCCAGAATCAAACCGGCAACTTCTGGCGTCTTCGCGGCAGCCTTCACGCTGCTTTCAATGACCTCATAGGCCTTTTCGGTGTCATTAGACAGACCAACTGGGACCTGGACGCGGGCGACAGAGAATTCGTCGGAGTGGTTAGCAACCTGAAGGATTTCACCGTTGCGGACGTACCAGAGTGCGCCATCAATATCGCGCACGGTGGTGATACGCAGGGTGATTTCTTCCACGTCACCGAAGATGCCGTTGCCCAAGTCGATGGTGTCACCAATGCCGTACTGGTCTTCCAGCAGCATGAAGATACCGGACAGGAAGTCCTTGACCAGTGATTGCGCGCCGAAACCAAGAGCAACACCAAGAACACCAGCAGAGGCAATCAGCGGAGCGATGTTAACACCGACCTGGTCAAGGCTGGCTAGGAATGCCCAACCCCACACCACGATGGCTGCCGCAGAGCGGGCGACATTCGCCAGAGTTTTAATGCGCGAGATTCGCCGGTTCTCGTGCGATTTGTCAATCGCTTCGAGTTGCTTTTCTTGCTTCTCTTTTTGCTTCTTGTTTATCCCTCCTGGCCGAGCAAGCTTGGCGATGGGGGAGGTACGGATGGTCTTCTTCTCGATGGAAGATTGAGCTATTTTACCAATCAGGCGTCGGACGAGCCAGTGCAGAATCAGCGCAACAATAATGATGAGGGCGATAGCAATTGGACGGTTAATCAACCAGTCTTGGGTTTGAGGATCAGACCACCAGCTGGAGACACTATCAACGGCTTCACTTGGAGTAGTCGAAGCCGCAGCCAGCGTCGTTATATCTGCAAGTGATGAGAAATTAGTCAGGGTAATCACAAACTTTCGCTTTAATCTAACAGGCCTTAAACCTAGGGCTGGCCTGGTGTTTCTAAGTCTGCACGGCTTAGACAGGGTGGTCTAAACGTGCCGTTTATCGTACCTGCCCAATAGTAATAAATCAGTCTGATTCTTTCCTGTGTAGAAAGTCGCGAGACTATAAAGTTTCATCTAGTTTGAGGAAAGAAAGCACAGCTCAACGCAATAAAGTCGCAGGTATACGGCCTGCTTTGTTGTTGGTTGTGGGTCGTTGGCGCGCGGGGAGATAAACCGGCGCGCCTTCGACTGTGGAAAATTAAAAGATGAGCCGGCCTTGTGAAGTGAATAATATTCGGGGATTCGTCATGCAAAATGAACAGCTTGGTCTATAGTGGGCACTGTTTGTATTAGAAGGCCGAATTAAATCATTGGAGGATTGTGCACATGTCTGGAAAAACCAAGCGCGAACTTGCTAGTGGGTTTAACTCCCGCGCTATCCACGCAGGGTGGGAACCAGATGAGCACATGGGCTCCATCAACGTCCCGATCTATGCGTCGACAACTTTCGCGCAGAATGGTCTTGCGGATCTGCGCGGTGGCTTTGAGTATGGCCGCGTGGCCAACCCAACCGTGCGCTCTTTGGAGCACACCTTGGCGGCATTAGAGGACGCTAAGTATGCCCGCGTATTTGCTTCCGGTATGGCAGCGACGGATGCTTTGATTCGTATCCTGGTACGCCCCGGCGACCACGTTATCTTGGGCAATGACGCTTATGGCGGCACCTACCGCCTGCTTAATAATGACTACGGCGAGTGGGGCTTGGAGCTGTCCATCGTTGACACCTCTGATTTGGATGCAGTTGCTGCGGCAATTCGTCCGAATACCAAGCTGATCTGGCTGGAAACCCCAACCAACCCGGCGTTGACCGTGACTGATATCGAGGGTGTTGTTGCCATCAAGCAGCACGCACAGGTTGTTGTAGACAGCACCTTTGCAACTCCGTACCTGCAAAACCCGCTGTCTTTGGGTGCGGATTATGTTCTGCATTCAACCACCAAGTACTTGGGCGGACACTCGGACGTCCTAGGCGGCGCAGTAGTGACTAATGATGAGCACGTGGATGAGCGCCTGCTGTACTTCCAGGGCTGCGTTGGCGCAGTTTCTTCGCCTTTCGATGCTTATCTCACCGCGCGCGGCATTAAGACCTTGGCTGTGCGTATGGAGCGCCATTGCACTAACGCGCAGCAGGTGGCGGAGTATCTGCAGTCACGTCCAGAGGTTAAGCAGGTGCTGTACCCAGGTTTGCCGGATCATCCAGGCCATGAGCTGGCAGCGAAGCAGATGCGAGGCTTCGGCGGCATGATGTCCGTGCGCTTCCACAAAGAAGACCACGCACGCCAGGTCTGTTTGAACACTCGCCTGGTGTGTTTGGCGGAATCCCTCGGTGGTGTGGAATCGCTCATTGAGCACCCAGAGAAGATGACGCACGTATCGGCGGAAGGCTCCGAGCTGGTTCCACCGACTGACTTGGTTCGTATTTCCATCGGTATTGAGGATGTTGAAGACCTTCTCGCCGACTTCGAGCAAGCACTCGACGACTTGGATTAAATCCTTTAAGTTGCCAGAAGCTGCGATAGCTATGTGGTCTATCGCAGCTTTTGCCTTTTCCTAGATAGGGTAGAGGCCATGACTGAAGTACAAGAATCTAAGATTGCTGTTGTTACAGGCGCTACCGGCGGCATGGGTGTGGAGATTGTTGCCAATTTGGTAGCTGACCACCATGTTTATGCTTTGGGCCGCGATAAAGCGAAGCTTGAAGAACTCGTGGCCGCGCACGGCGAGGCAGTTACCGCTGTCGAAGTTGATTTGGTTAATGAGCTGGAATCGATGGAATCAGTTCTGCCGGCGCTTGAACGCGTCGATGTGCTGGTTAACGCAGCTGCGATTGCGAATGCTTTCTCCGTTGAAACGGCGCGGGTAGAAGATTGGCGTTCGCACATGGACCTTAACGTGCATGTTCCAGCTGAACTGACCCGCGTGCTGCTACCAGGACTGCGGGCGGCAGAAGGCACCGCAATCTTTATCAATTCTGGCGCCGGCCGTGGTGGATTCGGGGACAATGTCGTTTACGCCGCAACAAAGCACGCGCTTTATGCGCTTGCTGATGGCCTCCGGAAGTCTGAACACGACATTCGTGTGAGCACCATCGCGCCGGGGCCAACGGACACCGCGATGTTCCAAGGGCTCAATGGTAACTACGATAAGAGCCACGTGATTGCCCCAGTGGAAGTAGCTAAAGCTATCCGCGCCGTGATTGATGCGGGTCCAACAACGCAGCTGACTGAGGTTCAGGTTCGTCCGCGGATCGAACTCGCGGACCGCAATTAACTGCGGTCCGGGCTAGGAACAAGGACAGATACTCGTGATTATCACTGCGCTTGCGCTGTTTATTGTCGGAATCGCGTTGATGTTCAACGGGCTGCAGATGCGCAAAAAGCGCCTGCAATTAGGCTCAACCTGGGGTTTTCGTACCGAAGACACGATGGTTTCTGACGCGGTGTGGAAGCACAGCCATTCCAGCGTCGGTTTGACTGTCATGTTCGCTGGACTCGGCGCGGAGATTGCTGGAGCTATCCTATTGCTCATTCCTGCGCAGAGTGTGACCGTAAGTTTAACGGTCACACTCTGCGGTCTGGCGTGGGTGGCCCTGCTTTATCTTGCTGCTAAGAGCAGGGCCTCGGAGATGGCCACCCGCATCTATAAAAGCTCTACTGGGCGTCGATAGCGCGGTTGCGCAGCGCACGCGCTAAACGGTCACGCTCTTCGGTAACTGCACGACGCAGGCCGCTCGGAAGTTCGTTTTCTAAGAACTTATCGGTGGCATCGATGGTCTCCTGGGAAACATTCCAGGATGGGTACAGACCCTGGATGGTGCCCAGCGCAATCTCGCTAGAACCGGCGTCCCAGACCTTCTGTGCGTTGGCGAAGTACTCGTCCGGCGCAAAGATCAAGTGCTTTTCCGAGCCGGACATGGTCAGGCCCTCCAGCTTGTGGCGCAGTTCCAGATTGGACAACTGCAGGGACATGATTTCATCCCAGACAGCGCGCTTGTTCTCATCTGAATTAAACGCAGCCAGTGCACGCAAGGATGCCTGGTAGCCAGAAGCGGTGTTGTCTGCTTCGAGCTCCTGAGCAACGAGGGCCTCGACATCGTCGATGGCGCCGTTGGCAACCAAAGCCGCCAGCGCCTTCCAGCGCAGTGCCTTGTCATCGGAGCTAGCGCGCAGCTCAATCAGGTAGTCACGCGCCGCTTCATTCAAGTCGATCTTGGTCAAAGCCTGCTTGAACACAATGGAGCGGTTGCCCGCTCCATTGTCATCGGCAGCGGACGCTTCGGCCAAGAAGGCATCGGCAAGCAATGCGAAACCTTCGGCCTGTGCCCACTGCGGATCGGCATAGGTATCAACCGCAGTAATCGCCTGGTTGCAGATACGCTCCAGCACAGCCAGCTCAGTTTCTGCAGACAAACCGCGGGCAACCAGCTGCGCGAAGTCGCGGGCGCGCATAGTGCCAGCGCGAGTCATCTCCCACGCGGTGGACCAGCACAGAGTGCGCGCCATCGGGTCCGCAATCTTGTCAATGTTGTTGACCACAAACTCCACGGTTTCTGGGTCAAATTCTAGAAGGGTGTAGGTCAAGTCATCATCGTTAAGCAAAACTAGCTCTGCAACCTCGGCGCCTGCGAGCTCTGGGATCTCTGTGCGCTCACCAGAGATATCTACCTCTACCTGCTTAAAACGGCTAACTTTGCCGTCTTCTAGGCGGTACAAACCTACGGCGATGCGGTGGGTGCGCAGCGTGTCACCGGACTGCTGCACGGCGAAGGAAGTGTACTTGCCGCCTTCCTGCTCGGTCTCAGCAGACAGCGTGTTCACACCAGTCGTCTTGAGCCATTCCGCAGCCCAGAAGGACAAATCGCGCCCCGATGCATCCTCCAAGTGACCCAATAGGTCATTGAACGTTGCGTTGCCCCACGCGTGCTTGCTGAAGTGGCGGCGAACGCCCGCGAAGAAATTCTCACGGCCGACATAAGCCTGCAGCTGCTTCAACACCGAAGCGCCCTTGGCATAAGTGATGCCGTCGAAGTTCTGCTCCACGGTCTCAATATCGGAAGCATCCGTGGAGATTGGGTGCGTGGTAGGAAGCTGATCTTGCTGGTAAGCCCAGGACTTCTCCACGTTGGCGAAAGTTACCCACGCGGTGTCGTACTCAGTGCTTTCCGCCTGCGAGATAGCCGCAGCCCAGGTGGCAAACGACTCATTGAGCCACAGGTCATCCCACCACTTCATGGTGACCAGGTCACCGAACCACATGTGGGCCAGCTCGTGCAGGATGGTGTCCGCGCGGCGCTCATACATGTAATGGGTGGCCTGGGAAGAGAAGACATACTCATCACGGATGGTCACACAACCCGCATTTTCCATCGCACCGGCGTTGAATTCTGGCACGAAAATCTGGTCGTACTTGCCAAACGGGTAGGCGAAACCAAAGTTTGCGTGGTAGAAATCAAAGCCCTGCTTGGTCTCCGTGAACAAACGCTCCGCGTCCATGTGCTCAGCCAAAGAAGCACGGCAGTACAGGCCCAGTGGGACCTCCAACTGCGCGGCCGGCTGGCCTTCAGGATGTGCGGCGAGCACACCCTTCCACGTATCGGTGACCTCATAATAAGGACCCGCGCACAGTGCGATGAGGTAGGTGGACAGCGGAGTATCCACTGTCGCACGCCACGTGTCGCCCTCACGGGTAACAGGGGAGTTGGTGATGACCTTCCACTGACTTGGGGTGTGGAAAGTCAACGAGTAGGTGGCCTTCATGTCCGGCTGGTCAAAGCAGGCGAATACGCGCTTGGCATCCGCGGTCTCAAACTGAGTGTAGAGATACACGTTGTCATCTACCGGATCCACAAAGCGGTGCAGACCCTCACCCGTGCGCGAATAGGAAATCTTGGCGGTTACCTTCAGCTCATACTCTGCAACCTCCAAACCCGACAGCGCGACGCCATAAGTTGGGTTGTAGGCGTCCAGAGGAACCGGGACGCCGTTGAGGCGGGCTTCCACAATTTCATCCGCGCGCAAGTCAATGAAGGTGGATCCGGTGGCGGTAGCCTCAAACGTCACGGTGGTGTGCGAGGTGAACTGCTTCTCCTCCCGCAAGTCCAACTCAACGTCATAGTGGGAGACACTGATCAATGTTGAACGGTGCTGGGCCTCATCATGGGTGAGGTTTACAGAGGTCATAAAAAGTAACGCTCCTTCGGTGGAATTAAAAGTTATGCTTGGAAATTGTACAAGGCGACAACATTCATCTTATGCATAGGAGTTTAACCCGTGTCTCAGTCTGTGAAATTTTGGTTCGATGTAACTTGCCCATTCGCGTGGGCTACTTCCCGCTGGATTAAGGAAGTAGAGAAAGTTCGCGACATCAATGTTGAGTTCGTACCAATGTCACTAGCTGTCCTCAATGATGGCCGTGACCTGCCAGAAGACTACACCGAAATGATGAAGGCAGCGTGGGGACCAGCCCGCGTATTTGCCAAGGTAGCTACCGATGAGCCAGCCAAGGTTGATGAGTTATACACCACCTTGGGAAACAAGCTGCATGGCGAAGAGCAGGCCGGCAAGAAGGGCTTCGGCGCTTACGATGAGCTGATAAAGGAAGCTTTGGCTGACACCGGCTTGGATGCTTCCTACGCTGAGGTTGCCAATACCGAAGAAGTCGACGAAGCACTGCGTGCTTTCCACAACGAAGGCATCAACTCTGTCGGCGATGAAGTAGGCACCCCAGTGATCAAGCTGGGCGACACCGCATTCTTCGGCCCAGTTATCACCCGCATCCCAACCGGCGAAGAAGCTGGCGAAATCTTCGACGCGGCAGTTCGCTTGTCCGAGTACCCTTACTTCTTCGAAATCAAACGCTCCCGAACCGAAATGCCACAGGTCAGCAACAAGTAATTCTGACTTAGCTCAACGCGCATGCATTTCATTGTTAGTATTGGTCGCATGCGCGTTTACTTAGGAGCAGATCACGCAGGGTTCGAGACCAAGAATCTCATTAAAGAACACCTGACCAGCCAGGGCCACGACGTTTATGACTGTGGCGCACATGTTTATGACGCTGAGGATGACTACCCAGCGTTTTGTATTGAAGCCGCACAGCGAACCGTCAATGATCCAGGTTCTTTGGGCATCGTGCTGGGTGGCTCCGGCAATGGTGAGCAGATTGCTGCCAACAAGGTCAAGGGCGCACGTTGTGCGTTGGCGTGGTCTCCTGAGACCGCCCGCCTTGCCCGTGAGCACAACAACGCTCAACTCATCGGTATCGGTGGCCGCATGCACTCCGCCGAGGAAGCCTTGGCCATCGTGGACGCTTTCATTGACCAGGAATGGTCCCAGGCTGAGCGCCACCAGCGCCGCATTGACATCCTTGCCGAATATGAGCGCACCAACATTGCCCCTGAGGTTCCTGAGGCACCTGAAGCCTAAAGTTTAACTCACAACTAAAAACTATTGCCCACAAGCACTCGTGAAAGAGTAGCTTGTGGGCATTTGCTTGCCGATGCCTAACGTTTGGGGCGTTTAGGGCTTAGCTAAATTCATCCGGGTCACTGCCGACACGCCCTTCTTCGCCCAAGTCCAAGTCATTGATGGCGAGCATTTCAGCATCCGTGAGTTCAAAGTCAAAGATGTCAAAGTTCTCACGCATACGCGATGGGGTAGCGGTCTTTGGGAAGACGATGACGTTGTTCTGCAGGTGCCAGCGTAGAACAATCTGCGCAGGGGTCTTTGAGTGTGCCTCTGCTGCTGCGAGGATGTCTTCGTTTTCCAACAAGTCAGTCTTGTTTTGCCCCAGTGGTCCCCAGGACTCAACCTTGGTGCCATGCACACGACCGGCGTCGATTTCTTTCCAACGTGCGAAGTAAGGGTGCAGCTCAATCTGGTTGACAGCGGGGCGAATCTTGGAGACCATCTCCAAATCTTCCAGGTTTTTAACGGTGAAGTTCGCAGCGCCGATGGACTTGGCCAGGCCTTGTTCTTTCGCCTGCTCCAAGCCCTTCCAAGCGGCTTTGAAGTTGCCGGTGCTGGTCGATGGCCAGTGGATGAGGTACAAGTCAACGTAGTCCAAGCCCAGCTTGTCCAAGGATTCCTGCAGTGCTGCTTCCACGTCTTCATGGCGATCATTCCATAGCTTGGTGGTGATGAACAGCTCCTCGCGTGGAACGTCCGATTTAGCGATAGCTGCGCCAACGCCTTCTTCATTGCCGTAGATGGCAGCGGTATCTATATGGCGGTAGCCCACCTTCAAGGCTTCAGCAACCAGTGCTTCGGTGTCCTCGGGTGGAACCTTGAATACGCCGTAGCCCAGTTGCGGAATGGTGTTGCCATCGTTGAGTTCAACGACTGGGACAATTGAGGGATCAAATTCTGATGTTGATTGGTGTTCGGTCATGGCCACGAGGATACGCCGAAAATGACAACGGAAAAGGGGCCAGCCAAAGCACCCGCACTTAGTGCGAGAACACCTTTGACTGGCCCCTAAACTTCAAAGACCGGTGTGAAAATTAAGTCTTAGAAATCAAAGCCGAAGTCGAAGATTCCTCCGCCGTCGCCGCCGAAGAGGCCGCCGCCATCTCCCATATCGCCGCCGCCCATGTCGCCGCCGGCATCGCCCATGTCGCCTCCGGCGTCTGCGCCAGCATCACCCATGTCTCCGCCGGCATCTCCGACTTCGCCGGCAGCTGCTGCCTCGCCGGAGTAGCCAACACCAGCCATGCCCATGAACATGGCGTTGAACATCATGGAGTAGCCCATCATCCACACGCCAGTAGCCATGGCATCTGCCCACCATGGGCGGGAGTACCAACCAGCTGGGACCGGACGGCCCGCAACGGTGCCGCCAGGGTAGTAGTTAGGGGTTTCTTCAGAGGCATAAGGAGAAGCAGTCAGAGTCTGACCGTCTTCGCCTTCAATGGTGCGCTTCTCCGTCACCTTGCCTGCGGAGCGCTGACCTTCTAGTGGTGGCAACTCCGGACCAGCATTCATGCCCATGATGTCGCGCGCTGCAGCAACATAATGCATGCCTTCCAGTGCGGACTCGCGTGCAAGCTTTGCCTGATTGGCGGTAGTTGCCTGCGCAAGTGCGGAATTAGCAGCGGTAAAGCGCTCTGATGCGTCAGCCATCGCCTGGGTCGAAGCTGCATCGGTGCCAGAGATTTGCATGACTTGGCCGCCAAGACGCTCAGTCCAGCGCTGCGCATCAGCGTGCGCGTCCGCGAACTCTTGGCGTTCGCGTTCTTCTTTGCTCTTCTTTGAATTCTTCGAAGACAAGTACCAAGCTCCGCCGCCCAAGACAGCTACAACTAATACTAATTCCAACATTGGCGTTCACTTCCCACAATTGTTTTATCGTCTGTAAAGAACAACGGCTACCAACAGCATAAAGTTCCACGGCTCACATTAAAAGGAAAGTACCAAGAAACAGACGAAGATTAGCCCGCTTTCCTGCACATATTTCGATTGTGGTGGGGGTCATTTTGGTTTGAATAATCTCCGTGCGTTAAGATGGCTAACGCACATCAAAGAGATGCGGTGTGGGAATGTCGTATAGTGGCTAATACCTCAGCCTTCCAAGCTGAAGACGCGGGTTCGATTCCCGTCATTCCCTCCAC
>OMJG01001782.1_pt1 | contig 11675 bp, 10 predicted proteins | sample 1646431 | NCBI WGS metagenome assembly OMJG01 (sample SAMN03771674, study PRJEB25209) | food metagenome | isolation source: Cotija cheese | place: Mexico:Jalisco,Michoacan | collected 2011-12-12 | reverse complement strand
AGTTGGGGCGGGTGTATTACCCGGCGCCGTACATGACCAACGAGAACCTCGAATACTTCGAGGACGCTTACGAAATCGGCTGGCAGAAAATCGTCGACACCTACGCCGAGGCGACGCAGCATGTGGATCAGGGTTTGTCCCTGACCTTGTTCTTCCCGTCCACTGCAACGACCCGTGACCTGAACAAGGCCCAGATCTACGCATGGCGCAAGGGCATCAAAACCCTCTACTACATCCGCATCCGCCAGCAGGCTCTCGAAGGCACCGAAGTAGAAGGCTGCGTAAGCTGCATGCTGTAGCGTGAAGCGCACAGCCCGGTGGGCTGTGCGTAGCTACAGTGAGCGCCCGCCAAGGGCGCGAAGGCGATCATGGCTGTGATCGCGCGTGAAGCGCACAGCCCTGTGGGCTGAGCCGTTTAGTGCGAAGCGCTGTGCGCTTCGCATAGGCTCGGTGAGCGCCCGCCAAGGGCGCGAAGGATCGCGAAGCGATCGCCACACGAGGCTATTGGGAACCGCAACTTTTCGTGCGCGATCGCCCACACCGAGATAACTGCACTAAAAGGACAGCAAAATCGTGAAAATCTGCTCAAAAAGCTGTACTTTTGATGCAGTTATCTCTTTTTGAGCTTTGTAGATGGATTCCGTGCGCACGGTTGGGTGCTGCGCCGGTCAACATACGTGATGGAAGGAAGATTATGGTACCTGTTTCAGTGCCGAGGCAACCGTTGAAGTTGATTGACCGGGTTTCGGCCATCAATTGGAACCGTTTGGAAGATGAGAAGGACCTTGAGGTCTGGGATCGCCTGACCGGCAATTTCTGGCTCCCGGAGAAGGTCCCCGTGAGCAACGACATTCCGAGCTGGCAGAAGATGAGCGATGACGAGCATACACTGACGATGCGCGTGTTCACCGGTCTGACGCTGCTCGACACCATCCAGGGCACCGTCGGCGCGGTATCGCTGATTCCTGATGCCTTGACACCTCATGAGGAAGCCGTGTACACGAATATCTCCTTCATGGAGTCCGTGCATGCGAAGTCCTATTCTTCGATTTTCTCCACTCTGGCCTCCACGAAGGAGATTGACGGCGCGTTCGCGTGGAGCGAGGAGAACGAGTTCCTGCAGAAGAAGGCGCAGATCGTCCTCGACTATTACGAGGGTGACAATCCGCTGAAGCGCAAGGTCGCCTCGACGCTGCTGGAGTCTTTCCTGTTCTACTCGGGCTTCTATCTGCCGATGTATTTCTCCAGCCACGCCATGCTGACCAATACCGCCGACGTGATTCGTCTGATTATCCGCGATGAGGCCGTTCATGGCTATTACATCGGCTACAAGTATCAGAAGGGCCTGGAGAAGGTTTCCGATTCCGAGCGTCAGGTGATGAGCGACTACACCTACGAGCTGCTCAGCGACCTCTACGACAATGAGGTGGAATACACCCGGAGCCTGTATGAAGGCGTCGGGCTGGTCGAGGATGTCGAGAAATTCCTGCGATACAACGGCAACAAGGCGCTGATGAATCTCGGATACCCTGCGCTCTTTCCATCTGACACCACTGATGTGAATCCCGCCATCATCGCCTCGTTGAGCCCGAACGCCGACGAGAACCACGATTTCTTCTCCGGCTCCGGTTCGAGCTATGTGATGGGCAAGGCCGTCGAAACCGACGACGACGATTGGGACTTCTAGGAAGTCCTGACTGCTCTCTGTGCCTCTGATAGGTCAGCAGCCATGTGGATAACAGTCTCGAAACCGCACTTTTCCGCGGCTTCGGGACTGTGTATTTTTGGTTTGATACCGCAGTTCCGTGCCAAATTCAAAACTTCAAACGGTAAAGTCCAAGCTTCCCGGAGCGACATGCTGTTGATTTGCATTCGATCTGCATGCGAGATGGGTGTCGTCGCCTCAACAGCGATGAATCGGGCAGTGAGAGGACGAACACGGTGAGCGAGCGCCTGAAGGGGGCGTGTTATGCCGTTGCGACACGTCTAATCAGTGCGTTGGTCCACGCGACGGCTTCTTCTACTGTCGGTAGTACCTCAATGTCTTCCGCAGCCTCGATATACAAGGTGTTCCAGTGGTCGCCGCTGCGTATGGTCGGTGGCCAAGGCTGTTGTCGGCGATAACTAAAAAGTTGCATGCAGGTTTCGCGGACTTGAATGAGGTTGAGATCCTCACCCTTGTCGAGCAGCTGAAGGTCAACCAAATCCTTGGCACGTTCGCTGCCCGGACTCGATGCGGCATGAAGTTTCTGCGCGACCTGATGATCGGCGCGCATCACTGAGACAGGCTTTGGTTCCCCCAGTCCTAGCTCGGTGAACAGCTCTGCGAGACTATTGGAGAGCTGGTACACGGGTTGCTCGGCGTCACCAAGCTCGTTATGCCCTAGCTCGAACTTCACCGTGCACCACGGTCTGCCCCGGTAATCCAGCTTCACATCAAAAGGCTGCATCACATATGCAGTCGGCACTGCGGCCGGTCGCGGCGCCTGCCGCTCGACAAGGCGACCCGTGAACCCCGCCCATCCCGTTGCCAGCGAGTCTTCGAAATCGCTGCGGAATCCGGACAGAGATTGAACTCGGGCTGCATCCAAGTCCTGAGTGAACCGGGTTCCCCGTCCGTATCGCAGAGCCATAGCGCTGCCGCCCTTGATGGCACCCTCGGGAAGCATCTGACCGACGACAACCAGGGACATTGACACGCGACGGCGCAATGCCAGCCCCTCCGAGCCTTCGAGGTTGCGGATGCGCTGTTCCAAAGAGCGTACGTTCACCGGTGCGCTGTCGTAGCTCATGGTCGTAGTCCTTTCCTGACCTGCCGCCACTCTGTCGTGGTCAGCAAACCTTCCTGTCTCGTCTGCTGAGCCGCATCCAGCAAACGCTCCGACTCGATACGCCCACGGCATTCGAGAATTGCCTCGGCCATCGGCTGCGACGCCAAGCCTTCATATGAGGTGGTACGGATCCCACCGGGAACCTGGGTCAGCTCGATGAAGGCCGGGAGCTTGGCGCGTACTCTGCGGGGAACCGCGACCTTGATCCGCCGCGGGTTCACATCAGCCAGCCCGAACAGCGCCAGCACCGATTCTCCATGCAGATACGCGCCGTCTCCGGCCCGCAGCAGGGCTTCGGCGAATTGGTCGAAGCGCGTCGGCGGAACGTCCGGCACGCGATACAGGCCATAGGCGATGTTCGTCAAACCCCCGCGCGCGGTGAGCTTGGGCAGCTCGATTGCAGGAACTCCGGCATCCTTCGCGTACTTGGTTGTGACGTAGCCGTAGTTGTCGTATGCGATCTCACGCACGACATCCCGATATTTCACCTTGGTTGTCATGTCACAACTATACCGCATACGGTAGAGTTGTGACATCGTTGCAATGGGTTTACGGTTTCGGTGTGTGAGTGTTTTGCTAGAGGGATGTGATGTGTGGAGGCCAGCTTCAGCTGATGCTCATTGTGGTCCATGACTACTCTCGATGCGCACCTGGTCCTTTGGCAACGCGGCGAACCGTATTCCGGTAGTAGATTGCATGCAGGGGAAGTTGGCGAACCTCTCCGCGACACGGCGAGTCCACGACTTGCGGAATATGGGAAAGCGTGGCAAGATAACGAAGTTGCCGTTTTTGGCTTAGGTTGGATGCGGCATGGCGGATTTCCCAAGCGGTCAAAGGGAGCTGACTGTAAATCAGCCGCGTAATGCTTCAGTGGTTCGAATCCACTATCCGCCACGCCTCGATAGCTCAGTGGTAGAGCACTTCCTTGGTAAGGAAGAGGTCGTGAGTCCGATTCTCACTCGAGGCTCTATGGCGGGGTAGCTCAGCTGGCTAGAGCGTACGACTCATAATCGTAAGGTCGAGAGTTCGAGTCTCTCCCTCGCTACAATCATCGGCAAAGAGTCGATGAGGTACGACTACAGAGGTGAACCATGGCAAAAGCCGCAGATATTCGTCCAGGCGTAACGCTGGCGTGCACCGTGTGCAAAGAGCGCAACTACATCACGACGAAGAACCGTCGTAACACTCCGGATCGTCTTGAGCTCAACAAGTTCTGCCCACGTTGCGGCAAGCAGACGGTTCACCGCGAAACCCGCTGAAACTCGCGGAGCGCAACGCACAACAAGCCCGACTTCGGTCGGGTTTTTTCGTATTCGAGTTATGCTGTAGCCCATGACTACCTCACCTTCTTTCGCGGATCTCACCACCATCGGTGTCGGAGGCCGTATCGCACGTTTTGAACAGCCGACGAGCCGTGTAGGCATCATCGAAGCGGTCGAGGATGCCGATGGCAAGGGCGTCCCCTTGTGCGTCATCGGCGGTGGTTCGAATATGCTCGTCGCTGATGCGGATTTCGACGGCATCGTGGTTCGTGATGCACGTCAGGAGATTGTGGTGCTGGACGAGGCCGCGCCCGTCGAGGGCGGCGACACCACGGTGCATATCTCTGCGGATGCCGGTACGAATTGGGATGACCTGGTCGCCTTCAGCATCCAGATTGGTCTGGAAGGCATCGAGGGCCTGTCCGGTATTCCGGGAACGGTCGGTGCGTCGGTGGTACAGAATATCGGCGCTTATGGTCAGGAAGTCGCCACGAGCGTTTTCGCCGTCGAAGTCTGGGACAGGGAGAGCAAGGTCGTCCGTACGCTCTCCTCCGAGGATATGGGTTTCGGGTATCGGACTTCGGCCCTGAAACGCAGCATGTACGCTTCGGCGGGCAATGTGGCGGGTCAGAGGAATCCTTATTTTCCAACGCCCAGATATGTGGTGTTGTCGGTGAGTTTCGCCCTGCGGCACAACGACACCGGTGTCGTCGCCTTCGACCAACTGGCTCGTGCGCTGCGCGTGGATATCGGTGAGAGGGTTTCCACTCAACTGCTGCGCGACCAGGTGCTCGCAGTGAGGGCAGCCAAGGGCATGCTTGAGGACCCTCACCGCTATCGGAAGCAATGGATGCAGTCGATGCGGCGTTCGGAGAATATCGCCCAAGCCCTGTCGACGCTGGAGCGGTTCACCGCTTCCGGCTCCGGCTCATGGGATCGCAACAGATGCAGTTGCGGCAGCTTTTTCATGAATCCGGTGCTCTCTCAAACGCAGGCGGCATTGCTGCCGCTCGAAGCGCCTCGTTTTCCGGCGAAGCTGCCGGACGGCTCGGCGGGAGTGAAGACCTCGGCTGCCTGGCTGATTGATCATGCCGGGTTTCGGAAGGGATTCGCGCTGTACGAAGGTGCTCGGGCTTCCTTGTCGACCGTGCACACCTTGGCGCTGACCAATAGGGGAGATGCGTCATGCTCGCAGATTCTTGATTTGGCTGTCGCAGTACGCGACGGTGTCGAATCGAAATTCGGTGTCAGATTGGTTCCCGAACCTGTGCTGGTGGGTGGCATCGCTATCTGAGAGAACGCTTCCAGATGCCCAGCTCTTGCCCAGACTATCTTACGGATAACCCATGTAGGATGTATGGAGCCCCTCAGAGTCAGCACAGCAATTCGCAAGCCATGAACGCTGTAATAGACGTTATTGGCTGACGAAAGGACTTAGAATGACCGACGCAAGAGCAAATGGCACACCCAATGCCTCATCCAATGGCAGACCAAATCCGACACCTCCAAATGACGACGACGGCACTGTCGTGCAACCAGCAGTGAATGAGCAGACGGAACATGCACCGCAACAGGCTGCTGCACCGTCATCTCAGTCCTCTCAAGGTGGAACCGGCGCGAATTTCCCGGTGCACAATTCCCCAAGGGTTACGATGGCCCAGCCCCAGGGTGATTACTCAGAAGCGAACGATTCGCAGTACCAACAGCCCCAACGTAGTCAAACGGCGCAATCCCCCAACGCCAATGCCGGGTATGTGTACCAGCAGCCACAGGGTCGGCCCTCGTCGGGTCAACAGGGCAATTGGAATGGCCAACCCCAGTTTTCGGCCTCCGGCCCAATGCCAGGACCAGCTGCCGCCGCATCGAAGGCGAAGACCGCGCGTACCTGGCAGGGGGTCAAACTCACGGTGATAGGCGCCATCAGCGTCGTGGCTCTGTTATGTGGTCTCGTCGGCGGCCTTGCAGGAGGCCTGATTGTGTCGTCGGTGTCAGGCGGTGGTACGCAGCAGTCCGATCAGGGCAACATGCCTCAGATGGGCGGCGGCAACGGGTATGGCCAACGCGGCAGCGGACAGGGCGGCAATAGCGGCAATAGCGGCAACTCCGGCAGTGATGGCAGTTCGGGAAGTGATGGCAGTTCCGGCAACCCAGGTAGCGCGGGCAGTGACGGCGGCCAGGGTGGAGATGGCGGCGGCAGCACGTCCTGATACGAACCTCGCCCATATGGGCTTTCTGCGATGGCTCCTGGCTTCGCGGTAATCGCCCGATACAGGCACCGTACGAATGCGATTTTTCGTACGGTGCCTTTGCATGGGAGCCTCGCGTACTGAGACGTCGCACAAGAGTCATATATCGAATATGGCCGAATCCTCGATGCCGTATTAGAATGTGATGCTGTTAACAGTTGCGTGAGGATTCACCGTTCCTTGGACGCCCGTCGACCGCCATGACCGCTGAGCCGCTGTCGTGTGGTCCGCCAGCGCTGAGATTGATGTCGTACCCCGCCGCTTCTAATGTGCAGATCGTTGTGGGGGCAGCATGAGCATTTTCAGAACCAAATCCGTCGAACAGACACTCGCCGAAACGGCCGAAACCGGACGTACGCTGAAACGTACGCTGAACGCTTGGGATATGGCGGTTATGGGAGTGGCCGTTGCCGTGGGGGCGGGCATCTTCTCCGTGGGTGCTCAGGCGGCAGCCTTCCACGCGGGCCCGGCGGTGATTCTGAGTTTCATCATCGCCGGCGTGGTGTGCGGAGCGGCGGTGATGTGCTACGCGGAATTCGCCTCGATGCTCCCGGTTGCGGGCTCCGCATACACCTTCACCTACACGACGGTCGGTGAAATCATCGCCTGGATTATCGGTTGGGACCTGATTCTGGAAATGCTGATGGCCAGCTCGGTGATTTCCAAGTATTGGGGGGTGTATCTCAATGAGCTGCTGCATCTTGTGGGCATAGATTTCAATACCAATATCGTCTGGGGGTCGTTCCACATCGATGTGGCCCCGATTATCATCGTGACCTTTTTCACCGTGCTGCTGGTCCTTGGCACGAAGTTGTCCGCGCGTGTGGACGGTGCGCTGACCATCTTGAAAATCGCCATCGTGTTCTTCGTCATCATCGTCGGTTTCTTCTATGTGAAATCCAGTAACTATCAGCCCTTCATCCCTCCGGCTCAACCGGCAGCTGCGGCCAAGGGCGCCGTGTCCGGAGTATTCGGTGAGCCGCTATGGCAGTGGGGTACCGGAATGGCTCCCAGTATGTACGGCGTTCCGGGAATTCTCTCCGGAGCTGCTCTGGTGTTCTTCGCCTTCGTGGGCTTTGATGTTGTCGCCACGGCCTCCGAAGAGGCCAAGGACCCGCATCGCACCGTGCCGCGAGGGATTTTCATGGGAATGTGCCTGGTGACGGTCATGTATGTGCTGGTGGCAGTCGTGACGACGGGGATGGTGTCGTACAAGCAGCTTGCCAAGGCGGACAGCCCGTCACTGGCCACCGGTTTCGAATTGGTCGGGGCGACGTGGGCGGCGAAGATTATTTCCTTCGGCATCGTCGTCGGGTTGACCACGGTGGTGATGGTGCTGCTGCTCGGTCTGACGCGCATCGTGTTCGCCATGAGCCGTGACGGCCTGCTGCCACGCAGCTTTTCGACGACCGGTTCGCATGGCACCCCTGCCAAGATTCAGATTGTCGGCGGCATTGTCGTGGCCGTCGTCGCCGCATGCTTCAAAGTGGATGTCCTGTCCGACATGGTGAATATCGGCACGCTTTCCGCATTCACTCTCGTCGCGGTGTCCGTCCCGATTATGAGACGTAAGCGCCCTGATCTGCATCGCTCCTTCAAGATGCCCGGGAATCCTTGGATTCCGATGCTGGTCGCGCTGGCCTGCCTATGGTTGATGCTCAATCTCACGGTGCTCACCTGGCTGCGATTCGTAGTTTGGCTAGCCATCGGATTCGCCATCTATTTCGGGTACTCCTATCGTCATTCGCGCTTGGGGCGTGACGAGCTCGATGGTGTCATACCAACGACCGCTGGTGACGCTGCCGAATAGTCTTGAAGCGTCTCGCGGAAGCGGTAGTCTGACAGTATTCGCCCGAATAGGACCGGTCGGCAGCAGCGCCGATTCGGACCGGAAGTCGTCGGGAATGACTGAGAGGGGAGGCTGTTATGCCATATGTGATTGCAGAGCCGTGCGTGGATGTCAAGGATAAGGCCTGCGTGGATGAGTGCCCGGTGGATTGCATCTACGAGGGCCCGCGTTCTCTCTACATCAACCCTAACGAGTGTGTGGACTGCGGCGCCTGCGAGCCCGTCTGCCCGACCGAGGCCATCTTTTACGAGGATGATGTTCCGGAGGAGTGGACGTGGTATACCGATGCCGCGGTCGAGTACTTCAACGAGGTCGGCGATCTGGGCGGTGCCGCAGGAGCCGGACCCATCGACCACGACCCCGCACGCGTAGCGGCTCTGCCACCTCAGAACAAGGCTTCCTGAACCCGACGTTCTGAATGTAGGAATCTGAAGGTGAAAATGTGAACGTCACCTTATACATCACATGTGCAGACGGCGGTGGTGCCCTGTGCGTTCCGAGACAAGTTAGGTAGGGTCGAACCTTGGGATTGATGACCTTCAGCACGCCCTACGACTGGTCTCGCGTCCAGCAATACCGGGATGCGGCGGCGCAGTTCGGCGATGTCCTGGATTTTTCCGTCGGCTCTCCGGTTGACGAGGTGCCACAGTCGGTGCGTCTGGCCTTGAGTGCTGCAGCCAATGACGGCAACGCGCACGGATACCCGGCCACCATCGGTACCGAGGTGTTGCGTGAAGCCGTTCGCCAGTGGTTCCTCACCGTCAGAGGCGTTGATCTCAGCGGAATCGGCGCCTCGGTGGTGCCTACGGTGGGTTCAAAGGAGGCCGTGGCGTTGATGGCGGCGCTGCTGCACTGCGGCGAAGGCGACGTAGTGGTCCAGCCACGTGTCTCATACCCCACGTATGAAATCGGCACCCAGATATCGGGTGCAGCTGTCGTCAAGGTCGATGATGTGGCTGATGTGGACAGTTGGGTCAACGTTCCGGGTGTCAGGGCCATCTGGGTCAATTCCCCAAGCAACCCGACGGGCAGGGTGCTGACTTCCGAACAGTTGTGCGGCATCGTGCGTGCCGCGCGTTCGATAGGTGCCGTGGTGCTTTCGGATGAATGCTATGCCAGGATGGATTGGCGGGGTTCTGCCGATTCCGAGAGTTCTCTGCAGACGACGCCGTGCATTCTGGACGACGATGTCTGTGGCGGGAACGCGCAATCCTTGTTGTGCCTGTATTCACTGAGCAAACAGTCGAATATGGCAGGGTATCGCACTGCGCTTATCGCCGGTGACGAGCGCCTTGTCTCCGCGATGACCCGTTATCGCAAGCAGATAGGTCTGATTATCCCCGGTCCGGTTCAGGCGGCCATGACCACCGCTTTGGGTGATGGCGAGAGTGTGCTGGACCAGATCGGGCGCTATCGTGCCCGTCTGCATTCCTTGACGAAGGCATTGAGCGCATACGGCTATGATGCCCGCATGCCTGAAGGCGGTTTGTATATCTGGGTCAGGGCGCTCGGCGATGACTGCTGGGATGATATGCATAACCTGGCCGCGCTGGGAATCGTCCCGAGTCCGGGCGAATTCTACGGTGACCGGCATTTTCTGCGATTCTCGGTGACCGCCAGCGACGAGTCGATTGCTGCGGCCGCCGAACGTTTGTCGGCGTGACGCCGTGACGGGCAGGAGTGTTCGGTAATAGGATAACTGCACTACAAGGACAGCAATGGGGTAATAATTTCTCGGCAAAGCTGTCCTTTTAGTGCAGTTATCTGGTTCAAAGACCGAGATGCACCGCGTTCTTGCCGTAGCGTTTTCTGATGGTATCGAGCGTTCGTTCGGCTTCTGATAAGCGTTCCGGCCGTGTGCCATCCGCTGTTTCCTTGGGCATCAAATCCTCGATGGTGAGTTGGATTGGTGTTTCATCGGATTTGCTCAGCCCGGATACGCTCACGCCCGCGAGCCTGACCGCACGGGGGAGTGCGGGAAAGGGGCTTGCCGAGGAATCTCCATCAGTGGCGTTGTTTTCCGCGAACATCTGTCGGAAGAGTTCCATCGCCTCGGGGTATATCGCACTTGCCGTATCGACCGGACGTTCCAGGGTATGGGCTTTCGTCGCATAGCTCAGGTCAGCGAAGCGGAGTTTCACGGTGATGGTTCGTGCCAGCAGGGTGTGTTTCCGCAAGGAGGAGGCGACGTCGTCGCTGCATTGCCGAAGCAGGGTGGTGACCGTCTTGGGGTCGGTGGTGTCCTGCGCAAAAGTACGTTCGGCACCGATGGATTTTTCCCGGGCTTTCGTGCTCAGGGTGCGTTCATCCTGCCCTCGGGCCGCCAGAAAGAGGTGATGCCCGAGAGTGCTTGAGCCCACCACGCGGCTGATCTCTTTCTCATCGAGTTTGGCGAGTTCGGCCACATCCCCGATGCCCCACTGGGAGAGTCTTTTTTCAAGGGAAGGGCCGATTCCGGGTATGCCTCGCAGGGGCATCATCTGCACGAATGCCGCGTGCATGGATACGGGTATCAGCAGCATGCCGTCAGGTTTGGCATTCGTGGAGGCCATTTTGGCTACGAGCTTGTTGGCGGCGATACCGACGGAGCAGGTCACATGGAATTGTTCCGACACGCGTTGTCGTATCCATGCGCCGATGGCGCGCGGCCCGGACCACTGCTGCAACGCTGCGGAAACATCCATGTAGCCCTCGTCGACCGATACCTGCTCGATGTTGTCGGTGATTCTGGCGAACACCTCGCTGAATATCCTTCGAGACATCTCGCGGTAATACAGCATGTCAACGGGAAGGAATATCCCCTGGGGGCACAGGTGGCGTGCCCGGGAGACGGGCATGGCGGAGTTGATGCCATACGGGCGTGCCTCGTAGCTTGCGGCACTGACGACCGAGCGCGTACCGGTGCCTATGATGACCGGTTTTCCTTTGAGTTCGGGGTGCCGGGCCACTTCGCACGATGCATAGAAGGCATCCATATCGATGTGCAACACATGACAGCCGTTGTCGTCATGGCCCCAGTCGCGTTTGGCTGCGGCCAGTCTAGGTGTGTTGCTCATGACTCCATCCTAAACGTCGGATTGCGCAGAGAGTGCGTGATACGAGCAGCTTCAATCATGACCAGGGAGGTGCGACACGCTGAGAACCTGCCGATTTCCATACTTGCTCATGCCGTTTCAGAGCGATGGGTGATTCCATCCACACATGCTGGTAGTGTAATATGCTGTTGCGCTCGCTGATAAGCTGGCGTGATGGAGACGTGCCTGAGTGGCCGAAAGGGGCACCCTGCTAAGGTGTTGATCACGCAAGTGGTCCAGGAGTTCGAATCTCCTCGTCTCCGCGGTATTGAATCCCGGTAGTGGCATATATGCCCTGCCGGGATTCCTTTTTTCAGGATTCTTCTTTCCTCAGACTGTCCGGTAAGGCGGGAATACAATAACTGCACTAAAAGGACAGCTTTTCGGAGAAATTATCGCTACATTGCTGTCCT
>OMJG01001780.1_pt1 | contig 11683 bp, 10 predicted proteins | sample 1646431 | NCBI WGS metagenome assembly OMJG01 (sample SAMN03771674, study PRJEB25209) | food metagenome | isolation source: Cotija cheese | place: Mexico:Jalisco,Michoacan | collected 2011-12-12 | reverse complement strand
AAAGCGGTACGCGAGCTGGGTTCAGAACGTCGTGAGACAGTTCGGTCCCTATCCGCTGCGTGCGTTGGAGAATTGTGGAGGCCTGTCCTTAGTACGAGAGGACCGGGACGGACGAACCTCTGGTATGTCAGTTGTACCGCCAGGTGCATGGCTGATTGGCTACGTTCGGGAGAGATAACCGCTGAAAGCATCTAAGCGGGAAGCTTGCTTCGAGATGAGTTCTCCTTGCCCTTTGTTGGGTGTGAGGCTCCCTGTAGATGACGGGGTTGATAGGCCAGGTATGGAAGCCGGGACTGAAGACTGGTGGAGTTGACTGGTACTAATAGGCCGAAGACTTACCTACACATGGTGGTCACAGTTGTTTGGTGGTCGTGTGTTGGTGTTCGTGTTCACTGTATGGTTGTGGGATAGCAACCCGTGTTCGGGTGCTGACCATTGGTCCTACCCTTGTGGGTGGGGTTGGTGGTGGGTGCCCGGTTGATGGTTTGGCCCGTGGTTTTCTCGGTGGTTATGGCAAGAGGGGTACACCCGGTCCCTTTCCGAACCCGGTAGTTAAGGCTCTTAGCGCTGATGGTACTGCACCCGGTAGGTGTGTGGGAGAGTAGGTCGCCGCCGAGATTATTCTTTTTGTGTGGTGGGGGTCCCCGGTTCGGGGCCCCCACCTTTTTTCGTGTGTGGGGGTCCCTGTGTGGGGCCCCCTTTTTTTTCGTGCCCGGAGGCGGCTCTCGGCCCTCCGGTGCAGCGCGCCGACTGGTGCGCAGCCAGCAGGCCGGGGGTGTCTGGCCCGGTGCCGAGGCTGGCGACGGCGTCGGGGTTGCCCGCCCGGGCGAAGCGGCGTAGACTAGTGGGCGTCGAGAACGAAGAGACTTGCCGACGCCGCGGCGTCGAGCTCGAGGTTTTCGGTGGTTATAGCCAGAGGGAGACACCCGGTCCCATTCCGAACCCGGTAGTTAAGGCTCTGAGCGCCGATGGTACTGCACCCGGTAGGTGTGTGGGAGAGTAGGTCGCCGCCGAGATACACCACCCGAAGGGGCGGATCCGATGGAGGATCCGCCCCTTCGTCGTCTCCGGAACCCGCTCCGGCTCCGATCCCTCACCCGCGCTCCCGCTCACCCCCTGCCCGCACTGAGTCGGCCCGACGCCGCGGGTCGGTAGAGTGCCGGTATGCCGCAGACCCCGCCCCGGACCCCACCCGCGCCATCCAGCCCGCCCACACCCGCCGTGCACCGCGGGAACTGGCTCACCCTGGACCCCCGGCTGGCCTACGGCCTCGCCCAGCTGCGCTGCGAGGTCTTCGTGATGGGCCAGGGCATCACCTCCGAACCGGAACTGGACGGGCGGGACCTGGAACCGGAGACCGTCAGCTACTGGATCGCCGACGAGACGGGGCGGCCCATCGCCACTCTGCGCACCCTCGTCGACGACGCGGGCAGCGGGGGGATCGCCATCGGCCGGGTCGCCACCGCCGCCTCCCACCGCGGGCGCGGACTGGCCGGGACCCTGCTGCGCGCGGTCATCGCGGACCACCCCGGACAGACGCTCACGATGCACGCCCAGGCCCACCTGCGCGACTGGTACGCCCGCTTCGGCTTCCTGCCGGTCGGACCGTCCTTCCAGGAAGCCGGCATCGAGCACCTGCCTCTGCGTCGGGAGCCCGGACAGGCCTGAGGACCGGGCTACACTGGACTGGTCCCGCGCCCCGGAGGCATCCGGCAGCGCGCGGGAGCGTCGTCGGGATGAGCCGTGGACCCGGGCCGACCCCGGTCGGCGCGCCGGGTCCCTCCCCGCACCGACGACCCTGACGCCCGAGCTGAGCGCGGCGCCCACCCAGCGCCGATCCGCCGGGCCCCGAAGGAACCCCACGGAAACGGAGCCCGCACCCCATGGCCTGGCTGAGCCTCGTCCCCTCCATCATCCTGTGCGCCGCCATCCTGGTGATCCCGGGGCTGCTCGTGACGCTGGCGGTGCGGGTGCGAGGCTTCGACGCCCTGGCCCTGTCCCCGGCCGTCTCCGTGGCCGTGGTCGCCGTCAGCGCGATCGCGGCCCCCCACCTCGGACTGCGCTGGGCGCTGTGGATCCCCCTGCTGGCCGGGCTGCTGCTGGCCCTCGTGCTGGGGGCCGCGCACCTGCTGCTGGCCCGCACCGGCCTCGCCGACCGGCCCGCCGCGCGACCCGCCCCCCAGGCTGCGGGCAGGCCCTCCGATGCCCCCGCCGCAGCCCCCGCCCCGAGCTCCCTTCCGGCCTCCCGCTGGTTCGACGCGGAGCAGGGCCGGTACTGGATCGCCCTGATCCTCGCGGGAGCCCTGATGCTGCGGGTGCTCACCAACGCCCTGGGCAACCCCCAGTGGTTCTCCCAGACCTTCGACAACAACTTCCACCTCAACGCCGTGCGGTGGATCGCGGACACCGGCGACGCCTCCTCGATGACCATCACCGCGATGACCTCCGGGGACAAGGCCCCCGCGTTCTACCCCGCGGCCTGGCACGACGTCGTCTCCCTCGTGTTCATGAGCGGCGGTGACACCATCCCGGCCGCGACCAACGCGATGATCCTCGTGGTCGGCGCCCTCGTGTGGCCGCTCAGCGTGTTCTTCCTGCTACGCAGCATGCGCCGCCTCGGCCTGCCCGCCGTGCTCTGCTCCGCGCCCCTGCTCGCCGGGTTCAGCGCCTTCCCCCTGCTGCCGATCTTCTTCGGGGTGCTCTACCCCAACGTGCTGGGCCTGGCCCTGGTCCCGGCCGGCCTGGGCATCGTCCTGGAGCTGTTCCGCATGGGCGAAGCCCGCCGCCTGGACACGGCCCAGGCCGTGCTCCTGGGGCTGCCCAGCGCCCTCGGCATCGCCCTGGCCCACCCCAACGCCGTCATGTCCCTGCTGGTCATGATCGTGCCGATCCTCGTGCTGCGCGCCCTGCGTCAGATCCGCCGCGCCGCGGCCGGCGGCACCCGGGCGTGGGTCGCCGTCGTGCAGGTGCTGCTGATCGCCGGGCTGCTGTGGTTCGTGTGGTACCTGTGGGGCATCGTGCGCCCGGAGGCGGGCGCGGCCACCTGGGGTCCGTCCATCAGCGACAGCCAGGCCGTCGGCGAGGCCCTGCTCAACGCGCCGCTGAGCCTCGTGTGGGCCCAGTGGGCCGTGAGCATCCTCGCGGTGCTCGGCGTGGTCGCCGCCTTCCGGCTGCGCACCTGCCGGTGGCTGCCGCTGACCTACGGCGTGCTCATCTACTACTACGTGGCCGTGCGCTACCTGCAGTGGGACCAGGACCGCATGTGGGTCACCGGCGTCTGGTACAACGACCCGTACCGGCTGGCCGCGCTGCTGCCGCTGGCCGCGATCCCCCTGGCCGTGCTCGGCGTCCAGATGCTCGCCGACGACGTCGCCCGCTGGCGCCCCCTGGCCCGGCTCGCCCAGCGCTCCCCGCGCGGCCTCGGACAGGTCGGCCTCGGGGTGGGCGCGGTGAGCCTGATCCTGGTCACCGCCCTGACCCAGTTCGCCCGGCCCCTCACCCAGATGATGGACAACTCCTACTGGACCTACTACCCCGGACCCGGGGCGTCCCTGGTCTCGGCGGACGAGCTGGACGTGCTGGAGGCGATGGACCGCTGGGTGCCCGCCGACGACGTCGTCGTCGTCAACCCCTTCACCGGCGGGGCCCTGGCCTACGCCCTGGCCGACCGGCGCACCACCGCCGAGCACACCCTCTACACCCCCACCCCCGCGGAGCGGACCATCGACGAGTCGCTGCGCGAGGCCCGCGAGGACCCCGCCGTGTGCCGAGCCGTGCAGGACGCCGACGCCCGCTGGGTCCTGGACTTCGGGGACCGGGAGGTCAACAACGGGGATCATTCCAGCCAGTACCGCGGTCTGCAGGACCTCGAGCAGGCCGGGGTCGCCCGCACCGTCTACCGCGCCGGAGACGCCCGGCTGCTGGAGATCACCGCATGCCGCTGACCCGCCTCCGGGGCTCCGTCGGTCGCCCCGCATCCACCCGGCCGATCCTCCCGGGCCCAGCCCGGTAGGCTGGAGGCACTATGGCACAGACTCCCGAGGCCCCGCAGCAGCCCAGCTGCCTCATCATCATGCCCGCGTGGAATGAGGATGAGGTCATCGGATCGACCCTGCGCGAGCTGCAGGACACCATGCCCGGCCACGACCTGCTCGTCGTCGACGACGGCTCCACCGACGCCACCGCCCGCGTGGCCCGCGCCGCCGGCGCCAACGTGCTGCAGCTGCCGTACAACATGGGGGTCGGCGGGGCCATGCGCGCCGGGTACAAATACGCCCAGCGCCTGGACTACGACCGCGCGATCCAGGTCGACGCCGACGGGCAGCACGACCCCCGGGACATCGAACGCGTCCTGGCCGGGCTGGAACACGCCGACATCTCCATCGGGGCGCGCTTCGCCGAGCGGGGCACGTACAAGGCCTCCGGGCCGCGCCGGTGGGCCATGAGCCTGCTCGCCCGGATGTTCTCCCGCGTGGCCGGGACCCGCCTGACCGACGTCACCAGCGGCTTCCGGGCCGGCAACCGCCGGGCCATCGCCCAGTACTGCCGCTACTTCCCCGCCGAGTACCTCGGAGACACCATCGACTCCCTGGCCATGGCCCTGCGCGCCGGACTCACCGTGACCCAGGTGCCCGTGGAGATGCGCGAACGCCAGGCCGGCACCCCGTCGAACAACCCCTGGAAGTCCGCGGTGTACCTGGTCCGCTCGCTGTTCTCCTTCCTGCTGTCCATGAGCCGACGACGCATCACCCACCACGAAACCGAAGGGGCGCAGGCGTGAGCATCTCCACCGTCTTCTTCCTCGTCCTCGGCCTGATCGTCCTCGTCGCGGTGGTCAGGCTCGTGCGCAACCTCAAGCTGCGCGAGAAGTACGCGGCCCTGTGGCTGTTCCTCGGCCTGATCACCGTGGTCCTCATGCTCTTCCCCCGGCTGCTGGACCGGCTGGCCTCCTGGGTGGGAGTGGCCACGCCCGTGAACCTGCTGTTCCTCATCGCGATCCTGCTGCTGCTGGGCATCTGCCTGCACCTGTCCCTGGAGATCTCCCGGCTGGAGGATGAGACGCGGGTGCTCGCCGAGGAATCCGCGATCCAGCGCTCGCTGCTGATCCGGGAGCTGGAGCGCACCGGGCAGCGGCGCAACCCCACCTCCTCCCTGCCCGTCATCCATCCCGATGACGTGCCCCGGGCGGACATCGCCGAGGCCGGCGCGGCCCGCGGTGGCGCGCCCGCCCGCCCGGATCGCACCGGAGCCGAGCCGACCGAGACCACCGACCCCGACACCCCGGAGAAGCCATGACCGTCGACATCCTCTTCCCCTACTACGGCGACGTCGCCCTGATGAAGCAGGCCGTGAAGTCCGTGCTCGGCCAGACCGAGCGCGACTGGCGCATGGTCGTCATCGACGACGGCTACCCCGATGACTCGATCCCCGGGTGGTTCGACTCCCTGGGGGATGAGCGCGTGACCTACCTGCGCAACGAGAAGAACCTCGGCGCCAACGGCAACTACCGCAAGGCCCTGACCTTCGTGGAGAACGACCTCGTCGTCGTCATGGGCGCGGACGACGTCATGCTGCCCAACTACATCGAGTGGCTGGTCGCTGCCGCCGAGGCCCAGCCGGAGGCGCAGATCTTCCAGCCCGGGGTGTTCGTGATCGACGAGAACAACGCCCCCTCCAACACCCTGGTGGAGAAGACCAAGGCCGTGTACCGGCCCAAGCGCACCACCCTGCTCAAGGGCGAGGATCTGGCGGTGTCCATCCTGCGCGGGGACTGGCTGTACTTCCCGTCCCTGGGCTGGCGGGCCGAGACCATCACGGAGCTCGGCTTCCGCGAGGGCCTGGACGTGGTGCAGGACATGGCGCTGGTCATGGACGTGGCGATGAGCGGCGGAGCGCTGTACTACGACGAGACCGTCGCGTTCATGTACCGCCGCCACAAGGCCTCCGACTCCTCCTGGCGCGCCCTGGAGGGCACCCGCTTCGACGAGGAGCGCCGCTTCTTCCAGACCATGGCAGAGGAGATGGGCGCCCTGGGCTGGACGAAGGCCGCGGGGGTCGCGAAGCTGCACCTGTCCTCGCGCCTGCACGCCGCGACCCTGCTGCCGCGGGCCGCGATGGCCCGCAAGTGGTCCGGCGTGAAGAACCTCGCCGCGCACCTGGTGAAGTAGCGGGGGCCGCGCGATGACGGCAGGGTCCGAGGAGCCGGTGCTGATCGCGGAGGGTGAGCTCGACGCCGAGCACCCCGGGGCCCGCGGGAGCATCACCCGGCGGGAATCCGGCGCGATCCTCGCGGCCTCCGCGGTCACCGCCGTCTGCGCGCTGGGGGCCACGGTGGTCGCCCAGCATGCGCTGCCGGCCGGTCAGGTCTCCGAGTTCCTGGTCTTCTGGTCCCTGCTCTTCGGCCTCTACGGCATCATCGCGGGCATCCAGCAGGAGAGCACCCGCGCGGTCGGTGCGGCCCGACTGGAGGCCGGCGGCTCGGCCGCGCGTGCCGGGGCGCGTCCCGGGGCGCGGGTGCTGCCGGTCGCGCTGGGTCTGGGCGCGGCGGCGGCCGTGCTGGTGGCGGTGACCTCCCCCGGGTGGGCCGGGCACCAGGTGCCCACCGAGACGCCGTGGGCCATCACCCTGGTCTGCGTGGGGGTGGCCCTGTACGCTGCTCACGCGGCGATGAGCGGGGCGGCGGCCGGACGGCAGCGCTGGTACCTGTTCGCCGGGCTCGGCGGAGGGGAGGCCGCGTGGCGGATGGCCGCGATGCTCGGCGTCGGGCTGGCCGCCGGGGGGCTGGGCGGCCTCGAAGCCGCCGTCGTCTCCCCGGTGCTGCTGTGGCTCGTGGTGGTCCTGTGCAGCCGGGAGGGTCGGCGCACCGCCGCGGCCCGCGCTGACGTGCCCGCCGGGCGCCTGGTGCGCAACATCCTGTTCGCGATGGGATCCTCCGCGGCCTCCGCGGTGCTCATGGTCGGCTTCCCCGTGGTGCTGCGCGCCACCGAGGGCACGGACCCGGACCCGTACCGTTCGATGGTCCTGGCCGTGCTGATCCTCGGCATCTCCATCACCCGCTCGCCGATCATGATCCCGCTGCAGGCTTTCCAGGGGGTCGCGATCAGCGCCTTCCTGCGGCAGCGGCACCGGCCCGTGGCCGCGATGGTCCGTCCCGCGGCGGCGCTGCTGGGCATCGGCCTGCTCGGCGGCGCCCTGGCCTGGGTGATCGGGCCCTTCCTGTTCCGGCTGATCTACGCCCCCAAACCCGAGCAGGTGCGGGTCTACGACGACGTCGTGCACGGCTGGCTGCTTGGGCCGCTGACCTTCGCCTCCGCGATCATGGCGCTGCTGGTGCTGACCGGGACCGCGGTGCTCGCCCTGGACGCCCACCGCACCTACGTGCTGGGCTGGTCGGTGGCCGCGGTGGTCGCCGTCGGGCTGCTGTTCCTGCCCCTGGGGCTGATCCCGCGGGCCATGATCGCGCTGTACCTCGCCCCGGCCTGCGGGGTCGCGGTGCACCTGGTCGGCATGGTGCGCGCCGCCCGGCGGTACCGAATTCAGGAGTCTTCACAGACGGTAGTTCCTGGCGGTCAGCTGGCGGCCCGGTCGTGAGCGGGCGCGCGATCGACGGACAGGGCAGGGCGGAGCCCTCAGGCATCGGCGACGAACTGAGCCTGCTCATGCAGTTCCTGGAATTCCACCGGGCCACGGTGGCTTGGAAGTGCAGCGACGTGGATGATCAGCGGCTGCGGCAGAAGCTGCCGCCCTCGGAGCTGAGTCTTGCGGGTCTGCTGAACCACCTGGCCTTCGTGGAGGACTACTGGTTCTCACATGTGGTCGCATCGGCACCACTGCGGGAGCCATGGGTGTCGATGCCCTGGGGGCGGGATCCGGATGCGGAATTCCATCAAGCGCATAAGCTGACCGGGATTGGGCTGCGACGGCGGTGGGGGGAAGCCTGCGATAGGAGCCGCGATGTCCTCGATGGCCTCATCGCTGGTGGTTCCCACCTCGAGACGGCGTATCGGCGCCCGGGGGGACAGCTCTCCCCGCTCCCTGCGCTGGATCCTGCTCCACATGATCGAGGAATATGCGCGCCACAATGGACACGCCGATCTGCTGAGGGAGGCTGTCGATGGGCTGACCGGCGAGTGAGGTCTCGGTGGGTTCCTCCGACTCACCGGAGGGGTGCCCGTGGACGGGGGCAGTCCTGGTCTCAGGTACGATCCTGAACTATGAGCAGAAGATCACTCGCATTGTCCTTCGCTGTCCTTTCCCCGCTTCTGCTGGCTGGTTGCGGCCAGGGATCAGACGATGTGGAAGAGACCCGGTCACCCTTGGCGGTGGACGCGCCGGCGTCCGCCGATTCCGAAGAGGCGCAGAAGCGGGGGACGTCCATGCAGAAGCTCGGTGACGAGGTGGCGGTGGAGCAGGACGGCGAGATGCTCTATCGCTTCCGCGTGAACTCCATGGAGACCATGACAGTGGAACAGTGCCCCAATGGCGGTGGAAGCATGGGAGACCTGGTGGAGAATGGTCGTCTGATGAAGCTGTCGATCGACGAGGAGATCGGAGACGTCGCGGGGTCGGACAACCCCACGATCCGTTCCTTCGATGGCGACGGTCTTCTGGGTGTCAGCCAGGCGTCGTGGACCTACACCACCGACAAGGACACCAGGGTCAATGAGATCATGACACCCATCACGTACAATTGTCTCGGTCCGGGTGAATCGCTGCCGGACATGATGCAGTCCGGCGAGAAGGCCTCCGGCGACATGATGCTCGATCTTCCAGGCGACGCCGGGGTCCTGACCTACACGGATGCTTACACCTCCCAGAGATTCCGATGGGAGGTCTCCGCCCAGTAAGCCCCCACACGACGGATGGAACCGATGCCTTTCCTCTACTCCCGCTCCCTGCGCACGGCCGCCACTGCCGCCGCGCTCGCCGTCCTGATCCCCGCCGCGACGATGGCCCCGGCCGACGCCGCCGTCGGCAAGCCCGTGGACATCGTCAAGATCCGCTACGACCTGCCGGGAAATGACGGGAGCGGCAACCGCCAGTACGTCCAGGAGTTCATCCAGCTGCGCAACGTCAGCGGCAGACCCGTCAACCTGACCGGCTACCGCGTCCAGGACGACGGCGCCAAGCACACCTTCGCCTTCCCCCGGAACTTCGTCCTCGGCGCGGGGAAGACCGTGGAGGTGCACAGCGGGAAGGGCCGCGCCACCGGGTCCATCCAGTACTGGAACACCACGAGCTTCGTCTGGAACAACGACCATGATCGCGCCACCCTGCGCGACGGCCGCGGCAAGGTCCTGGAGACCTGCGGCTACGTCGGAACCCACGCGAAGGGCGGAGCCACCAAGACCTGCTGACTCCCCGGCGATGTGCCGCCCTCCCGGCGGTACGGCCCTCGGCAGCCGTCGCACCTGGGGGGACGGCGCATCGCCCACCGCGCCCGGTGTCCGGTCAGATCACGCCCTGCGCCAGCATCGCGTCCGCGACCTTCCGGAAACCGGTGATGTTCGCCCCCGTCACGTAATCCCCGGGCTTCCCGTACTCCTCGGCGGTCTGCTCGCAGGCGGTGAAGATGTTGGTCATGATCTGACGCAGCCGCTGATCCGTGTACTCGAAATCCCACGTATCCCGGGTCGCGTTCTGCTGCATCTCCAGGGCCGACGTCGCCACCCCGCCCGCATTCGAGGCCTTCCCCGGGGCGTAGGCGATCCCCTCCTCCCGGTACACCTCGATCGCCTCCTGCGTGGAGGGCATGTTCGCGCCCTCCGCGACGAAGCGGCACCCGTGCGAGGCCAGCAGACGCGCCGCCTCGCCGTCGAGCTCGTTCTGGGTGGCGCACGGCAGGGCGATGTCGCACTCCAGCTCCCACACGTTCCCGCCCTCGGAGAATCGGGCGCCCGAGACCTCCTCGGCGTAGGCGGACACGCGCTCGCGGCGCTGCTCCTTGACCCGGCGCAGCAGATCCACGTCCACCCCGTCCGGGGTGTGCACGCACCCGGAGGAATCCGAGAAGCCGACGACGGTGGCACCCAGCTGCTGGGCCTTCTCGATCGCGTAGATCGCCACGTTACCGGAGCCGGAGACCACGACCCGCGCGCCGTCGAAGGAGGCGTCGTGCGCGCGCAGCATCTCCGCGGTGAAGTAGACCAGCCCGTACCCGGTGGCCTCGGTGCGCACCAGGGACCCGCCCCAGGCCAGGCCCTTGCCGGTGAGCACCCCGGACTCGTGCCGGTTGGCCAGGCGCCGGTACTGCCCGAACAGGTACCCGATCTCCCGGGAGCCGACGCCGATGTCCCCCGCGGGGACATCCGTGTACTCCCCGAGGTGCCGGTGCAGCTCGGTCATGAACGACTGGCAGAAGCGCATGATCTCCGCGTCGGAGCGGCCCTTGGGGTCGAAGTCCGAGCCGCCCTTCCCGCCGCCGATCGGCAGGCCCGTCAGGGAGTTCTTGAAGATCTGCTCGAAGCCCAGGAACTTCACGACCCCCAGGTTGACCGACGGGTGGAAGCGCAGACCGCCCTTGTACGGTCCCAGGGCGGAGTTGAACTGCACTCGGAAGCCCCGGTTGACCTGCACGCGCCCGTGGTCATCCACCCACGGCACCCGGAAGATCAGCTGCCGCTCCGGCTCCACGAGCCGCTCGATCAGCCCGTGCTCCCCGTAGGCCGGGTCCTGCTCCAGAAGCAGGCCCAGGCTGCCGAAGACCTCGCCCACCGCCTGGTGGAACTCCGGTTCGCCCGGATTGCGCCGCAGCACCTCCCGGTAGAAGCCGTCGATCTTCTCGCTCACGTCCGATGCCACGGTGTGCTCCTCATCTCTCGGCTGTCGTCCGCCGCCCACTCTACGGGGACAGCCGGATCATCCGGAGATCAGGGCGACCCCGCCGAGCACCACCGCGGCCCCCAGCAGACGCCGGCTCGGGTTCGCCTCCTTGAAGATCAGCCACCCCAGCAGCGAGCCGATGACGATGCTCGTCTCCCGCAGCGGGGCCACCAGGGACACCGGCTGGGTCTGCATCGCGATCAGCACCAGCACGTACGCGGCGGGGGAGAACGCCGCGATCGCCAGGATCGGCCACACGTTCTCCCGGAGGGTCCGGCCCAGCACGGCCCGGCGCGCCTGGCCCAGCTGCGCCGTGGCGATCATCGTCTGGTACACGCTGGACATCGCGAAGTACGGGATCGGCGCCAGGGCCAGGGCCGTCACCGAGTGGTCATCCCACAGGGTGTACCCCGCGATGAACAGGCCCGTAGCGGCGCCCCATCCCAGGCCCGACAGCAGCGGGGAGGCGTCGCCGTCCTGCGCCCCTGGGGCCGGCACCGGCCGGGGTCCCGATGCCGTGAACACGATGCCCAGCACGATCACCAGGGCCCCGGCGGCGGCCACCCACCCGGGTCGCTCCCCGAGGAACAGGACCGCGACCAGCATGGTCAGCACCGGGCCGGTCCCGCGGGCGGTGGGGTAGACCACGGACAGCGGCGCTCTCTCGTAGCCGGTCTGCAGCACCATGTTGTACCCCAGGTGGATGGCGGCGGAGACCGCCGGCGCCCACAGCAGGGTCGCGGAGAAGCCGATGCCCTGAACCGCCATCACCCAGATCCCCAGGGGCACCGTGGACACCGCCGAGAGCAGCACGTACCACCAGATGAACACGAAGGAATCCCCCGTCTTCGCCTTCGCCGCG
>OMJG01001778.1_pt1 | contig 11688 bp, 9 predicted proteins | sample 1646431 | NCBI WGS metagenome assembly OMJG01 (sample SAMN03771674, study PRJEB25209) | food metagenome | isolation source: Cotija cheese | place: Mexico:Jalisco,Michoacan | collected 2011-12-12 | reverse complement strand
TGAAATCAGGTAAAGTTACGCGCGTTTAGCGCAGCAAATCGCCAGCACATTTTTTGTGGCTGGCGTTTTTTGTTGCCTAAAATTACTAATTTCTCGCTAACTTTTTATAAAGTTTATAATCAATGCGCGTGCTGTGCTAATTATTTGGGCCCACATCGTGATTAAAGTGTGCTAAACATAGCTCAAAAGCAGCCAGTTCAAGTCCACTGAAAATAAGATGATTCAGTATAGATTGACGTAACTCCCGCATTTTGCCCAATCGCCAGTCGGAATCGACAGCACCCGGCTGGCCTGAAAGCACTCAGCTTCTGATTGAATGATCTGATTACTACTTAACGCTTAGCCACAACAACCGATTGATTGTCCAACTGTACCTAGTTAAGTGGCTACTTATCCACCATGCAACCGGCTTTTCAAAGCCTGTATTTGGATGTTAAAAGACCGATTAATGTGTTTCACGACTCATTAATCGGTCTTTTAATATGCATTCAGCCTGACCAGCCTACGCGTCCGTCATGGTGTCATCACGACTTTGAATAACGGCTAAAACACCCGCGTCAAAGCTGAAATGGCCCACATTCCCACTGAACTCATTACTGGCCCACGAAATTGGATACGCATTATAAGCCGCATCTAGTTGATATTTTTCATCAGGTAACGTTAGATGCATCGGCATTAGTGGCACAAAAGCCAAATAACGTTTATCTGCTTCCTTTGTGATCTGATAATCTCCAGGTAAGAAGAATTGAATCGTATTTTGCTTATCAATTATCTTAATCTGGGGCGCCCATTGACGAAATACCGGATCAAGCACCAACCAAATGTTGGCTAGTAAATGGTCTAACCGACCACCCGTTGCACCATATAGATGAACTTCATCTGGCTGTAACTGTTCAAAGATGGATTTGAGGGCCAATTGGGTATCAGTGTGATCTTGATCTGGTTTAACCACCACGGCCCCCACCAGTGCGTCCTTAACAGCCTGTAGTTCGGTCGGGTTAATCGAATCAAAATCGCCAACCACCATCACAGGCTGGATGCCACGCTTCACTAACCGCAGCGCACCCCGATCAGCACCGACCCACGGTCCTGGAATCGTCGTTAAATCTGCTGGATAATTAGCGGTCGGACCGCCCACCAGTAAGTTTACGATGGTTGCCATTAATTAGTCGCCACCTTCAGATCCTGAATCCGTTGCGCGGGTTGCGAGCTGTTATAAACATATGAACCAGCGACTGCAACCGTTGCACCGGCATCATAGCAAGCTTTAACCGTTTGGTCATTAATTCCCCCATCGACTTCAATGTCAAAATGATAGTCGTGCTGTTGCTTTAATTCATTTAACGCCGCAATTTTAGCGACCATCTGTGGCAGAAAATGCTGACCACCGAAACCAGGATTGACCGTCATAATCAAGACTTGGTCCACTAGTGGTAATAATTCACTAATCATACTAAGTGGTGTTCCAGGGTTAACCACGATTTCGGCCTTCGCTCCGGCGTCCTTGATCAGTTGTAAGGCGTGATAAATATGCCGGGTGCTTTCAACGTGCACCCCAATCAAATCCGCACCGGCCTTTGCAAACTGACCAACAAATCGTTCAGGATTCATAATCATTAAATGACAATCCAACATTAACGAAGTTACTGGCCGTAAATCCGCCACGGTACTCATTCCAAATGATAAGTTCGGTACGAACTGACCATCCATAACATCAATATGCAACGCATCCGCACCAGCATTTTCAGCCATCTGGACGTCACGTTGAAGGTTAGCAAAATCTGCACTTAAAATTGAAGGGGCAACTTTAATCATTCGTCTCACTCACTTTTTCTTATTATAGATTACTTTTTTATTTTTAATAGTTTCATAGAATTGTAAATAGTTATCATAGCGACTCGCTAATACCTCACCAGCGGCCAGTGCCCGTTTGACGGCACACTGCGGTTCATTAATATGAACACAGCCCCGATACTTGCAATCAACACTAAGGCGCACAAACTCTGGAAAATAATGCGTCAACTCGTTGGCTGCAATATCAAACACTTCGTAGGATGAAAAACCAGGTGTATCGGCCACTAATCCTCCGGCAATCGGAATCAGACTAACCTTCCGCGTCGTATGTTTCCCACGATTCAACGCCTGTGAAATTTCACCCGTCGCTAGGTCTAACCCCGGTTGCAAATGATTCAGTAACGTCGACTTGCCAGCACCGGTTTGGCCCATGACGACAGCTACATGATCAGTCAAAGCCGTCTTAACTGCCGCTAACGCTGTGGGTGAAAATGCCGTCCGCTCACAAATAACTTGATACCCAATCTGGCGATAAGCTTCCGCCAGCGTTAGGCGCTGCTGATATACCTCATCCGTTAATAGATCCGTTTTTGCAAAGTAAAGTAACGGTTCAATGCCAGCCACCGCTAATGCAACTAACTGACGATCCAATAAATTCGTTGAAAATTCTTGATCGGTCGCCGCAGTCACCACGATACCCAGATCAACATTGGCCACTGGCGGCCGTACCAACTGGGTCTGCCGATCAAGTACCTTTAACACGTAACCTTCTTGCGGAGTCGGCGCATCAAACTCTACGTTATCACCGACAAGCGGCGTGATCCGTCGCTTTCGGAAATTTCCGCGGGCCCGGGTACGATACATCTGGCCATCAGCATAAACGTCATAAAAGCCGCTCAGCGATTGCCGAATTTGTCCAATTTTCAAATTAACACCACCTTTTATATTATTTGGTACGGTCCACTTTTCTCTATTGTACCAAAAAAGTCATGCATTGCGCATGACTTATCGTTATTTTGTTGCATTTTCGCTCGTAATATTTTTCTTTTCCATGATCGTCACCCCGTTACGGACAATCCGGTAACGCCCCTTCGTATTACCAGTCAACTGAAACGGTAAACTAATCTTGGTCGACCGCATAATCGCAATATCACGATAAACCGTCTCAACCATGTGGGTATCGTCATATAAATAAATCTTAACGTCATTCGCCTGAGCAGTCGTTGCCGTTAAAGCCTTATATGGTACCGTTAGTTTAACATAAAAATTCTGCGGTGTCGTCGCGTTATCGTCACTCCCCCGCGACATCGTCACCGTGACGGTCGAGCCAGTTCGGACATTGCCGCCACCATCCGGATCCTGATCAAAGGAGTACCCGGACTTTTGATCTGAAGAATAACCTTGTTTAAAGTTAACGTTTAAATCGTTCGCCCGCGCGTAATCTAAAATATCACTTTGACTCTCACCAGTTAAATCCTTCAACTCAACGTAACGACTACCAGCACTAACTGTAAAGGTCACCGTCGTATCCGTTGGCATGACCCGACTACCAGCGACAACGTCTTGACTGATAATTTGACCAGCCGCAACCGACGACGTACTGTAAGTTTCTTTAACTTTAAATCCCGCCGACTTAAGTGTCTGCCGCACATCATGATAATTATCGTTAACATAGTTGCCAAAGCTCATAACTTTAGCACCATTGCTGATCACCAAGTTAATACGGGAACGCTCTTGTACCCGTGCCTTCGTGGTCGGCGTTGACTTGATCACCTGATTTTTAGCGACTTGATTACTTTTAGCATGTTGAACCGTTCCCACAACCAGATGGTGCTTTTTGAGCACTTTAGTGGCTGCGCGCTGGCTCAAACCGGTCACTTTGGGCACACTCGTCATTTGTGGTCGGCTTAACTCGAGACCCACGATCACAGCCACGACGAGCAATAAGATGATCCCACCCCAAAAGAGAAGCCGTCGCCGCAAGGGATGGCGCTTAGACCATGAGCGCGTCGGTAATAGTTCTTCAGCCGCCGCTTGATCATCCGTCGTATTAGTTGTGTTTCCCCGTGGTTGAGAAGTCGTCGGCTGTGTAACAGCTTGTGTCTTGCCGTCACGATTAGCCGTAATCGCCGCCTGAATATCAGCACTTGGCATGATCTTTGTCTCATCATTGCCAACGTCCTCCGGCACAAACCGTTTTTCACCAGCACGGCTACTAGCCAATGCTGTCAATAAATCAGCCGCCATATCCTCAACCGTCGCGTAACGTTCCCGTGGATCTTTCGTTGTTGCCTGCAAGACCACATTTTCGAGAGCTTGCGGAATATCCGCATCAAACTCCCGGACGGACGGCATGGCATTTTGAAAGTGTTTTAATGCGATAGAAACCGCTGTCTCGCCCTTGAACGGGACCGACCCCGTTAACATCTCATATAAAATAATTCCTAACGAATAAATGTCAGATTGCTTAGTTGCCATGCTCCCACGGGCTTGCTCTGGTGACAAATAGTGCACTGAACCTAAAATCGTATTCGTTTGTGTCATAGTATGTTCAGATAACGCAACCGCAATCCCAAAATCAGTAATTTTAGCATTGCCTTGTTCATCAATTAAAATGTTTTGTGGTTTTAAGTCCCGATGAATAATATTATGCGCGTGGGCCGTTGCCACGGCACTTAATATTTGCTCCATGATGTCAATCACTTGCTGTAACGGTAAAGGAAAGTTCTCTTTAATATAATTTTTAAGATCCATCCCCTTGACGTACTCCATGACTAAATACTGCATGCCATTTTCTTCGCCAACATCATATAAACTAACAATGTGGGGGTGAACAAGTTCCGTCGTTGCCAGTGCCTCACGTTGAAAGCGTTTGATGGTCTTAGGATCATCACGTAAGTCTAACCGGAGCAGTTTGACCGCAACATCACGATCTAATATTAAGTCATGTGCCAAGTAAACGTTGGCCATCCCACCTTCACCTAAGGACCGGACGATCCGATACCGTCCGCTAAGGGTATAGTTGGGTGTCATTTACTGGCCACCTCACCATCAAGCGTCATAATCAGCGCCGTAATATTGTCCTTACCACCAGCGGCATTAGCTAGCTTAATCAACGTCTCACACTTTTGTGTCGCTGTCTTTGTCGTTGCCAAGACAGTCGCCAACTGTTGATCAGTCACCATATTGGTCAACCCGTCTGAGCATAATAACAATTGATCACCGGGCTGCATCTGATAGAGGTTCGTATCAATATCCGCATCGGGTGAAATCCCCAACGTCCGCGTAATAATATTTTTTTGAGGATGTTGACGCGCCTGTTCGGCTGAAATTTCACCCCGCTTAACGAGTTCGTTGACTAGCGAATGGTCCTCAGTCAATTGATGTAGCTGACCGTCGCGAAAAAGGTAGCCCCGACTATCGCCAATGTTAGCCATCAAAAAATTCTGATCAAAGAGCAACGCTGCTACCATCGTCGTGCCCATCCCGTTCAAGTCAGAAAATTCACGGGCTTTTTCAATAATATGCTGATTTTCATCTTGAACCTCACTTGCCAGCCACTTGACGGCATCATTGGGTTCTTTAAACGTCGTATTTTCAAAACGAAAACCCATGTGTGAGACCGCCATTTCGGAAGCAACATCGCCCCCCTGGTGACCACCAATCCCATCCGCAACAATTGCAAAATTAATCCCCGCTTTGTTTTGGAAGAAGCCGACATAGTCTTCATTTTCTTCACGCTGTTGGCCAATATCCGACCGGTATGCAAAATCCATTGTTTACCACTCCACCATTATTTTTTTCGTAAACAAGCAATGAAAAAGCCGTCGGATAAGTAGTCGTCGGGATAAATCGACAAAGTTTTTTCCGTTCGTTCAGCTTTCAAATCTCGTTCAGTTGGCGTTGTTTGCAACTCAAAGTCAGGATGATCCGCCAGAAATTTGGTAATCACGTCCTGGTTTTCCTGTTGCAAAATCGTACAAGTACTATACGTCATGATACCACCTTTTTTCAAAGTGGGCGCAACCGCCGTTAAAATCGCCAATTGAATACGTTGTAAGTTCAAACTATCTTGTAATTGCTTCTCATAGCGAATCTCAGGTTTTCGCCGCATCAATCCCAGTCCCGAACATGGCGCATCGACCAAAATCCGGTCAAAACTTTCGTCATTGAATTGAGTCCCAACTTTACGCGCATCTAATTCGGTCGCAGCAACACGATCAGCTACGTGCATGCGAGCAGCATTCTGGCCAATCAGCTTCACTTTATTAGCATGAATATCAAGGGCAACAACTTCACCGCCTTGATCGGTATCTAAGCGAGCTGCAATCTGGGTCGTCTTGCCCCCCGGTGCTGCACAGGCATCTAAGACGTGATCGCCCGGTTGTGGGTTTAAAGCTGGAACGACTAGCTGGGCGCTTTCGTCTTGAATTGTCAGCATGCCATACCGCATTGCTTCTGTATTGATAACTTGACCGTCCGTTGCAATTAGGCCTAATGGTGAAATTTCACTGGGCACAACCGTTAAGCCATCATTAGTTAGCGCGGTCGTCACGTCTTCGACAGTCGATAAAGCGGTATTGACACGCAATGCTTGCTTAGCAGGCTGATTCAATGAGGCAATGATCCGTTCCATTTTATCAGCACCCAATTGGCGACGAAGTTCTTGAATCAACCATACCGGCATACTATAAGTCACACTTAAGCGTTCATCAGGGTCTTCAATTGCATCAAAGCTTGGGAGCCCTGACCGATCCATTTGATGTAACACCCCGGTCACAAACCGGCGAATACCAGGATGACCCTTAACCTTGGCAATTTCAATTGTTTCATTGAAAACGGCTCGTTGTGGAATTTTGTCCAGATATTGCCATTGATATAACGCACTTAATAATAACTCCCGCACCCACGGATCAATCTGATGCGGATGCCGAACGAACGGTTGCAACCAGTACTCCAGGGTCAAACGGTGCTGAATAACGCCGTAAACCATATTAGTCAGCAGATTAATATCACGCCGATCCATCTGGTGTTCATTAATTAATTGATTTAATTGCAAATTCGAATATGCGCCGTTCTTAATTTTTGCCAAAGCGGCAACCGCTAACCAGCGGGGGGTATTGCCAACTGTACTCATTTACTAATAACCTGCTCTCCGGTGGCGAATTTATCCGCCGCCCCATTTAAATAGTCTGTAATTGTCATCTTAGGTTTACCAGCTGGTTGTAACTGATTGATGGCTAGCGCCGTATGGTTAGCCGCCGCAATCACCAGCTCATGCTTAGTTTTGCGTACCACTTGCCCAGGAGCTTGCGTGACCACTTCATCTGCTAACGGGGTAACATCCCAGAACTTGGTACGCTTCCCATCTAAGATAGCGTAGGCAATTGGTGCTGGCCGCATACCTCGAACTTGATTATCGATTTCAGCCGCCGTTTTCGTAAAGAAGTCTAAGACCTCTTGTTCCGGTTGAATGTTCGGTGCGAACGTGACTTGGGCCTCATCCTGAGGGACCGCCGTAATTTCGCCAGCAATGAGCTTAGGCAAGGTTTCCAATAGGAGGTCCCGGCCAACTAGACTCAACTTATCAAACATCGTTCCAGTATCATCCGTTTTCTCGATAGGAATCGCACGCTGAGCCAACATGTCGCCAGCGTCCATCTTTTTGACCATATAAATAATCGTAATCCCCGTCTCGGCCTCACCATTGATAATTGAATATTGAACGGGCGCACCACCACGATACTTAGGCAACAACGACCCATGAACGTTGATCGCACCAAGTTTAGCTGCCTTCAATAGTTTCGTTGGTAAAAATTGACCAAATGCAGCCGTGACAATTAAATCGGGTTGTAAATCAATAATCTGTTGCATTTCAGGACTGCCACCAATTTTCTCAGGTTGAAAAACAGGAATATTATGGGCAACCGCCACTTCTTTGACTGGTGAAGCTGTTATGACGTGTTTACGACCAACTTTTCGGTCTGGCTGGGTCACGACCCCCAGTACTTGGTATTGTGCTTTAATTAGACTTTCGAGAATCGGTGCCGCAAATGCGGGCGTTCCCATAAAAACGATTGATGTCATTGTCAAACTTCCTCCTCATCCCACTACATAAAATGCAAGGGTTCCACGTCAATACCAATCTGTAGTCCTTGCCGTTGTTGCGCTTGTGTCTCATGTAATAGCGTTGTCAACGTGTTAGCCAAATTGGGTTCTTGTTTGTATTTAATCACAATTTGATAATAATACCGGCGATTGACTCGTGCAATTGGTTTTGGCGTTGGGCCTAATAAAATTGTCGACGGTGCCAAGCGCGGCCGTAGCCACTGTAGTAATTGGTACATACGTTTAGCCGCCACCCCTTCGTCTAAGTCACTGGCTGTGATCTGGACAGTAAAGTAATACGGTGGGTAGCCGCCACGATGCCGCATCTGCATCTCATACTTGAAGAAACCTTCATAATCGTGGTGTTGTGCGAAGCGAATCGCATAATGATCGGGGTTAAACGTCTGAATATAAACGTGGCCACTCTTTTCTGCCCGACCAGCCCGGCCACTTACCTGCGTTAATAGTTGAAAAGTGCGTTCACTCGCCCGAAAATCTGGTAACCCTAGGGCGGTATCAGCATTCAAGACCCCCACCAGGGTCACATTAGGAAAATCCAGTCCCTTAGCAATCATCTGCGTGCCAATCAAAATATCGGCCTCACCACTCCCAAACTGGGCCAATAGTTTAGCATGGGCCCCTTTTTTACGGGTCGTATCATTATCCATCCGAATAATGTGAGCGTCAGGGAGCAACTCTTGCAACTCTTCCTCGACCTTCTCAGTCCCCGTCCCATAATAACGAATCTGACGACTATGACAGTTGGGACAGCTTCGTGGAATAGCTTCTTCGTGACCACAATAATGGCACTTCATCGTATGCGTGTCCATGTGTAGTGTCAGTGAAATATCACAATTAGGACACTTCAAGACAAAGCCACAATCCCGGCACAACACAAATGACGAGTACCCCCGCCGATTGAGCATTAAAACGCTCTGCTCATGACGTTCAAGTCGATCTTGCAAAGCAACGAGTAAGGGAGCCGAAAAATTACTCTCAGCATGTTGCTGCATTTCCTTTTTCATATCGATAATCGACACTTTGGGAAGTGGTCGCTGATTAACCCGGTCAGCAAGTAGTAATCGTTGATAAACCCCTTTTTCAGCGCGAGCACGCGTTTCTAACGACGGCGTGGCCGAACCAAGGACAACTGGACAATGATGATAACGACTACGCCATAAAGCCACTTGTCGGGCATGGTAGCGTGGAGCATCGTCCTGCTTATAAGTGCTCTCATGCTCTTCATCCATGACGATCAAGCCAAGATTTTTTAACGGCGCAAAGACAGCCGAACGTGCCCCAACAACGACTTGGGCTTCGCCCCGTTGAATTCGTCGCCACTCATCATATTTTTCACCGCTAGATAGACCGCTGTGCAAGACTGCGACCGCCTTGCCAAAGCGCCCCTTCACGCGTTGAACCATTTGGGGTGTCAGCGAAATTTCGGGAACTAACATTAACGCCGTTTTGCCCTGCGCCAATGCGGCCGCCATCGATTGTAAATACACCTCTGTCTTCCCGCTCCCCGTAACGCCTTCTAACAGAAATGTTGTTGTTGCGGCTTGGTCAACCGCTTGGGTAATCTGATCTACAGCCACTTGCTGTTCATCATTTAACCGTAGCGCCTTGGTGGCCTGGATATCACTCGTCGCATAGGGATCACGATAAACTTCGACCGCTACTTTTTCGAGCCACCCCTTCTGTGCGGCCGTACGAATTGCACCGTCGTTCACATCAAAGCGTGCACAAAATTCCTTTTGGGGAATGGTCTCGCCATTTAAGGTCATTAGCCCACGGAGCACTGCCAATTGCTGAACGGCACCCGCCCGCACGCTAGTTTCAGCCGTCTGTAATTGTTCATTAGTCAGGATAGCCTTCACCGCCGTTTGTGTTTTACGACGAGCTTGATTTTTAACTTGATAATAAACATCGACTTGCCCCATAGCTTGCAATTGTAACAATTGACTGACCAGCGCCGGGGTCGTGGCGACATCATCAAACGCCACCATTGATTTACCACCAAACAGTGTGGCTTGAATCTCAGTCGGCGTCGTTGCCGTCGTCCGGAGCTGTTTTTCGTACTTAGCCCGCATTACCGCGGGCAACATCGTCTGGGCACAAGTAATCTGAAACGAAAACGTACTGGCTGCTAACCATTCGGTCAAAGCCAACGCTTCAGTGTTCAGTACCGGTGCTAGGTCAACCACCGCATCGATTGGTTTCAAATCTCCCTCAAAATTGCTAACATCATCACAGGATAGCACGAAACCTTGTACCCGTCGCTTACCACGGCCAAAGGGAACCACAACCCGCATGCCGGGTTGCACCTGTGATTGCCACGCGATTGGAATTTGATAACTATACGGTCGATTTGTCTGCATAGTGGGCACATCGACTAATACTTGGGCAATTTGTGCCACACGACCCTTCCTCTCTACTCAATTATGCTTGTTTGCCGGCACCATCCGCAATCGCAGTCGTTAAAATCTTTCTTGCAATCACGGTTTTCGTTGCTAATTCAGTCGTTACCGGTTGCTGCTGCGGCCGTAATAAAGTAACCTGATTCGTATCACCATTAAAACCTACTCCAGGCTTGGAAACATCGTTAGCAACAATTAAATCTAATTTTTTGCTAGTTAACTTACGATTTGCATTAGCTAACAAAGATTGGGTTTCAGCAGCAAAGCCAATCACGTACTGATGGCGTTTTCGGGCCGCCAGCGTTTTTAAGATATCCGGTGTTTCGGTTAACCGTAACGTTAAGTCAGCATGATCAGCTGGTTTTTTAATCTTCTGGTCAGCTAATTCGACTGGCCGATAATCTGAAACCGCCGCCGCCATCACCAAAATATCTGTAGCGTCATAAACATCACTAACGGCCGTCAGTAAGGCTTGTGCCGAGTCGACCATCATAACTTTAACGCCACTAGGTGCTGGTAAATGCGTTGTTGCACTAATAAGTGTCACCGTTGCACCGAGCTCCCGCGCCACTTGGGCTATCGCGTAACCCATCTTACCAGATGAGCGGTTAGTAATAAACCGAACAGGGTCCAATGCTTCCCGCGTGCCACCCGCAGTGACGACTACTCGCCGCCCTGCTAATGGTAAATCAGGCGTCAGCTGAATCAATTGATCTGTCAGCCAGGCCAAAATCACCTCTGGTTCCGGCATCCGCCCTTGACCAACATAACCTTCTGCTAACATGCCCGTAGCGGGGGTTAAGACGTGTAAGCCATCTGCCGTCAACTGTTGTAAATTACGCTGAGTAGCTGGATTAGCATACATATGTGAATTCATTGCTGGCACCACAAACTTAGGTGCGGTCGTCGCTAAGATTGTCGTCGTTGCGGCATCATCGGCTAGACCATTGGCCACCTTAGCAATCAAATTAGCCGTTGCCGGAACCAGAATCATCGCTTCCGTCCAGTCGGCTAACGCCACGTGAACCACGTGCTGTGGGTCGGTGGTTGTAAACTCATCAATGACCACTGGTTGCTGCGTTAAAGTTTGAAAGGTCAGCGGTGTGATAAATTCAGCTGCGTGAGCTGTCATCGCGACTCGCACCACCGCCCCCTGTCGCATTAGACTACGGATCAACACTAACGCTTTATAACTCGCAATCCCACCACTAACGACCACCGTCACATGACGCTTTGTCCATATACTCACTTCTTCACGTCCTTCTAAAATCTCACTAAGCATCTCATCGAAATTTTTGCACTTTAATAAATCAATTGTATCAAGAATCGACAGTAACGTGAAGCTGAACGTCCGCGTCATTCTTCA
>OMJG01001777.1_pt1 | contig 11698 bp, 11 predicted proteins | sample 1646431 | NCBI WGS metagenome assembly OMJG01 (sample SAMN03771674, study PRJEB25209) | food metagenome | isolation source: Cotija cheese | place: Mexico:Jalisco,Michoacan | collected 2011-12-12 | reverse complement strand
TCCTCATCTGAGGCACGTGCTGCCGCATCCGGACCTTTTACGTGAGTCTCGTCGCCAGCTGGCAGATGGGTGATGACGAGGCCATGATGGCCATCGTCACCAGCGCCAACATCGCCTGCGGGTTCCACGCCGGGGACCCCAGTGTGATGCGCTCGACGATCACGGCCGCGGCGGCAAACGACGTGGCCGTCGGCGCGCACGTCTCCTACCGGGACCTCGCCCACTTCGGACGGGTCTTCATCGACGTCGCGCCGAATGAGCTGATCAACGAGGTGATCTACCAGATCGGCGCCCTTCAGGCCATGGCGGCGGTGGCCGGTACCCGGGTCAGCTACGTGAAGCCCCACGGCGCCCTGTACAACGCGATCGTCCACCACAGTGCCCAGGCCGACGCGGTGGCCCAGGCCATCAGCGAGGTCGACGACTCCCTGACCGTGCTGTGCCAGCCCGGCTCCGAGATCGCCCGGGTGGCCGGGAGGAAGGGGCTGCGCGTCGTCTTCGAGGCCTTCGCCGACCGCGCCTACAACCCCGACGGCACGCTGGTGTCACGCCGCGAACCGGGGGCGGTGCTGCACGATCCCGGCCAGATCGCCGCCCGGGTGGTGCGGATGGCCACTGACCATCAGGTGATCGCCATCGACGGGACGGTGGTCGGCCTCGACGCCGAGAGCGTGTGCGTGCACGGCGACACCCCCGGTGCCGTCGCCATCGCCGCCGCGGTGCGCAGCGCCCTGGCCGACGCCGGGATCGAGCCGGCGCGGTTCACATGAGCGTGGACATCCGGCCGGTCGGCGACCGCGCACTTCTGATTGATCTGGGCGATCTGGACCGGGTGCTGGCCCTCCACGACGAGCTGTCGGCGCACCCGGGGCCAGGTCAGCTGGAGGTGCTGGCGGCCGCCACGACCGTGCTGGTGAGAGCCGACACCCCGGCCTCGGCGCGGGCCCTGGCCGAGCATGTCCGCGGGCTGGATCTCGAACACGCGGCTGATCGTGACGACACGCTGGTCGACATCGAGGTCTGCTACGACGGGGAGGATCTGGACGCCGTCGCCGAGCTGACGTCGATGAGCCGCGACGGCGTCATCGCCGCGCACACCGGCCAGCTGTGGACGGCGGCCTTCGGCGGCTTCGCACCCGGATTCGCCTACTGCGTCGGCGAGAACCACCTGTTGGACGTGGCCCGCAGGCCCTCCCCGCGCACCGCGGTACCGGCCGGGGCGGTGGGGCTGGCCGGCGAGTTCTCGGCGGCCTATCCCCGCACCACCCCGGGCGGCTGGCAGCTCATCGGGCGCACCGCCGCGCCGCTGTGGGACGCCGCCCGGCCGTCTCCCGCTCTCGTGGTGCCGGGCAACCGGGTGCGTTATGTGGCGGTGCGCGAGGCGGCGACGGTCGTCGACCCCGAACCTGTCACCGCCGCGGCAGCTCCGGAGGCCGGCGGGCTGGTCGTGGTGGCGACCGGGATGCAGAGCCTGCTCACCGATCTCGGCCGGCCCGGGCATGCCGATCTGGGCGTGGCCGAGTCAGGGGCGATGGACCGCGGATCCGCCCGCCTGGCCAATGCCGTGGCGGGCAACCCGCCCGGTGCGGCGGTCATCGAGAACCTCGCCGGAGGGCTCGTGGTGCGAGCCGCCGGGCACCGCACCGTGGCTGTCGCCGGGGCCCGGGTGCCGCTGCGCGTCGACCCTCCCGAGGGTGCCGACCGTCCGCCCTGGATCCCTGAGCGCAACTCCCCGATCCTGCTCGACGACGGCGACACCCTGACCCTCGGTGCGCCCACCGCCGGCCTGCGCAGCTATCTGGCCGTCCGGGGAGGATTCGAGGCCCCCCTGGTGCTCTCCTCGGCGTCGACCGACGTGATGTCGAGCCTGGGGCCGGCGCCGCTGGCCGCCGGCGACCTGCTGGCCGTCGGCGTCCCGGTCTGGAACGCGGCGGGAAGCCCGGGGGCGCAGGTGACGCCGCTCCCGGAGGGCCATGCCCGGATCCGTCTGCGCCCAGGGCCCCGCGACGACTGGTTCGACGCCGGGGCCCTGGACTCATTGACCTCGCAGGAATGGGTCATCAGCAACGAGTCCAACCGGATCGGGCTGCGTCTTGAGGGGGAGCCGCTGCGACGTCGCCGACAGGGGGAGCTGGCCAGCGAACCGACCGTCGCCGGGGCGGTGCAGGTGCCCACCGGCGGACTACCGGTCGTGTTCATGCGCGATCACCCCGTGACCGGCGGATACCCGGTGATCGGGGTGGTGGAGCCGGCCGATCTGGACGTCCTGGCTCAGCTGCCGCCGGAGTCCACGATCAGGTTCAGCCTGATGTGACGCGGATCGGTGGAACACTGGGCCGGTCAACTGGCAGACTTGGCCACGATGGGTGAGATCTTCAGCGGGCGCTACGAGCTGGTGGATCCACTCGGTCGGGGCGGGTCGGGCGATGTCTGGCGCGTCTGGGATCACCGGGATTCCAGGTACCTCGCCGGGAAGGTCCTCCAGCAGTCGGACTCTGCCTCGCTGCTGCGATTCGTCCGGGAGACCGGCTGGCGCTTCGACCATCCGCACATCGTCGCCCCGCTGGGGTGGGTCGGCGAGGACGACCGGATCATGTTCTCGATGCCCCTGGTGCACGGCGGGGCGGTCTCCGCCCTGCTGAGTGAGCGCGGGGCACTGCCGCCCGGCTACGTCGCCGGGATCGCCGACCAGATGCTCGACGCCCTGGAGGTCATTCACGAGGCGGGCCTGGTGCACCGCGATCTCAAGCCGGCCAATATCCTCATGGAGCCCAATCCGTCCGGCCTGCCGGACGCCCGGCTGGCCGATTTCGGTATCGCCGCCAAAGTGGGTGAGCCCCGGATGACGCGGGTGGCGGAGGTCGTCGGAACGCCCGGATTCATGTCCCCGGAGGCACGGATGGGCGCCGACCCCGAACCCGCGCAGGACATCTACTCCCTCGGTGTCGTGATGGCCCAGCTGCTCACCGCCTCCCGCCCGTCGGGCGAGGATCCGCCCGTGCTGTCCGCGGAGCAGCGCGCCACCCCGCTGGGGCATTTCATCACCGCATGCCTGGCGGACGTCACCCGGCGCTTCCCGAGCGCAGCCGAGGCCCGCAAGGAGCTCTCTCAGGTGCGCAGCGGGCTGGGGCTGGCCCGGATCGCGATCCCCGACCGCACTCCGGCGCTGCCGCCCGGATGGGGGCCGGACGGTCCCGACAACTCCACCAAGCCGCTGCCGGGGGTCCGGCCCGCGACCCGTGGGCCGCGGATCACCGCGACCCCCTCCCCGCTGAGCGGACCGTCGGTCCCCTCGCAGCGGATGCCGATGCCCAACCGGGTGCCCGCAGGTCAGGGCAGCGGCGGGTACGGGCCCCCGCCTGCCGGCGGAATGCTCCCGAACCGGGGGCCCCGGCCGGCGACCTGGGCCCCGTCACCGGGGTCCGGTCCGCGGCCCTCGGTGCCGGCCCCTCAGAGCCCCGCGTCAGTGAACATGCCGCGGGCGAAGGCCTCCTCGGGGGCCACCGCCAAGGACATCGTCCTGGGGGCCGGGATCACGGCGGGCCTGGCCCTCGTGGTGATCGTCATCCTGCTGCTGGTGTTCTAGGCGTCGCGTTCTGATCGCACATTGTGGGGCCGGGTGTTGTCCTTGTACATGCCCGGGGTGTCCAGGATGATGTTCGTGCCGCCGGCCGCGTCGGACAGATAGCTCGGTGCCAGCCAGTGCGCGAGGTGGTAGACGCCGACTGTGACGATGGTGCCCAGGGCGATGCCACCCAGGGTGAACTGGTCGGTGAACTTCAGGGAGACGTCGCCCACGCCGATGATGATGCCGGCGGCCACCGGCACCAGGTTCACCGGATTGCCGAAGTCGACCCGGTTCTCGTGCCAGATCTTGGCCCCGAGCAGGCCGATCATGCCGTACAGCACGACGGTGATGCCGCCGAGGACCCCGCCGGGGGTGGCCGAGATGATCGCCCCGAACTTGGGGGAGAAGCCGAACAGGATCGCCACCGCGGCGGCGACGACGTAGGCGGCGGTCGAGTAGACCCGGGTGGCTGCCATCACGCCGATGTTCTCGGAGTAGGTGGTGGTGGGTCCCGCCCCCAGCAGGGTGGCCAGCATCGAGGTGGCGCCGTCGGCGGCGACCGCCCGGCCCACCTGGTGGTCGAGATTCTTGCCGGTCATCTCGGAGACGGCCTTGACATGGCCGGTGTTCTCGGCGATGAGGGCGATCACCACGGGCAGCGCCAGCAGGATGAAGGCCAGGTGGAAGGCCGGCAGGTGGAATCCGACGACATTGGTGGCGGCGAAGTTGGCCGAGCCGTCGGAGCCCATGCTGAACTTCCAGTGCGCCAGATCGGTGACCGGCGGCAGACCGAACCAGTCGGCGTCGCGCACTCCGCTCCAGTCCACCCGGTTCGCGGTGGTGGTGGCCCCGTTGACGGTGCGGGTGAGCGGGCCGAGGATCAGGTCCTCGACCCAGCTGAGCAGGTAGCCGAAGACCAGCGACACGAAGATCGCGATGCGTGACAGGAATCCGCGGGGGCCCACCGACAGCACCACCACCACGATCATCGTGACCAGGGCGGTCCACTGGTCCACAGGCCAGTAGGTCTTGGCGACGACCGGGGCCAGATTGAAGCCGATGAGCATCACGACGGCGCCGGTGACGGTGGGCGGCAGCACCCGGTGGATCACCCGGGCGCCGGCGAAGTGGATGATGACGCCGCAGATGAACAGCGTGAGGCCGACGACGAAGAGGGCCCCGGAGACATCATTCGGTTTGCCACCGGAGGCGTAGATCGCGGTGGCCACGCCCGGGAATGCCGCCGAGGAGCCCAGATAGCTGGGCACCTCGTGCTTGGTGACAAAGATGAAGATGAGGGTCGCCACGCCCGACATCATCACCGCGAGCTGAGGGTTGAGGCCCATCAGCACCGGGAAGACGAAGGTGGCCCCGAACATCGCCACGACGTGCTGGGCGCCGAGCCCGGCGGTCCGCCCCCAACCGAGGCGCTCATCGGGGGCGACCACCTCGCCCGGTTCGAGTCGACCTCCGTTATGGAGTTTCCAGATCATGCCTGTCCCCTTTCCGGGGGCAAAGCGTACAGAAGGAATCGCGCGGGATTGTTACGGGTGTGCTCGCTGAGGGGTCAGCGAGCCCTCCCCTTCTATATCCAGGAACGGAACCACATCCTGGCCAGCCAGGCCTTCCGGGTCATGAGCTGGTCGGTGAGGATCGGGTAGATGAAGGTGAAGTTGATGGCCACCAGGGCGAGGGCGACGCCGACGATGGCGGCCCCGATCCGGCGTCTGGTCGAGTTCTCCGCGGGCCCGAGGATCTGGCCCAGCCAGATCGCCAGGATCGTGACGGTGAACGGGATGATGCAGATCGCGTAGAAGAAGAACAGCGGCCGGTCGTCGTAGCGGAACCAGGGGATCCAGGTGGAGGCCATCGCCACGATCGGCAGGGTGAACCGCCAGTCCCGTCCGGCGAGCCACCACACGACTCCGGCGGCCAGGGCGATGACGGCCAGCCACCACAGGACCGGCGTCCCGCTGGCCGAGATCACCCTCAGGCAGGTGTCGTTGACGGCGCGGCAGCCGTCGGTGCCGGGCTGGATGTCGTTGACGGCGTCGATGCCGATCGGGCGCTGGTTGATGAGCCAGCCCGACGGGTTCGCCGAGTACACATGGGTCTGGCTCTTCATGTAGTCGCCGGTGTGGAAGGCGTAGATCTGCTTGTGGTAGTCCCACAGGGCGGCCAGCGGGCGCCCGACGACCTTCGCCAGGCCGGGGTCGGGGGAGGGGCCGGCCCACCCGGACCCGAACTTCATCCTCGGGTAGACCTGCAGCCAGCGGGCCCAGCTGGCCAGGTAGACCCCCGCCGCCACGACGACGAGCTGGACGAAGGCCGGCACGCCGTCGCGCAGCAGCGACCACCAGGACTTCCTGCCGGCACCGGCCAGACGCCGGGCGGACCAGTCCCAGCACACCGAGACGATGCCCATCGTGGCCAGCACGAACATCGAGTTCCACTTGACGGCGGTGGCGCAGCCGAGCATGAGGCCGGCGGCCAGCCGCCAGGGGCGCACCAGCAGCAGCGGTCCGTAGGCGCCGCCCAGGTTGAGCCGGCCGGCGTCGCGCAGATGGTCGGCGAGCCGGTGTCTGAACCAGTCGCGGTCCGCGGCGACGGCGGCGACGCCGGCGACCAGGAAGAAGGCCTGGAAGATGTCCAGAAGGCCGGTGCGGCTCATCACGAAGGACAGCCCGTCCAGGCTGATGAGGACTCCCGCGATGGCGCCCACGAGAGTCGAGCGGGAGAGCCTGCGCGCCAGCCGGATCACCATCAGTACCATCAGCGAGCCGAAGATCACCGAGGCGAAGCGCCAGCCGAAGGAGTTCATACCGAAGATCTGCTCGCCCAGGGCGATCAGCCACTTGCCGAGCGGCGGGTGCACCACGAACTCGGCGTCCGGTTTCCAGGTGTTGACGACCCCTCTCACGATGTCGGCATTGGCGGTCTTGGCGTCCGGCCAGGTGCCCTCGTAGCCCAGATGGAGCATCGTCCAGGCGTCCTTGGGGTAGTAGGTCTCGTCGAAGACCAGACGGTTCGGGGTGGCCAGGTCGTGGAGCCTCAGCAGCAGCGCGAAACCGGTGATGACGAGGGTGACGACCCAACTGTTGAACCTGTCGCCCATCCGGCCGTCATCGAGTCGGTCGACGGTGCTGGCTGCGGGACGGGTCGTGGCACTCACCCGGCCCATCGTAGAGGGCGTGGGAGGATGGCCCGGTGAGTGAGCAGACGACAGCCGGTCGGGTGGTGCTGGCGGGCACGCCGATCGGCGACCGGCGCACCGCATCGCAGGCACTTCTGGACATCCTGGAGGGTGCCGACGTCATCGCGGCCGAGGACACCCGCAGATTCCACGACCTGCTGCGACGCCTGGAGGTGACCAGCGCGGCCAAGGTGGTGAGCTTCTTCGAGGGCAACGAGTCGCGGCGTCTGCCCCAGCTGCTCGACGAGTTGCGCTCCGGGCGCGACGTCGTCGTGGTGACCGACGCCGGCATGCCGTCGGTCTCCGATCCGGGGTTCCGGCTGGTGCGCGCCGCCGTCGACGAGGGGATCACGGTCACCTCGGTGCCCGGCCCCACCGCCGTCACCACCGCCCTGGCGGTCTCCGGACTGCCCACCGACCGGTTCTGCTTCGAGGGGTTCCTGCCCCGCAAGGCCGGAGAGCGCCGCAACGCGCTGGCCGGACTGGCCCGCGAACCCCGCACGATGGTGCTCTACGAGGCCCCGCACCGGCTGGCCGACCTGCTGGCCGACGCCGCCGAGCAGCTCGGCGCCGACCGGCATGCCGCCGTCTGCCGGGAACTCACCAAGACCCATGAGGAGGTGCGCCGCGGCACCCTCGCCGAGCTGGCCGGCTGGGCGCGTGAGAACGCGCGCGGAGAGATCACGATCGTCATCGCCGGGGCCCACGGCCCGGCCATGACCCTCGAGGAGGCCGTCGACGAGGTGGGCCGGCGGATCGCCGATGGGGAGAAGATGTCGGCGGTGGTCGGCGAGGTGGCCCGAGGCGGCGGGTTGAACCGTCGCAGCCTCTACGACGCCGTGCTGGCCGCCCAGCAGCAGGAGGACCGATGAGCACCCTCACAGAGCGGCTGGAGTCCCTCGGTCTTCCTCCGCTGCCAGACCCTCTGGCGGCACCGATCGCCGATTCCCACACCCATCTGGACACGGTCGCCGAGATGGTGGGCCTGACTCCCGAGGAGTCCCTGGAGGCCGCCGCGCGGGTCGGGGTGGCCAGGATCGTCCAGGTGGGTTGCGACGTTGAGGGGTCGCGCTTCGCCGAGGAGCTGGCGCGCACCCACGAGGGCGTGGTCGCCGCGGTGGCGATCCACCCCAATGACGCCGCACGGCTGGCCGCCGACTCCCCGGCCGCACTGGCGGAGGCGATCGACGAGGTCGACCGGCTGGCCGGGGCCGGGCCGCACGTCCGTGCCGTCGGCGAGACCGGCATCGACCTGTACCGCACCCGCGACCAGGAGGGCCGCCGCGTCCAGCGGGAGGCCTTCGCCGCCCACATCGCCATCGCGAAGGCCCACGGCCTCACCCTGGCCATCCACGACCGCGACGGCCACGACGACATCCTCGACGTCCTGGACGCCGAGGGCTGGCCCGACCGCGTCATCATGCACTGCTTCTCCGGCGGGGCGGACCTGGCCCGCCGCTGCCTGGAGCATGACGCCTGGCTGTCCTTCGCCGGAGTGGTGACCTTCAACTCAGCCGCCCCTCAACGTGAGGCGCTGGCGGTGACCCCGCATGAGCGGATCCTGGTGGAGACCGACGCCCCCTTCCTCACCCCGGCGCCCCGGCGCGGGAAGTCCAACGGCCCCTACCTGGTGGCCCACACCGCCCGCTTCATCGCCGAGCGGCTGGGCATCGATGAGCAGGACTGCTGCCGGATGCTGGACGTCAACACCTCGGCGGCCTACGGCGGCGGGTGGGGCCTCGCGGACGGGGGAGAGGAACGATGAGCGCGCTGCTGGGGCCCAGGGAGATCCGAGAGCTGGCCGCGCGGATCGGGCTGCGACCCACCAAGACCCGCGGGCAGAACTTCGTCCACGACGCCAACACGGTCCGCCGGATCGTGGCCGCCGCCGGGATCGACGGGTCCGACCGCGTCGTGGAGGTGGGGCCGGGGCTGGGCTCCCTGACTCTCGGGCTGCTGGAGACCGGCGCCCGGGTGGTGGCGATCGAGCTCGACGATGTGCTGGCCGCACAGCTGCCGGTCACTGTGGCGGAGCGGATGCCCGACGCCGCCGACAGACTGACCCTGATCACCGGGGACGCCCTCAAGGTGGACAGGCTGCCCCTCGAGCCCACCGCCCTGGTCGCCAACCTGCCCTACAACGTGTCGGTGCCGGTGCTGCTGCACCTGCTGGAGATCTCGCCCGAGTGGACCACCGGCCTGGTGATGGTCCAGCTGGAGGTCGCCGACCGGCTGGTGGCGGGGCCCGGGACGAAGGTCTACGGCGTCCCCAGCGCCAAACTGGCCTGGTATGCCCGCGCCGAACGGATCGGCACCGTGCCCGCGTCGGTCTTCTGGCCGGTGCCCAATGTCGAGTCCGGCCTGGTGCGGATCACCCGGCGCGATCCCCCTGCGACCTCGGCCACCCGCGAACAGGTCTTCGGCGTCGTCGACGGCGCCTTCGCCAACCGGCGCAAGATGCTGCGCGCGGCATGCGCGCCGATGTGCGGCGGCTCCGCGAGGGCCTCCGAACTCATCGCGGCGGCCGGCATCGACCCGACGCTGCGCGGCGAGGCGCTGCGGATCGACGAGTTCGCCCGCATCGCCGAACAGATCGCCCGGCCCCGCTGAGCGGATACGGTGTGAGCATGGCCAGCACACCACGCACGACGCCCAGGACACCACCGGTGACGGTGAGGGCCTCGGCCAAGGTGAACCTGGCGCTGGGAGTCGGCCCGCGGGCAGAGGACGGATTCCACCCGCTGGCCACCGTCTTCGAGGCCGTCGGACTCCACGACACGATCACCGCCGGGCCGCGCGACGACGACGTCATCGCTGTCACCGTGGAGGGCCCCGAGGCCGACCTGGTACCGACCGACGAGTCGAACCTGGCCTACCGGGCGGCCGAACTGCTGCGGTCCCGGTGCGCCGATCCGCACCTGGGGGTCGACCTCCACATCACCAAGTCGATCCCGGTCGCCGGGGGCATGGCCGGTGGATCCGCCGACGCCGCCGGGGCGCTGCTGGCCTGCTCGGTGCTGTGGGACATCGACGCCGGCCCCGGCGACCTCCACGACCTGGCCGCGGAACTGGGCTCCGACGTGCCCTTCGCCCTCATCGGCGGGGTGGCGCTGGGCCGGGGCCGCGGCGACCGACTCGTCCCGGTGATCTTCCGGGGCACCCACCACTGGGTCTTCGCCACCTCGGAGGAGGGACTGTCGACGCCGGCGGTCTACCGGAGGTTCGACGAGCTGGGCGGCGGCGGGGGAGACCTCGTGCCCACCGCCCTCATCGCGGCCCTCACCAGGGGGGATATCGACGCGGTCGCCGGGGGGCTGGGCAACGACCTGCAGGAGGCCGCCCTGGACCTTCGACCCGAGCTGGCAGGGGTGCTGGAGGCCGGTGTCGAGGCGGGGGCGATGGCCGGACTGATCTCCGGATCGGGGCCGACGGTGGCCTTCCTGGTCGGCGGGGAGGCGATCGGCAGGACGGTGGCCAAGACCTTGCGGACGCTGCCGCAGGTGAGCTCGGTGCGAGGTGCCAGGGGTCCCGCCCAGGGGGCCCAGCTGATGGCCGGCACCCTCGAGGCGGGGAGCTGAGATGGATTCGGTGGACCGCATCATCGCGGCGTGGACCAGAGAGCGCCCCGATCTGCCGGTGGGGCTGATGGAGGTCTGGTCGAGGGTCACACGGCTCTCCCGGCTGCTCGACCGGGAACGCTCCCGGGCCTTCGCCACCTGGGATCTGGAGGCATGGGAGTTCGACGTGCTGGCGGCGCTGAGGCGCAGCGGCCGACCGTACCGGATGAGCCCCGGCCAGCTGCTGTCGGAACTCGAGGTGGCCTCGGGCACCATGACCAACCGCATCGCGCGGCTCTCGGACCGCGGCCTGGTGAGGCGACGGCGTCACCCCTCCGACGGCCGCAGCGCCCTGGTGGAACTCACCGATGAGGGGCGGGCCAGGGTGGACGGGGCGCTGTCGGAACTGCTCTCCTCAGAGGGACGACTGCTCGACGATCTGGACAGTGCCGACGTGGAGCAGCTGGGAGCCGGCCTGCGGGCGGTCCTGGGGCATCAGGAGAATCGCATCATTCCTCGCGGAGGCGGGCCGTCCCTCGGGTGAGGTGGGGAGACGGCGAGAGCCGTGCCAGCCCGTTGAAGGCCAGATCGACCAGGTGGGCGGCCATCACCTCCTTGGAGGGCTGACGATCGTCCAGCCAGGACTGGCCGGCCATGCCGACCATCCCGGTGAGTGCCTGGGCGTAGATCCCGGCGAATGCGGGGTCGTAGCCGTGGCGGCCGAAGTCCTCGGCGAGCAGCCCCTCGACCCAGGCGGCGACGTCGGAGAGGATCGACGCGTAGGAGCCCGTCGACGACCCCACCGAGGAGTCCCGGGAGATGATCCGGAAACCGTCGGGGTGGGCGTCGATGTAGTCGAGCAGGGCGAAGACCCCGGACTCCAGGATGCTGCGGGGGCTCTGGTGGGGGCGGGTGAGGGCTGTGAGCAGGCTGCCCTGGAGGCGCTGCACCTCCCGGTCGACGACCACCGCGTAGAGCCCGTCCTTGGAGCCGAAGTGCTCGTAGACCACCGGTTTGGAGACCTGCGCGGTGGAGGCGATCTCCTCCACCGTGGTGCCGTCGACGCCGTTCGCGGCGAAGAGGCCGCGGGCCACCCCGATGAGCTGGTCGCGGCGCTGCGCGCTGGTCATCCGAACCCTGGTGTGGCGTCGCCCGGCGGCCTGCGGGGCGTTCTCGGGAGTCGGATCCGTCATGGGCATGAAGATACCGTGACGCTCCCGATGGCCGGGGCGAGGGTGGGTGCCGTATCGTGGGGCCCGCTTGTTGGAACTGCGGTCGGCCGTGCCCGCCCGGAGCAGTCCCCGGTTGGTCTGTCGGCAGGGCCCGCCTGACTTTGAATCAGGATCAGCGACGCAGGTTCGACTCCTGCCCGGGGAGCTG
>OMJG01001775.1_pt1 | contig 11732 bp, 8 predicted proteins | sample 1646431 | NCBI WGS metagenome assembly OMJG01 (sample SAMN03771674, study PRJEB25209) | food metagenome | isolation source: Cotija cheese | place: Mexico:Jalisco,Michoacan | collected 2011-12-12 | reverse complement strand
ACGTTCCCTTGACTGCCTAAAGCGCCGCCCATCCAATAGAGTTTGTCGATTTTTTCCGTGATCGTAGGATCAACTTTTAAGGCGCGGGCCAGATCTGTCAGGGGCCCCGTCATGACCAAAGTTACTTTTTTGGCAGAATTTTGCAGTTTATCGATCATGTCCAAGTGCCCAGGTTTCTCAGCTAGCGGCGTTTGTATTTGTCCGCCATTTTCATTTAACAACGGGAAATCGTCAAACGAAAAGGCACTTAACCGCCAAGTATCCGGAAACTGATGTTTAGCCCGCGAATTCGATTTAGCTACATCAGCTGGTTTGCGGTCAGCATGACCAAAACGATCAATGATCTTACGTGAAGCAGAAGAAGCCGGGTCAACGTACCCATCAGCATCGGTCACCCCGACCCCTAACAAATTAACATCTGGCATTTGTAATAACAGTAACAGTGAAACTAAATCATCGACATTTCCATCATGATTAAAGTAAAAATTACGCATGTAATAACCCTCCAGCTAGTTTAGTCAGGTGCATACGGCAAAAGATCTTCTTACCCTAGCGGCCTTATTTATTTAACAGTACGCAAGTTTCGGTGTGCCGTCAAGCAAAATAGCCACACTTTTCCAACCGTCCATTTCTCAATAAAAAAGCCTTAGGTCTCTACGGATCAGGGGCCTAAAGCAACTACAATTATTGTTGTGAAACACCAGAAATTATATACCATAACATGATCACCATTAAAAACACATCGATCGCAATATTAACTTTAGTTATCGACTGGCGTTTTTTTGAACTTGGTTTGCCTAGTTCATCAGTTTTACTGCGAAAATGCTGAATATCGTGGATCAGAGCCCAGACATCAACGGTAAATACAAATGCAAAAATAACTATGGTTGAAAATTTCATCTTTTGCCTCGCTTGTTATTCAAACTTATTTCTACATATATATATTATACTTGATTAGTTTTTAATTGAACGCTTTTAGGCTAAATTTAACTATTTAGTGCAAAACGCTGAAAAAAGCTCGCCTTATTGCTACCTAGCTCAGAACAGCTCCGCATGGCAAAAGACTGCGCCCAACCAACTTTAGGTCATCATGCTCTGCTTTCTTCTCTTTACCACCCGATCTTTTTTCGCATTTTCTGGCAAACTTAACTTGCCTTCTTGCAGGTCACTAAATGCCTGGTCCATTATTTTGAACGCTTGATCCAACTGTTCGTCTGTAATAACCAGCGGTGGCTGGAAACGGAGAACATTGTCCTTAAGACTAATGATCAACACACCTAATTCAAACATCCTATAAATAACTTTAGTGGTTGCCACTCGATCTGCTGCTCCTGTTTTTGGATCAACAATATCGATCCCACCATCTAAACCATACATCCGAACTTGGCCAATAAATTGATACTTTTCTTTTTCCTTAGCGAAGAAATCTTGAGCTACTTTTCCTAAACGAGCTGATCGTTCTACTAAATGTTCATCCTCGATCACATCTAGGGTAGCCAAAGAAGCGGCCGTCGTGACTGGATTACCAGCAGTCGTATAAACATTAGCTGGTGAACCTAAGCTATCCATAATATCGGCCCGCCCAATAACTGCACTCAGCGGCAAGCCAGATGCCAGCGACTTACCCACACTCATCAAATCTGGTTCAATACCAGGAAAGTTCTGAATGGACCACCATTTACCAGTCCGTCCCATTCCTTGATTGATCTCATCCACAGCGAATAAGATCCCATTTTCATGTGCAAATTGGTAAACTTTTTCCATAAACTTCTGTGGTGCTTTTGTGATCCCACCATCGCCTTGAATCGGTTCGATCAATATTACCGCCGTTTCTTCTGCTGGAAGGTACGTTTCAAACGGCAACTTGAAAACAGCAAACATCCGCTCGACAAAATCATCTTCCGTTTCGTCTGGTAACTTAGCCCATGCATCCGGGTATGGAACTTTAACGACTCCCGGCAACATCGGTCCCATCTTGCGAGCCATATTCAAACTGCAGCTCGACATACTCATTGAACCATAAGTAGACCCATGATAAGCACCCGTGAAGCTGACCAAATATTGCCTACCAGTATACCCACGTGCAAACTTGATGATCGCATCATTTGCATCAGATCCGGAATTGCCCCAGCTCAACTTAACTGGCCCAGAGATCGGTGCTAGTTTACATAAACGATCGGCTAGTTTGGCAGCTGGGATATTAGCAAAATAAGCTGGTGTATATTGGATCAACTTACTTGCTTGTTGCGCGATAGCTTCCACGATATGAGGATGGGCATGTCCTGTATTCGTCGAAGATGCACTAGCCAGCAAGTCAATATATTCCTTGCCGTTTGCATCACGTAAAAGTGCGCCCTGTCCAGATTCGATTGCAATATCATAATACTGTACTCGTTGAGGAGCCAAGGCCTGACTTTCGCTTGCTAAAATTTTTTAATTCGTCTCCATATAAATTACCTCCTAATCTTGTTCTTCTTTATTGTTCAAACTTGAATTATTCATTCCATAAAATAGGTAAATCAAAATACCGATCACAAACCAAGCTAACGAATAAATTTTAGCTTGTTTATCTAAGCCCATAAAAACGATAAATGAACCCAAAAAAGCAAGTGCCGGCATCGCTGGATACCAGGGCATTTTGAAACCTGCTTCAGGAAGATCCTTACCTTCGCGTGGACGTAAACGATAAATTCCTAATGACACAAACATAAAGGCGATCAGCGTCCCTGCAGAAATTAATTGAGATAAAGTCACAAATGGCAAAACCGCCCCAATGATAACAGAGATCACTGTCAAGAAAAGCAAAGCATGATTTGGCAAGTTGTTCTTATTCAATTGCCCCAACCACTTTGGCAACATACCGTCACGGCCAAATGAATACAGTAAACGAGAACCAGCTAACATCATCCCGATCAAGGCTGTAAACATCCCGACAACGGCGATCGCTTGAACAACTATCGCTACGATCGGGTGTTCAGCATGACGCAAAGCCCAACCAACAGGTTCTGCATTGTTAGTATAGTTAGAATACTTAAACATTCCGACCAAAACTAAAGCAACTGCAACGAACAAAACAACGGCAATCACTAATGAGCCTAGGATTCCACGCGGCATTGTCTTCGAGGGATTTTTAGCCTCAGCAGCATTAGAAGCAATAGAATCAAAGCCGACATATGATAAGAAAATAGAGGAAACACCAGCATAGATCCCTTGCCATCCGCCAAAAGCTGTTCCATCAGGATTCGGATGATACTTAGGAATAAAAGGTACATAATTTGAACCTTTAATGGCAGTAACCCCTACTACTAAAAATGTCAAGACTGCCAAAACTTTAAGTACAACTAACACATTTTCAACTCGAGCTGCCTCAGAGGCCCCACGCGATAAAACAAAAGAAACGATCAGCAGTGCTATGATCGCAAGCAGATCAAACCACCCGCCATTCGTACCAAGCGTGTTAGAAAGCTGTGCCGGTAATTTTAATCCTAGAGGAGACAACAGTCCACGAAGGTTAGCCGATAAACCTGAACCGACAAATGCCACAGCAATAAAATATTCTGCCAACAGTGCCCAGCCGGCGATCCAGCCAAAACCTTCTCCAAAAACAACGTTGATCCAAGAATACGCCGATCCGGCAAATGGCATTGTAGAAGACATTTCCGCATAGGCAAAAGCAACTAAAGCAGCAACTACTGCAGCTGCCAAAAAAGAAAGTGCTACGGCAGGTCCCGCATGCTTAGCAGCAACTACCCCTGGCAACGTAAAAATTGAAGTTGAAACGATCGTTCCAACACCCAAAGCAAGAAAATCCTTGACCTCTAGAACTTGTAACAAATGTTCATCCTTACTCTTATATACTTTTGGATCTTCTTTTCGTGTCATTTTTTTCCAAACATTGGTCATTTTTTCTCCTCCTGCTCACTATGTATTAATTTAGAATAAATAATAAAAATCGTTTTTGTTTTAGTAAGTAAAAACGCTCTATGAAGCCACCTAGACTTCATAGGGCGTTTTGGCGCGGTACCACCTATCTTTATTCTACTGATCGGGTAGAATCTTAACAATGTCACAACAACTGCAACATATATCCCAATAATGGTGGATGGCCATCAAAAGTTACTAAAAAATTTCGCTTTCACTGTTCAGAGGCGAGATATCAATGACCCATTCAGTTTCTCTCAGCTAAAAAAACCTCTCTGTCTCAATCATGGTCTATGATGATCCTCTTCAACATATTTTCATTCTAATCTAATTATAAACTAATTTAACGCCTTGAAATTATAAAGTCAAGCCTCTTTTTCATTAAAAAAAATGATTTTAAATATGGATATTACTACATAAAGCTCTTAAAGCACTGACTTAAAGTTAAAATGAGTGTTTTCACATCAGAAATAATAAAAATTAATAATGCTTATGTTATTCGTAATCGATTATTAAAAATTCCAGTTTTTATAAATTTTTTACCTATTAGGCAATCTGTCACGCTGCCAGTTCAATGAAAATATTTTTGAAAGAAATACTTACACAAGACATTTTTTTCTGATAATATGATCACATTGCGCAAAAAGCGGCCAAACGATTCTTCAGCCATAAAACAATTACTAATGTGGAATTAACTTCTTCTAATTGTTATTTGGACAACAGATTTGCCAGACTGCTAGCTATTATTTTTATAAAATACTGCATAATTAAGTAGTATTCAGAAAAGAGAGGTTTTTTAGTGGAATTATCAGAAACTCAAACAGTGGAATTACCTAAGGCTCAAGTCGAGGTCAAACGACCATGGATGGCGATGGCAGGGATGATGATCGGAGCCTTCGTTGGTATGTTATCAGAAACATCCTTGAATATCGCACTTCCTAATTTAATGGATACTTTTGGTCTGGCAGCAAGTACTGTACAGTGGCTCGTTACAGGGTATATGTTAGTTATTGGGATCATTTTACCTTTTTCAAGCCTGATCACCAAATGGTTTACGACCCGACAAATCGTTATCTTTGGGCTTTTGGATTTTATTATGGGTGCAGTGATCTCAGCACTCGCTCCTAACTTTGCAATATTATTAACAGGCCGCATGATCCAGGGAATTGCAACCGGCTTGATACTACCGTTAATGTTTACAGTCGCAATGGCAGTTTTCCCACCTTATAAGCTTGGAACAGCGATGGGAATGTGTGCTTTAGTAATTATGTTTGCGCCCGCCGTTGGACCAACAGTTACTGGTCTGATTTTAGGTGAACTATCTTGGAATTGGATCTTCTGGCTGTTCGTACCATTCTTAACGATCGCCTTGATTTTAAGTTTGATCGGTCTTGAAAATGTTGGCCACGTTACCAAGCCACATGTTGATATCTTGTCATTGGTCGAATCGATCATTGCCTTTTCTTGCCTCGTAATGGGAGCAAGTTTTGCTTCAGGTCTAGGCTGGACTTCGCCAATCGTTTTAGGAATGCTGGTCGTCGGTGTGCTGGTTCTAGCAGCTTATGTCCACCGTCAATTAAATATTGAAGCACCTGTTTTAAATCTACGCGTTTTTGCCAAGTCATCTTTTGCCAAGGGCACTGCATGTGTCATGGTCGATTTTGCGATCATCTTATCTTCAATGTACTTATTACCGCAATACATTCAACGCGGCATGTTACTAGCTGTAGCTTTCACAGGTATTATTATGTTACCAGGCGGGATCGTTAATGCTATCGTTTCAGCTTTTGCTGGTCGTTTATACGATGCTATCGGTGCCAAGAAACCTGCATCATTAGGTTTCTTGATTGCAGCTATTGGGACCACAATGTTACTTTTTGCCACCAAAGACTCATCGGTCGCATATATCATCAGTGCCCATATAATTTTAATGATCGGTTGTCCCTTAGCTATGTCTCCTTCACAAACGCATGCCTTAAGCTCATTGAAAGGTTTAGAATCAGCTGACGGAAGTACAATTTTGAATACACTCCAGCAAGTGATTGGAGCAATTGCAACAGCCTTAGCAACTAGTTTTCTAGCATTTGGGCAAAATTCATATACAGGAAAAAATGATGCGGCTGCATTTACAAATGGTACTCATTACGGTTTTCTCTTTACCCTCGTTTTGACTATTTTAGGATTGATCATTGCATTGACTTTTAAAGACAAAAAAACAAATAAATAATATTGAAAAAGTTGAGAAAAATTGGCAGCCAAATCAAAGCTGGCTTGTCTTTCTCAGCTTTTTTGTTTACTTTTTATTAATATGGGTTTAGTTTATTCATTAAAAAGTGCACGTTTTGTTTAACAATAACTTAAAAGAAGTGAATAACATGTCAGAAAAAAAGGACCCGCAAAGTTTCAAAAAATTAAGGAAACCAATTCACGGTTACTGTCCTCGCTGCGGCAAACCAATGATGATCAATTACGGTTGGAATTCCTGCCCTAACTGCCATATGATATTTCAATCAAATTTTAAATGATAAGGAAAACGTAAAAAACTCCTAACCGTTTCAGCTAAAGAGAAACAATTAGGAGTTTTTACTAACTAATAAATATCGTTATTTATATTTTAACTTAAGCCAATGACGCACCACTAGTTGCATCGATGTTAGCTTGCTTAATTGCAGGGTCCGAAGTTGAGTCTTCAGTAACAGATGCTCCGCTGACAGCATCTGAGCCCACACCAGCTTGTTCTAAGAAGTAACTGAATGGTTTCAGATCTTGTGCTTGGTATTTTTCAACGAAAACATCGATATCTTCTTGAGAAGATGTTGCTGGATCTAAGAACATATGCTGAGTTGTAAACGGCATTTCATGAGTAAACTTAATGTCTATCAAGACAGGAGCTTCTGTTTGAGAAGCAGCTTTCATCGCTTGTTTGAAATCATCCACAGTCTTAACTGTGTAGGATTCACAACCCAAGCCTTTAGCGGCCATAGCCCAGTCTGTAGCTGGAATATCAACGCCGGATAATGGTTGTTCACTATCATCACGTTGTTCAGCCTCGATGAAACCGAGCGTTTCGTTACTGAAAACGATGTTAACGATATGCAAGTTGTATTTAACCTGAGTCAATAATTCTTCCATTAGCATTGCAAAGCCGCCATCACCGTTCAAGCTGTACACATCACGATGCGGGTATGCGATCTTAGCAGCAATTGCAGCTGGCAAACCATAGCCCATAGTTGCATACTGACCGGAAGTAGTCCACTTCTGATCACCGTGAATATCAACTAAACGTTCGAAGTTGATATTAACATTACCAACATCAACAGCAAAAACAGCTTTGTCACTAGCAGTCTTATTGATCACATCAAAGACTGGTTCTGGACGTAAAGGAACTTCTTGACTGGTCTTGAAGCTATCTTGCCATTCAACCCAGTTTTGCTTATTGGCAACAGCTGCGTTGTAGAATGGTCTGTCTTCAACTTTATCACCAGCTTTGACCAAGGCGGCCAAAGCCTTCTTAGCATCTGCTAAAACGGGTACATCAACTGAATGACGTTTACCGATTTTTTCATTATCAACATCGATTTGAATCATCTTAGCTGAGTTATTAAACAAGTACAAACTAAATGGTGAGTCTGTGCCGACCCAAACGATCAGATCCGTTGCAAATCCAAGTTCTGCACCTGGTTTAGGAGCAACACGACCGGATGAGCCAAGGTATGCTGGATAATTTTCATCAAAGATACCCTTGGCCAAAACAGATGAGATCAGCGGCATTTTATATTTTTCTGACAATGCTTTTAATTCAGCAGCAGCATGCTTTGCACCAATGCCAAAGTAGATGATCGGATTCTTAGCTGCTTTGATCAACTTAGCTGCTTCAGCAATTTTTTCTGCTTGTGGTTCTGGATACAATGGAGCAACATGGTTTTTAGCGTTTGAAACGTATGTGTCAGGGATCGAAGCCCAGCCAAAGTCCTTAGGAATAGTGACAACTGCTACACCACTGTGCTTGTATGCCTGACGAATAGCTTCATCGATCATACCTGGTAAACTTTCAGCAGACATAGCCGTTTTATTCCAAACAGCAACATCATCAAACATTGGCTCTTCATTCATCGCTTGGAAAAAATCAATGTTCATCTTTTTAGAAGGAACTTGAGCAACGAGCGCCAAAAGCGGTGTATGGTCATGTTTAGCATCATATAAACCATTCATTAAATGAACAGCGCCTGGACCAGCTGAACCAAAACAAACACCGATCTTACCTGTCAACTTAGAATCTGCCGCTGCTGCCAAAGCACCAGCTTCTTCATGGCGAACCTGAATAAATTTAATTTTGTTACTTTGGTTGTACAAAGCGTTCATTGTCGAATCAAATGAACCACCCGGATAACCATAAATATGATCGCCGCCCCACTCTTCAATGACTTTTAAAACTGCATCTGAACCACTGATCATTTCAGTCATAAAAAATCTCTCTCTTTCGTGTTTTAAAATTAAAACATTCGCTTGATAAAACGCCTTTAAAAACAAACAGATCCCTAGGTAAATCGTTTTTTCTTTAAACCAGCCGTACAAGCTAACGTTTTCATTAACCACAATTAATAATAATGCGTTTTCATAAAATCAACAATGACAATTTTATTGTTGCATAGGTACTCTTTTCCTAGATGAAAAAATATTTTAGCCTACTAAAAGAGCATTATGTTTTGCACTATCATTACCAAATAGGTTTTTATCTACACTTTTTTAATATTTTTAAAACAAAGAATTATCAAAAAATAACAAAATAATCTTGTTATATTGTACACAACGTTATTTTTGTGCTAGCTTTTCCCGCATTTTTGCAGGTGATACTTCATAATGAGCCTTAAACTTTTTATAGAAAAAGGACTTAGAGGTATACCCGACAAAATTCACAATATCGTTGATCGTATATGCGGGGTTTTTCAGAAGTTCAATGGCTTGTTTCATGCGTTCATTTTCGACTAATTCTTTGTATGAATATCCCGTAGTTTGTTTAAGTTCAGTCGACAAATAACTAGGATTATAACCAAAAAAACGCGCCATTGAACTCAAAGAAATATTTTGAAAATTTTTTTCAATATAATTAGTAAAATCAGAGATCTGATATTTTGACTGCAAGTTAACATTGCCCGCGTCAACATAGCAATCATTTTCCAATAACGACAATACTAGTATCGCAAGCAAGTGAGAAACTTTATCGCAATATAATAATTTCGGTTCAACGTACTCTATCAATACTCGGTCGATCACATAACTTGAATTGTCTACCTTAGGTGCATTAAAAATAACATAATGATCTTTACCGTAAGCACTGATTATTTTGTTGAGCAAGCTCGTCACCGACAACCGCGTGTTATACACATTTTCTAAAAAATTTTTGAGTTCAAACGATGCATCCATATTGATCCGCACTAAAACATCACCCCAGTGCAAGGGCAATAATGTATATTCAGTCTCTTGATCAAAAAAGATAAAATTGCCACTAGTAAGAGGAAATTCCTTATTAAAAGTTTTAAAAACCATTTTGCCGCTAAATACAAATAAAATTTCCGGACCATCTGTTTGGTGATGGTGTTCTCTTTGTCCATCAATTTTTTCGATTTTCACTGTCATTCGTGGGCTTTTGGCGCTGATCTTACTCATAGTTTTTAGTACAAAATCATCTTTGCCAGGCAATTGCTCTTGCATCATCAATTGTTTAAAAATATATTCTCCGATCGTCGTTTGATCCATCGTTTACATTCTCCCCACTCTTCCAAAAACCTTACCGTCATTTTGAACTAGCAATTTGTTAATTTTTGAGCAATTTTGCTCAAAAAGAAAAAGAGGTGCCCGTTTCATAGAAAGTATCCTCTATCATTCTATACATTTAAGTATACGGTTACAAGTAGCAATTACAAATGCATCATTTGAAAAATTAGTTGCCTATTTTTAAATAAGATGCTTATTTGTCATCTTCCGGTCAAGCTTACTCTATTCTTTAAACTTAACTCCTAAAAGGCCAGCAAAAGCTGTTGCTTGCAGTGGTGCAATAATACATTCCTTGACCAAAGAAGGTGTCACGATCAGATCGTCAAAATAACTGGTCGAAAGATCAAGTCCCCTTAACGATGTGTCTAAAAAATCAACACCATTCATTTCACAATTGTGGCAAAGCAGTTTTTTCTTGATTTTAGTTTCTTGAAAATAAGCTTCCAACAAACTTGTATCAACAAAAGAACTAGCATCAATCTTTGAACTGGAAAAGTTGCAGTAATCAGCTTTTGAGTCCTTCACCGTAACATTTTTCCAAGTATTATTAGAAAAATTAGTCCCCATTAATTGATACTTGTTGAACACTGTTTGGAAAAAACAACTCTCAGAGAAATTATTGTTTAAGAATTGACAGCTTTTAAACTCGCATTCAACCCATTCACTGTGAGAAAAATCTGTTTGTTCAAAAGTACAATTCTTGAAAGCAACTGCGCTAAAACTAAGTTGGTCGGAAGAATACGAAAAATGACATTCTTCATACGTTTTTTCTGAATCAACATCATCTAGACTTAAGTTTTGCCCTTGAATCACTTTACCCACTCCTGCTCATTTATTTTCTTACTTTGAATCCTAGCTTAAGAAGACATGAACTACAAGAGAAATTACTTGTAAAAAAGGAACGCCCCCCTTCAAGTGAATGAAAAGAGCACGCTCCTTTTGATATTATTGTATTTAAATGACGCAAATTAGCCGATAAACTTAGCAGCGAATTCACTAAATGACTTGCCGGCACCTGCCAAGAATTCTTTTGTTCCTTCGTTAGTGATGTTACCCTTATCATCAGCTAAATCAGCAGTATTACCGATGTATAATTCTGGTTGTTCCATTGTTGGCATATCCAAGAATACTAATGATTGACGCAATGAATGATGGGCCAATACACCTGAGATACCTGAGATCGATTGTGAAGCAACCAAAGCTGGCTTGCCAGCCCATACACTTTGACCCCAAGGACGTGAAGCAACATCCAAAGCATTCTTCAAAGCGGCTGAAATGTTACGGTTATGTTCTGGTGTGACAAAGATAAATGCATCTTGAGCTTTAACATTCTTACGGAATTCTTCGTAAACTGCAGGAGAATCTGCATCAAGATCTTGATTGTACAAAGGAAGATCTGCGATTTTTAAAAAGTTTACTTCTGAACCTTCTGGTAAACCTACAGTAATAGCCTTTGCAACACCCTCTGAATAAGAATTTTTACGAGTTGAACCTACAATTACACCATATTTTGTCATATTTATTCTCCTTTTCTTACTAAAAGTAACTAAATTCTCAATAAATTTATTCTATCACTTTACTTACAAAAAGCAAGTAAATTTTTAAAATTTATTTGAATCATTTTAGGATAAATCAATAACAGCTGCCAGCACAATCAAGTGATCGCTTACAAAACAAATGTACCATTTTTTTGTTAAATACTGCAAGCAAACTTATCACTTTAAAGCAAAAAAGCCGGCATTCATGCCAGCCCAATACTTTATTTACATTTCATTGAATGGTTCAATTGATATTTACCGATAAAACTACTCGTCAACTTCACCTAAAATTTTAGTTTCAATTTGCCTTTTGATTTTTTCAGCTTGGATCGGGTCACTATCTTCATAGAGCTTGACTGCTTTACGCAAATTATCCATATCTTGTTGGTCAAATGAAAAATCCAAGTCAAACTCTTGCCAACTATTGGCGATACCTTCGTTAAAACGCTGGATCACAGAATTATCATCATTAACATATAGATCATAATCTGGAAATTC
>OMJG01001774.1_pt1 | contig 11735 bp, 8 predicted proteins | sample 1646431 | NCBI WGS metagenome assembly OMJG01 (sample SAMN03771674, study PRJEB25209) | food metagenome | isolation source: Cotija cheese | place: Mexico:Jalisco,Michoacan | collected 2011-12-12 | reverse complement strand
GAAAACAACGTTGATAATAACTTTAATACCAATTATTTGGCGCAATGGACGTTGAAGTACACGCTTGAAATTTTAGATCAGGTTAGTGACGACCAAGCAGCGGCCTTAAACGTGACTGCTGAAGAACGTGCCCACTGGCAAGATATCGTTGATCGGATGTATTTACCATATGACAAGGATCTGGATATCTTTGTTCAACATGATGGTTATCTGGATAAGGACTTAGCCCCCGTTTCCGCAATTCCAGCTGACCAATTACCAATCAATCAGCATTGGTCATGGGATCACATCTTACGGTCACCTTACATTAAGCAGGGTGATGTGTTACAAGTGATGTATGACTTTATTGATGATTTTTCTAAGGATCAGTTAAAACATAACTTTGATTTTTACGAACCAATGACGGTTCATGAATCTAGCTTGTCACCAGCCATTCATGCGGTGCTAGCGGCTGATTTACATTATGAAGACAAGGCCGTGGCTTTCTATAACCGGACGGCCCGGTTGGATCTTGACAATTACAACAATGATACGGTCGATGGGTTGCATATTACATCAATGACCGGTGGTTGGATCGCGATGGTTCAAGGCTTTGCCGGTATGCGTGTTCATGACGGTCAGCTGAGTTACCGGCCGTTCTTACCAAAACAATGGACGAAGTACTCATTCCGACAAGTCTTCCACGAGCGTATTATTGAAGTGACGGTGGATCATAACGGGACGACTTTGAAACTGATTGCTGGAGATCCGATTGATGTTCAAGTGGACGGTACCACACAAACGTTAACAAAAGACTAAACTAGTTTGTACCGGTTGAAGGGAATGAGGCGTACGATTTCTGCAGTACCATTTGGAGTGTACCAAGACGAACCAGTCTTGTTATACGCGATTGAAAATAGTCATCATAGTAAATTGAAAGTATTGAGTTATGCGGCAACTTGGTATGACTTTGAGGTTCAAGTCAATCAGCGTCCCCAGTCGTTAGTGTATCATTTTGACAACTTAGCAGCTTATATCAATACACCTTATCAAGTCGGTAAAACGGTGGGGCGGGTTGCTGGACGCATTGGTGGAGCGACGTTTACTTTAAATGGACAAGCTTATCATTTAAAAGCAAATAACGGGCATCAACTGCTACATGGTGGTGATCATGGCTTACAAACGCATAATTTCAAGGGTCGTTTTGATCCCCATGGCGACACCGTCACGTTGACGACAACACTATTAAGCGCTAACGATGGGTTTCCGGGCGACTTGACGGTAACTGTAAGCTATACGTTAACAGCCGACGATGAGGTTCAAGTCAGCTATCACGGGGTGACCACTGCTGACACGTTATTCAATCCGACCTGTCACGTTTACTTTAATCTTGATGGTCAGACCGCACTGATCAACCCACAGCAATTACGCATCAACTCGACCAAGCTGGTTCATACGGACCACGAGAAGGTCCCCACGGGCGTCTTCTACGTCCCGACACCAGCTTATGATTTTCGCAATCAGCCAGTGCTTCAAACGCAGCTCGACCGGTTGCTCCAAGCGACAGGCAAGACTGAATACGATGATTGTTATGTGCTTGACCACCAGGACGAACCAGCCGGTGTGTTGGCCACGGACCACGGCCAGTTACTCATTAATACGGATCGTAATGGCTTGGTTGTCTTTACGGCTAATCCTGACCGGACACAGTCGGATCACTTAGGTGACTATCACGCACTTGCCGTGGAATTGCAAACGTTGCCGGATGCGATTAATCATCACGGTTTTGGGGATATTATTCTGCACGCTGGTAGACCGCAGACGTATGTGAATCGTTATCGGTACGTGGCGAAGTAATGATTGATAGAAAATTGTGCTCAGACGTTTGACTGTTTGGTGGTATATTTGTTTTGACAACCATCATAACATCTGTCAAGCAGTACCAGATTTCGTGAGGCAACCAACTTTTTATTGATCTAGTAAGCTAATAATTGATAATTGTCTATAACAAAAACACGGTATCACAGTCACGGAATTCAATTCCATGACTTGTGATACCGTGTTTAATATTAATCTCTAATGGACTGTTTGTAATTAACAAGTTCTGGTGATAACAAGATTTTTTCTTGAATACGCTGATCCTTAAACTGGTCCATACTCGTTACCCCGATTAAGGTGAATAAACGTTTCAATTGTGATTGCCAAGCAGTTAGCATCGCGATCACTTCGTCGTCCGTATGATGAAGCAGGGCGTGAAGCACAGTGCCGGCCATACCGACCGCGTCAGCACCGAGCATTAAAGCTTTTAAGACATCTAGAGGCTGCCGCACACCACCGGCAGCTAAAATCGTAAGATCATCTGGATGGTGTTGGACACTCAACAAGGATTCAACGGTCGTGAGACCAAAATCATGTAGGTAGGCCATGTCACGATCAGCCCGCCGGCGGTTCTCAATATCAACAAAGTTAGTGCCACCATGGCCACCTAAATCTAAATAACGCACACCTGCCTGATAGAGTTGGTGCATAGTTGGACGCGAGATACCAAAACCAACTTCCTTAACAATCACTGGTACCGATAAACTTTGAATTAATTGATGAATATTAGCCAACCAGTGGAAGTCACGGTCACCTTCAGGCATGACGATTTCTTGAACGACATTAAGATGCACTTCTATCGCATCGGCTTTGAGCATTGTAATCGCCGTTTGAGCGGCGGTTAGTGGGTGACCAGCTCCGAGGTTGCCAAAGATCAGGCCACTTGGATTGTTGGCACGCATTGTCGCAAAGCTCGGTGCGACTTGTGGGTCTTTTATCGCGACACTCTGAGACCCAGTCGCAATCGGTAAGCCACAGGCGGCGGCAATCCGGCCTAAGCGGGCATTCAATTCGCCTGTGCGCCGTGAACCCCCAGTCATCGCTTCGATGTAGAGGGGACTGTTCCAATGCCACTGACCGACTGTGGTGGTTAAATTAACATCCGCAACGGTCGTTTCTGGCAATGCGTCGTGACGAATCCGGACTTGATCAAAAGCATTAGCTTGTTCACCATGAAAATATTTTTCCGCTAACGAAACATGTTCATCTTTACGATGGGATTGTTGACTTTGTGGCACGGTGCCACCTCCAATTAATTTAGAATCTGAAAACGAGTCCGGCAGGGGTGCCAGGCTCGTTAACAACTAGCTTAAGAATTTGGTGAAAGGCTGTCCAGAACCGTATGAACATTTAAGTTAAGTTGTTCGATACCATCGTGAGCCCACGCAGCTAATAGTGGCTGCGGGTCGATTGCTTGATTAATTAAGACGATACCACAATCACCACCGCCAGCACCAGAAGTTTTTGCCGCTGCACCAGCAGTTTCAGCGAGTTGAATCATTTTCTGTAGTAAGGGGGTTTCAATCGTGACGTGACTAAAACGACCTAAATTCTGCAGCAGCTGGCGGTTAGTTCGCAACTCAGTTTGAATGGCGCTTAGGTCACCGCGATGGAAACCAGTAATCATACGCTTGAGACAAGCCTTACTAGCCTGTAGAAAGGTCTGATATTCACCCCGTTGCTTGGCCTTAACCAGGGCGACTTTATCGACCAAGTGCGACGTGGAAGCTGGCGATCCAGTCCAACCAATCATTAATCGTAGTGCAGCGGGTGGGGTCAATAACTCAATTTTTAAATCTGGCCAAGTCATGGTCAATAATTCGGTCAGAGTCGATTCGGCCTGCTGCTGATGAAGCCACTGACGGTCGAATGAATGATAAGCGATCCAACCACCATACACGCTAGCTGCGATGTCTCCGAGCGACCCATTACCTTGAACGGATAGGTGCGCGATAGCTGCTAACTTGAAGAGTTTACTCTTGTCCATAGGTAAGTGATAAAACTGACATAATGCTTTAACGGTCGCTACGGTCACAGCTGCTGAGGAGCCCAGACCATATTTTTTGCCATCTGCACTATCGAGTTCACTATTGATACCTAGATGATACACACCCAGTTCACGACCTAACTCGTGCGCATAACTTTCCGTGAGGCTAATGGCCGCTAAAATATAATGGAAAGGGTTATCACGATTATCGAAGACCATTGTGTCCCCTTGACGCCGCCAGACGATTGAGTTTTCTTGATATTGCTCAGAAACGATACTCCCAATCGTTTCGCTAGGTGAAATCGTTGCCGTCACAAATTGATCGAGTGCAACGATAATTGCTGGATAACCACTTTCCACTACGGCATATTCACCGGCAATGTAGAGTTTTCCAGGGGCTTTCACCGTTATCATGCCATCATGTCCTTTCATGACCATTACTGATCATTATAAATTAAACTGAACTATTTTTCCGTAATCGTGATGCCTGGCCCAGGTTTAGCAACAATTAATTGATCAGCGTCAAAATGTTGTTGCAACCTGGTCATAATCACGTTAGTATCCTGACCCGCACAAATGATTTTAACGTTCGGGCCAGCGTCCAAAGTATAATAACAGTTTATCCCGTGTGAACGCAAGTCGCTAACTGCCTGAATGGCCGTCAACGTATCCGCGGTGAAGTAATTAAAGGCGGGGTCAGCGCTTAAATTAAGCGCGTGCATCCGCATGGCATTTGTTTCGGCAATCTGGCCAACGGCGGTGAGGTCGCGGGCGATAATCGCCTGGCGCATCCGTTTTAAGTCGGTCTCAGCAGTTGTGACCCAGGCTGGGTAGTAAGGCGACGTGGCAACGACTCTGGCCATTCCATCAGTTGAGCTGATTGGTTTTTGTGTGGCTTTTAAGACTACCGCAATCATTTGAATGTCCCAATTTACGGGATCCTGTAAGACTTCGGCGTACGAACTCTGGTCATCGTGACCAGCATGCCATTCAACAAAGCCACCGAAAATTGAGCGGGTTGCTGAACCGGACCCCCGGCGTGCTAAACGTGACAAACCAGCTGCATCTAGGCGTAAGCCAGCAGCGCGGCTAGCAGCTCCCGCTAAGGCAGCAAATCCGGAGGCCGAAGATGCCAAACCGGCCGAAGTGGGGACATGATTTTCAGTTTGAACCGTAGCAAAGGTAGCTTGGCCGCTGCGGTGACGGACAAGGTCAAGAAATCGGCTAATACGTGCTGCTTTGGCTGCTGGTAATAATTGATGATTAAAGTAAACTTGATCAGCGCTGAGATGGGCATCAAAGGTCACACTAGTTTGAGTGTAAAAGTGATCAAGTGTTAGTGAGATACTGCCGTTTTGCGGTAGCATCAGAGCCGCATCCTTTTTACCCCAGTATTTAACTAGTGCGATGTTAGTGTGCGCCTTTGCCGTAACGGTTTTCGCCATGTTTTTTCCTCCAAAGTTAAAATTAGTCATCATTTAATAGTGGTTCGACCCAAGTTGCAGTTGCGCCAGCCGCGGCTAACTTTTGTGATAATTGGTTAGCGATACTAGCTTCTGGGGCAAGTGCAATTAGACAGCCACCTTGACCACTGCCGGTTAATTTGGCTGCGAGGGCACCGTTTTGGCGCGCTACTGCTAGTAATTGTTCAAGGGCCGGGTGACTGACCCCCATGGACCGCAGATCATCTTGGGCACCATTCAGAGCTGTTGCTAAGGTCCCCATATCACCATCTTCAAGGGCCGTGCGTGTCTGACGGGTCAAGCGGCCCAAGTCATCGATCCGAGCTTGAATCGTAGCCCCTTCAACCATCAGCAAGTTGCGAACGGTGGCGACTGCAATTTTGGTTTGGCTTTTAATACCGGTATCCGCAATCACCAAATAACCAGCTAGTTTGACGGGAATTGGAAAGTTTTCGCGTCCCTTAACAAACCAAACCGGGCTTTTGGCACTAGCGGTGGCGACATCTAAGCCACTGGGCTGGCCATGGGTGTAGCTTTCAGCGACATTAGCCGTGGCTAATAATTCCTGATGTGAGAGTGGTCGCTCAAAGAAATCATAAAAAGCGCGAGTCACGGCGACGGCCGCTGCCGCTGAAGAGCCCATTCCCCGTTCGGAAGGAATGTCGCTTGTGATATGAATATCGAATCCTTGTTCTGGCGCATCAAAGCGGGCTAAAAGTGTTTTGATGAGGGTTTGGATGCCCCCTAAGTTAGCAGACATCATTTTAAAATCACCATTGAAGTAACGACTCTTAACAGTTTGGGTCTCATCACGGCGGTGAATGATGGCTTGCATCTGAATGGTCGAAATTGGCAGTGCAATAGCAGGTTGTCCATAGACGACACCATGCTCGCCAATTAAAATAATTTTGGCATGACTAGTACCGGTAGCTAGATCTTTCAATCGTGTCGCTGCCTTTCTGTAAGTAGATTAATAATAGCTTCATAATACCTTATTAGCGTTTTTTTTGCTACGTCAACCCTGCTAAAGCATGCGAATTTAGCAGAAACATAAGTTAAACTGGTTTGGAAAGTAACAATTTAATTAGATTGAGCTGATTGGCGTGAAGGTGGTGCTGATATACTGGCAATAAGTAGGTGGTGTCTTAAATTCAATGTGATAAAATTAGGAAATAATTAGAAGTAGGGGGTCAGTAATGAAAAAAGAAGAAATTGACATAATTATGACCGGTTACGTGATACCACAGGCAGTTATTAACGAAGGTTAGTGTTGTTGTCGTTTATGCCAGTACTGATGATTCATGACCATGCAAAGTTAACGTGGTACGTCAAGTCTCCCCCCTGAAAATTTTCATGAACTTTATCGGTGCCCGTCAGATACTGATTTTGACCAACTTGAGCATGACTCGTCGATCGACATCAGCCTGACAGATTTAGCCTGAGAGTTGGTCAAGCTGAGCTCGATTGGCTGAATATGCTATAATTTATAATGATCAATGTGACGTGCAAGTTACAATTAGCGCGAAGGATAGTTGAACGGGGCTAAGTCGTTAAACGTGACGGTCAAAAGTGATTTACAGATGGTGACGTCAATGTGAGTTGAACCAATTAACGGTCGGATAGTTCATGATCGTTAAGAACTTGCAAACTGGCCATTTCAGCCCGGCTAGTTCAACAATAATTTAGCACCACTTAGCGATGCACATCACGTCGTATGCCATAAAGATTGATTGGTTGAGCTGGCGTCGGTTTTACTACATGCATAATGACGTTACTAATTTAGCCAGCTTAATGAACGTCTTTACAATCCATAATTTTGGGGAAATGACCATGAAACCAAACACAACCTACGCGGTAGTTGATATTGAAACGACCGGAACTAGTGTGAAAGACGGCGACCGGATTATTCAAATCGGTTGTGCGTTTGTTAAGAATAATAAAATCATTAATACTTTTGCGACGGACGTTAATCCGTTAACGACGGTGCCAGCTGTTATTGAGAATTTAACGGGTATCAGTAACGCCCGGGTACGCAAAGCACCACCGTTCGATGATTTAGCGGGAACGGTCTACAGTTTGCTACAAGGAACGGTATTTGTGGCGCACAATGTGAATTTTGATTTACCATTCATCAATTCAGAATTGCAACGGGTCGGCTATCCAGAATTGCCGATTCAAGCCGTTGATACGGTGTCACTAAGCCAGATCCTATTACCGACGGCGCCGAGTTTTCGCTTACGTGACTTGAGCCAATTGCTCGCAATCGATCATCATCATCCACACTCGGCTGATAGTGATGCAATTGCGACGGCCCACCTATTTATCACGTTACAACAACGCCTCGCGCACTTGCCGTTAATCACGTTGCAGCAAATGGTGCAGTTAGCACCAGAGTTACCCCGTGAAACGGCGGAGCTTTTTGCATACGCTTTTCAGCAGGGCAAGCAGCATCCGCAACAGTTGCCAGCTGACTTAGTAATCAAAAATGGGCTCGCTTTACGCAAGCAGCGGTTGCCACAACAAGCCGCAGGTCGTAAAGCCGCGCGCTACCCGCTGACGAAAGCTCAAAAGCAGCATGTCTTTGGTGACCGCTTGACTTATCGACCACAGCAGGCGCGGATGATGAATCAGATTTATCGGCACTACTCGAAGCAGTCCGCAGAACAAGTGCCGTTGTTGATCGAAGCGCCAACTGGAACGGGCAAAACACTTGGGTATTTGCTGCCACTTGCTTACTTGGCACAGGAAGATGGTCAGCAGGTAGTCGTTAGCACGGCGACGAAGGTCTTACAAACGCAATTACGTCATCAGGGCGTTGCGTTACTGAATCAGTTGTTGCCTAATCCAGTCACGGCAGTGGTTATTAAGGGTAATCAGCATTACGTTGATTTAAACCGGTTTGCCCGTGGCTTGGCATTGCATGAACATTCTAAGCAGACGCAATTATTAAAGCTGCGGGTGTTGGTCTGGCTGACAATGACGACGACCGGTGATTTGGATGAATTGCACTTGAGTACTTATCAAGCACCGTACTTTAGCGAAATCGCGCATCACGGAGTAGCCTCGCTGAAGGCTGATGATCCCTTCTTTAAGGAAGATTTTTTACGCTTTCGAGATCAGCTGACGGCTCAAGCAACGTTTATTATTACGAATCATGCCTATTTAATGCGCCATGTTGCTCAGCTGGGGAGCCGCCAAGAGCGGCCGTTGTTGGTGCTTGATGAGGCCCAACACTTAGCAGATGGCGTTGTTCGTGATTCACGGCAGATATTCGACTTTAACGGTTACATGGCGACCTGTCATAGCTTAATTAGTCGAATTGACACCGCCCATAGTTTGAATTTACGGGCGTTATTTGCGGAACAACCGCAGGCCGATTATCGGCTAAAATTACTAGATAATTCACTTAATGATACTGATCTACATCTGCAACAATTGCAGGCAGCATTAGCACGGATATTTGTCCCAGCACAAAAGGGCGCTAATCAGCCTGCTGAACTGGGAATCACAACCGATCAGCTCACGGACTTCTTTGCGGCCCATAATCCGTTGATCAAGCAATTACAAACGGCGATTGAGAACTGTTTCTTACAATTTCAACAGTTGAATGAACAATATCAGCACGATCAATCGCAAGTCTTGCCAAGTGAGCAGCATGTTTTAGATGATTTTGATAATCGTCTTCAGCATTTACGTCAAGGGTATGAGTTGTTGCAGACATGGTTAGTACCGGCCTCACGGGAACAACGAGTTTTTTGGGTTAGTCTTAATCAGTGGCACGATCGTGGTAGCTTGACGTTAGCTGGTAGTTTGATCGACACGCAGGGCTACTTCAAGACGCAACTATATCCTTACTTTACTGCACCGTTATTAACTGGAGCCACGTTGTTCGCTACCGGTAAATCACAATACGTTTATTCTCAGCTGGATATTGATCAGGAAACGGCCAAGCATCATCGATTATCAACGCCGTTTGATTTAGAACATCAGGCACGACTATTTATCGCAACGGATGCTACTGCTACGGAACAGCCCAGTGGTAAACAACGCGTCGCTTATTTGACGCGGGCCATTCACGATGTTGTGATGGCGGCCCCCAAGCAGACGTTGGTGCTGTTTAATTCACTGAACATGATTGAGGCGGTTTTTTACAGTTTGCATCAAACGAATCTTCCCAGTGACCGTGAAATTCTGGCCCAAGGGGTTAATGGTAGTCGTGAAAAGCTATTACGACGGTTCATGCAAGGTGACAATGCAATCTTGCTAGGAGCTGGTAGTTTCTGGGAAGGTATTGACTTGCCACAAGAACAATTGGAATTGTTAATTGTCACGCAACTACCGTTTGAATCACCTGATCAAACGACAACCAAGGCACGTTATCAGCAATTACGGCAAGCACAATTAAATCCGTTTTACAATGAAGCGTTGCCCAAAGCGGCATTGAAGTTACGCCAAGGAATCGGTCGTTTGATTCGAACTGATGAAGACCGGGGGGCAGCAGTAATCCTTGATGATCGCTTGATCACGAAACGATATGGACAAACGATTATGAAGGCATTACCGAAAACTTTGCCACCTACGACGGGATCATTAGCGATGATTACGCAAGAACTTCAAAGTTTTTTCAAAACTAAGTAAGAAACCATTCCGCAATCAGTTAAATTTGCTATAATTAATTTATCTGTTTTTGAAAGGAAGAGCATATGCGAGTTCAACGTAGAAGACGCCCTGAGCGACTCATTATGATTGTTCTAATTGTCATCTTAGCAATTATTGTGGCTGTTTATGGCACTTTATGGGCCGCACAACGGCCAATGCACCAAGCCCAGAAAACGGCGTATAGTCTAGCGGTCAGTAAGGGTAAGCTAAAGACCACGACGGCATTTTCACAGTATAATGGTACTAGTAGTTATTACGTTGTCACGGGAACGTCGAGTAAGAGCGTTCCGGTATACGCGTTAATTAACACAAACAAGCATCATAAAACGACCATCGTCAAGCAGTCGGCTGGAATTTCACGTACGAAGGCTTTGAAGAAGGTCTGGTCCAAACGTAATCCTAGCAAGGTCATCAAGGCAACCCTTGGTGAGTATGATGGCACGGTGGTTTGGGAAATTACGTACTTAAATCAGAAAAAGAATTTATGTTATGAAATTTTGCAGTATTCTAATGGGAATCAGTTGAAATCAATTATTAACATTTAATGGTTAAAGGAGTGCGGATGTACATGGAATTATCGCGTAAAGTAATGCAGATTCAACCATCAGCGACACTGAAAATCAGTGCAACGGCCAAGCAGATGATGGCTGATGGAATTGACGTTATCAATCTCGGAATTGGTGAACCAGACTATCAGACACCGGATAATATAAAGCAGGCGGCGATTGAAAGTATTCAAAATGGTCAAGCGAGCTTTTATACACCGGCAACCGGATTGCCAGCTTTGAAGCAGGCCATTAGTCAACGCATTGAAGCTGACCATCACTATCATTTTGATCCTAATCAAATTGTGGTAACGGATGGCGCTAAAATGGCGTTATTTACATTATTCCAAGTTATTCTAAATCCGGAAGATGAAGTATTATTGCCAGTTCCATACTGGGTCAGCTATTCGGAGCAAGTTAAATTAGCTGGTGGTACGCCAGTTGAAGTGGGCACTGACGAACAGTTGCGGTTTACTACTGCTGATTTGGAAGCTAGTCGGACGTCTAAGACTAAGGCCTTAGTCTTAAACTCACCACAAAATCCCTCCGGCCTTGTGTTCAGTCGGGCTGAGTTAACAGCGATTGTTAACTGGGCCGTTGAACACGATATTTTAGTGGTTGCGGATGAGATTTATGAAAAATTATTATATAACGGCAATCAATTTACATCCGTGTTAGAATTAGATGATGCTAATATGGATCACGTTGTTTTGATCAACGGGGTCTCCAAAGCGTACTCAATGACTGGTTGGCGGATTGGTTATGCCGCCGGGCCACAAGCGATTATGGCTAAGATGGGGGTCGTGTTAGGTCATGCTGCAAGTAATCCAGCCGCGGTATCACAGTACGCAGCAATCGAAGCCTTTAGTGGCGACCAATCATCGGTAGAAAAGATGCGCCAGGGCTTTGAAGCGCGGTTAAATGAACTGTATCCATTAATTGAACGTTTGCCTGGTTTTAAGATGCCGGCTGGTAAACCCGCGGGGGCTTTTTACCTGTTCCCAGATATTACGGAAGCACTGCGATTAACGGGATATGCTGATGCGCCGGCCTTTGTGACGGCGGTGTTATTAGAAGCACACGTTGGCTTAGTGCCTGGTGAAGCATTTGGTTTGCCAGGGTGCGTACGGTTAAGCTACGCCACTGATATCGATTCCTTGCGTGATGCGCATCGACGGTTACAAAAATTTATGACAGAAAAAATTGCTGAACAAGCAAAGTAAT
>OMJG01001773.1_pt1 | contig 11739 bp, 9 predicted proteins | sample 1646431 | NCBI WGS metagenome assembly OMJG01 (sample SAMN03771674, study PRJEB25209) | food metagenome | isolation source: Cotija cheese | place: Mexico:Jalisco,Michoacan | collected 2011-12-12 | reverse complement strand
GGGCGCGGTGCGGGAGCCTCGCCCCTGACCGCGATCGGCCGTCGCCTGGCGGCCTTCCCCGTGGACCCGCGCCTGGGCCGGATGGTCGTGGCCGCCCAGGAGCTGGGCGTGGCCAAGGAGGTCATGGTGCTGGCCGCGGCCCTGACCATCCAGGATCCCCGCGAGCGGCCCGCGGACAAGCGCCAGCAGGCCGATGAGCTGCACGCCCGGTTCCGGGATGACCGCTCGGACTTCTCCAGCTTCCTGCTGCTGTGGCAGCACCTGCAGGAGAAGCAGCGGGAGCTGTCCTCCAGCCAGTTCCGGAAGCTGTGCCGCCGCGAGTTCATCAACTACGTGCGGGTCCGGGAGTGGCAGGACCTCTACGAGCAGCTGCGTCAGCTGGGCCAGCAGGCCGACGTGCGGGTCGGGAAGGGCCGCCAGATCGATCCCGGCGTCAACGAGGAGGCCGTGCACCGGGCCCTGCTGACCGGGCTGCTCAGCCACATCGGGCTGCGCGATGAGCGCAAGCGCGACTACCAGGGGGCCCGCGGCACCCGCTTCGCGATCTTCCCGGGCTCGGGTCTGTTCAAGAGGAACCCGGACTGGGTGGTGGCCGCGGAGCTGGTGGAGACCTCCCGGCTGTGGGCCCGCACGGTCGCGGCCGTGCGCCCGGAGTGGATCGAGCAGGCGGCCGGGAACCTGCTCAAGCGCACGCACTCGGAGCCGCACTGGTCCGCTCAGCGCGGTTCGGTCATGGCCTACGAGAAGGCCACGCTCTTCGGTGTTCCGGTCTACGCGGAGCGTCCCGTGGACTACTGGCGGATCGACCCGGAGCTGTCCCGGGAGCTGTTCATCCGCAAGGCCCTGGTGGAGGGCGACTGGCGCACCCGGCACCGCTTCTTCCGGCGCAACCAGCAGCGCCTGGCCGAGGTCGAGGCGCTGGAAGCCCGGTTGCGGCGTCGGGACCTGCGGGTGGACGACGACGCCCTGTACGCGTTCTACGACGCCCGGATCCCGGCCGAGGTGGTCTCCGAACGGCACTTCGACCGCTGGTGGAAGCGGGCCCGGCAGGAGGATGAGCACCTGCTGGATCTGGATCCGGAGCGGCTGGTGGACGCCGAGGCCGCCGAGTATGACGAGTCCGCCTTCCCGCGGGTGTGGGAGGTGGACACGGGAGACTCCACGCTGCGTCTGGACCTGCGCTACGAGTTCGCCCCCTCCGCTCCCGGTTCCGCGCAGACCAGCGCGGACGGGGTGTTCGTGCAGGTTCCGGTGGTGTTCCTGAACCAGCTGCGGCAGCGGCCCTTCGAGTGGATGATCCCGGGGCTGCGCACCGAGCTGGTCACGGCCCTGATCCGCTCCCTGCCCAAGGCCGTGCGCAAGTCCTTCGTGCCCGCCCCGGATGTCGCGGCCGCCGCCGTGCAGCGCCTGGCGGAGGAGTTCGATCCCCAGACCGACGATCTGCTGAGCTCCCTGGAGCTGGCCCTGCGCCGGCTCCGGGGCGTGGTGATCCCGCCGGGGTCCTGGGACTGGTCCAAGGTGCCCGAGCACCTGCGGGTCACCTTCCAGGTGCGGGATCCCCGCAACCGGGTGCTCGGGGAAGGGAAGGATCTGGAGGAGCTGCAGGAGCGGCTGGCCCCGCAGGTGCGCGAGGCCCTGGCCGCCTCCCTGGGCGCCTCGGCGGACGCGCTCCAGCGCGTCGCGGCGGCCTCGGGCCCGGACAGGCGGAACGGGTCCGCAAAGAGCGGAGCGGATCGGCCCGCGGCTTCCGGCAAGGACGGCGCCCCCGGCACCTCCGCGGGCGCTCGGCGCCCGCAGCCGGGTTCGGGCGCGGACCGGACGGCGTCGGCCGGGGGGCCTGCGGTGCGGGAGGTCAGCGGTCTGCGCGACTGGCCCGAGCAGGAGGTGCCCACCCGCATCACCCGGGAGGTGGCCGGCCAGGTCATCGAGGGCTTCCCCGCGCTGGTGGATGAGGGCCAGACGGTGGCCGTGCGCATGCTGGCCACCGAGGCGCAGCGGGCCCGGGCCCAGCGGGCCGGGGTGATCCGGCTGCTGGCCCTGAAGGTGCCGAGCCCGCAGAAGTACGTCTCGGATCATCTGCGCAACGACGAGAAGATCGTGTTCACCCAGAATCCGCACGGCTCGGTGGAGGCGCTGATCGCGGACTGCACGATCGCGGCCCTGGACAAGCTGACCCCGGATCCGGCGCCGGTGCGCCGCGAGCAGTTCCAGCGGCTGTTCGAGCACGTGCGGGCGGAGCTGATCGACACGGTCTTCGAGCTGACCTCCCTGGTGGCCTCGATCCTGAAGGAGGCCACCGCGGTGCGCCGGATGCTCAAATCCGGGGCCTCCCTGGCGGTGGTCACCGCGTACAACGACGTCAAGGCGCAGCTGGAGCACCTGATCTACCCCGGATTCGTGGCGGCCACCGGCTACGCGCACCTGGTGCACCTGCCGCGGTATCTGCGGGCCATGCGGGTGCGCCTGGAGAAGATCGGCGAGCGGGTCAACCGCGACAACCAGCTGATGCTGCAGGTGCAGGAGCTGGAGGACGCCTACGACGCCGCGGCGCAGCGGCACGCCGTCGACGGCAAGGTGCCCCCGGAGCTGGCGGAGGTGGGCTGGATGCTGGAGGAGCTGCGGGTCAGCTTCTTCGCCCAGGAGCTGGGCACGGCCCGGCCCGTCTCGGTCCAGCGGATCCAGAAGGCGCAGAAGGCGGCCCTAGCCGGGCTGTGAGCACGTCCGAGCCGTGAGTGCTCAGGCCGATGCCCGCCCCCGACCGTGCGGCGGGGCGGGCATCGTCGGGAGGGGCGGGCCGGGCCCGGGGCGCTCAGTCCTGCTCGGCCAGCGCCCGACGGATGCGGGTCTGGGCCCGGTCCATGGACTCCTCGGAGGGGTCCTGGTCCACGTTGGCGAAGTCGAACTCCTCGATGGAGTCCGTGGGCCACACGTGCAGGTGGGTGTGCGGGACCTCGAAGCCCTGGATCATCAGACCCACCCGGCGCGGGGAGTAGGCGGTGCGGATCGCCCGGCCGATGCACCGGGCCACGTCCATCAGGTGCTCGGCCAGCTCCTCGGGCAGGTCGATCCAGTGGTCCACCTCCTCGCGCGGGACCACCAGCACGTGCCCCTCGGACAGGGGCTGGATGGACAGGAAGGCCACGCAGCGCTCGTCCTCGTAGACGAAGCGGCCGGGCAGCTCGCCCTGGATGATCTTGGTGAACACGGTGCTCATGGACGGCTCCTCGAAGGGGTCGGAACAGCGGGTGGGGGTCAGGCCTCGACGCTCTCGCGCGGGTCCAGGTGCCGGTAGGCGGTGCCGTAGCGGCCGCCGAAGTTCTGCACGTGGCCCTCGATCATGCTCCGGCCGTTCTCGGCCAGCAGGGCGTCGTGGATCGGGTACGCGTGTTCGGCGCCGACGGCGATGACGAAGTCGATGACCTCCTGGATCTTGTTCCAGGGCGCGTGGATCGGCACCAGCAGGGTGCGCACCTCGGCGTCGTCGGGCACCACGAAGCTGTCGCCGGGGTGGTAGAGGGTCCCGTCGATGAGGTAGCCGACGTTGGCCACCACGGGGACCAGCGGGTGGATCAGCGCGTGCTGTCCGCCCACCCCGCGGATCTGGAAGGGCCCGGCCTCGAAGCTCTCCCCCGCCACGGCCTCGTGGATGCGCGCCGGATCCGCCACGGCCTCGCGCAGCTCCTCGACCACGGCACCCGGGGCCCAGACCTGCACCTCGGGGTGCTCGGCCAGGAAGGCGTGCACGGGCTCGCGGTCGTAGTGATCCGGGTGCTCGTGGGTGATCAGCACGAACGAGGCGCCGTACAGGGCCTCGGGCAGCTCGGAGAAGTTTCCAGGATCCAGCACCAGCACGGTCCCGTCCTTCTCCAGCCGGATGCACGCGTGGGAGTACTTGGTCAGCTTCATGCCTCCCACCCTAGCCCCGATCAAACCGACCCCGACGTCGATCCACGCCCAGGCTGCTCGCGGGTCCGGGATCGCGGACACGCCGAGGACGAACGCCGATGGCGCCGCGGTGCTCTCACGCGGCACAATGGCGGGAAGCGCCCGGAACCGGCCGAGAGCGGCCGAGCCGACGGGCGCGCAGCTCGAGGCACGAAGCGACAGGGGGAGCACGTGAGCACGGCGCAGCGAGGCGGGACGGCGACGGACCGGGAGCACCGGGGCCAGGGGCAGCCGGTGCGGGCCACACCCCAGCGCCGGGCCGTCACGAGCAGTCTCGCCGAGCTGGACGGCTTCCACTCCGCCCAGGACCTGCACCGGCTGATCACCGAATCCGGGAAGAAGGTCTCCCTGGCCACGGTCTACCGGATCCTGCAGTCCCTGGAGGAGGCCGGCGAGGTGGACGTGCTGCCCGGGGAGGACGGGCAGGCCCTGTACCGCCAGTGCGCGGCCGAGGAGCACCACCACCACCTGCGCTGCCGCTCCTGCGGCCGGGCCGAGGACATCGGCGCCGACGTCGTGGAGGCCTGGGCCGAGCAGATCGCCGGGCGCTACGGCTACACCGACATCCGCCACGTCGTGGAGGTCTCCGGGATCTGCGCGCGGTGCGCCGCCGCCCAGCGACACTGAGACGACCCCGATCCGGCCCCGGTCGAGCGGAGCCGGTGGGGCTCAGGAGGGCGGGTGCCCGCGGTCGGCCGCCGCCTGCTCCGCCGTCGTCCCCTCCGCCGGGGTGCGGCGTCCCGAGGCGCTGTGCCGGCGCCGCACCGCCTGGATCCCCGTGCAGACCAGGAAGATCGCGAAGGAGATCGTCGTGACGTAGGGGCTGATCGGCAGGGAGCCTGCCAGGGCCAGCAGGATCCCGCCCACCATGGCCACCTCAGCGAACAGCACCGAGAGCAGCACCGAGCGCACCGGGGAGGCCGTGAGCCGGTTGGCCGCCGCGGCCGGGGTGATCAGCAGGGCCAGCACCAGCAGCGCCCCCACCACCTGCACGGACAGTGCCACCGCGACCCCCAGCAGCAGCATGTACACCAGGGACAGCGCCCGCAGCGGCACGCCCTTGGCCGCGGCCACCTGCGGGTCCACGCTGGCGAAGGTCAGCGGCCGCCACAGCAGCAGCAGTCCCCCCACCACGACGACGGCGCCCAGCGCCATCTCCCCGATCTGGGCGGCATCCACCGAGACGATCTGGCCGGTCAGCAGCGAGAAGCGGTTGGCGGAGCGCCCCTGGTACAGGGACAGGAACAGGATGCCCAGGCCCAGCCCGAAGGGCATCAGCGTGCCGATCACCGACTGCTGGCGGCTGGTGCGCGAGCCCAGCAGCCCGATCAGCAGGGCCGCGGCCACCGAGCCGACCAGGGATCCGGTGACCACATCCGCCCCGATCAGCAGGGCCAGGGCCGCCCCGGCGAAGGAGAGCTCGGCGATCCCGTGCACCGCGAAGGCGGAGTCCCGCAGGGTCACGAACACCCCGGTGACCCCGCCGATCACGGCGAGAACGGCCCCGGCGATGATCGAGGGGTACAGCAGCTGCAGCAGCTCCCCGTAGTCCTCGAAGACGAAGACCCGCTGCCAGAAGCCGGTCTCCTGGCCCAGCAGGATGGACGCCGGGTGCGCCAGCGCGGCGAGGATGGCCGGTGACATCAGCGCATCCCCTCCGCATCGAGCTCCCGGGGGGCTGAGCCTGCGCAGTGCGGGGTCGCGGCGTCGTGCTCGGGTCCGCCGACCACGATGTAGCGTCCGCCGGAGCGCAGCACCTGCACGGGCGTGTCGTACAGCGCGGAGAGGACCTGCCCGCGCATCACCTCCGGCACGGTCCCCACGGTGAACCGGCCGTTGGCCAGGTACAGCACCCGGTCGACGTCGTCGATGATCGGGTTGATCTCGTGGGTCACGAAGACCACGGTGGCCCCCTCGCTCCTGCGGTAGTCCTCGATCAGCCCGCTGACGGCCTCCTGGTGGCGCAGGTCCAGGGAGAGCAGGGCCTCATCGCACAGCAGCAGCCGGGGCCGGGCGGCCAGCGCCTGGGCGACGCGCAGCCGTTGCTGCTCCCCACCGGAGAGCAGCCCCACGGGCACGTCCGCGTAGTCGGCGGCCCCCACCTGCTCCAGCAGCTCCTGCACCCGGGCGCGCCGGGCCCGCGAAGGCCACCCGGTGCCCCAGCGGTGCCCGTCCAGGCCGAGGCGGACCATGTCCCGGGCGCGCAGCGGGGTGTCCTGCGGCAGGATCCGCTGCTGCGGGATGTAGCCGATGCCGGGATCCCCACGGTGCGGGGTGCGCCCGAGGACCCGGACCCGCCCCTCGGACAGGCGCAGCAGGCCCAGGATGGTCTGCAGCAGGGTGGATTTGCCGGAGCCGTTGGGCCCGAGCACCGCGAAGTACTCCCCCGGCGCGATCTCCAGGCTCAGGCCGCTCCACAGGGTGCGCTGGCCGAAGGAGAGCCGGGCGTCCCGGAAGGAGACGGCGGCCGGCTGGTGTCCGGGGGCGGGGGCGGGACGGGCGACGGCGTTCACGACGGGGGTCGGTGCTCCTCACGGGGGTCGGGGCTGGGAGGCGTGTCTCGGGGTATCGGGGGCAGGGTTGGGCGCCTGGGATGTGCGCAGCGCGCTCGGCTCAGGCGAGGGCCTTGCGCAGGTTCACGATGTTGCCGCGCATCCAGCTCAGGTAGTCCTGGCCCTCGGGGAGGGTCTCCGTGAAGTCTACGACCGGCACCCGTGCGGACTCGGCGGCGGAGCGCAGCTGCCGGGTCTGGGCCGTCTCGGTCTGCGGGTTGAAGGCCAGCAGGTCCAGGGATCCGCCGTCGACGGTCTGGTGGACCTCGTTCAGCGTGGCCGCCGGAACGTCGGACTCGGCCTCGACCGCCGAGGAGAAGGCCTCCGGGGTCTCGTTCTTCATCCCCGCGGCGTCCAGCAGCCGGTCCGGGACGGGTTCGGTGGCCAGGTAGGTGCGTCCGGAGGCGCCGATGCCCTTGAGGTCGGAGCTCAGCTCATCGAGCTTCTGCTCGTAGGCCTGGGCGCGGTCGTGGTAGTCCTGCCGGTGCTGCTCGTCGATGCTCCCGAGGTCCTCGGAGATGGCGTGGGTGAGGTTCTTCATCGCGGAGACGTCGTACCAGACGTGCTCGTTGAACTCCCCGTGATCGTGATCCGCGTGATCGTGGTCGTCGTGGTCGTGATCGTGCTCCTGGGTCTCGGCGGCTTCCGCGGCCCCGGGCAACCCGGAGACGGCCACGGCGTCGATGACCTTCCCGTCGGCGCCCTCGGCGGCCTCGGACATGAAGGGGTCGTAGCCGCCGCCGTTGAGCACCACGAGGTCCGCCCGGCTGATCTTCAGCTTGTCCTGGGCGGTGGCCTCGTAGGAGTGGGGGTCCTGGCTGGTGGAGTCCACGATCGCGGTGACCTGCGCGTCGTCGCCGGCCACCTGGCGGGCGATGTCGGCGTAGACGGAGGTGGTGGCCACGATGGCGGGCTTGCCCGTGTCCTGCCCCGCGTCCTCCTGCTGTGACGAGCAGCCGGACAGCGCGAGCACCGCGCAGCCCAGCCCAGCGACGATCCCCGTGGCGATCTTCCTCATGGCCTCCCCCTCGGACGACGGGCCGGACGGTCGGCGCCCGGCTCTGTTGTGAACGCTTCGCAGCAAGCATCGCACTTGCTGCGAACCGTTCGCAAATCAGGAGGGGCTCACGAGCCCTCGGGGGCCCGCACGCTGCGACGGCGGCCCATCGTCTGCGTCGAGTCCCGGACCTCTCCGATCAGCTCCTCCAGGACGTCCTCCAGGAACAGCACCCCGATGGTCTCCCCGTTCCGGGCCACCACGCGCGCCACGTGCCCGTGGGTGCGCTGCATCGTGGCCAGGGCATCCTCCACGGTCGTCTCGGGCCGCAGGTTGATCAGCGAGCGCACCCGGGTCAGCGGGGTGGGGTCCCGGTAGCGCTCCTCGGGGATGGACAGCACGTCCTTGACGTGCAGATACCCCAGATAGGTCCCATCCTCGGATTCCAGCACGAACCGGGAGAAGCCGGTGCGGCCCACCGCCCGCTCCAGATCGTGCGGAGAGCTGTCCGAGGGCAGGCACACCACCTGATCCACCGGCACCATGACGTCGCTGACGGTCTTCTCGGAGAACTCCAGGGCGCCCGAGAGCATCCCGTCCGCGTCCGTGACCAGCCCCTCCGCGGTGGACTCCTCGAGGATCGTCTGCAGCTCCTCGGCGGTGAAGGTCGAGGAGACCTCGTCCTTGGGCTCGATGCGCATCAGGCGCAGCGCTGCATTGGCGATCCAGTTCATGACCCAGATGATCGGGCGCACCAGGCGGGAGACGGCCACCAGCACCGGGGCCAGCCACAGGGCGGCCCGGTCCGCGGTGGACACGGAGATGTTCTTGGGCACCATCTCCCCGAAGATCACGTGGGCGAAGGTCACCACCAGCAGCGCGATGAGGAAGCCCGTGAGATCCGCGGCGGATTCGGCCAGGCCCAGGTGCATCAGCGGCTCGGCCACGAGGTGGTGCACGGCGGGTTCGGCGACGTTGAGGATCACCAGCGAGCACACGGTGATGCCCAGCTGGGAGCAGGCCAGCATGAGGGAGACGTGCTCCATGGCGCGCAGCGCCGTCTGGGCCCGCTTGTTCCCGGCTTCGGCCAGGGGCTCGATCTGCGAGCGTCGGGCGGACATGATCGCGAACTCGCTGGCCACGAAGAACGCGTTGCCGATCAGCAGCACCACGAACCAGATCAGGGCGGTCCACTCGCTCATGCCGCGCCTCCTTCCCGTCGGGGCTCGGGGGCGGCCGGCAGGCCCCCGGGGGTCGTGATGGCCCGCTCGGGCCCGAGGTCATCGCCCACGGTCTCCTCCGGCTCCTGGCGGGCCGGGGTGAACAGGATGCGGTCCACGCGGCGATGGTCCATCCGCTCCACCTCCAGGATCCCGGTGTCGATGGCGACCTGGTCCCCGACCTGCGGGATCCGGCCCAGCCTGTCCATCATGAACCCGCCCATCGTCTCGTAGGCGGGATCCTCGTCGATGTCCAGCGGGGTGACCCGCTCGGTCACCTCGTCCGGGCGCAGCAGACCCGGGAAGTGCCAGCGCCCGTCGGCGGTCTCCAGCACCCCGGGCACCACGCGGTCGTGCTCGTCGGCGACCTCCCCGACGATCTCCTCCACGAGGTCCTCCAGGGTCGCGATGCCCGCGGTGCCGCCGAATTCGTCCAGCACGACGGCGACCTGCAGGTTCCCGGCGCGCAGCTCGCGCAGCAGAGCATCCAGGTGCATGGTCTCCGGAACCCGCAGCACCTCGTCCATCAGGGCCCCGGCCTCGACCTCCTCGCGCTTGGCCGGGGGCACGCCGACGGCGCGCTTGATGTGCACGACCCCGCGCACGTCGTCCTGGTTGTCCCCGAACAGAGGGAAGCGGGAGTGTCCGGTGGCGCGGGCCTCGTCGATGATCTCCTGCACGCTGGCGGTGGTGGGCAGCATGTCCACCTGGCGCCGGGCGGTCATCACGTCGGAGGCCGTGCGCTCGGAGAACAGCAGGGTGCGGGCCACGAAGTTGGCGGTCCCGGCGTCCAGGGTCCCGAGGTCCGCGGAGCGGCGGACCATCGAGGACAGCTCCTCCGGGGAGCGGGCCCCGGACAGCTCCTCCTTCGGCTCGATGCCCAGCCCGTGCAGCACGGCGTTGGCGGTGCCGTTCATCAGCACCACCAGGGGCTTCATCACCGCGGTGAACATCAGCTGGGGACGGGCGATGGCCCGACCCACGGGGTAGCCCACGGAGATCGCGAGGTTCTTGGGGATCAGCTCGCCCATGGCCATGGAGAGCATGGTCGCCACGGTCATGGACAGCACGAAGGTCAGCGGACGGGTCAGGGAGGAGTCCAGGCCGAGCCCGGCGATCGGCTCGGCGAGCAGCCCCTGGATGCCGGCGTCGAGGGTGTAGCCGGTGAGCAGGGTCGTGATGGTGATGCCCAGCTGGCAGCTGGACAGCTGGGTGGACAGGGACTTCAGGCACCGCAGCAGCGGCTCCGCCTTGGCGTCCCCCTCCTCGATCTTCCGCACGACCGTGGACTGGTCCAGGGCCACCAGGGAGAACTCGACGCAGACGAAGAAGCCGTTGCCGAGGATGAGGATCAGTCCGGCGAGGACGAGCAGCCATTCCACGGGCTCAGCGTCCTCCCTCGGCGGGGCCCCGTCCCGAGGGACTCGGGTGCAGCAGGGGCGCGGGCGGGTGGGAGACAGGACTCAGCGGGTCATCCATAGTGCGCCCAGTCTAACCGCACGCGGCCGGCCTCGGGCTCGGCGTCGAGCGCTCAGACCGCCCAGGAGCGCTCCCGGGGCCGGCCCTCGTCGTAGCCGGCCGCGGACTGGATGCCGAACACGGCCCGCTCCCGGAACTGCGCGAGGTCCGCGGCCCCGGCGTAGGTCATCGACGAGCGCACCCCGGCGGTGATCGCATCCAGCACGTCCTCCGCGCCGGGACGCTCGGGGTCCAGGTACATCACGGAGGAGGAGATGCCCTCCTCGAACATCGCCTTGCGCGCCCGCTGGAAGGCCTCCTCCGCGCGGGTGCGGTGGGTGACGGCCCGGGTGGAGGCCATCCCGAAGCTCTCCTTGTACTCCCGCCCCTGCTCATCCACGAGCAGGTCCCCGGGGGATTCGTAGGTTCCGGCCAGCCAGGACCCGACCATGACCTGGCTGGCCCCGGCCGCCAGGGCCAGGGCCGCGTCGCGGGGGTGCTTGATCCCGCCGTCGGCCCACACGCGGGCCCCCAGCCGCCGGGCCTCGGCGGCGCACTCCAGCACGGCCGACAGCTGCGGGCGACCCACCCCGGTCATCATGCGGGTCGTGCACATCGCACCGGGGCCCACCCCGACCTTGACGATGTCCGCCCCGGCTTCCACGAGATCGCGTGTGCCGGCCGCGGAGACCACGTTGCCGGCCGCGATCGGCACCCGCGGATCCAGGGCCCGCACGGCGCGCAGGGCGCGCAGCATCTTCTCCTGGTGCCCGTGGGCGGTGTCCACGACGAGCACGTCGGCACCGGCCGCCAGCAGTCCCCGCGCCCGCTCGGCGACGTCCCCGTTGATGCCCACAGCGGCGCCGACCCGCAGCCGGCCGCGCTCATCCAGGGCGGGATCGTAGATGCTCGCCCGCACCACCCCGGCCCCGGAGAGCACCCCCCGGTAGACGCCGTCGGCGACCACGACCAGCGGCTGGTCCCCGCTCTCCTGGCTCAGCGCGTGCAGGCGCTGCAGCAGGGCGGCGCGTGGGGCTGGGTCCTGTTCGCGCAGCGCCTCCAGGTCGCCCTGCTCGATCGCGTGGGCCACCGGGCGCATCACGGTCTGGACGTAGCCGAAGCGGTCCTGCGCCCGGCAGTCCGCCGGCCCCAGCAGACCCACCGGGCGCCGGTGCGCATCCAGCACGACGGCGGCGGCCTGATTGCGCTTGCCGAACAGGTGCTGGGCCTCGTTGATGGTCGTCTCGGGGTCGAGGGTCACGGCCGACTCGACGAAGGGGTCCCGGTCCTTGACCCAGCGCAGCACGTCCGCGGCGACGTCGGCGGGGACGTCCTGCGGCAGGATGCCGATCGCCCCGCGCCGGGCCAGGGTCTCCAGCATCCGCCGGCCGGTCACGGCGGTCATGTTCGCCGCGATGACCGGCACCGTGGTGCCCACGGCGTCATCCGGTCGCAGGTCCACGGCGAAGCGGGAGGGGACCTCCGAGCGGGAGGGCACGAGGAAGACGTCGCTGTAGGTCAGATCGGCGGTGGGCTGGTTCAGGAATCGCACCCCCGCAGTCTACGG
>OMJG01001770.1_pt1 | contig 11751 bp, 17 predicted proteins | sample 1646431 | NCBI WGS metagenome assembly OMJG01 (sample SAMN03771674, study PRJEB25209) | food metagenome | isolation source: Cotija cheese | place: Mexico:Jalisco,Michoacan | collected 2011-12-12 | reverse complement strand
AGGAAGTAGTTGCAGCGGCAGAAGCAGCGGGAATCACCATGTACTTCACGGGTACCCGTCACTTCGCGCACTAAGTCGTTTCCTCACTACTTTCGTGGACAGACTTGGTGCAGAGAAAACAGCGAGAGCTTTAGAACCAATGTCGCGAAAGACCCCGGACCACAAGCGGATATAGAGCTTGTGGTCCGGGGTCGAATCGTTGAGCTGGTTCACGCTCGGATACTTCGGCCGTTTTAAGTTGAGGTAGAACGACTGCGTAAGTTGGCTATCCGGCGTTGCTTTCGCTCCGCCTCTTCTTTCAGAACCTGCGATAGTTGCCCGCTCGCTTTCGCCATTTTTTGGTCGTATTCCTCGTCGGTAGACAGATCTCGGCGCCAGCTTCCGCTGAGAAGAATACGGGGTAGCGTTGCTAAGACGGAGATTGCTGCACCACGCCATCGATTCTTTCTGTCGATGAGTACACCACCTACGAGGGCAGGAATGCCGACTCCTGTTGCTATCGCTGGAACCCCGTCGAGCATTCTGCGGTTCAGGAGTCTGGCCAGTCCCCATTCGACTGTGCCTACTATTGCACCTGTACTCATGGCAACACCTATAGACTTTATCCAGGCGAAACAGATGCTCTTAAAACCACCGATGATTTTTTCGCCAGCTGACGAAGTGTGAGGTTTCTTGGAGATAGCCTCGGTGTTCCTTTTCGGGATAACAAAACTCAGTACGACATAGAAGGGTACGAGAATGTATCCGATGATGGTATCTACCCCAACCGCCCATTTCAGTGTAGGCCTTCGTTGTTGAGTGCTCTTACTTATCGGGTTGTCAATCATGAGTTCCTTTCTGCTGAAAAGTTAGCTGCAGGCTGCAACTACTGAATCGATTCCCAATAAACTCTCGATCGCGCTCACTGTATCCTGATCTCCATATGCAAACGCCCGTCCATCCCTGATAGCACTGATTATGCCGCGAACAGAGCCGAACGCTTTGTACAGTTTTCGCATTACGCCCACTACCTTAACCACGGGGATTCCGTACTGTGCGATGAAGAATGCGATTTCTCCCGCGCATGACACCCAGTTCACCTGCAACTGGATTGGGTGGTCTCCGCTTTCCAGCTTAGTAATCTCGGCACGAAGCTCTTCTTGGTAGTTTGGATAGGTTTTGGGATCCGCGTTTTTAATGTGTTCGGGGAGCGACTCGAGAATCTCCAGAGCGTCCTCAAACTCGGCGTCGGATACTTCCATTGCGCTTATTTCTGTATCCGGGACAGATGCACCGGCAGACGGGGAAGTTACGCTGGCAAAGATTAGGCTGCAAGCAACAACGATGGCAGTACTTCTCTTCTTGAAACACAAGCTTTTCATGTGTTTTCCTTTCCTATATGGGCAGTTGAGATAGGGAGGATAAGTACAAATACCCCCCAGGAAATTAGGCTAGCATTGTTGTTAGGGAAAGGAACCTATCGGTGACGCAATTCATCGTACGGGAACTTGAGGCCAGTAGTCGGTTAAAGCTCTGGGATACCATAGATTCAGACCTGAATTAGCGGTGTTAGCGGCACGCTGCAATGGTTCAGGCGAACCGGCCTTTTATTATTTAGGCCTCGACGTTGTCGTCGTTCTTGTCGAGCCACGGCGCGATGACTTGGCCTGAGTTCTTTAAGTCCTCGATGGTGCGTGTGCCCATCAGCAGCATGGCGTTGCGGACTTCCTCGGCCAGTAGCTGAATTGTCTTGTCCACGCCTTGCTCGCCGCCAGCCATGAGTCCGTAGAGGTAAGCACGGCCGACGATGACAAAGTCTGCGCCGAGTCCCAAAGCCGCTACGATATCTGCACCGGACATCACGCCTGAATCCAAGATGATTTCAACATCAGGACCGGCTTCCTTGCGTACCTCGGTCAGCGCCTGAATGGAAACAGGGCAGCGGTCTAACTGACGTCCACCGTGGTTGGAGACAATCAGGCCATCGGCGCCGGCATCGACAGCACGGCGGGTGTCCGCCGGGGTCAGGATACCTTTTACGAACAGCGGGCCCTTCCAAACTTCACGAATCCACTTTAAGTCCTCAATCGACAACGATGGGTCGAACATGGAGTTCAAAATGGTAGGCAGGTCAGCTGCGGTATCCGACAAGGATGCAAAGGTCAGCGGATCTGTGGTGAGGAAATTAAACCACCATTCCGGACGGTAGGACGCATCCAGCACCGTCTTCGCGGTCAATTGCGGCGGAATGGTCATGCCATTGCGAGTATCGCGCAGGCGCTGGCCGGCAACCGGGGTATCCACGGTGACCAGCAAAGTGTCGAAGCCTTCTTTTTGTGCTCGCTCCAACAAATCTTTAGATGCCTCGCGGTCTTTCCAGAGGTAAAGCTGGAACCAACGGCGGCCGCTCCCAGGCTTAGAGTTCTTCTTAGCCTCGGAGACCCGTGCTACCTCTTCAACGGAACGCGTGCCCATGGTGGATAGGGAGAAAGGAATTCCAGCTTTAGCGGCCGCGGAGGCACCGGCTTCTTCGCCTTCAGATTGCATGAAGCGGGTGAATCCCGTTGGAGCAATACCGAAAGGTAGCGATGAAAGACCGCCCGCGATGGTGGTTGAAAGATCTACCTCCGGGGTGGAATGCAAAATCTTCGGAATGAGGGTTATTTCCCGAAACAGTTGGTAACTACGGTTGAGCGTGGTCTCATCTTGTGCTGCACCATCCGTGTAATCAAAGGCCGGGGTAGGGGTACGGCGCTTGGCAATCTTGCGTAAATCCCATATGTTCGCAGCAGAAGCAAGGCGCGCCGCCCTGCGGTCGAGCGTCGGAAGTTTGAACTTCATCAGCGGAAGAAGTTCATCAAGCTGGGGTAACTGGTGCTTAAGACGAGCCATGATGAGGAATGTCCTTTCATCCCCGAGAACTAAAGTGAGTTAAGGCAAGACTAACCTTTAATGTGGCCTCTGGCAATAGATTTAGCACAATCGGTTCAGGAAAAGACCTCGCTAGAATAGCGCGGAAAATTAGTCTTTCTTAGCTTCCTTAGAAGCAATCATGTCCAAGGTAGCCTGCTCGCGATTCTCTGGGAATTCTGCTTCGAGGACTCGCAGTGCGGCATCGGCAAGCATGATAGCGGTCGACGGCAGCTCCGAATCTGAATGCTTAAACGGTGGGGTGCCGTTGTTCTCACGCATTTCCATCGCGGACAACGCAATATGGAACGGAAGATCAGCACGAGGGTCTTCGGTACCAACAATCTCTACTGTCGTGTCATGGAAAATCTGCTGCAGCTGAGCGCGCTGCTGGTGGAAGTCATCAAAGTCTGGGGAATTAGCCACCGGCAGCTGGTATAGACGGCCAACATTCCAGCCACTGGTCAATAGCAAACGCGCCTCGGCAGCAACCAGTGCCCAAAGGCGAAGCTGCGGGGAAGACTTCGAGCTAGAGAGCTCGTCCGCCAACTCGAGCGAAGGCTCAATGGTGGACTTCAACAGTGTCAGGAAGATTTCCGTCTTAGACGGGAAATGGTAATACAGCGATGCCTGACGGATACCAACTGCTTCTGCAATCTGGTGCGTCGACGTATTAGCGAAACCTTGAGTGGTAAAAAGCTCAGAGGAGGCATCAAGAATCTCCTCGCGCGCGGTGCTTCCCCGACGGCGAGGGCTATTTTTGCGAGGTCGTCCAACCACACCAGCCATAAAACCACTTCCTCCTTATGTAAACCATATTCAAATATACGACATTGTGACCCGAGTGGGGCCTATTTCACACTCTGCGATTCTCGTGCAGAGATTGCAGCGAAGGTTTCCGCTACCAACCGGCAGGCAGCACCATAGGCGGTCCTGTCTAAAGCCGGCAGATTAGCCAGTGTAGTGCTGCGGCCATCCATATTCTCTAGCCAACGGCGCATTTCAATGCTTATTCCAGTTTCCCAGGCCATAGCCAGAGACTGAGCTTCAGAATCCGTCAGCAGCTGGCGCTCAATAGCGATTTCCAGACGGTCAAGCGTTGGGCGCGGCGACGGTGCCGCCCAACGAGCGATTCCAGCAACTGGTGCCAGCAAGTAAGACTCGATGTCCACTAGGCCATCTGGATCCGGCAAACCGTTGACCACTTCAAGGGCTGGCGGGCGAAGAGCCAGTGCCTCCTGCAGCAGCTGCTGCTCACCGCCGATACCAACTGGGTATCCGGCATCTACTCGCCATGCGAGCATATCTTCCTCAGCTTCACGTCCCTGCAGTCCCACGGACTCTAGGAGCTCCAGGAGATGATCGTCTTTGCCAATCCACGTGATTGGCATTGAAGGGATTGAGTCCCCGCGGCTAACGGCACCAGTAAGGCGAACCTGGCTAGAAATAGCGGGGGAGCGCACAACGTCTGAGACAACGCGAGAGAACCAGGCTGACAGCTCTGTTTCGTCTTCCCGGTGGCGCAAGGCGTTGCGCAATAGTTCCTGTGCTTCAGCAAGGATGCCTCGTGCAGCAGCTAGAGATTCACACCTATTGGCCTGGGCGGCTAGTTCCCGCAACGACGTGTGCAGCATGGCGTCCTTCCAGCGAAGTAATGATTAAAGACCTTCTTCACAGAGTACTCGGTTAGGGCAATTGGGGAAACAAAAGACCCTTGGTTCTCACACCAACTGGTGGTGCAAGAGACCAAGGGTCTTGTGTCTTTACCGTTCACACTAAAGCCAACGGCAAAAGTGCGCTGTTGAAACCCGGCTACAAATTAGCGGGTGGTGAACGGCAGGAGAGCCATTTCGCGAGCGTTCTTTACCGCGGTAGCAACCTGACGCTGCTGCTGCGGGGTTAGACCGGTGACGCGGCGGGAACGAATCTTGCCGCGGTCAGAGATGAAGAGACGAAGGGTCTTGGTGTCCTTGTAGTCCACCTTTTCGATGCCTTCAGCCTTCAATGGGTTCTTCTTCGGACGGCGGGTCTGCTCCATCCGGAACTTCTTCTGGTTATTGCGCTTCATTTTTGCAACCACCCTTACCAGCTGGACTTGCGAACGCCTGGCAGCTCACCACGGTGAGCCATGCCACGCATGCGGACACGGGACAGGCCGAACTTACGGAGGTAGCCGCGTGGACGACCATCATGGGCGTCGCGGTTACGTACACGTGCTGCAGATGCGTCACGTGGCTGACGGTTCAGCTCGAACTGTGCGTCCATGCGATCCTCGTCAGAGGTGTTCGGGTTCTTGATAATAGCCTTGAGCTCAGCGCGACGCTCCGCGTAGCGGGCGACGATTTCCTTGCGCTGCTCGTTCTTGGCGATCTTAGACTTCTTAGCCATAGATTATCGCTCCTCGCGGAATTCGACGTGCTTGCGGACAACCGGATCAAACTTCATCAAAGAGATGCGGTCTGGGTTGTTGCGCTTGTTCTTACGGGTGACGTAGGTGTAACCGGTACCCGCAGTGGACTTGAGCTTGATGATTGGACGGATGTCATTACGTGCCATGCTTAAATCTTCTCCCCACGTGCTCGGATCTTCGCTACAACGGACTCAATTCCGTCGCGGTCGATGATCTTGATGCCCTTGGTGGAAACATTCAAGGTGATGGTACGGCCCTCAGAGGGCAAGTAGTACCGACGACGCTGTACGTTGGGGTTCCAACGACGCGAGGTGCGGCGGTGCGAGTGCGAGACTTGCTTGCCGAAGCTCGGCTCGCGGCCCGTTACCTGGCAAATAGCCGACATGGGTTCTCTTTCTCCTAGCCGCCCACATCATGGCTACGGCGCTGGCCTTCTCACGAGAATGACTTAAGCGTTCTTCGTGATGCTCTTTGAAAGGTGAGGTGAGGTAAAGAGCTGTTCAGGCTAGCTGCCAAATACCAGTAGACGGGGCGTATTTCGTACAAAGTGACAACAGCAAGGGACAACTTTACAGGTTGATTGCCCATTTACCTAATCGCCTGGGAGGATAAGATATTGCAACCTAGCTGGCACTCTATGGCCTGTCTCAGGAGTCACAAGTTTAACGGATTTATTCCTCATACTAGACCCCATTCAGATTCCATGCTCGTCCTGTACTGGGCGTGGTCATAGTTCCTGTATGGGGACAGAGTGAAACAAGTGGTAGTGATTTAGGTTTTTAGGGCTTAATCTGTATGATTAACCGAGTTGATCACCGCGCACGCTCGCGAAAGTGAATGTGGGCGCGTTAGTGAACTTCTTGTCAATTTGTCAGATACCCAACTCAGGCACGATCTTTGCCCTTTATAGCAGTGAAGAACCGACCTGAAGTTTCAACCCTGAGGGAATCGAATTATGAAGAAAGAAATCCACCCGGATTACCACCCGGTGGTCTTCCAGGATGCTGGTACTGGTAGCCAGTTCCTGACCAAGTCCACTGCCACTTCCTCCCGCACTGTTCAGTGGGAAGATGGCAACGAGTACCCACTGATCGTTGTTGACGTGACCGCTGAGTCCCACCCATTCTGGACTGGTGCACAGCGCGTTATGGACACCGCTGGCCGTGTTGAGCGCTTCAACCAGCGCTTCGGCGCAATGGCTCGCCGTAAGAAGAAGGCATAAGGAGGATAGAAAACAATGGCAACTCCTAAGTTTAAGAAGTCCCGCTCGAACACTCACCACCGTCGTTCCGCGTGGAAGGCAGACAATGTCGCCCTGCAGGAAGTAACCATCGACGGTCAAACCGTTCGTATTCCACGTCGTCTGGTCAAGGCTGCAAAGCTTGGCCTGGTAGACGTAGAGCAGTTCTAATAGACGGGAAGCTTCTACAGTCTTCGGACTGAAGTTCTAACAAGAGACACCGTGCAACTGGAATAGTTGCACGGTGTCTCTTGTTTTATGGATGGAGCGCAATTCCCAATTCCTGTCCTAGACCTCGCCGGATTTTCGCGCACAGGAAACGTTCAGGAACCCAGTTCCGGACTTGCAGAATTATTCCAGTACTACATAAGTTTCGTGAGGGAGAATACCTACCATGACTTCCAAAGATGATCACTCCGATTCCCCGCAGAGCTACTCGCGCGGCTGGAATCAACCTCGTTCGGAGCACCCTGAGACGCCGAACGATTCTTCTTCACAAAACTCAATCGAGCACACCCAGGAAATTCCGACGCTATCCGCCCAAGCCGGGCAGGCTCCGCACGAAGCGCAATCCGCCCAGCCGGGTAATTCAGCACAGCCGAATGCACAGGGGCCGTACGGCGCAGCGGCGGCGAACAACGGCTCTGGAAATTCTGGCTTTGATCCGAATGCCTATGGTCCAAACACCTACGGCCACGGTGCAGCAGCGGGGCAGCCAGGCTATGGTGCACAGGCCGGTGGCACATACGCAGGTGGCGTCGGCACTGCGGAGGCACCCGGCGTGCCGGGTGGGGATGCGGAAGGCCCGAAGCCATCGAAGACAAAGCGCACCGTCGGACTCGGCACGGCGCTAGCCATGATGCTGGTCGCTGGTATCGGTGCCGGCGGTGTCGCCGGCTATGTTGTCGGCAATTCCAATAGCAATGGCGGTAATGGCACTTCTGTCAGCGAGATTCTCAACAGCCAGCCGGTGAACAATACCAATAGCACCGGTGAGGAGGCTGCGGCAGGCACTACGGAAGCGGTTGCTGCCAAGGTAACCCCGGCGGTGGTGGCTATTCAGGTGATTTCGGCCAATGCGGCATCGGAAGGCTCTGGCTCCATTATTTCTCCTGATGGCTATGTGCTGACCAACCACCATGTGGTCTCGGGTGCAGAAAATGGTGGCACCATGCAGGTCACCATGAATGATGGCACAAAGCACGAAGCAGAATTTGTAGCATCCGATGCGAACACCGACGTTGCAGTCATCAAGATCGTCGACGGCCAGGAACTCCCATTCTTGGAGTTCGGCGATTCCTCATCACTGCAGGTTGGTCAGGAAGTTGTGGCTGTTGGTTCGCCACTAGGTCTGAACGCAACAGTGACCTCAGGGATTGTCTCCGCGGTTAACCGTCCTGTCCGTGCATCTCAGGGTGGCGGGGAGTCTTCACTGATTGACGCAATTCAAACTGACGCTGCAGTTAACCCTGGTAACTCCGGTGGTCCTTTGGTTGATATGAGCGGCAACTTGGTGGGTATGAACTCCATGATTGCATCGCTGTCATCGGGGACTAGTGGTGAAGCCGGATCCATTGGCCTGGGCTTTGCTAGCCCATCCAACTTTGCGCAGCGCATGGCTCAGCAGCTCATTGATAACGGTCAGGTTGTGCACCCAATGCTTGGTGTGCAGGTAGACGGCCGCGATATCACCGATGGCGCACACATTGTTTCTGTTGAACCAGGTAGTGCTGCGGAGCAGGCTGGTTTGGAAGAAGGCGATGTTGTTACCCGCGTCAATGACCGTGCTATTGAAGACGCCGATTCTTTGATTGCGTCGATTCGCGGCCAGGAATTTGGGTCCGTGATCACCCTCGAGGTTACCCGCGAAAATGAAGATTCTTCGCGAGAGGTAGAGGTTACCTTGCCGAAAGAGTAGTTTAATAACCAGCCTCATGACGCCCTAACGACATATCAATTAGAATTGGGACCACTATGACAACCGACTCGAGCCCGGCCGCCGGGCTAGTACACCGCAACACCCTCCTGGAAATGGATGAACCAGACGACGCGTACTTGTTGGCGTCAGAGCAGCAAAATGCTCCGCAGCCTTACCGTCGTGCACTCGTAGTTCTAGCGACCGACCACCCGGACGAGCTGGCTGAAGAAAACTCCAAGCTGTGTACAGAGTTGCTGCAAGAGGCAGGATTTACCGTTGACGGTGCTATCACCGTGCGGATGAAGAAATCCAAGATCCGTCAGGCCATCGAAACCGCTGTTGTCGGTGGCGTGGACTTAGTTCTGACCGTGGGCGGCGTGGGCGTCGGTCCACGCGACAAGGTTCCTGAGGCAACACGCGACGTTCTGGACCAGATGGTTCCCGGCGTTGCGCAGGCAGTGCGTTCCTCCGGCCAGGCATGCGGTGCGGTTGACGCGTGTACTTCCCGCGGTATCTCCGGTGTTTCTGGTTCCACCGTCGTGGTTAACCTGGCATCGTCTCGCGCCGCAGTACGCGACGGCATGGCTACGGTGGCCCCGCTGGTTCACCACCTAGTTGACCAGCTACAGGAATACTCCGTCTAGATTTATTCACTCCCGCGTCGGGATCCAGTCACGCACCTGGATCCCGACGCCTTTATAATTGCGGGGGAGAAGCTGGCCCGAAGTTGGGCCACCAAGCAAGCCTGGCCAACCAGACCAAATCAGGCTAACGCCAGACGAATCTGGAGCAGTCAGAAACAGGCAAGATGCCGTGCAAGGAGGACGCCGTGCCACGCAAACGTCGACGGGTATTTAAAGAATCTGATTCGCCGAACTATGACCGCACCGCGGATCGGCCTGATTTTGTTTCCGCGTTTCCAGACAAAGATGAGGCGGCAGATGCCACCCGCAGCGTGGAGTTAGATGAAGAACAAGCTGACTCCGGCACGCCCGATAGGGCTTCAGAAGAATTCTGGGCAGAGCAGCGTCCACCACACCACGGTGCCTAGGGCGCCTAGAACTCAAGAGTTTTAGGGATGACAAAAGCGTCCAGCTAGCTACATTGTGTAACTAGCTGGACGCTTTGAGTGTTTTACAGCTTGGGCGAACTACTTGGTGATGTCGCCTGCTGGGCCGGTGGTGCCGGTGGTGCCGCCAGCCTGGCCAGCCATGAGGTCGCGGATTTCTGCGAGCAGCTCTTCGGAGGTTGGGGTTGGTGCTTCTTCTTCAACGCCCAGACGACGCTTGTTCATCTCGTTGAGCTTATTGATTGGCGCAACGATGAAGAAGTAAACAACACCAGCGATGATCAGGAAGTTGATAGCAGCGGTGATGATTGCACCGAAGTCAATGAAGGTGGATTCATTGTCGGTGATCTGGAAGCCAAGACCTGCCATATCAGCAGAGCCGAAGGAGTTGATGATTGGCTGGATGAGGGAGTCGGTCAGCGCAGTTACGATTGCGGTGAAAGCGCCGCCGATGATGACACCAACTGCCAAATCGATGACGTTGCCGCGCATGATGAAGTCTTTAAAGCCCTGAAGCATGATTATTCCTTTTCAAATACTTATGTCTTAGCTTGAACTGCGAAGCAAATGAACCGTTAGGACTGTAACCACATTTAGTCCAAGAAGCTAGCTAACTTCCAATAAAGTGATGGGCAACACTAATAGCTAGCTCCTTAAAGTGTCAAGGTTTTCGCAGATATCCTCAGGTAGGAACTAATCTTTGAGATTGTGCTGGATATTTGCACGCTCACCAGTGATCACCACTGTCAAAGGTTGAGACAAGGACGCACTTGCCACTACTTGTGCTTGTTCAGCGGGCAAGGCAATCAAAATTGTGGCGGACGCTCCAGCGCTGGCGCGCCCTGAGGTTCCGGCACCAGAAGTAATATCCGCTGAGGTAGCTATCACCCGTGCCTGCTCAGCCACGACCACTGGCGCGAATAGACCAGGGGAGTATTCATCCTCCCGGGAAGTCACCACATTGACGGTATCGCCGTGATGGAGCAATGACACCAAGTCCGGCTCAGCTAATTTAAGCGGAACCATATGCCCATCCGGGACCAAATTAGACGTTAACTCATCACCTAAAAGCCGCAGCTCCGTGACAAACTCCCCGGCGACAGCAGGCGCGGTGACAACGCGGCCCACCACCTCATCTGCTGTCATCAATGTGCCATTGGTGGGAATGGCATCTTGGGCGACGCGGATAGTGTGAACATCTTCTGCCTCCAATTCCTGGCCGGCGCCCACATCCCGGGCAAAGACCAGCACCTCAGGATTATCACGCAACCCACTCGCTGCGACGAATAGCGCGGCAAGCAAAAGCCCCACACCCACAAGTCGGCGAAGCAACTGCGAACGCGCATGTCCTGGGGTCTGCAACGTCTTAACTAATGAAGGAGCAGACCGAGACGAAGAACTTCCTGAAGTGCGTGTGGAAGATCGCGATGTTGCGCGCTGGGTAGCTGCGCGAGATGAAGCTGTGCGGGGAAATTTAGGTGCGTGAGCCATACCTATATATGACGGGACGGCACCCCATAAACGTTCCCGGTCAGTCCGTAATTACGGAGTCAACTGCTTGATCAAAGGAGTCATGCGGGACTTCATCGATGACTTCTTCGGCATAAACCACGGCAATGACCTTTGGTCGCGGCTGTACGGCGGCAAGGGCGCGGTCATAATAGCCAGCACCTTTGCCCAGACGCATGCCTGATTTGTCAACGGCCAAGGCCGGGGCAAAGATGATGTCCAACTCGGCCAACGTGGTGCTGTCATATTGCTCACCGGTTGGTTCCGCAATGCCCAACGCGCCAGGTGCCATAGATTCCGGACCCTCATACAAAGACCATGTCAACATTCCATCTTTGCCCGAAAGCGGCAGCCAGACTTCAGCTGCTACTGCGTGAAGTTCTTCCACAAAATTTTTTCCACCAGGCTCTGAACCAAGTGGGGAATAAGCCGCAACTTTGAGGCCCTTGGCTTGTTCCAGGATGGCGCCGGTAAGCGCTGCATCCTTCGCTGCTTTCACGTCTTCAGTGAGTTGTTTGCGGGCACTGGTGTGCGCTTGGCGGATGTCTTGTTTAGTCATTGCAACCATAAACACATGGTAGTGCCAACACGGAAAGGCAGGGGTCAGAATGTAAGCTGTTCGTTATGGTTAATGATCGCGAGGATGCTTCTGCGTGGGTAAGGACCGTTGTTGTTCCTGCTGCTGGAATGGGAACTAGGTTTTTGCCGGCGACGAA
>OMJG01001767.1_pt1 | contig 11767 bp, 12 predicted proteins | sample 1646431 | NCBI WGS metagenome assembly OMJG01 (sample SAMN03771674, study PRJEB25209) | food metagenome | isolation source: Cotija cheese | place: Mexico:Jalisco,Michoacan | collected 2011-12-12 | reverse complement strand
AAGCGTTTTACTATAATATTACCTTGTATTTTAATATCCTCTACATATCCTACTAAAAGTATAGTATTGTCGAATAGATAAAGACGACCTTAAAACAAGTGTTTCCCCACCTGTTTCAAAGCCGTCTAAATTTTACTTATTGCAAGAACCAGTAATCTTCTTTCTCTCCTTTTAAATAGGTATAGGGTGCTGGTTCTTTACCGTGTTTGCGAATTTCATGATTAATTTCATCTCGTACATCCCATACGAGATGGATAAATTTTTGTAACTTTGCACCGAATTTGGGTGCTTTCATTGCTAACACATGCTCAATGTCTTCAACTGAAACATCTAAAGCATCTGCTAAATCCGCTTTGCTTAATGTTGATTTTTCAAAGTGTTCTTTGAGTTCCTCACTGGTTATTGCGCGTTGTTCTTTATTCAGTGACATGTTATATCACTCCTTCATTTCTCTATTATAGTTGTTATTTTTTCTTTTTATAGGGCTTATAACTGATAGTCGGTTCTCTTTCCCCTTTTCTGAAGGCTTCTGTAATTTCTTTTCTTCTGGCTGCGCGCAATTTACGGTTCTTAAGCGCCTCTTTACGATTGTAGGCGATGTTCAAGGAAGTACCTTTTCTCTGAGAGTCTTTCATATACATATAAGAACCTATGTTATAGGCTGCTCGTACAATCATCTGTCCTGCTACTGGCGAGGTCAGATATAGGAAAAGTATCGTCAGCAAGGTGCGGACACTGAAGTAATCGCGCAACATCAGGAAGTAGATAAAAACGCCGGTCAAGGAGAGCAGCACGGATAGTGTGGAGCTCTTAGTCGCTGCGTGTGCGCGTAAGAAGACGTCTTTAAATTTGACGATACCGATGGCGCTGATCAAGGCAACGATGGAACCTAGGAGTATCAGAACTGCTGCGAATAAACTAACGATCTCGTTTAGATTCAAAGATACGTCCTCCTTCCACAAAACGTGAAATGCCGATCGTACTCAAGAAGGCTAAGATAGCAATAATTAGGCTGGCATCTAAGAAGCTCAATGTATCTAGCACAATGCTTAAGAGTCCTACGATTGAAATGACCATGGCACCGATTGAATCAAAAGCAACGACTCTATTAGGTGTGGTCGGTCCTTTGACGACGCGGTACATTGCGACGATGACTGCAAGTCCGTAAATCACGAGTGCTGTGTGTATCATCCACATAATAATGGTTTCGATCATTTGAGCACCTCCCAGATTAAGCGTTCATATTTTTTAATTTGTTTCGTTAAAATGGCTTTGTCTCTTTCTGATACATCGATTGCGTGAATAAAGAAGCGACTACCGTCTGGTGATATCCGTAATACTAATGAACCTGGCGTCAACATAATCAGCAAGGTCAATAAGGTAATTGCCCAATCTCTCTTTAAAGAAGTTTCATAAATTAATAAACCTGGATTCATATCATCGGATTTAAAGAGAATATAATTAATGGTTGAGAAACTAGAAATAATCAACTGCACATTATAGACGATAATAAATTTAAATATCACCCAAACTTTCTTTAAATAGAATACGCGTTTGAAGAAGAAACGATGTATTAAATAAACAATTACAATACCAATCAAATAGCCGGCAATGAAAGTGGACAAATGAAACTTATCTTCATCTTGGAATAACGTCCACAAGAATGCGATTAAAATATTCAACGTTAATTGTGCTAACATCAGTCCACCTCCACTTTCACATTTGGAATCATTGCTTTAATGTACTCGCTTGGATGCAGATTTAATTCTGCTGCTTGGCGTGCGAAATCTAAGAACCATTCGCCGCAGACGCCCATCAATACAGTCGCTGCTGTCAGTAGAAACATTGCGATAATCTTGTGTGTCGGCAGCGGTACAGGATGTACTTTCGGAATATCTTCTCTGCCGAAATACATCACGAAGAAGATACGCAATAAGCTGTACATGGCAATAATGCTTGTGAGCACTAAGACTACGACGCCTGTAATATAGCCTTTTTCCAAAGCGCCTTGAATAATCAAGACTTTACCAGGGAATCCGCTGAAGGGCGGTACCCCTCCAATCGATAGTGTCAGGATAAAGAAGATAATGCCGAGGCTCGGATGCACATGAATTAAGCCGCCCATATTCTTGTAACTGCGTGAGTTGCATTGAACCACAAAGACACCTAAGACTAAGAAGAGTAAGGTTTTAATAATGATGTCGTGACCTGCGTAATAAATAGCTCCGGTAATACCCGCTTCATTCAATACACTGATACCCATCACGGAAAAACCGATGGATAATATCACTTGGTAGGCTGCAATTTTCTTCACATCTTCATAACCTAATACACCGACTGCACCGATAATCATAGTGATAATCGCCATATAGTACATTAATTGGTGCGTGATATCCGGCTGATGATTAAAGAGCAAGGTCATGACGCGAATTAATGCGTAAACACCCACTTTCGTCATTAAACCTGCAAAGAGTGCTGCGAGTTCTGTATTCAATGCTGCATACGCTTTCGGCAACCACATAAACATGACGAGTGCTGCCTTACCGCCGAAGACGAAGATCATCATAATCGCTACCATCGTCATAGCAGGCGGTTGTCCACTTTCAGCCAAACGCATCGCTAAATGTCCGAAGTTCAATGTACCGAGTGTCCCATATAAATACGCAATACCGATCAAGAAGAACCATGAACTGACCACGTTCATAACGACATAAATGACACTGGCACGCAGTTGTTCCAAAGTTTGTCCTAAAGTTAGAAGTACAAACGAGGAAATCAGCATAATTTCGAACATGACATATAAATTAAAGATATCAGCGGTTAAGAAACTGCCATTCACTCCGGTTAACATAAACAATATGAAAGACGGTAAGAAATAGCGGTTGGCCAAGTGTTCCTTTTTACCGAAACCGAAATAAATAATGACCGTGACGACAAAGTTAGCGATAGTAGTGAAAAAGAGTGCCAAGGTATCGCCGACAAATTGAATTCCGAATGGCGGCTGCCAATCTCCAAAGTTGATGACGAGCGGTTTGGTATTAAAGACATGGATTAACAAGTAGATTGACACAGCTGTCGTCACTATCAACATCGTAATCGCAATACGCCGTGTGACCATCAAACGTTCCTTGAAGAAGAATAAGACGAGTCCGGTAATCAGCGGGACTAATAAGGGAACGAGCAATAAGTTATTCATCGACGTCATCATCCTCTCCGCTCAAGGCTTCAATACGGTTTACACGTGTAACTTTGTAAGTTCTGTAAACTAATACGAGTAAGAAAGCTGTCACCGCAAAACCGATGACAATCGCTGTTAAAATCAATGCTTGGGGCAACGGGTCTACAAAGTTGCGCCCTTCACCATTGATAATCGGTACATTTTTACCGTTAAAGCCGCTCATAGCTAAGATCACTAAATTGGCGACATGGGTGTAAATGGCCGTTCCTAAGACAATACGGATTAAGTTTTTAGATAGAATCATATATGTTCCTGCAAAGGTTAAAATTCCTATAATCATAATGAGTATGACATTCAACTTTTATCACCACTTATCGCTAACATAATGGTTGTGACGGCACCTACTACGGTCAGTAAAATACCGAATTCAAATATCATGACACTTGAAAGGTGTATCTTTTCCAGCAAGGGTAAAGTGACGTACACATCTTCGTGAGAGAGCAGCGGATGGCCAAAGAAAATTGGGACTACGGCTGTAGCAATAGACAGCAGACAACCTGAAATAGTCACTGCCCGGAAGTCTATCGGAAGCGATCTCACTACTTTCTGTACATCAAAGGCTAAGAACATCAGAATAAAGGCTGAGCTGAAAACCAAGCCGCCGATAAAGCCGCCGCCTGGATTATCATGTCCTGCAAGAAAGATATACGCACCGAAAGTCAGAATAATAAATACCGCTACTTTCGAGATGGTTTCCAGAACAATATCATTTTCTTTCATTCGACTCACCCTTTCTGATCTTGAATTTGACTAACGCGAAGATACCAAGTCCGACAATCATAATTACGATACCCTCCAGCATCGTATCAAGTGCACGGAAATCTCCGAGAATCGCATTGACAATATTTTTCGAACCAGCTAAATCATAGCTGTTCTCATAGAACTGCGAAATCTTTTGGAATGGCGGATCTTGTAATGCAATCACGACAAAAGTCATGACGAAAATCGCCATCATAAATGCAATAATCAATTTCACCGCTTCTCTCCCCCATTGCACCTTATCACGTTGCACATTCGGCAAGTGATAGAATACCAGCAAGAAGAGAATCGTCGTAATGGTTTCAATAACTAATTGAGTCATTGCTAAATCAGGTGCTTTCATCAAAATAAATACAATGGCAATCGAATAACCGATCACCCCATTCAAAATAACCATCGCCATCCGTTCACGAATGTATAATAAAGCCGCTGAAAGAATAGCGATATTCACTAAGACTAAGATTTCGAACCAAGTGAACGGCGTCATTTTAAATCCTCTAATTGGAATCCATCCTACTTTGACGAATCCATAGACTAGCATGCCGAAGAACATCAGATAAATCACATGCAAGTATTGGTTCAATTTGTTATTCATCATCGTCTGCATATTACGGCGACTGAAACCTTCACTCCATTTCAACATCGCATTATACAGCGTATTGATACTCAAGATAGAAGGCAGCTTGTTATATACTTCCATCCAACGCGAACGCCATAACAGCAAGATACCGACTGTATAAATAACTAAAGTAATGAGTAATTCTGTAGTAAATCCATGCCACGCTTCAACATGCGGAATATATTTTACTACGATCGCGGTATGGTTGATGTCGCGTAAAGCTGGAGTAATCAGATACTTTCCTAAGATATTCGGAATGATGAAAAATAACGGGAGACCGCACACAATAATGACCGGTGCAAGATACATCGACACCGGTTCATGACCAGGTACCTGCGGCAATTTATCCCTTTTCAAAGGTCCGAAGAACGTATCTTTCACCATTCTCAAACTATAAACAAAGGTTAAAACACTGGCACCGACTGCAATCACCAACATCACACTCATAAAGATTTGATCATCAATCGGCAACTTTCCTGCATTGACTAAAGTAGTAAAGAACATTTCTTTTGATAAGAAGCCGTTAAAGAACGGTAAACCTGCCATGGCCATCGCACTGATGGTCATGATTGTTGCTGTTACTGGTAATACTTTTCTCAAACCACCTAAGTTGGCAAGATTTCTTGTACCCGTTTCATGATCGATAATACCGACGCCCATGAACAAGACGCTCTTAAACAGTGCATGGTTAATGAGATGGAAGAGACCCGCAAAGAGGCTGATAACGAAAAATTCTACAAAAGATCGGTGCAGACTGTACGTCAACATACCGAAACCAACCATAGACATAATCATGCCGAGTTGACTGATAGTGGAATAGGCTAATAACCCTTTCAAATCGCGTTGTCCGACTGCCACAAACGAACCGACTGCTAACGTGACGATACCGACTGTGATGACAATGTAGCCGACCCATGGGGCATAACTTAAAATCGGAGTGAAGCGGAACAAGAGATACAATCCAGCTTTAACCATCGTGGCAGAATGCAAATAAGCACTGACTGGTGTCGGCGCCTCCATTGCATCCGGCAGCCAAATATGAAAAGGAAACTGAGCAGATTTGGTAAAGGCGCCGATTAAAATACACACCACTGCAAAAGGATACCAAGGCGATTGGCTCAACGTGTCTGTTTGGGTTACCAATTCAGAAATCGTATTAGTGCCAGAAATACTATAAATAATAATGAATCCGATCAGCATGAACATACCGCCGAATACCGTAATCAAGAAGGACTTCAACGCTCCGTCCTGACTCGCTTGGCGATTATACCAATAAGAAATTAATAAAAATGAGGCAATACTCGTTAATTCCCAAAATACATACAGCAATATAGTATTATCTGCTAACACTACACCGAGCATGGCGAACATAAATAAAATTAAATAAAAATAGAATCTTGGCAAGTCGTCATGTTCTTTCGATAAATACGCATTGGCATATAATACTACACCTGTTCCTATCAAGGTGATTAACAAAGCAAATATCATCGATAACCCGTCCAGTCGAAATGCTAAATCTAAATCAATGGCGGGCATCCAAGGCAGTGAAACTGTAGTTAAACGGCCGTCAGCTATATGTGAAATCGCTAATATAAAATACACAGCACTGACGACAGGGGCAATGAGGGCAATCCAACCTGAGAAACGTGCAAACGGCTGCTTACTAAACAGCTGCGTCTGTTGCACTTTTGCATCTGCACCAGTTTCAGTTGGAATATCAGGTTCTAATGTTCGAGAAGGATACACTTTCATATTCGTCAACAAAATGACCAACATGATGACCATCACAAAAACAAACAACCATAAGAGGCTCATATTATGGAAAACTCCTTTCTCTCTATTGAGTTATACAAATGAAAATACGCGGCAACATAAAATTAAATATCCAAATGAATCTCGACCACCTTCGATACATCCGTCACATCCATAAACTTAATCGTTTCAGCCAGCGACTGATGCCCCAGATACTTCTGAATCACCGTAACCGGAGTACCCGCCTGATAAGCATGATACGCAAACGTCTTGCGCAACGACTGCAAACCAATATGCGCCAGCTCAACCTCCACCGCAGCCTGGTGAATAATACGGTACGCCTGCTGACGCGACAACTGCTTCTTCGTTCTGCTCGACTGGAAAAGAAAACTCTGGAGAGTGCAGTCCCCTTGTGAGATATACACAGCCAAAGCTTGACGCAATGAGGATGGAAGCGGTACTACAATTTCAGGCAATTGCGGATTTGACCATGATTGAATAATGTCTTGGGTATGGATTGTGTGCAGCGTTTGATCATCCGCTTCATTTCGGTGATGTTCTACGACATCTGCAACACGCAGATTAAGCAGTGTACTCAATTTCACTCCCGTATGTATCGCAAAGCTTAACAATAAATAGTCACGTTGGCTGTGCTGCTGCAGCACTTGATACATCGCTTCGATGAGCGCTTTATCTTTAATCGGCACCACACATTCAATTGTTATCATTCCCTTCCACATTATTTTACGATTATGATTTTAAGTTACATAATAATAATAATACATATTTGAGTAACATTAAAGAGTAATGCTCAAATTTTTTGAAAAAATTTAATTCAACTTAATTGGTTAAACAATCTTAAGACAAAATCAATAAGTAAGTTATACAATATTTTACTTTTATTAAAAAACCTTATTGACGATTCAAGCGTTTTTCCACTCTGCATTCAGGGAATTAATATATGTGTTATTTGACTTATTCGTAAATTAAATTTAAATTATAAATTACGAATTTTTTTACTGAAAAGAAAACTTTAGAAAGGAGGTTGCAGAATGACAACGTTTAATGTGGGCATTATCGCTGCCCCTGGATTTCCAGAACGCTTATCCAACAAAGTAATTGAAGATTTGCCTACCATTTTGAATCGAGAGCTAAACACCGATGCAGAATGGCATTTTCATGTAACCGTCGACCCGCTCATCGGTTCAGCTGAAGACGTTAATAAAAGTTTGGATGCGGCACAGAATGTTAAACAAGAACATAACTGGGATTATGGCATTGTAGTGACTGACCTTCCAATCGTCTCGAATCGTCGCGTTATCGTCGGCAATCTGGATGAAACGCATGCTACCGCGCTGATTTCATTACCCGCTTTAGGTTGGATCGGTTTGCGCAAAAAATTAAAACAATCCTTGCTGTATTTTGCTGAAAGTATTTATCGTTCTCAACATGATGATGAAGCTAATCAGCAACACAAATTGAATTTATCTTGGATTACACGCATCAAGCCTGAAACTGCACCTTTAGACGATAAGCAAGATAACGATATGGAGACAGCGACAGAACAAGAAGATGGAGATGAAACTTCTAAATCTCATACTACGACGCGCTTTATACTTAAACCGTTAATTATCAGTTGGATTTTCTTATTATTCGGTATGACACGTGCCAATGAACCTTGGAAAGAGATACCGAATTTCAAGAAGATTATTTCACTATCATTTGCCACAGCTACGTATTTAACCATTTTCTCTACACCTTGGCAGATGAGTATCGAATTCTCTAATTTACGCTTTATACTGATGACCATTCTAGCAGTCGGCGGTATGACGTTATGGATTATGTACGCGCATAGATTATGGGAGCCCCCATCCTCTTTGACGACGCGAACCTATCGGACGGTCTACAATATTACCACTGTCATGACCTTGCTGATTATTATTGCACTCAGCTACCTCATCTTGTTTGTACTGCTCATGATCAGTGTCGCCTTATTCGTACCGAATGACTTATATAATATGATGACTTCAAATCATGGTATACGAACTTGGGGACAATTCTTGTATCTTACATGGTTTATCACGTCTCTTGGTTTCTTGGCTGGCGCTTTAGGTGCCTCTGTGGAAAATGAAAAGAAAATCAGAGATATGACTTATTCTTATCGTCAGCGCGCTCGCTATAGAGAAGCTAAAGAATTGGAATCCAGCAAATATTATTCCTCTGATTCCGAGAAAAATATAAAAGAACAGAAAGGAGGCTAAAATGTGGAACAGTTGGTAGTAGGTATCGTGGCTGCGCCTGGTATTGCCAATAAACTCTCGCATAAAATGGTAGATGCATTGCCTGACTTGCTTTCAAAATATATTTCGTCTCAATATAAATGGAAAATTGAAGTCATAGTCAACGCCTTGACCGGCTTAGCTGAAGAGGCTGATAAAGCCTATCAAAAAACAGAAGACTACTTAGACCGCTATAATTGGAATTATATTATCAGTTTAACCGATTTGCCTTTGTTTCATGATAATGAAGCGGTTATCGCTGTGGATATCAACGAAGAAAACGGCGCGAGTATGATTTCTATTCCAGCATATGGTTGGCGCCCCCTTACTAAACGTCTAGAAAAAACCATCATCACCGTTATCCATGAAATCAATCTTCAATTTAGTGATCATGCGAAAGATGATAATGAAAAAGATGATGAAGAACGCCAGAAAGAGTATCGCAATATCTTTCCTTTTTCTAACTTAAGAAAAATACGGACCTATGCAGATGAAACACATACCATGCATATCCGATATATTGTAGCTTCAAAAGTCAGCGGCAACTTACGTTTATTAAGCGGAATGACCTTCGCTAATAATCCGCTGCGTCTGATGCAAAGTATGAACAGTGTCATCGCTATTGCCTTTACAACCGGCGCATCAGGGATGATTTTCTCTACGATGTGGCAACTCGGCAATACTTTTACAGCAGGAAGATTAACCGTGCTTTCCCTATTTGCCATTATCGGCATGATTGCCTGGATTATCTTGGCGCATAATTTATGGGAATCCACTCGTTATAGTCAAAACCGTAAAATCACGCGATTATATAATATGACGACGTTGACGACGCTGGGAACGTCCGTGTTGATTTATTACATTGTCTTAATGCTACTCTACATTATTGCAGCATTAATCTTACTGCCATCCGGCTTCTTAGGACGACAACTCGAATTAAAACACGTTGCACCGTTCTCACTGTATATCTTCATTGCCTGGTTTGCAGCCTCTATTTCAACTATAGCAGGTGCTATCGGAGCAGGTATGCGTAATGAGAAACTCGTGCGTGAAAGTACGTATGGCTCACGTCAGCAAATGCGTAAAGCTTTGAGTAAAGAAAAAAGTAAAGATCAATAATTAAAAAAATCTTCGCTCGTTATATGTCGAGTGAAGATTTTTTAGCGTTGCTTATATTTCCATATGCGGTATCCAGCTGGAATAATAATTATCATCGCAAATATAAAACCAAGCCATAAATAATCTTTGTTAAACATTAGGTAAATGGCGAATAAAATTATTCCTAAGATAATCGCTACAAGATTAAACCATAATTTTTGTCCGATTTCCTGAAAATAGCGTTTCATAGCGGCGACTTCCTTTCTCTATAGTTCGAAGTCAAAAGTGCGGTTATTATAATTCAATCTATATGCTATCACACGCTATTTCGGATACCAATTTATTCTATTAGGGGGGCAGTCTCCGGGTTGTCTGAAGGAAGACATCCTGCTCTCTATTAAGTTGCTTAGCTGCTCGCAATTATGAGAATAGCTACTGTATGAGAGACTATATAAAGATATAAATCAAAAACTTCCGATCGCCCTAAATATTACTGCTCAAAATCAGCCCTCTCGAACTTATTGTTCTTTCTATGATAAAAATTTTTCGTAACTCATCACATTCCAACAAATCGCATCACATCAGCATTTAATTATAATTTCATTTGTCACATTTACGACAAATATGTCTAAAAAATAAATAATTTGTTACAAAAGTTTGACAAACAAAACGATGCGTATTAGAATTGAGACATCAAGTAGTTGAGAAACATTCTCAACACTTCCTCGATAGTTTTTCAAAATTGGTACGCTGTACAATCGTGCAGTTAGCCAATCTTTAACTATTGAGCTATCCATCGTAACTAAGGCAAAAGCGAACTGACTGTTGCCTTCATATATATATTCTTTTCTGCGGATTGGTATTAAGTACAGACCGTGCCGATTACTACTCCCATCTCCACTGCACATTTATGTGCAAAGTGGCGTGATGGGAGTTTTTTGTTTACCCGCACTTTTTTCCAAAAACAGAGAAGAAGACAGCAGCCAATAATCATTTAAAAAGGAGAATGATTTTTAATGAAAATTGTAGCATTATTCCCAGAAGCAACAAAATCTACTCAATTATTATCTAAACAAGAAGCTTTAGGTTTACCTGAATTCTTGAAAGGTACTGACAACGAACTTATCTTGGTATCAAGCAATGAGGAAGTTGAACAATATGTTGAGGATATGGACGTTGTAATTTCTTCTCCATTCTTACCTGCTTATATTACTAAAGAAAGAATTGAAAAAGCTAAAAATCTTAAATATGCGATTACAGCTGGTATCGGTTCTGACCATGTGGATATTGAAGCAGCTGCAGAACATGGTATTGTTGTTGCAGAAGTAACAGGTAGTAACAATGAAAGTGTTGCTGAACAAAATGTTCTAGAAACATTATTATTGCTTAGAAACTATGAAGAAGGCCATAGACAAGCAATTGAAGGCGAATGGGACTTACCATTAGTAGGTTCTGGCGCATTTGAATTACAAGAGAAAAAAATTGGTATCTTCGGCTTTGGACGTATCGGCCAATTAACTGCTCAACGCTTAAAAGCTTTCGGTGTGGACTTACGTTATAATGATCCATTCCGTAAAGAAGATGTAGAAAAAGAAATGGGTATCCAATATCTACCATTTGATGAATTAGTGGAAACTTCTGATGTTATCATTATTCAATCTCCACTTACTCCTGATACAAAAGGTGAATTTGATAAATCTGTTATCGATAAAATGCAAAAAGGTACAGTATTAGTAAACTGTGCACGTGGTTCAATTGTGGATAAAGATGCTGTAACTGAAGCAGTTAATGATGGCCACATCAGATATGGTGGCGACGTTTGGTTCCCACAACCAGCACCAAAAGATCATCCTTGGCGTTCACTTAAAAATTCAGGCATGACTGTACACTATTCAGGTATGACTGTTGAAGCACAAAAACGTATTCAAAAAGGTGTCGAAGAAATGTTGACTAATGCAATGGAAGGCACTTCTATCCGTTCTAACTATGTGATTGTGGACAATAATAAAGTAGCTAGTCAAA
>OMJG01001765.1_pt1 | contig 11769 bp, 8 predicted proteins | sample 1646431 | NCBI WGS metagenome assembly OMJG01 (sample SAMN03771674, study PRJEB25209) | food metagenome | isolation source: Cotija cheese | place: Mexico:Jalisco,Michoacan | collected 2011-12-12 | reverse complement strand
AAAGATGAAGATAAAGAGGTAATTTAAATGACAGAATTACTGGCAGAGATGGGTGCTAAAGCACGACAAGCTTCGCTTACTTTGGCGCAGTTGACGACCACTCAAAAAAATGAAGTACTAGAGCAGATCGCTCTTGCATTAGAAAAAAACACGACAGAGATCATTAAAGCTAATCAATATGACGTTGAACATGCTACCGGTTTGGCATCTAAATTCGTTGATCGTTTGACTTTAGATCAAGGTCGGATCTTAGCGATGGCTGAAGGAGTGCGCCAAGTTGCGAGCTTGCCGGACCCAATTGGCAATATCGAACGCGGCTGGACCACTAAAGCAGGCTTACAGATCAGTCAGCGTCGTGTTCCGCTGGGAGTGATCGGGATGATTTTTGAAGCACGGCCTAATGTGACGGTCGATTCCGCAGCTTTGTGTTTTAAATCAGGGAATGCAGTGATTTTGCGTGGAGGTAAAGAGGCACTGCAGACTAATATCAAATTAGCTCAGGTTATTCGCAATGTTTTACAAGAACAAGGATTACCACTCGACGCAGTTCAAATCATTCAAGAAACTTCTCATGATTTAGCGCAGAAATTTATGCAGTTAACGGATTACCTGGATGTTTTGATCCCACGAGGCTCGGCCGGTTTGATTCAAACGGTGGTCAAGAATGCTTCGGTCCCGGTGATCGAAACAGGCGCCGGAAACTGTCATATTTATGTGGATGAAACAGCTGATCTGCAAATGGCCTGCGACATTGTGGTTAATGCTAAGACCCAGCGCCCCTCTGTTTGCAATGCGGCTGAAAAATTAGTCGTTTCAAGTCAGATCGCTTCTCAATTTTTGCCGCTTGTTGCGCGTGCTTTGCATAAATATAATGTTGAACTGCGCGGTGATAAGCGAGCTTGTGAGATTCTTGGCGCTCAGGCAGTTCCAGCAACAAAAGCAGATTGGGATATTGAATATAACGATTATGTTATGGCGATCAAAGTTGTTGATTCCTTGGACGAAGCGATCGCGCATATCAATCAGCATAACACGAAACATTCCGAAGCGATCATTACCAAAGACTATCAGTATAGTCGTGATTTTACCGACCGGATCGATGCTGCTTGTGTTTACGTTAATGCTTCAACGAGATTTACTGATGGGTTTGAGTTTGGATTTGGTGCGGAGATCGGCATTTCAACGCAAAAACTTCATGCTCGCGGTCCGATGGGCTTAAATGAACTGACAACGACTAAATACGTGATCTTAGGCGATGGCCAGATCAGAAAGTAAATAACGAGAGTAAAAAAATGGCAGTTACTATAATTACTTAGTGTGAGCAACACAGGTAATTATAGTAACTGCCATCTTTATGTTTATTCGTCCAATTTTTTGACAGTTTTGTTATATTCACGCACGATATCAAAATCACTGTCTTTAGCAGAAGTGTAGCCTTCGTGACCGTAGACATCTGCAACGATCGCGTGGCCTTTTTTAGTTTGTGCGACTTTTTTAAAGGCCTGTGAGATCCTTTTCTGCCATTTGGCATTCATATCGCCGCGCACCGTGATGGTGTCGTTAGGAATCTTAGCGCTGGTATAGATCGGTACTACTTCGTTCATGATGTTTGGAACATCACTTTTGACCAGGTTGCGTGCACCTTGCCAGACAAATGCTGCGTCTGTGTCTTTATTATAAACGGAAAGTACGCCTTGATCATGGCCTTTGATCTGAGCAGTGGTAATGTTGTTTTTGTTAATATCGATCCCGTTTTTATACATTCCGACGGCTGGAAAGATCCAGCCAGAAGTAGAAGTGGTATCCTGAACAGCAATTTTCTTATCTTTCAGATCAGCTAATTTTTTGATGCCGCTATCTTTGCGTACCAAAATTTGTGAACGATAAAAGTCCACTAGTTTTTTGCTGTTATGATCGTCGGCACCTGTGACATCATATCGTTGGGCTAAAAGTAAGACTTTAGACTGATAATGCTGGTGTGCCAAGACATAGGCATCAGGCGGTAAGAAACCAACGTCGACTTTTTTTGAGCCCATCGCTTCTACGATCGTATTATAGTCTGTTGAAACGCTGACTTTGACCGGGATGTGCAGTTCTTTTTCCAAAAGCTTTTCTAATGGCTTAGCTTTGGCTTCGATCGTCGTGGCATTTTGTGAAGGCACAAATTGAACTGTCAGTTCTTTGGGTGCGTATGTTGTGGTTTTCTTGGCAGCTGTGGTACCGCAACCGCCTAAAATTATAAGTACAAAAAGTGCGATAATTGACAGGATAAATTTTTTACTTGATTTCATCATGATCTCCTAGATCCAAAAGGATCAATTTATTTAATAAAAGTATAGTTTACTTTTAAAACTATAAACCGATTTCACAAAAAGTCAAGCAAATTTTGCAAAATAAAAACTGACCAACAAAGTTTTCGCTGGTCAGTTCGTGACTATTTGTTTTAAAAACTACTGAACAATTGCTCGATCTGGTCAAATTCACTCTGGCTTAAGTTAACGTCCACAGCGGCAACATTGCTTTTGACTTGGTCAGCGTTTCGGGCACCGGGGATCACAACACTGATGTCTGGATCTTTCAAATACCAAGCGATGATGGTTTGTGCGACCGTTGCCCCATGTCCATTAGCAATATTACGCACTTCATCTAAAGCGGAAGTGATCGTTTGATATTGCTTTTGAGAAAATTGTTTAAATTTGTTGCTATCTTCAGGACCATATTTGCCAGTTAACAAGCCGGCAGCCAGTGGGAAGTAGGGCACAAATGAAATTTGATTTTCTTTGAGATAAGGAAATTCTGTTTGTTGTGCTCCACGATGGACCAAACTGTAATTATCCTCGGCAATATCGACAAGCCCATCGGCATTAGCTTCCTTGAGCTGGTCAGGGGAGAAATTAGAAACACCGATCGCACGGATCTTGCCGGCTGTTTTAAGTTCACTTAAAGCGCCGACAGCCTCAGCCTTTGGAGTATCTTTATCCGGAAAGTGAATATAGAAGATGTCGAGATAGTCGGTTTTCAAACGTTTTAAAGCATCATCGACCGATTTTTTCAAAAACGCAGGTGTGTTGTTGAATTCACCATTTTTGCTTGGATCATGGGCAGCTTTTGTAGCGAGCACTATCTTGGAACGATCATAGTCTTGGATGACGTCCCCGATGATCTCTTCAGAACGACCATTTCCATAAGCAAAGGCAGTGTCCAGCAAAGAAATACCGGAATTCAGTGCTTCTTTGACCAGTGCATAGCCATTTTCGTCTTGTAGATCGCCGAATAGGTTATGCCCGCCGACCTTGTTAGTCCCTAACCCCAGAGCATTAGAAACAGTGACGTCACTTTTGCCAATTGTAACTTCTTGAGTCATTAAAGGATCCTCCTTATTTTGAAAAGCAAGTTTGTTCTTGCGTTATTAGCTTAAGTATAAAAGAATTAAGCAGTAAATTAAATTATTTTGTTTTACAAACTAAGGCCGATAATTTAAGAAAACGTTTATGCATTGCAAGAAAAAGTGGCTGACTGATTAAGTTATTCTCCAATCAAAAGAGAAGCAGCCGGTCAAAGTTCTTATGCAAATTCAGCGTGGTTCAAGCGATGAACATGCACTCCATCTCAGTTGAAGTTATCACGGCAACTGAAAGCGTGGTGCCAAGACAATGATTTTTTCCAATTGGCTGAGCCGGAACACTAATTTGTTACATAAAGCGATTCACAATTCAAAACGAAAACGTTCAGCTAAATTGAGCGGATCATCCTTTAGTTTGCCGTACTCGTCGATAAAAGCATGAAACTCTTGCGCTTCAATGGGCGAAAAATCTGACTGCAGTTCAACTTTTAGTTTCAGCTGCTCATAAGTAAAATTCTGGCCGGTCAATTTGCGGAATAATTTTCTGGCATAAGCATCCGCAACGAAAGCTGAACGATCAAACAAATAGAGCAGCAAGACGTCAGCTGTTTCAGCACCGATCCCAGGAATTTTTAGCAATTCATGGCGAAGGGCAGGTGTTTGTAAACGGCTAAGTTCTTGAAAATGATCTTGATACATGGTTAAAATATTTTTCAAATACTTTACTTTGGCATGGTAAAAGCCACTTGGCCTGATCAAGTGTTCCAGTTGTTCACTTGGCAAACGACGGATCACTGAAGCGTCAAAAGCAGTGACTTGACGTAAGTTTTCCAGTGACCGGGCAGCAGAGTCCCAGTTGGTGTTTTGGACTAGTATCATGCCGCATAACATTTCGGTAACGCTATCTGCCGGCCACCAGTTTTGTGGGCCTAAGTAGTCGGCAAGAGTTAAATAAAGTTGGTGTAAATTTTTTTTCAAAATTGATCCCTTTCTTGAAATTAAAAAGAAAATTGTGAATTTATCGCAACACTTTGAACAATAACATAGAAATTCACGCTCTTTTTTATTATAATATGTTGTGAAAGAAAAATTTAAGGAAAATAAGCATTCAAGTAAAATCTGTTAATTGCAAGGCCGTGGATGATTATTATATGGTTTTTGTAGTTTTTCAGCCTGACAAAATAGTTGTGGAGGATCAATTAATAATGCAAGAAAATGCGGGGATTAAATTATTTGCGCTTAATGGGAATCCAGAGTTGGCAAAAGAAATTGCTGATCAGATGGGCGTTACTTTATGTCAAGCTTCTGTCAAACATTTTAGTGACGGTGAAATACAGGTCAATATTGATGACAGTGTTCGTGGCGATGATGTTTTTGTGATCCAATCGATTTCAGAACCAGTCAACGAAAACTTTATGGAACTAATGGTCATGATGGATGCTTTGCGTCGCGCCAGCGCCGGCTCTATTAATGCAGTCATCCCTTATTATGGCTATGCCCGTGCTGATCGTAAGGCCCGCTCTCGTGAACCGATCACGGCTAAGCTAATCGCTAATTTCATTCAACTTGCAGGTGCTGATCGGGTCATCACGATGGACTTGCATGCCGGTCAGTTGCAAGGTTTCTTCAATTGTCCAGTGGATCATTTACTGGCGATCTATGCGCAAGCTCAATACTTTAAAGATTCTGGGATCGCCGATGACGTCGTTGTAGTTGCGCCTGACCACAATGGTGTGAAGGCTGCCCGTAATTTGGCTGAATTATTGAAAGCTCCGATCGCGATCGTGGATAAGCGCGATGATACACGGATCGATCCTAAAAGTGCGATGGTCATTGGTGATGTCGCAGGTCACCAATGTATCGTGTTCGATGATCTGATCGATACCGGTGGCAAGGCCTTGGACGCTGGGCTTGCCTTAAAGGCTGCCGGTGCTGGTGATATCTATGCCTGTGCCACTCATCCGATTTTATCCGGCAACGCTTCTGAAGAGTTAAAGGAATCCGAATATAAAGAAATAGTTGTCACAGATACGATTCAGATCCCAGAGCAAAAGCAATTTGACAAGTTAAAAGTTTTGTCGATCGCACCTATTTTCGCAAAAGCATTAACTTTGATCTATCACAATCAGTCAGTTGATACATTGTTTAGTAAAAAAGATAATATTTAAGTTTTGTAAGCCATATTAACCCTGAACAGCAGTGGGCGGTATGGCTTTTTTAGTGCATTTCTAGCAAAAAATGAAGTTCAGCTAAGAAAATTAAAAATAAATTAGAAAAATAGTTGCAAGTATTTTGGATTTGATGCTAGAATTTAAACATGTGAAAAATAAAATGAAACGAGGGATTTTTTTGACAAAAGATCTGACTAAAAAAGATTTACGACAATTTAAAACAGACTTAGATGAGGTCCCCGTCAGCAAGGCATTGGCTCGAGCTGTACAACAAAATGGTGTGCTCAAGTCAAGTGCGGACCATACTTTTTTAAAAAATTTAAACCGAACATTTTCAGTTGAAGTTGAGACGGATTCTGTTACCAATCAAAAACAAAGCGGGCGTTGCTGGCTGTTTGCCACTCTCAATACTTTACGCCATGATTTTGCCAAGAAATATAAGGTGAAAGATTTTCAATTTTCACAAAATTATAACTCTTTTTATGATCGGTTAGAAAAGGCCAACAAAATGTTGGAAACTGCAATCGAACTGATTGATCGGCCGGATGATGACCGCGAGTATCTAGCAATGCTACAGTGGGGTGATACTGATGGTGGTCAGTGGGCTAACGGAGCTGCTTTGATCAACAAGTATGGCTTAGTACCTCAAAGTGTTATGCCTGAAACTTACAATAGTGAAAAAACAAAAGAAATTTCAGATGTCTTAAATTATAAGTTGAAAAATGATGTTGTTGATCTACGAGCTCATTACCAAGCAGGTGCGACAGAAGATGAGCTGCGTGCGGAAAAGAAAAAACAACTTGCTGAGGTTTACCGGATGTTGGTTTATGCCTTCGGTCAACCGCCAGTCAGCTTTGATTTTGAATATCGTGATGATAACAAGAAATACCATCTCGACCGTGATCTGACGCCACAAGAGTTTTTCCAAAAGTATGTGGCAGTTGATTTTGACCAATATGTTGTTTTAGCTGATGCGCCTGATCATGAAAGAAATCAGAATTTTGTCATCCCGAGTCAAAACTATATCTTTGACGGCAAGCAAGTAGAGTTGGCAAACGTGGGCTTGAAGTCGGTAAAAGATGCTGCGATTGCTTCTTTGAAAGACGGCAAGACGGTCTGGTTCGGCTGTGATGTGGGTCATTATTCTGACCGGCAGCTCGGGATCTTAGCAACGGAGTATTTCCAAAAAGCTGAGTTGTTTAACATTGATCTGACGATCAATAAGGCGCAACGTTTGGCAACGCGTGAGGGTGAATGTTCCCATGCTATGACACTGACAGGGGTCGACTTGGTTAACGGACAGCCTACCAAATGGAAAGTAGAAAACAGCTGGGGCGATAAAGTCGGCGAAAAGGGTTACTTCATCATGTCAGATGAATGGTTCGACCAGTATGTCTATGAGGTCGTTGTCGAGCGGAAGTACCTGACTGCAGATGATCTGAAAGTTGTCGATTCACCTGCAAAGGCACTTAAACCATGGGATTCGTTAAGTTAAAAATGTTTTTTGATTTGACTAGGAATAGAGCATAATGAAAAAGAAATTGTGATGAAACCAGTCGCATACAGAAATAACACGAAATTCGAAAAAATTTTGTGTTATTTTTTATCTACTTAAAAAAAACAATTTGTTCCAGTTTCATTTAAATTAATATTATTTAGTTCTTGCGTGCTGCAGTTAAAGCCAGGACTAGCCCAAAATAGGCTAAGTTTTGATAGTTAACATTACCGCCATCAGGTAAATCAGGGAACGATGTGAGCGGTAAGAATGTATGAAAATTTTCTGACACACTTGGATTTTTGCATACATTAAATCATAAAATAATGTAAATATTCGTGTATTGCTATTGATTTGAAATTTATACATGGTATACTTCGAAGTGTTTTATATTTGAATAACACAGCATAGGAGGGGCTAATTTGCCAACAAAAGTTACCAAAGAATTCACTGCTAATTTACCAAAAGCCGAACTACATTTACATATTGAGGGGACGCTTGAGCCAGAGCTGAAATTGAAACTTGCTAAAAGAAATCATGTCGATATTGGACAGACAACAATTAAGGAAGTACAAAAGACGTACGAATATGATGACTTAGCTTCTTTTTTGGCGGTTTATTATCCGGCGATGGAAGTTTTGCAAAAAGAAGAGGACTTTTATGAATTAGCTTTTGAATATTTACAACGGGCAGCCGCAAATAATGTCCGGCATGTTGAAATTTTCTTTGATCCGCAAGCACATACTAGCAGGGGAGTGGCATTTGAAACAGTGATCAATGGACTTTATCGGGCTGTTGTTGATGCACGTGCCCTTAATGTGGATGCCGCGTTGATAATGTGTTTTTTACGTGATTTTTCGAAAGAATCGGCGCGAAAGACTTTGTTGGAGGCTTTGCCATATAAAGATAAATTTATCGGGATCGGCTTGGATTCTGATGAACACAATAATCCTCCTCTGAAATTTGCCCGCCAGTTTGAAGATGCGGCTGCAGAAGGTTTACATTTGACGGCTCACTGTGACATTGATCAGAAAGATTCTATTGAGCATATTCGTCAAGCATTGGAAATCATGGGAGTTGAGCGCCTAGATCATGGAACTAATATCGTTGAAGATATTGATTTAGTTCAATTTGCGGCTAAAAATAAGATCGGTTTGACTTCTTGTCCACTTTCAAATGGCTATGTTTCGCCAGAAATGAAGGGTAAAGAGGTTCTTGAATTGTTGAGACAAGATGTAAAAGTTTCGATCCACTCAGATGACCCTGCTTATTTTGGCGGCTACATTGGAGATAACTACTATGCAATCGCTGAACGTTATAACTTAACTAAAGATCAAGTCGTAAAGTTGGCCCGCAACTCATTTGAAACTTCGTGGATCAGTGAAGAGAAAAAAGCTTTGTATATACAAGAACTCGAAGATTATGCAGCTGTTAATTAGAAAATATTAACTTATTTCGTACACTAAAATAAGTCCAGTAAGTGACAAATTAAGTCGCTTACTGGACTATTTTTCAACTTTTAATGCAGTTTGTAAAAACCGAGGCTGATGATTGCGATCACGGCGGCTATTACTCCAGCAATTGTAGTTAAATTATTAGTGCTTTGGGGAGTATTCTTTTTTGGCGCAGCCGGTTGCTTAAGTTGCGCTGTTTGTTGTTCGAGAGACCTTGCATTTTTCTTGGTTGGCGGCAGAAGTTGGGGTTGCAATGAGTTTGGGACTAACTGCTGTCTTTGCTGGCTTTTTTCTGACAATTGTAGGTTCTGATCTTTGGTTTGCTGTGCAACTTCTTTAGGAGTTGGCATTTTTTTGTCAGCAGCAGGTTTAACAACTGGTAAGGTCGTTTCTGCAACTGCACTTGGGAGCTCTTCTTTCGTGTAGCTGATCTGCTGGTCACTGATCCACGTGCCGTCAGTTGTCAAACTGAGCTGCCATTTAGCTAAGTTGCACTTATAACCCTTTAGCTCAAGTGCTGGGACAGTGATCGATGGGCCCCCTAGAATCGCAGTGACCTGCGGCAGAGTGATTTCTTGCGTTTTTCCATCGACTAAAACAGTTAGCTTGGCATCTTCAGTCACCGTTGGTCGTGTGTAAGTGACCGCGGAAGTAACCAGTTCCCATTCTCCTGTTTCAGTCAGCTGCAATTCTAGTCCGCTGTCTGAAACGTTAGACTGGTAACCGTCAAGCTCTGGGGCAGCAATAGCGATAGTGGGGCCTCCAGGAATCCCGGTAACTTGTGGGATCGTAAGCTCAAACGTTTGTCCATCTTTAGTGACAGAAATGTGTGCATCTTTAGTCACGACGGCAGGATCAGAGATCGTTTTGCGATATTCCACTTGCCCTTGTTGAATGATAGAGCCATCTGTATTAACTTTGAGTGCTACTTGCTGTTTTTGTTGTTGGTCGACATAAGTTGTGTAACCAGTCATTTGCGGCACGTCGATCGTGATCTGTCCCGGCTGGATGTTGGCGGGGATGGAACCCCCTGATACGATTTTTTGACTAGGGCGTCCATCGATAAAAATAGTGAGAGACACATTTTGAGGTGCAGTTTGTGAACTAAGTGTCGTTTCGACTTCCTGCGCCTTAGTTTGGCTGGTTTGGGCAAATACCAGTTCACTGCCTAATAAACTGAGACTAATAACCGTTATGTAATATGTATACCTTGAAAATTTCATATTTTCCCCTTATTTAAACGTAAACCCCTTAATATAGGGCTGACCTTCAGCTCTAATCTTTAATTATAGATGACATTATTCTCTTGAGCAATAACTCTTTGTTACGCTATTAAGTTTGTTTTTCAAACTCTTAAACTCTTATTCGTGCAAATAATTAAAAATGCTAAAAAATAGCCCAGCCACGATGTGAATCTCACATTTGGCTGAGCTATTTGATGAGCTTATACTTGAGCTGCGACAAACAAGAAGTTCCGCTTGACTGCGCTCTGTTTTTGTAGTCGAGTTCCGTGAAACAGAAAGTTGCGCTTATCCAAGTCTGGCATTACAACGCTAAGTCCGCGTTATAATACCAGACTCCGATATGCTCGCTTTCTCTCGGTTTCACTCTGCTCTGTTTTTTGTACTTGAGCTGCGACAAGCCAAAACTTTCCGCCCAATCAACTCCGCATTATGACAAATGCCTTTCTTGTCATGATGCCCGAGTCCCTTGGTGCTCAAGTTTTCCCGGCTTGTTCCACTCTGTTTTTATAGTCGAGTTCCGAAACCCAGAAGGTTGTGCCTAGCTAACTTCCACACTATATTGCCAAGTTCGCAATATAGCATGAAAGCCTGCTAGTGCTCACCTTCTTCCCGGGTTTCTTCACTCTGTTTTATAGATTCTTATATACTGTTTTTCTCTGGACTAATTTAACCACTTCTACGATCACTATCATTAAGAACACTGCTCCAAAAATAATTCCCCACTGTGTCAGGTTCAGTGTTGTGACATGGAAAATATTGTTGAAACCAGGAATGAAGATCGTGGCTGCTAAGAGCACTCCAGAACCAAGGATCGCCCAGTTGAAGAAACGATTCTCAAATGTTTTTGTCGTAAAGATCGAGCGGTGGATCGACTTACAGTTAAATGCATGACCTAACTGCAGCATACCTAACGTGATAAATGACATCGTCAGCGCATCGGCGTGCACCATATCTGAGCTTTGATGGACTGGATCCAAAATTGCCAGCAAGTAAACTCCCAGTGTTAGAAAACTTTCTAAGATCCCCTGATAGATGATGCTTGAACCAACGCCGTTTGATAGAAAAGTCGATTTCTCGCCCCGTGGTTTGTGTTCCATCGCATCGGGTTCTCCTTCTTCGACTCCCAGTGCGATTGCTGGGAAAGTATCAGTTACCAGGTTGATCCACAATATCTGGACCGGCAAGAAAATGTCCCAGTTGGCAAATGTCATGATAGATAACGTTAAAACTTCACCTAAGTTAGCTGACAGTAGATACTGAACTGCTTTTTGAATATTGGCGAAGACTTTCCTACCTTCTTCGACCGCTGTGATGATCGTAGCGAAATTATCGTCTGCTAAGACAATATCGGCGGCTCCCTTGGAGACCTCTGTCCCAGTGATCCCCATGCCGACACCGATATCCGCAGTTTTTAATGCAGGGGCGTCATTAACCCCGTCACCTGTCATTGCCACGATCTTACCATGACTTTGCCAAGCCTTCACGATCCGCACTTTGTGTTCGGGTGAGACTCGAGCGTAAACGGAATATTTGTCAACATTTTGTCGTAATTCTTCATCTGACAATTCGTCCAATTCGCTGCCGGTGATCACGCCTTGATCGTCGCCTTTTTCAATGATCCCCAGGCGCGCTGCAATTGCTTGGGCTGTTTCCTTATGATCACCCGTGATCATCAATGGGCGTATCCCAGCTGCCTTAGCTTCTTTGACAGCATCCTCAACTTCTGGTCGTTCAGGGTCGATCATTCCAGTCAAGCCTACAAAAATCAGGTCGTTTTCGTAAGCCTCTGATGTTGCTTGCTGTGCGACTTTTTCAACCGGTTTGTAGGCATAAGCCAAGACACGCAAGGCACGGTGTGCTAAACGACTATTGGTGTCTTCGATCTTCTGGCGGTCTGCGGCCGTGATGTCTCTGACTTGACCGTCAACAGCAATCTTTGTTGTCCGCTTCAATAAGACATCAACCGCACCCTTAGTCAAACAGTAGATCTTTCCATCCTTATTTTTTACGATGGCACTCATCAGTTTGCGGTCTGAGTCAAATGGCACGGAATCGAGCCGTT
>OMJG01001764.1_pt1 | contig 11771 bp, 6 predicted proteins | sample 1646431 | NCBI WGS metagenome assembly OMJG01 (sample SAMN03771674, study PRJEB25209) | food metagenome | isolation source: Cotija cheese | place: Mexico:Jalisco,Michoacan | collected 2011-12-12 | reverse complement strand
TAATGCCTAAGTCCTTCTTAGCTGTTGGTGAGGCCGCTAGGACTAAACCACCATTCGTGTTTGCTTGTTCAGACATCACGACTAAATCGCCCTTTAATGGATTAAAGCCCCGCTCAACATTTTCAACGCTGGCGTAGAAGCTTTTTGAATCAATTAGGAAGAACACGCCACGGTTTTCTTTGCTATAATCATATTCAGTTGTGATTGCGTTTTCCATCAGCAACCTCCAAAAACATTTGTGTATAATTCATTATACGAACAAGCGTTCGTTTAAGCAAGCGAACAAAACATTAAATTTGTGACAAAGTTAAAAGCTATGCTATAATAAAGGCATAGAAAAGAGCCGTAGCGCTAACTACGACTCCTAGCAAACCCGTTTCGACGGTGGCTAAGCTTTAAGTTAAACTAATAACCATTCGCTCATCCAAAGCTAAGAATGGTTATTTTTTTGCGCTGTTTTTGATCAACACAACAACTAAAGTAATTAGTGTTAGGATAAACATCCCAAAGCTAATCATTAGCTGCAATGCATCCGATACGGACACTAGGCATCTCCTTTCCTAGAATCTGGGCTTCTAGCTGTTACACCATAAGCACCACCTCCATTCGGGATAGCCACCATCTTAACTTGTTTGCTGTAACCAGTATATCACACCTAAATTTGGCAATTGGTCTAAAGCTTAAACGCTTGTGAAATTTTCAAAAATGAGTAATAAAATAAGGCTTCCAAAGACTTTGTGAAAGTTTTTTTGGAAACCTTATTTTTGACACCTTTGAAACGTTGATATAGCGTTACTTTGTATAGCGCTGTTTATGTTAACTTAAATTGGTATAGTTAAATATGTCTGCAAATAATTAACTAGAATAAAGAGTATTATCAACCAAAATAAAGAATTAATTGTCAAAACTTATTTAGCAAGACTATATAACAAACCGAACCCATTTAGAGATCTGTTAATTTCCCCATCATTTTTTCATAACTATCCACTACATCATATTTAATTTCATTGTTAGAGATCACTTTAAAATGCTGACGAGCTGACTCAATTTTTGCATTCTCGACACCCTTAAGTGTCAATTGAATGCTATCCGATACACCTTTGGTTTCGGCAATAAAATACACGTGCTTCTGATCTGGTTCGTTCAAAACAACTGCCCAATCTGGGTTGTATTTGCCAACTGGTGTGTTGATATAAAAACCACCGGGCAGCTTAACGTACATTTCCACGTCGTTTTGAATATCTAATTCACTCGCAAAACGCTTTTCCGTTTTAGAATCGACTCGAACTCTGTCGTACAAATGTTTCTTTGCGTCAAAAACGTTTTCACCCATAATCCCCTGAATGTCACCGTCAGCAAAAATTGCATCCTCATCCCAAACCTCATCCAACTTATTATAAATAATATGTGACACAATATTTTGTGCCTTGACACCATTGATGATGTTGCTAACTTGTGCGATAAAGCTTTCTGGGTTTGACTTGTATTTACTAAATTGTGATTCATCAATACCTGATAGAATCTTTCCCACTGTTTTGCGAAGCAACCCAACATTTTGTGAAATCTCACCAATCAAATCGTATTTGACGTGATTGCTTGGGGTATCGATATATTCTGTGTGTTGTTCATTCATCGTAAACACTGTGCCCCTATCATCAGCATTCATGTTACCTTGTGTGACACGCGCTTTCAGAGTGGCAACAGTTAATTCTTTGTTTATCTGCTTGATAGATTTCTCGATGATTTCATCATCCTCAAAGTTGACAGTATAATAACTTTTACGATTGATTTTAGACCATAGATTTTTAAACGACTGACTTGCGTACTTCTCGTTATTGAGTTTTAAAGTAACACGTTTGTTTTCAGGTTCGATTGGAACCGACTGAGGATCATAAACGCTGTTAACCAATTCTTGAATTGGCAACACGTACGCCTGATAATCATCATCCAAACTTGCCTTGATGGCAGCAATTTGTTCGTCAACCGACATTTCTTTATAACTATCAGCTGTCTGTTTCTCTTTAGTAATGATACCGTTGGCCTTCAAACTTGCCCATATTTCGGCAGCTTGGGCATTATCGACAGTCATCGATGAAATTACTTGATCAGACGCATCTATTGCAACCAACTCACGTCCTTCAAACAATTTTGGTTCAACAAACTTAGGTCTGTTCTTGACTGCTTCTGCCAATTCAGATTGCAAATCACGTGCAAAATTTTCATAGCTTTCATTGGCAATAACCGTGAGCACATTCACTTGTTGCACTGCGCCCTCACCCAATGATTGCGCATCTTGACGATCACCATTTTGATTAACTGACAAACGCAAACCACGACCGATTTCCTGACGCTTTTTAATGTCAGATGATGACTGCCGTAATGTCGCGATTTGGAAGACGTTGGGATTATCCCAACCTTCTTTCAAAGCCGAGTGAGAAAAAATAAAGCGCACTGGTTCATCAAATGACAGCAAGCGTTCCTTATTTTTCATGATTAAGTCGTAGGCAGATATGTCATCACTTGCCTCACTACCCCGCTTAACCTTACTGTCAATCGACTTACCTTTTTTATCGACTGAAAAATAGCCCGCATGCACTTTTTCTGGTGTATTTATTTCACGTTCTAGATAAGCGCGATAAGCAGGATCCAGTAAAGTGTCAGTTAGTCGGTCTCGAACAATGCTTTCGTATTCTTCTTCAAACATCAACGCGTAAGCGCCTTTATCGTCAACTGCATCGTAATCCTTATATTTCACAACTTCATCAATAAAGAATAACGACAAAGTCTTAATCCCGCGCTTAAACAGACTGGCTTCCTTATTAAGATGTGAATTAATGGTCTCTCTAATTTGAATGCGACGTAAATCATCATCATTAGCGTTACCAACGATTTCGCCAACATGCAACTTAATACCATTGGTAAATTCGACAAATTGATTAACCGCGTTGATTTCAGAAACGACAAAACCAGCTTTATAAGATTCAACTTCACCTGAAAGTTGATAAATATTATCTCCTTGGTCAAGTAACTTAGAGGTTTTGACCACTTTTCCAGTTGCAGAAATTTTTTCAAATTGGATGCGAACCTTTAGATTTGGCTTTTCTGCAATCGATTCGACATATAGGTAACCACTGGAAGCATTCGAACCTGACAATTCAATGCCTTTAACAGATATCTTCTTAACCAACTGTTTTTGGTAGGCATCCACGGCGTCCAAACGATAAACCATGTTATAGTTATCACGGTGTGTAGCAGAATAGTTGACAAAAAACAGTGGATTAAACTTTGCTAAACCAACTCGCGTTGCATTCAATTCAGACTGTGAACCATCCCCAAGAACAGACTGAGGTTCGTCAATGATCATAATTGGATTGGTTGCGGCAATCACATCAATTGGACGGCGACCACGGAATTGATCCAGCACCATATCAATACGACGCGCATCTGCACCACGTGCATTAAACGCTTGCGTGTTGACAATCATGACGTTAATACCCGCGTCACTGGCAAAAGCTTCAATTTTATCCAATTGACTGGAATTATAAACAAACGGACGAATCGCTAAACCATACTCCGTCTTAAAGTGTTCAGCTGTTGATTCAAAAGTCTTTGCCACACCTTCTCGAATCGCTATACTTGGTACGACAATAATAAACTTTGACCAACCATATTGCTGGTGAAGCTCAAACATTGTCCTGATATAGGTGTAGGTCTTACCCGTTCCTGTTTCCATTTCAACGGTTAGTGTCAGGCTTTCTCGTGAATTATCGCGTTTTGTGGCCTTATCTTTGCCACCAATCGCCATTTTTACCAGCTTATTATCACTCAAAATGCCGTTTTCTTTTTGAATGGCTTTGATATTGCGCAGTAGCTCGTCATCAGCTAACGCAATATCTTCATTTTTAAAGCCAGTATTGGCAACGTCCAACCTGATATTCGGGTTAGCACCCATATCCATCATGTAACTAAGCCCATTTTGTTTGGGTTGCCCTTCAAAAACAGCAGTCACCGCGTTGACTGCGTCTAGTTGGAATTGTTGATTTTTATATTGGAGTTTCATTGTGTCTCCTGTTTCTATTGTATGTTAAAATATAGTTAATAAACTACAAAGGGTATCATTATGACTACATCAGCTACCAGTATCCGCATGGATGATGATTTAAAAAAAGCAGTTAACACTAAACTTGACGCACTCGGTATGAATTTCAATACTTTTGTTGTCATGGCGTCTAAGCAACTTGTGGCGCAAAACAGATTGCCGTTTGATACGACGGTGCCTCAAGCGTTTGACCGTGAAGCAGCCATTGAAGAACTTAATCAAATGCTTGCCATCTCTGACAGTGAACTCAAATATAATCGTGATCAGGCCAAACCCGTTCAACAAGTTGCTGAAGAATTAGCGGACTATCATTTTGACTGATTATGAAGTCGTTATCACAGGCATCGTTCAAAAAGAAATTCTAGAGATCGGTCAATACATCAACGATCAATTCAAGCGTCCAGATACTGCTAGAAAAACAATGGTGAATATTGCAAAAGGACAAAACGTTGGTTCGTTACTTTCAGATGATTAAGCACCGTGGTGTGCTTTTTTTATTCAAACGGTTCAATTGATCTGCATTCGAGTTTTCTTTGTTGGGTGTTTTAGCTTAATAGTATGACTGAAATTATCATTTCAACTACTAATCGTAACGCCTTGATGTTATGGTTTTATTTCACCACTATCCATTTCCATCAGTTCTTGTACACGGGTCTTTTTTTCAAGAATAAAGCGCTTTTGGTAAAAAATATTTGCATAGTCAAATACTTTGTTTATTTGATGACTATCAATTAGCGCACTAATTCCCGCGCTAACAACTGGGATAGATTTGCCAGTAGCCTTCAGTGTGATTTTTTTACCAACTTGTTCAAATGCTGTTTTGAAAACGCCAAATTCAATCCCTTTTTGACCCGCTTTAACTAATGCTTTTTCGGCCGCTTTGTTAGCTAAAGCCCGAATTTGTGCCAATGCTAAGGGAATACCGCCATGTTTAATCATCTCGGACCAACCCTTTTTTGCAGCCGCTTTGGTCGCTTGTAACTCCGCTATCGTCAAAACTTTTAGAATACTCTCCGACAACTCATTGTTTGCAACTTTCTGTGTTGGATTCAAGCTTTGTGCAAAAACTTCGCCAGCTATCATCATTTCAGAGGCATCATTTTTTACATTGTAACCATAATAAGTAGCTACTTCTTGAACCACTCGAAAATACAAGAGGTTGCCCAATGCCAAATTTAGGGGTAATCCAGCAAAGCCAAATGCACCTGTGGCTCCTCCTTCAACTAAACCAGTTGAAAAATTTCTCAATTTAAGTGATTCGACAACTTTTGAAATTTCATAACTACGCAATAAGGCAAAATCTTGAATACCTGAAAGCTCTGTTCGTTCCAATTTATTTGATACGTGTTTTACTATTTGGCTATCAATTATTGTAAACTTTGATAGTTGACCCTGAAGATAACCATAGGATCCATTGATTATTTTCATTACTTGATTAAAAAGTTCAGCTTGGGTTATATTTCCGGCTACATTTTTCAAATGCCCACCGGTTTGAACAGCTGCACTTTTAATGGGTGCTGGAAGAGAACTTCCAATACGTGATACTGTGTTCTTGACATTAGAGATTGCTTTACTTGGCGTCGTAATTTTTTCAAATTGCTTATTCAAATCATCTAAATTTGTCAATTCTCTGTTATCTAAAATAGGTTCCGGTATTTGGTAGTGATGATCCATATTAAATCACCTTAACTTTCGTTTCAGGGCTAATAACCCTGAACTGTTCAAGGACGTTAACTTTGTCTGATGACTTGTTAAAGGTTGATTCTTTGAACACGGCAATCAGGGGCTTTAGCTTGGCAATCTCGCGAGTGAGTTCGTTGGTGAGATTATCACCAAAATAAGCAATAACGCCGGATAGTTCACCTAAGTAATCGTACTTAATGATTGGTTCATTGTTGATCGTTTCAGTGGCAATTTGGCGGTTGTATTCCAGAGCGCCGTCCACCAGGACGTCATATAACAAATCATAATCACTACGTGCGTCTGCTTGGTTATCGACGTCAAGTTGCAAATTTTTCTGTGTCAACTCACCAGCAGTCTTGAAAACATCTTCCTTGAAACCAGTCTTATCAACTTTCAAGGTACGAAATCCACTAGTGTCGTCTAGTTTTTTCGCCGCACGCCGGATCCGTTCACGAGAAATTTGATCGATTGTTTGGTACCCTGCTTTGCGTGCTGAAGAATTATCTGGTGTTGGCTCATCAAGTGTCGCAACAATGAATTTACGATTACCGCCATCTTCTTTGTTAAGTTGTATAGTAGCATCGGCAATGGTTCCTGAACCAGCAAAAAAATCAAGAATCAAAGAATTTTGATTTGACCCAAGTTTCACCAGTTCTTTAATCAAACCAACTGGTTTCGCATAAGAAAAAGGGGAATTCCCATTAAATAACAATTGCATCTGTTTGTTCGATTGTGTCGTTGAATATTTTTCAATTAATGCAACAGGTTGGGCTGTTCTTTCTATAATGTTTCCATTATTATCTGCTTTTAGGTATTGTTTTGTATATATTGTCCAAATGCTTGAACTATCTTTTTTAATTACTATATATCCATTTTTAATACCCCAAGCAAGCTTGGATCTACTCCAACGCCAAACTGCTTTTTTCCCATTATTGTTATCTGAAGGATAAACTTGAGTGCCATCAGGCACTTCTATCGGGTAATCTAAACTCGATGAGTATTGAATTGATCCCATACCTAATTTTTGTAAATAAAATGGTCCTCGATATTCGAAATACTCATCCCGTTGATTATACCGACTAATATTTTCTACAGGAAGTCCATTAATCACAGCACTATGGACATTTCTTGAGAAAACTAAAATGTATTCGTGTTTATTTTTATAAAACTTTGAATCAGATTTTCCACCTCCTTCTTTATTTGCCCAAACAACATCCGCAATAAAATTATCTTCCCCAAAGACCTCATCCATTAACAACTTCAAGTTGGCTTGTTCATTATCATCAATCGACACGAAAATAACACCACTATCAGATAACAAATTTCTTGCCAACTTCAAGCGTGGGTACATCATGCTTAACCAATCAGAATGGTACCGTCCGCTATTTTTTTCATTTTTAACCAGACGATTGCCGTCTTCATCAACACTCCCTTCTGCGACATCTGTGTCTTTTTGAGTTGACTTAAAATTATCATGATAGACAAAATCCTTACCCGTGTTATAAGGTGGATCAATATAAATCATGTCAATTTTTCCTAAGTAAGACTCCTGCAACAGCTTGAGAGCTTCTAGATTATCACCAGTGATGAACAGATTTTCAGAATCATTGAACGTATTCACCTTTTCTTTATAATCATCATCAGCGTATATGTAACTTTCCTCAGGCTGAGGGCGTAAAGTCTTGGTTGTTGGCGTTGCCGCTTCAAAATACGCCTTGGCTTTACCATTCCAAGTGAAGTCATAGCGTTCTTTTTGGTCTTCGGCACGGGCGAATAAGTCCCTCAGTTCATTCAATAATTCAGTGTCAACTTTACGCGAGCTGACATCTGACAAATTGACACTTTCAGGTGTATCAGTCATTTGGTTCTCCTTTGAGTTTGGTTGTTTAATCGGTTAATTGGCGCAATTCCTGCTCAAATTCATATCGTTTTCGAGCCAGTGCTTGCCTTTTATTAGTTTGGACAGTGCGTGTGATTTGTTGGTTGAGTTTGTTGATTTCCGATTGCAGACGTTGAACTTCTCGTACTTGCGTTATTTGTTGCGCTAAAGGTTGCGATAAATCAGTAAAATCCAATAATTGCCGCACAAAGTTATCTCGTACGTCATCCAGCGTAATACCACGAATCTCAAGGCTACCAGCCATTTTCTTCATAATGACTTGATTGTCATAGCGCATAGCAGCTAGTTCATCATTGACGATAAACAAGATAACTTGTGGCACCTTATCCAATATACGTACAATTACTTTTTCATCAAAATCAGGCATTTCAACACTAAAAATTTGAATCTCGGGAATCGTTTTAGCTGGTAAGTTAATTGTTGTAGGTGCTAATTTGCCCAACCAACGAATGCGATTGATTTTGGTTGCGTCTTGAAAGTTAAACCTATCTTTTGGAATAATGCGATTGACTAGTGCTTGTTTAGGAATATCAATAATCATCTACTCACCTCTAACGACTAGAAAATCAATCAATTCAAAATCATCTAATCCATTGACATCATTTTCAAGCGCAGTCGTGCCACCCGTGGTAAATAAACTATCAATGTCTTTTTCGGCTTTAACGCTAACCATTGAATCAATCGCCTGATTTAACAGGTCCGAGTATTTAGCCATGTTGCGTCCGTCTTGTGTTTCTACATTGAACGGCTTTGTTAGTGTGCTGATAGGTTTGTCCTTGCCTTTTGATAGATAGCGCATGTCATCTAAGATTGCCTTTGGATTGAAATGATTGGCGACAATGTCGCCGTTATCAGCAACATAGATGAGGTAAAACGGATGTAAGCGATTTTGTCGATCAATGTTCATGGCATTATTGCGATTTTTCAAGATAAAAATCACACCAGCTGGATGTTGCTCATCTGCTTGAGTGACAGCGTGAATGCCGTATGGTTTGGCGTCATAGTCACCATATTTTGCACGTAACTGCTGTAAGTCCAAATGAAATTCATTCAACCCCAAGTCCATGATATTAACACCACTAGACATTTCTTCCAAATCAACAACTTCATTTTGCAAGTTTTGTAGCTGCTTTTTACGATAAGCCATATCTGGATCTGTGTTATCAAGTGTATCTTCACCAGTGGAAGAAATTGCCACCAGTTTGGCGCGATTTTCAACACGTGCCTTTAAATTAATATACTCGTCAAGCGTAATATCTGGCCAAAAATTCACCATCTGAATTTGGGTATTGCTAGACCCAATACGATCAATTCGCCCAAACCGCTGAATAATACGTACCGGATTCCAATGAATATCATAGTTAATTAGATAATCCGCGTCTTGTAAATTTTGTCCTTCACTAATCACATCCGTCGCAATGACAACGTCGATTTCTCCAGTTAAACCAAGAGCGTCGCGATTTTTTGATTTGGGACTAAACAGCGTTAACAATTCGTTAAAGTCATTATTGGCATTGGAAATATTGGATGTCGTTCGCATGCCTGAAATCAATGCAGTATGACTTTTTTCATTTTCAAGTAACTCGTCAGCCAAGTTATTGTACAAATAATCGGCTGTGTCAGCAAACGCGGTAAAGATCAAAATCTTTTTATTGCCTGCATTGATTGGATGCTGAATTTTGTTGCGAATTAAAGTTTTTAATTCCGCCATTTTTGTATCATGCATCGGTGTAATTTTGTTTACAACGGTCAGCATAGATTCAAAAACATTCTTGTCAGCGAGCAACTGCTGCTGCCATGACACATAATCCATATCTGCCAAGTCGATTTTTAAATCTTTCCCAACAGTAAATGCTTCATCATCAAAATGATCATCTTCATCTGTCACTACACTACCCGTATGATAATTTTCATAGTTAGCAATGGTTTCAAGTTTAGTATTGATATTATCTAAAATACGTTCACCAGTTAAGCGGAATGCGTAAATAGAGCTTTCGGCACGTTTCAACAAGTTCGTAATCATTAACTGATTGCGCCCTTTTTCTCGGTTAGCCCAACTACCGGCATTTGGTCGTGTTGGATCGATGTATTTATCGATTTTTGAAGCATGCACGTATTTCAAGGGATTGTAAACTTCAAGATTCATTTGATCAATGAAGCCAAAGATATTGTCATAAGTAATTGGCAGATCGGTTAACTTTGGGCTCTTATTAATTGGCGCCAAACGCGTTGGAAAACTACCAATGTCAGATTTATCATAGTATTTTTCAATGTGCTTACGGCTGCGGGCAATGGTCACACTATCCAATAACTCAAAGAAATCAAAGTCAAGCATATCTAACAGGTGTTCAGTCGATCGCTCCTCTGGATTCAAATCCGACCAATCCTTAAACGCGCGTTGTGCTTGCACAAAAATGTCGTTAACAGAGTTATTTGTGTTTAATGTTGCCGTTAAGTTGTCGCCATCCCCCTCAGCTGCTAACATCAGTTGATGTCGTAAATCTGAGAAATCAGTGTTAACAGGAGTGGCTGATAACATTAGCACTTTTGTTTTGACACCAGATTTGATGATTTTGTTCATTAACTTTTGATAGCGATTCTCATAATCATCTTCTCGGCGGTGCGTGGTGCCTTCACCGTTACGGAAATTATGACTTTCATCAATCACAACGAGGTCGTAATTCCCCCAATTCAGTTTAGATAAATCAATACCATTGCTTTCGCCACGTTCACGATCCATGTCCGTATGAAATAACACATCATAGCGGAGTCGGTCCTCAGCCAGTGGATTATTCCTATAATTATTTTTGTAGGTATTCCAATTATCTTGCAAGCGCTTTGGCGCCAACACTAAGACATTTTTATTTCTTGACTCATAATATTTAATGACACCGATAGCTGAGAACGTTTTACCCAATCCCACCGAATCAGCCAGAATCACCCCGTTGTGTTTTTCAAGTTTGCTAATGGCACCAATTACCGCATCTTTTTGAAAATCATATAATAATGACCAAATTTTAGAATTTTTAAATCCAGTTCGTTCGTTTGGCATATAGTCTTCATCTAAATCAGCTAAAAATTCGCTGAAAATGTTGTACAAAGCAATATAGTAAATGAGTTCTGGCCCATTTTCCTGATAAGCTGCGGTAATGTTATCGAGAACAGTATTCGTGACATCATCAACATACGCAGTATTATGCCAAACGGCTTCGAAAGCGTCTACAAATTGTTGTGTATTTTCATTTTCAAACTTCGTGATATTATAAAATAACTTATCGCCCTTTGTAGTACCTAATTCAGCCGTTGTAAACTCGTCAAAGGGTGCATAAACAGCATCCTCAACATGATCTTGCACAACAATAAAGTTGTCAGATCGTTGACCAGAAATATTTGATTTAAATTGTACTTTTTCACGGATCCAATTAGCCGCTTCTTTGGCAATGGCCTTTTGAGATAATTCATTCCGAATTTTCAATTCAAAATCATCGCCATAAAGTTTTCGTTCATGATTCACGCGTGGAATGAAAAACTCTCGCCTTTCCTTGGGTGCGTGTTCTTTCGTGAATAAATCGCTGGTGAACAGAAATTGAAGTTCATCAATTTTTTCAAGTTCTTCTTTTAAAGCCTCATAAGCATAGATTGAGAATGATGCTGCCGCTATTTTTAATTTACTGTGTGGTCTTAAGTCATGTTTTAAATCATCAATCACACGCTTAGTGATATTATTATATATTTCCATTTTGCGTAGTTTCTTTCGTTCCAATGTAAACGCATATTTTAAGTACACTAATCATATCTATAATTCATATTTATATTATGCCACTAATCAACGCAAGTTAACCATACTAATTGAACAAGATTGCGTTCTATTAAATCAATAATCTAATTTAGCTTTTAAACAGCAATTGATATCACGACAGACGCAAAAAAGCCTGTTTTGAGTGTCCCATCAGATTAATTAGCATTATATAAAATATCCAGAATTTTAACTTTTTCATCAGGGCCAGCATTCTTATATCTGTTTTTCAGTTCATTAACACTTTGTGTTCTCGCCCTGTAAGCTGCCATACCTTTCAAATCATAGAATTT
>OMJG01001763.1_pt1 | contig 11773 bp, 8 predicted proteins | sample 1646431 | NCBI WGS metagenome assembly OMJG01 (sample SAMN03771674, study PRJEB25209) | food metagenome | isolation source: Cotija cheese | place: Mexico:Jalisco,Michoacan | collected 2011-12-12 | reverse complement strand
CCGGACCCGGCCACGCGCGGCACGAGGTACCTGGCCGCGGCCTCCACGATCCCGCCCCAGATCAGGAACACCAGCGGCGTCCACCAGGAGGCCCCCACCCGGGCGTGCACGTCGAAGTAACCGATGGCCGAGGCCTCGGCGCCCAGCCGCCCGGCCCACAGCACCAGGATCCCGGCCAGGAGGAAGACCGTCGGCATCGCGATCCAGGACGTCCCGCGGTTCAGGACGGGCCGGCGCCCGGCCCACGCGAAGGCCAGGGCGCACAGGCCCAGCAGCATCGGGATCCACAGCAGCATCAGCCACCGCACGCCCCATCCGGAGAGATCCCCGGACCACAGGTACCCGGTCTCGGAGATCCGCTCGCCCACACTCGCCATGGACAGGCTCACCCCGGACAGGTGCAGCAGACCCAGCAGGTCCACCGCACCGAAGCCGCCGAACAGGAGCCCGCCGAAGAACACCACCACGGAGCCCTCGGAGATCGCGGACTGCAGGGAGAAGGCCACCAGGCACAGCACCGCCATCGCCCCCAGGTACAGCCCGGTCAGGCGGGCGGCCGGGGCCAGGCCGGGCACCCAGCGGTGCACCCGATCCGAGACCGGGGTGGGCGCGGAGCCCGCCCCGGCGTGCCGTCCCCACACCCCCACCAGGGTGCCGACCACCAGGGGGACCAGGGACAGGCCCGGGCTCACCGCGGAGAAGCGCATCGTCAGCGTGGTGTACCCGTCCGTCTCCGAGGCGCGCCCGGCGAGGATCAGGCTGATCAGCACCGCGCCCACGGTGAGCATCACCGCGCTGACCAGCGAGGACAGCCAGACGGCGACGGCGCCCGGGTGATCCCCGCGCGAGGCCCGGCGTCGGGCCAGCACCCGGGAGGACCAGTACAGCGCCAGCACCCCGACCACGGTCACCAGCAGGGGCACGTGATGGATGGAGGCCGTGAGCAGCTGCCCCGGCTGGTCCCCGGACAGGCGCAGGTGGAAGCGCCCGCCCAGGCCCATCGCGGTCAGCTGCACGATGAAGGCCACGGCCAGGTACGCCCCGCCGCGTTCGCGCAGGAAGGTGACGAGCTCGTCCATGCCGAAGGCGCTGTTCCCGGCCTCCTCCAGGGCCGCGTTGAACAGCAGGATCAGGATGAGGCCCAGGAGCACGGAGGCCACCAGCATGGCGCCGTAGGTGATGCCGGCGACGGCGGCGGCAGCACCCCACTCGGAGGGCTTCAGGAAGCCCACGGCCCGTCGGGCGGTGGTGCCGACGCCGGCCGCAGAGGCCCGCTGCGCGTAGATGTTCTCCCCCGGCGGGATGCTGCCGGGAGGGGTTGTACCCGGAGGAGTGCTGCCGGGCGGGGTGGTGCCCGGTGTGGTGTTGCCGGCGGGATGGTGCCCGGCGGGGTGGCGGGGGTGGTGTTCTCAGGGCGCGGGGAGCTCTCCCCGCCCCCGGGCTGCTGCTCGGTCATGGCGGATCCCTCGGATCGGTGCGCAGACGTGATTGATCACACCAACGTATCGGATGCCCCACACCGCACCCTAAGCGAGGGTCCTTCGTGACCCTTTCTTTACCGGGTCCCGTCGTTCCCCGCGACCCCGGGGCGCCCGTCAGCCCCGGCGTCGGACTCCGGCTGCTGCGCCCACCACGCCAGCAGGCGACGCCGGGCCTCCTCCTCGCCCAGACTCCCCTCGTCCAGGCGCAGCTCCAGCAGGAAGCGGTACGCCTTCCCCACCGTGGGCCCCGGGGCGATCCCCAGGATCGCCATGATCTGCTCCCCGTCCAGGTCCGGGCGCATCGCGTCCATCTCCTCCTGGGCCGCCAGCTGCTCGATGCGCCGCTCCAGGTCGTCGTAGGCCCGGCGCAGCCGCCCCGCCTTGCGCTGGTTCCGGGTGGTCACATCCGAGCGGGTCAGCCGGTGCAGGCGCTGCAGCTGGTCCCCGGCGTCGCGCACGTACCGGCGCACCGCCGAGTCCGTCCACCCCGCATCCCCATATCCGTAGAAGCGCATATGCAGCTCGACCAGCCGCGCCACGTTCCGGATCGTCTCGTTGTCGAAGCGCAGGGCCCGCATCCGCTTCTTCACCAGCTTGGCCCCGACGACGTCGTGGTGCCGGAAGCTCACCGCGCCGTCCTCCTCCAGGCGCCGGGTGGCGGGCTTGCCGACGTCGTGCATCAGGGCCGCGAAGCGCAGGGTGAAGTCCGGGGCCGGCACGGGACCCTCCGGGCCCGTCTCCAGGTCCGCGGCCTGCATGAGCACGGTCAGGGAGTGCTCGTACACGTCCTTGTGCTGGTGCGCCTCATCCCGCTGCATCCGCAGCGCGGGCACCTCCGGCAGCACGTGATCGGCCAGGCCCGTGCTCACCAGCAGGTCCACGCCGCGGCGGGGGTTGCGCCCCACCATCAGCTTGACCAGCTCATCGCGCACCCGCTCCGCGGAGACGATGCCGATCCGCTCGGCCATGTCCGTCATCGCCGCGACCACCTCCGGGGCCGGTGCCACGTCCAGGCGGGAGGCGAAGCGCGCCGCGCGCATCATCCGCAGCGGATCGTCCGAGAAGGAGTCCTCCGGGGCGCCCGGGGTGCGCAGGATCCCGGCGTGCAGATCGCGTATGCCGCCGTAGGGATCCACCAGCTCCAGTCCCGGCAGGCGCAGAGCCATGGAGTTGATGGTGAAGTCCCGGCGGAACAGGTCATCCTCCAGCCGCCGCCCGAAGGCCACCGTGGGCTTGCGGGAGTCGGCGTCGTAGGCCTCCGCGCGGTAGGTGGTCACCTCGATCATCGCCTCGCCCTTGCGCAGCCCGATGGTGCCGTACTCCCGGCCGATCTCCCAGTGCGCATCCGCCCAGTCCCCGGCGGTCTGCAGGATCTGGTCCGGGGTGGCGTCGGTGGTGAAGTCCAGGTCCAGGGCCTCAGCACCCAGGAACAGGTCCCGGACGGGCCCGCCGACCAGCGAGAGCTCGTAGCCGCGCTCGGCGAAGATCCGCCCCAGCTCCAGGGCCGCCGGGTGGATCGCAGAGGTGTCGAAGAGGTGTGCCATAGTCCTTCGATCGTGCCAGATCCGCGCCGACGACGACGCCGCGCCCGCCCCGGAGACGCCCGCCGCGGCTCCCGAGACGGGGGGCCGGACCCGGGAGCCGGTCGCGGGTGACTCTGTAAGGTGGACACATGAGCTTTCCAGTACCGCGGGCGCCGAAGAGACGGGTGCTCCTGCCCGTCTCGGCCACGCCCACGGTGGAGGAGGTCTCCGCCGGGGGCCTCGTCGTGGATCTGGAGACGCCGGGCCAGCCCGTGGCGATCATCGCCCGCCTCAACCGCGGCGGGCGCGTCGAATGGTGCCTGCCCAAGGGCCACCCGGAGGGCCAGGAGACCAACGCCCAGGCCGCGCGCCGGGAGATCGAGGAGGAGACCGGGGTGGCCGGGGAGATCCTGGCGGGCTTGGGCTCCATCGACTACTGGTTCTCCGTCTCCGGGCACCGGGTCCACAAGACCGTGCACCACTTCCTCCTGCAGGCCACCGGCGGGTACCTGACCACGGAGAAGGATCCGGACCACGAGGCGATCGACGTCGCCTGGGTGGGCATCGACGACCTCGGGCGCAAGCTCTCCTTCCCGAACGAGCGCCGCATCGCGGACATCGCCCGGGAGTACCTCATCCACCAGCTCTGACGGGCCCGGCCGCCGCGCCGACACGGAATATCACGGACAGGGAATATCTCCTATGGCAACCACCGGTGCGCGCTCGAGCGCCATCATGGCCGCCGGGACGCTGGTCTCGCGCATCCTCGGCTTCCTCAAGACCATGCTGCTGGCCGTCGCCATCGGCGGTGCGACCAACGTCGGAGACGTCTTCGCCCTGGCCAACACCCTGCCCAACCAGATCTACGTGCTGGTGGCCGCGGGCGTGTTCAACGCCGTGCTGGTCCCCCAGGTCATCAAGGCCTCCAAGCATCCCGACGGCGGCGCGGACTACATCTCCCGGCTGCTCTCCCTCGCGGTGATCGGCCTGTTCGCGGTCACCGCGCTCGTGGTCGTGCTGGCCCGGCCCATCATCTCCGTGATGGCCTCCGGCTGGTCCGAGCAGCAGATCGACCTCGGGGTGACCTTCGCCCTCTGGTGCTTCCCGCAGATCTTCTTCTACGGCCTGTACACGGTGGTCGGCCAGATCCTCAACGCCCGCGGCGCCTTCGGGGCGTACATGTGGGCGCCGGCCCTGAACAACGTCGTCGCGATCGGGGCGCTGCTGGTGTTCGTGTGGCTGTTCGGCACCCAGCAGTCCGCCCAGCACACCCCGGAGAGCTGGACCTCCCAGCAGACCTTCTGGCTGGCCGGGATGGCCACCGTCGGCGTCGCGCTGCAGGCCCTCATCCTGTTCATTCCGCTCAAGGCATTGAAGATCGGCCTGGGGATCAAGCTGGGCTGGCGCGGGATCGGGCTGCGCACCGCCGGGCGCTTGGCCAGCTGGACGCTGGCCACCGGCGTCATCGCCAACCTCGCGTTCCTCTACGTGGCGCACCTGGCCACGACCCCCGCCGGGTTCCGCGCCGACTACGACGTGCCGATCGCCGGGAACAACGCCCTGGACAACTCGACCATGCTCTACCAGCTGCCGCACGGGGTGATCGGGCTGTCCGTGGCCACGGTGCTGTTCAACCAGATGTCCCGCTCCGCCGCCGAGGAGGACCGGGACACCCTCATCGCGACCCTCTCCCGCGGCCTGCGGATCACCTGCGTGGCCACGATCTTCTGCGCCGTGGCCCTGGTGGTCTTCGCCGGGCCCATCGGCGTGCTGTTCGGCGGCGGCGGCCCGGTGGCCGGGGCGGTGGTCGGGCAGGTCATCACGGTGATCGCCCTGGGGGGTCCGTTCCTGACCACCTCCTTCATGATGGGCCGGATGTTCTATGCCCACGAGGACGCCAAGACCCCGCTGCTCAACCAGACGATCTGCGCGGCGTACCTGGTCATCGGAGGATTCCTCATCAAGCATATTCAGCCGGATCACATCGTCTTCGGCCTGGCCGGGCTGTATGCCGGACAGAACATCTTCGCGACCTTGCTCTACCACCGCAGCCTGCGCCGCTGGCTGGGGGACTACGACGTCGCGAACATCATGACCACCCACCTGCGGGTCACCGTGGCGGCCCTGCTGGCCGGGATCGGCGGCTACGCGGTGCTGGCGCTGCTGGGCGGCTCGGACTTCTCCGGCTTCGCCTGGAGCAACCAGATCACCTCCCTCATCACGATCGCCGTGGGAGGCGCGCTCATGGCGGTGCTGTACCTGGGGGCGCTGAAGCTGCTGCACGTGCGGGAGCTGGACGGCATGGTGCGCATGGTGCGCACCCGGCTGGGCCGGTAATCTCCGCCACACGCCGGTAGGATCGTGGGCAGCGGTCCGCACCGGGCCCGGAAGAACCCCCGCAAGGAGAGCTGGAGGACTCGTGACGCAGGCTATCGAGCTGGGCACCGTGCTGGGCGGTCGCTACAAGGTGACGGCGCAGGTGCTGACCACGGCCGCGCGCGACCAGGTCCTGGAGGGCCGGGATCAGGTGCTGGGCCGGCAGGTGTCCATCCTGGCCGCGGGCCCCCAGCACGCCGAGCTGCTCATCGACAACGCCCGCTCCCTGGCCTCGGGGCCGCGCTCCGGGTCCCTGCAGATCCTGGACCTCGGCCAGTCCGAGGACACCACCTACCTCATCACCTCCCACGCCGAGTCGGATGAGCTGCTGGATCTCCTGCTGCCCGGAGGCGCGGACCCGGATGACGGCGGAGAGGCCCTCGGCTCCGAGATCTTCGGCACCGAAGATGCCCCGGCGGGCGCGGAGGACGGCTACGAGGCCGTCACCGGCCCGGTCGACGAGTCTCGAGCCGAGGAGCGGGAGCAGGACGGTCCGGCCGTGACCCGCTGGACCGACGCGGATTACGAGTCCTTCGGCGAGGAGCCGCCCGCCCAGCGCTCCGGGCGCTCCAGCCGCTCCGGAGGCACCCTGTTCGATCGCGCCGCCTCCGATGCGGCCGGCGGCGCCGCGGCGTCGGCGGCCTCCCGGCGCGCCGCGGACGCCGGCTACGACGGGCGCGGCATCGGGGATGCCGACGATGACCGCGCCTACGACTACGGGTACGACGAGGCGGAGCCCGCCTACGCCGGGCCGACCTCCCCGGATCCCGCCACCGGAACCTATCCCGGGGCCGAGACCGTCGCCGATGAGGACCCCGAGGACGAGGATCTCTACCCGGACGATGAAGAGGAGTACGACGACGAACCGCGCCGCCGCGGCCCCGGCGGGGGCCTGTGGATCACGACGCTGGTGGTGATCCTGCTGCTGGCCGGACTGGTCTTCTTCGGCTTCACCCGGCTGGGAGCGATGGTCTCCTCGATCGGCGGCGGCTCCTCCTCTGCTCCTGCGTCTTCAGCTTCCTCCGGGGGCTCCGAGGCCTCCGGGACCGGCAGCTCCTCCGCGTCGGCCTCCGCCTCGCCCACCGAGGACGACGGCGCCGAGCCGCGCGCCGTCTCCGCGCAGCGGATCGTGCCGGGCAACGCCTCCTTCATGGCGGATCAGGACGGGACCCTGTCCCAGGTGGTGGACGGGAACCCGTCCACCGTGTGGACCAGCTACGGCTTCTCCTCGGCGCAGTTCGGCTCGCTGATCTCCGGCTTCGGCATCGCCGTTCAGCTGCAGGATCCGGCGAAGGTCAGCCAGGTGACGGTGGATCAGCAGGGCGGGAGCGGCGGGTCCTTCACCGTCTACACCAGCGACTCCCCGTCCCTGGACGGCGCCACGGAGGCCGGAAAGGGCACCTTCGACGGCGCGCAGACCACGGTGCGCCTGAACGATCAGGCCGCCTCGAAGACCGCCCGGTACGTGATCGTCTTCGTGGACTCCGCACCGCAGCTGTCCCAGCCGATCGGCGGATACTCCTACGGGCTGCGTCTGGGAGAGATCTCGGTCCGGTGATGGCCCGGGTGTCCCGGTGAGACTCGGCTGGCCCGGTGCGGCGCCGGGGCTTGCTGGCCCGTCGCGCGGAATATCCCTCCCCGGTCCCCGGTTCCACCCTGTAGAAGCACCAGGGGCGTCGTCTCGGCGCCTCCTCCCGCCCGAGCGCGTCGGCCCGGCATCCCGCGGGCCGCAGGAAAGGTCCCCCAGCACGTGAACGAGAACGTCTTCGCCGCGGGTTCCCCCGTGATCTCCCTGAACCAGCAGCCCGCCGCCGAGGGCCGCGACGACGCCGCGCCGCCGTCGGCCGCCGAGGCCACCGCGCCGTCCGCGGAGGACTCGGTGCACGACGTCGCCATCATCGGCTCCGGGCCGGCCGGGTACACGGCCGCGATCTACACGGCCCGCGCCAACCTCAAACCCATCGTGTTCGCCAGCTCCGTGGCGGCCGGCGGAGACCTGATGACCACCACGGAGGTCGAGAACTTCCCCGGCTTCGTGGATGGCATCCAGGGTCCCGAGCTGATGTCCACGATGCAGCAGCAGGCGGAGCGCTTCGGCGCGGACATCCGCTACGAGGACGTGGAGTCCGTGGAGCTGGCCGGCGAGCTGAAGAGGATCACCGTCGCGGACGGCTCCGTGCACTGGGCCAAGGCCGTGATCGTCTCCACCGGGTCGGAGTACCGGAAGCTCGGCCTCGAGGATGAGGCGCGGCTGTCCGGTCACGGCGTCAGCTGGTGCGCAACCTGTGACGGGTTCTTCTTCAAGGAGAAGCCGATCGCCGTCGTCGGGGGCGGGGATTCCGCCCTGGAGGAGGCGCTGTTCCTGACGACCTTCGCCTCCTCGGTGACCATCATCCACCGGCGCGATTCCCTGCGGGCCTCGGAGATCATGCAGCGCCGGGCCCTCGAGAACCCGAAGATCACCTTCGTGTGGGACTCCGAGGTGGTGGGCATCGAGGGCGCCGCGCAGACGGAGGCCCTGCAGGTGCGCAACGTGAAGTCCGGGCTGACGCAGCGCCTGGAGGTCAGCGGCCTGTTCGTGGCCATCGGATCGGACCCCCGCACGGAGCTGGTGAAGGACCAGCTGGAGCTGACCGCCGAGGGCACGATCGCCGTGCAGGGTCGCTCCTCCAAGACCAGCCTCTCCGGGGTGTTCGCCGCCGGGGACGTCATCGACCCCACCTACCGCCAAGCGATCACCGCGGCCGGCTCCGGCTGTGTGGCCGCCATCGACGTCCAGCATTACCTGGAGACCCTGTAACACCCTCCCCATCGAAAGGAGCTGTCATGAGCAGCGCCAGAGCAGTCACCGATGCGTCCTTCCAGGAGGACGTCCTGAACAGCGATCGCCCGGTCATCGTGGATTTCTGGGCCGAATGGTGCGGCCCGTGCCGGATGGTCGGCCCCGTCCTCGACCAGATCGCCGAGGAGCACGCGGAGAAGGTCGACGTCGTGAAGCTCAACGTGGATGAGAACAGCGAGACCGCCGCGAAGTACGGCATCACCTCCATCCCCGCGATCTACGTGTTCAAGGGCGGCGAGGTGGCCAAGACGAGCGTGGGCGCCAAGCCCAAGACCGTACTGGAGAAGGAGTTCGCCGAGTTCCTCGGCTGATCTCCCCCGCCTGACGCGGTGCCGGTACGCCTGAAGCGGCTCGGTTGGCATCATGCAGCGCCGATGGACCTGAGTCAGCGCCGGTAGGCGTCACGCGGCGCCGATGACGTGGTGCGGCACCCGTAGGCGTGGCGCAGCAGCCGAGGTATCGACCGCCGCCGCCACCTGCCGCGCTCCCCATCCGCGCCAGCGCCCGCATCCGACGACGAGGCCCGCATGTTTCACGTGAAACATGCGGGCCTCGTGCTGTGTCGTCAGCCGCGCTCGATCTCCGGGTCCAGCACGCTGATGATACGGTTCAGATCCTCCACCGAGGCGAACTCGATGGTCATCTTCCCCTTGCGTGCTCCCAGGGCGATCTTGACGCTGGTGTCGAGCTTGTCCGCGAAGGCATCGGCGATGTAGTCGAACCGCTCATGATGCCGAGGGGCCGACGGCCGGCGCTTCTTCTTCTCCGGGCTGGTGGCCGCGCCGGACTGGATGATCTCCTCGACGGAGCGGACCGACAATCCCTCCGCGACGATGCGCTGTGCGAGCCGCTCCATGGCGGCGGGGTCCGACAGCGCCAGCAGGGCTCGGGCGTGCCCCGAGGAGAGCACTCCCGCCGCAACCCGACGCTGCACCAGGGCGGGCAGACGCAACAGTCGGATGGTGTTGCTGATCTGCGGGCGCGAACGACCGATCCTGCGTGCCAACTCCTCCTGGGTGGTCCCGAATTCGTGGAGCAGCTGCTGGTATGCCGCCGCCTCTTCCAGCGGATTCAACTGGCTGCGGTGGAGATTCTCCAGCAGCGCGTCGCGAAGCAGGTCGATGTCCTGGGTCTCGCGGATGATCGCCGGGATGCTTTCCAGCCCGGCCTCCTGGGTGGCTCGCCAGCGCCGTTCACCCATGACCAGCTCGTACTTCTCTGGACCATCCTCCTGGCTGGGGCGGATCACGATAGGTTGGAGGACCCCGATCTCCCGGATGGAGTGCACGAGCTCGGCCATGTCATCCGGGTCGAACTCCTGCCGCGGCTGCTTCCGGTTCGGGTGGATGTCCCGGACGGGGATCTCCCCGAACAGAGCACCGGGAACGGGCACAAGGTCCTGATCCATCCCGGGCTCGGATGCTTCCGTGGAACCGGGCCGACCCGTCGCACTCCGCTGACCTTGCTCATCCGTGACGGAGCCGCCGGGCTTCGACGCCTGGGCAGAGTCATCTGTCGACGCAGAGCCGGAAACGGACTCGGAGGATCGATCGCCCGGGCGAGGGGTGCTCGAGGAGGTGCCAGCGCTGGATTCCGCCGTTTCACGTGAAACGGTCGCGTTGCTCGACGAGGAACTCCCCCGCACACCGGACCCTGCCTCGGCGGAGCGGGACTCTCCACCCGTCGACTCCTCGGCCTTCTGTTCCTCGGCGGCGGCGCTCGGCTCGAAGAAGAAATCGACCGGTCGTCGGCCCGCACCGCTCTTGCGCAGAGCGGCTCCCATGTCGGCCCGTCCAGAGGATCGTCCGCCCTTCTTCACAGAACGACTCGAGGCGGTTTTCTTCTGCGACTTCTCCGAAGCGCTGTCGGTCTTCGCCCCGCTCTTCGCGCCACCAGCCGAGGCCGCAGCGGATGCCTTCTTGGATGCCGACCGCCCCGTCGTACCGCGATTACCGGTCTTCGCGCCGGTTTTTCCGTTCGCTCCATCGGAGCTCGAGGTCTTTGCCGGCGCGCTTGTGGAGGTTGCCGAGGGCTCGGCCGCAGAAGAGCCTCCATCGCTCGTCGCCGCAGCCGACGATGTTTCACGTGAAACGGCCGGGTCGTTCACGCTCGATCGGGCTGATGGGGCCGCCTTCGACCTTCCGGCCGCGGTGCGACGACGCCCCGCCTGATCCTTCGTCTCAGCCCCGGTCCCACCTGTATGACCGACAGCAGCCGAGGAATCGACGGATGTCGTCGGCTCCTCCTCGGGCGAGCTCGGGATGAGAGCCCCCAGTCCACGCCCCAGTCCCCGTCGTCTCTCTGCCATGTCCCTCGACCTTCCGCTCGACACTCGTCGCTCCGATTCTACTGGGCGCTGGTGTCATCAAACCGGCCTCCTCCACAGGAATCGGTCTCGCGCTGCGAACCATGCGCTCGCCCCGGGCAGGCTCGGGCGAAAGGGCTGACCCGCCCACGTCGATGGTTCCGAACCCTTCTCCGAACCGTGGATCCTCGAAGCCGTGTATCCGCTCGGTCTTCTCTGTCGGGCGCTGACGCCGCCTGCGACTCAAGGAGTCTGGGTTCTCATCATGAGGAGAACCGGGACGGGGACAACAGATCTGGGTTGCGCTCGTAGGAAGACAAGGACTGCCTGGATGGCGAGAATCAACCGCTTGGCATCTCGTTCCAGGACAGTAGGCAGTGACAGTGGCGCGATAACAGCCGAGCAGCGTGAGAGATCGGGTCACGCTGCGCGCGTCGGGAGCAGTTCCGTTCAGACCGCCGCGGCCTAGCGCAGACGCCCGAGCAAGCGAACTCGCGCCACAGGTCTCCTCATCCCTTCCCTCGGACCAGCCCCTTCGAGCGGACGACCTTCTGTGCGCCCGACTCCCATGGGCTCGCTGGACGGATCCTCTGAGGTCCCGCGTAGGCCTCCGTTTCACGTGAAACATGCACTGGATCGGCGAGGCTACCTACGCTCACGCTCTGGCAGGACTCGACTCACCTGGGGGAACGGCGACCCGCGCAGGTGCACACGCTCGTCCTCTCCACGCAGAGCATCTCACGTGCCAGGGGCCGTACCGTGTGCAGCCCACTGTAGGGATCTACCCCGGCTCACATACCCACTGCTTGCTTCCCGATCTCGGAGGTGTAGGGACACTCGCGGAATGCCAGGGGAAGACACGTCTGAGTCGGAAGCCACCTTGCCCGGGTCGCCTCGATCGGTCTCTCTGCTGCCGGGGCCACGACGATCGGTCCCGAGCTTCCGCAAAGCCTCCAGACAGCCTTCGGAGAGCATCCGTATCCATATTCCATCCCGGCCTCTTTCGACTCCGCAGGCTCCAGGGCTGCCACGTTCCACGTTCTCGAGCCTCAGTCAGGCATCAGGAGCACACGACCCGGGACTTCACAGACGGCGTTGCGGTGCACAAGCGGGAGATGGGGCCCAGAGCCAGGGTTCGGGGATGCAGCTGCGCAGGCTTCCTGGCTTTCCCGGCTTCCCGGCTTCCCGGCTTTCCCGGCTTCCCGGCTTCCCGGCTTCCCGGCTTCCCGGCTTCCCGGCTTCCCGG
>OMJG01001762.1_pt1 | contig 11785 bp, 26 predicted proteins | sample 1646431 | NCBI WGS metagenome assembly OMJG01 (sample SAMN03771674, study PRJEB25209) | food metagenome | isolation source: Cotija cheese | place: Mexico:Jalisco,Michoacan | collected 2011-12-12 | reverse complement strand
CTCGTCCACTTAGTACCTGCTATATATCCACAGGAGGAACCTGCGTTTGCTTTAACATATTTCCGTATGCCAAAGACTTTCCACTAAGGAGGTGGCTATGTGATATCCTATCGTCTAAATATCACAATACCAATATACATCAGATTATTGCCTTAAAAGTCCGCAATTAGTCCAATTCTCCTAACTTCCTACCAATTTCTTCAACGACATTTTTTCTAACTTCAAAACATCTAGATCTTGAGTTTCTAGTAGCCATAGCGATACCGTCCCAAGTTAACGTTCTTGGCTTTTCAAAGTAATATAGTTTAATTACATTATAATCATCTTCGTGTAGCTTTTTTAACACTTCTTCGATAATAAACTTTTGTTCTTCTAGCCTAGCCAATCGTCTATCTTGGTCGAGCGTTACCACAAAGGTTTCAGCTAGACTAGTATTAGACTGTGATTTGCTACCCCCAACATTTTCATCATGTTCTCTAACAGGGTATAGAAGTGCTAATCGACGTTTTTTTATTTCTCTATCTAATTTAGGGTAATCTTCTAAAAGTTGTTCAACTCTTTTAAAATCTTTACTTGCCACTCAATCACTCCCTATCTCTTTTTAGCTTGCTCACGCTCATCAATCATATCTAACACCGTCGTAGTCATTATCCCAATAAACGTACCTACTACTACGATCAGTGCGAATGCACCGACATATAGTAGTAATTGTGTTAGTATATCCATTTATTCCACCAACTCTGCCAACTTTTCTGGTTGATATCCACTCCAATGTTCATTATCAGCTACCACCACTGGCAACTCTTGATATCCCATTTCAATCACTTCATTGCGTGCATCCTCATCCAAGTCAGCACGCTTTTCTTCATATGGAATACCTTTAGATTCAAGCCATTTCTTTGTAAATACACATTTCCCACACGCTGTTTTGCTATACACAGTTACTTTAGTCATAATTAAATTCCTCTCCAAATGTTTTCTTGATTTCAATCTCAACAATTTCAGTCTTTAAATTTCTTTGTATCTTTTCCGTTAAATGCTGCTCGTTTACGGCTTCTATGTTCTGGTAGGTATGTTCATCGTCATTGGTGATTACAACTGCGTCATACATCATTATTCCGCCTCCTTAATCACACTTGGGTAAACCTTAACTCCGTCAACTTCCGCCTCATAGATAATCAGTATATCCGGCTCTGTATCGTCTCCAATTTGTTGTTGGTAGATAGGTTTTGCTGTGGTGGTTTCAGTACCCTGTTCAGTCATATCCCTACCCATTTCAAATCCAAAAGCTAAAATAAATAAACCAACTAAACCAACGAGTATTAAGCAACCTACCACCGTTAAAAAATCTAAGGTCTTTGATTTCATCTACTCCACCCTATTTTCCGTTTTCTCCGCCATTTTCGTAACTTTCCAGTAATTTGGAAAGTGTATGCATACCAGTTTCAGCAGCGATTGCTTTGTCATAGCATTCAATCATTTCATTGATTTCATCTACTGTGTCTTGTAGGACAGCCAACCGTTCTCCATATACCGATAATTCGCCAAGAAGCCGCTCACGTTCACGCCTTAACTTTTCTTCTGGTTTTTCTAACACTAAAATTTCTGTCATTTCACTGCCTCCTGTTTAACTAGCTTGCCCATCTCCCAGCGCCCACCAACATTTTTGAAAGTGATAAACTCTTTCTTGATGACTTTAGCATTTCTCTTTTTGATTGCACTTTCTTTTAGCAAATCACCCTTGTAGAACGCTTTTAATTTTAGATACTCTTTCCAGTTTAGTGGCTTAGATATACCTTTTTCGATATTAGACAAACGATCGTTTCCAATGCCTAACATTTCCGAATACACTAAGATTGTGCCACCTTTTCTTATTCGGATTTCTTTCATACGTTCGCCATCAAAGTCTTTGACGATATTCTTCTTTTCTTGATACTTTCTAAGGTTTTCAATGCTATTCCAATTCTCACCAAATTGTTTAACCATCAGCTCGTTTGTCTTTTTTGTCAAAACATCTTCCGCTTTTGCGAATTGCATTTGTGGCCGTTTAATACCAGTTTTCCTGCAAACATCTGAACCTGTTAAACCCTCACTAAATTGAAATAAATTGAACATATCTGCCACCGTATATCCCATGTTGATTTCCTCCTGTGCTTTAAATTACTCTGACCAGTTTAGATATCCAGCGTAAGCGTTGATTGCGTATGCAATGAAACTACCTACCATAATCCAGTTGCCAGCCCAGCCCCATACAACAATATTGATTAGGTTTGAAGCTATCCATAATAACCACCCGTCTGCTTTACCACCCATATTTCTGTTTTGAGCAGCAATTGCAATACCGTTTTGGAAACTATCCAAGAACACCATATTTCCTTTTAGTAATAGTGAGAACAAACCCATAGCAGCGAAACCGATTGTTACTTGTTTGGCCAGCGCTTTCTTGTTTGTTACACCATCAGTGATGACTTCCCCTTTGTCGTCTGTATTAGTTTTAAAGTACGGGATACCTTTAAAAAGTTGTGTCCCAAAGTACCAAGCGTTCATACCTACTTCAGCAAAGAAACGGTTTTTGAAATTTAAAACGAAACCAAGCACGTTGTTTGTCATATTAAAGGCGAAAGTAGTTTTTGATTTCCAAACCAAGAACATATTCCCAATCAGGCCTAACAAACCTGTGATTGTTGATAACCAGTCAATACCGTCTAAATTGTTATAGATGGTACTACCGATTATGTATACAGCGGCGATGACTTGCAGTGTGATAACTTTTTGTTTAGTTGCCATTCTTCTTCTCCGATTTCTCAATACGTTCTTGTAACCAAGCAACAATCTCTTTCAACAATTGGATATCATTTTCCGCTTGCTCAAGTCGTTCACTCTCGCTTTGGCTTTTCATTTTATCAATAACTGGTTTCCACATATTTAGTCCTCCTTCTCAACTCTCACAACCACTACCTCACCTTTATGCCGTTCGGCGCTAAGTTTAGCTTGTTTCTCGGTTAAATATAGGTCAGCTTTTCCAAATTCAACTTCTTTAAAATAACTACTTCCAGCTCGTCTAATGTAACCATTGTCTGTTTTAACAGCATATCTAGTAGCTTTCATGTTTAGTCCTCCACTCCGAAAATGTATTTCTTGATACGATCAATTCCAACTGTTTCAATAGCTTGTTGGGCTTTTTCTTCACTTTCAAAATAAAGCGTCCCTTGAGATTCTGCGTGCGACGACCAGTGCGCTTCGATAGCTCCGTCTACCTCTCTGGTTATAAGCCAATTTGTTAAAAGTATTTCAAAAGGTTTACTAAACTTCCGTAACTCCGCTTCTACTTTTAGTTTTTCCACTGCAAACTCTGCTTGTTCTTTGGTACGGAAAATATTACCTATGTCTTGTGCTCGTAAACCAAAGCCAGATTCATCCCACTGCAACCAATCGACACCACCACTGGCTACAATGAAGTAATATTTGTCACCACGTTTTGGAAACTCCCGCTCATCTTTAGCGTGGTATTCCAATTCAGCAATACGTTCTTTCAACGCTGTTAGTTCCTCTTGTAAATTCATAGTTAGTCCTCCAATAACTGTTTATTTTCATGGATAGTTCCAATGATTTTTAAATCGTTGCCAATAAATCTATTTTTAAAGCTATTACGTTTCAACGGCTCGCATCTCCAGCAATCTCCTTTGAATACCACTTGATATTTGAAATAATGTTCATTCTGTAATATATCGCCCTCATAAATTTCGTTGCCTTCAGAATCTTTTCTTCCTGTGTATTGCATTATCTCAATATTTTCAACTTCCCAAGGTTGTTCAATTTCATTCATACCATATTCATCTGTTTCCCAATGCGTTCTACTGTAATCAAGCAGCTTCCACTTCTCACCATCAAAACAGATATAGATTTCATCATCTCCTTGGTAGACCATCATTTCCATTTCGTTATCCCACGCTCTGAATCGAATATCACGCATTAGTCATTCCTCCAACTCATTAATCCGTCTCTGATTATGTTTGTAATTACTGTGCGCCACTTTGATTTCACTGATAAACTGTCTTTGGTTCGTAAACCCAGCGCTTAAATAATCAAGTGCTTTTTCTATACGCTGGTCAAAATTGTCGATATTATTGTCAGCCTGTTCTTTCTTTGTTGGCTGGTATCCCTTTGGGTTAAATCTAACTGTCATCTTCATCATCCTCGATTTCGTCAACTAAAATTAGCTTGTAGTTCTCACGATTTTTAAATCTAAATTTAAGTAACTGTCTTATGCTTCTACCTGTCTGCTCTTTGATAAACATCAGCGTTCCGTGAGTAATAATGCTGTCACCCTTGTAAAGTGCAAAGTAATTCATTTGTCGTCACCTCTTTTAGAAAGGCAAGTCATCATCCGTCACGTTGATACTTCCGCCATTCGCATTTGCGTTTATATTACCTTGTGAGCTATTTTGGTTACTTTGTGTGTAATTACCCTCGTTTGTATTTCGAAAGCCACCTTGGCTTGTATTTTGATTATTTTGGCTGTTCTGACCTCTAAATCCAAAATTATCTACAACAATCTGTTTGTTATAGTGAGTTACACCATCTTTTTCATAGTTGTTATCTCTCAGCTCACCAGCTACTCCAATCATGTCACCTTTGTGGAAATAGTTAGCAACTGCCTCAGCTCGATTTCCAAAGATCACGCAATTATGAAAGTCAGCTTGTCTATCACCATTAGCATCCTTGTAAGCCCTATTTACAGCAACTGTAAACTTAGCTACAGCCTTGCCGTCTTGCATATGCGATAGCTCTACATCTCTTGTTAGTCGTCCGTTTAAAACCGTAAGGTTGTCTGCATTCATTTTTTAGAATTCCTCCATTTCCCAGTAACCACCATCTCGTTTGACTAAATAAAGTGGTCCATATCTCTTAACAAACATCCGTGCTTTCATTCTGAATACCTGTGTTTGCATACCTTTTACATCGATAACCTTCTCAGTGCCATCTGCATATCTGACTAAAAAGTCTGCAACATACTTCATTGCGGGTATCTTTTTAGGTGTACCGCTCTTATTCCTCTTTGTTGGATGGCTAAAGCCTTCTTGTAAGATAAAGGGTACTTGCATCTCAAATTTGATTACTTCACCAGCCTTTACAAGCATATTTAAATGCCTGTAATAAGCTGCTTCTGCCTTACTATCAAATTTAATATCGTCAACAATCACTTTCTTAGCGCCGTATTTATTTCTAATTGCCACTTTCTCACCACCTAATACTGATTTTTTTAATTCCTCAATTGCTGCTAATTCGTCATCAGTCATCTCTTTTTGTGCGTTTGCTTCGACATCACCTTGATATTTCTTTTGTCGTTGATCACTACTTAGCCATTTAGGTGCTACAGATTCTTTCTGTGGTTTGTTATAAGACTTTTTAGCCTGTTTATTTTTGTGTTCAAGTTCTAGTGCATCAATATCCTCAATGGTTGTCGCATTGTTTTCGAGCCATTTCTTTAAAATGGCTCGAACATAGTTATAGTTACGTGCGTTATTGTCTAAAGCTATCTGCATGGCTTTAATTACAATGTCGTCATTAAAAGTTTCAATTGCATCCACAATTTGTTGGCTAGTGTATGGATTCAAGATGCCAAAATTCTGTTGGTAAAAATCAATAGCACCTATGACGACATTTTCTTCTTGACTGTCCTTGTCTTTACTATCCTTACCTATACTTACCTTACCTATACTTACCTGGGTTTCCATTTGGTTGCCACGCGGTTGCCACGCGGTTGCCAACTGGTTGGCATTTGGTTTTGGTGTTACGTCAATCCTTGTTGGGACGCTATTTTCCTCACTTTTTCGGTATGATCCATTTTCTTTTTTCTCTAGCTGCTTGAACTCATCTTGGTAATTAGTAGGTGTATAACGATCTTTTCTTAATTGGTTATGAATTAGCCAATGTTTGATTACTACTACACCACTTTCAAAATGCAGCAGGAACTTTTTAGCAATGAGTAATTTCAAATCGTCTTCAGCACACCCAATCATTCGTGATATTTTCTTAGGATTATTGATAAAACCGTCATCATCCGCCCTCATACTTAAATGAAAATATAGCGCCTGGGTTGATAGCGGCATATCCAGAAATACATCACTATCAATAATTGTCTTTGCGAACATTCTCCTATTTGCCACTTAACCACCTCCTACTCTGCTATGTATGTTGGAACTCCAACAATCGCCTGTATTTCTCGTTTAAACTGCTCTGCATCTGAATTTCTATCACTCAAATGCAACAAGTGAACTTCTTGTAATTTTGACAAGTCATTAGATTGCAAAAATTGTCTTACATTGTTTAATTCAAAGTGACTTGTAATAATCCGATTACGCTGCTTTTTATCTATTTTTCTAGATAAGAAGTTATCTTCTAAAATGTCTAGATCATAGTTGCACTCAATCATTAGATGAGTGATGCCAGTAAATTTATATCGAATATAATAGGTGTCCGTTGCAAACAGTACTCTCCGCTTAGTAGGCGTTTCGATTAGGAAACCCAAAGGCTCTTTAGCATCGTGTTCAACGTCAAACGGCATAATTTTCCAACCACCGATATTAAAGCTTCTTTTACTACTGGCCACATGGATTCTATGGCTTGGTACACCTCTGAGTACGCTGCTCGTACCTTCTGAGCAATATAAATCTGCTCCTGTTCGCTTAATGATTTCTTTTGCATATTTTGCGTGGTCTTGGTGTTCATGGCTTATCAATACCCCCTCAATCTTTGACCAATCTAGTTGCATTCTTTTTGGTTGTATGCCAGCTTCAAGCAATAGGTAGCTGTCACCGTCTTTCAACAAGTAACAGTTACCATTTGAGCTTGAGCCAAATGTTTTAATTTCTAGCATGATTAGAAACCAGGTTCAATATCTTCAAAGCCTTTACTTGCTGGTGTAGTTTCGGCCTTTGGTTTGATGTTGTTTGATTTAGGTGCTTCCTGTTCTTCTTGGATTGGGAATGGATCTTCTGACTGGTTGAAGTCTAATTCTTCTGTGTTAGCGTTTTGATTAATTTCTACTTGTACATCGTCAACAGACTCAGTCACATCTACTCGTTGGACTTGGCCACTATTATCAATGTCATTGACTGTGTCATCGTTAACTAGCGCATTTTGCATTTCGACAGATAAGATACCCCACTTACTCAACAAGTTTCTAATAACTGTCTTTTGTGCCATAGCGTCATAATTTGATGCCCATACCCCTGTCAATTTACGTTTATCTTTTGCTTTATTGTTTTCAATTCGATGTTTTTCTACTTGCTCTTTCGTCCAATAAACTGTTTTTTCAAACCCGTTTAAAAGCTCAAAATGGCCAAAATATCCAACAACTTCATCGCTAGTTTTAGCGTTCATATCATATTTCAAATCTTCTTTGAATCTATCCCAATAAATCAATTCACCCTCGTAAAGGACGTCAACGGTTAATTTTCGATACTGTCCAGACCGTTGAGCTAGTTGAATGTAACCTTTATATCCAAGCATAAATTGGGCTTTTTTAACCCATTTACCAGTTGCTCTATCTTTCCCGTTAAATGGGACGATATACGCTAGACCTAACTGTTTCTCAATTGGTAAGTCTAGTTGAGCTGCTTGCATCGCACTAGCGACGATACTCATAGGCTCTGAATCAGAAAGATTTCCATCACCGTTTACTAAACTGATTAAGCTTGAAGTGAAACTGTTTGATTTATCTTTTAATACGTCATTGAATTTCTTTTGAATGGCGGGGTTTTTAAGTAGTCCTTGAACTGAATTATTTTGATTAACTAGTTGGTTTGTCATATTGCTTTGCCTCCTATAAAGTCGTTACATTTAGATTTTTATGTTTTGAAACTGATAAAGTGATGCGTTGTGTGTCGATGCCGATTAACTCATTAACACCTTCTGCGTTATCAATAAATACTGGTACTTTTGTTTGGTAGTAGTCCATCAAGGTGTTGATGATGTCTAGCCCTGCATTGATACGTGCTGCGTTATTCAATCCTGTTGAATAGTTGTTACCGTCAACCGTTGGCTCACATACTTCTTCAAGGCCACCGTTGATGTTTTCTTCAAACAACTTAAATTTAACGAACTTGAATTTGTCATTAATCGCATCAGTTAGAAGATTGACTTTTGTTCTGGTGAATTCTTCTAACAGGTAAAGTTGTGTTTGTAACACCCCATAGTGTGCTGAAATCTCTTTCTCGCTATCGATAAGCTCTTGTTTACGTTTATATTGATTAGCATAAGTAGTGAACTTATATAGGTCATCATTTATAAGGAGTAATTCAGCCTTAACGATGTCGATTTTCTCGTTTAATAACTCGATATCATCTTCATGGTTAGCATCACCCGCATCGATTTTGGCTTGAATGTCTTTACCTTCTTTAGTTAGCTTTTGACCAAGTTCAGTATCTTCAAACGGTGTTTGGTCATCTTTAATAGATTTGATTTCTGTTTGAATTTGGGCAATAGATCCATCTAAATCAGCAATACCTTTTTCAAGCTTTCCAATTGCACTGTTGATATCCAATTTCTGTTTTTCAAATGCTTCAACCATTTCTTCGAGATCCTTGATTTCCATGGCTTTTTCTTTACCTTTTACTTGGATATCTTCAAGCTTTGTAGCTTTATCTTGATTAAATTCTTCTACTTCTTTTTGATAGTTTGCTCTGATTTCTTCAATTTGATCAGCAGGTAATTCTTGGCCACACATCTTACATGTTGTTCGATGTTCATCAAAGCTAGGCATTACTTCATCTCTGACCTCAAAGAATTGTTTAGATAAGCGGTCTTTTTCTGCTGTTGTGGCTTCAATCTCTTTTGTGACATTTTCAAGATTAAAATTAGCTTGTTGTATCTTGTTGTTAGCCTCTGTTAACTGCATTGCTAGCTCATTTTTTTCAGTTTGTTTAGCTTGCAGCATTTCCTCAAAGCCAGAATATTCTTCTTTTAGTTGGTCTTTATAGTCAGATAACGCTTCACGATATTCTAGTTGTTTGTTAGCCAAGTCATTTTTCAACTTAATTTGACCATCGCCATTCTTGATGTTTGCGATATCTTCTTGATACTGACTGATTAGTTGTTCTTTAGCTGATTCATCAGCATGCAGCTGTTTCCTATCTAAGCCAGTTAAGTCAGGCAAACTTCTATCCACTTCATCAATTCGGCTCGGTAATGCCTTGATATCATCATTAGCTTGCTTCATTTGCTGTTTAGTTAGCTTCATTAGTTCTTCTGCTGACTTGCCCTTTAAAAGCTCTGTAAGTGTCTTTAAATCGTTATTTGAAGCAATAACATCTGCATCGGTAATGTCTCCAACCATCTCAATTAGGACTTCACGACGTTTCTTCCAATCAAGGACCTCAGGGAAGTAGTTAACGTTGGTTAATAACTTAAAGCGTTCTTCACCAATTAGGTCATCTAAATAGTCGGTATATTCTTTCTTCTTAACTGACAAATCATCAATCTTGAATGTGGTGCTATGACCAGAAAATGTATCTTCAATTGACCCACGCTTTTTGGTCCATTTTTCTGCAATTATCCGACTTAGTTTCTTTTCTTGGCCATCGATGTCTAGGGTGATTTCTACCTCTGTCTCTAGGTGGTGCAATTCATTCCCTTGGTTATCAAGTGGCTTCCAGTCAAATTTGCTATCTGATTGGTCTGCTGAGTTTTTACCAAACAAAGCCCATAAGAATGCATCATATAACGACGTCTTGCCTGTTCCATTGTCTCCCTGCACGCTGATTGAATTACCGTCAGAATTTAACTCATAATCTTTGAAACCCTTGAAGTTTCTAATTTTCATTTTTAATAATTTAATTTGCATGGTATACTCTCCTTAACTTAAGTTTTATTTAGCGCCTATTGCCGTAGGTGCTTTTTTATGAAAAATTCCTAGCGTGAAAGTAATTAGATAGCTGCATATCTTTTAGGATTTCATCATAATGCTCATTGATTGCCTCGATATCTTCTAGATGCACTACATCACCACTTTTAGCGAATGCTTTCACTGATATTTCAATCTGATGTTGACGCTGCTCTTTGATCCAATCAATTGTTTTTCTTTTCACATTTAGTCCTCCTCAATCCATATAAATAAATCTGCCGTCTTAGCATATTGATAGGCCCTATATGCGTTTCCAACTAACGCCCAAAATAGCAGTGTTGTAATGAAACCGTTGAAGTTGAATTCAATAGCCGACACCCAACCAATAAAATATGCAATTGTGACAACTGACCAATATAGAAACTTCTTGCTATCGTGATTCATTTTCTTCATCCTCCCTAAATTCGTTGATGTCTACACCTAGCGCGTCTGCTAGCTTGAATGCTGTATTTACATCCATGCTGCTTAATTTTCCATTCAAAAAGTTATATAAGTTTTGTGGGCTGATATTAGCTTTTAATGCTATTTGTCGCTTTGTTAAACCGGTATTTTTTATTAGGTTTTTAATTATTTCTCTATTCAACATCTACATCCCTCTCCTTCCGATTCCAGAATGAGCACATTCCTTATATCTTGATTAGTTTTAAACAACTGAATATAATTGACTTGAAAGAGGTTAATAATAATCTCATCAAAATTTATTTAGTGAGGTGCTCTGTTGTCAAATTTTGAAAATACAGTTACATCTAGTCATCTTGAGTTAATTAATGCTGTGAACAGGTCTATAAAATCAACGGGTTTTATAGATAACTATCAAGCAATCAGCAACATAGTAAATCAAATTAATTATGCGAAACTTTACAAGTCAGCTTCTAAAATTTTGGAAGTAGCTCAAATCACAAATTCTTCTATATCCCCCACGCTGTCTCAGTTATCAGAAATTGCTGCCAAACAATCTTCTTTCGTTGAACAGATTGCCAGATTACAGAACAGCTATATCCAAATGTTTCAAAGCTCATATTATTATCAAATGCAAGACACACTACAGAGCATATCTGGTATAATCACTTCTCAAAATTCAGTAATAAATCAAACTTTACTAAATATTTCTAGCGTGATAGACGAAATATCATTAGAAGATATCCAAACCATTAAAGAAAAGGTAGAAGATCAAGGTACTTATGAATCTAGTAGTATAGACGTCAGAGAATATATTTATGACCACGTTGATGAATCTATTAAAACCAATGATGTGACCGAGCTTTCTGAAATTTTTGACGATAGAATGACAGATAATATTACTCATAATCACAATCCCAGCGATGACAATGACAAATCTGAATATGACAATAATCAATGGCTTGCCTCCTCTATTAATTTCTTTCATGGAGAAATACAATCTGAAGTAGTACGTTTTATTGCCTACGGTATTATTCATGATCTAACTGACGAAGGTTTTCTCACTTTGCTTCTAATTATCTACGGAGCTTTAATTGCTTTAAGAAATTTGAAAGACTAATTTAAAAATAATTCGTACATCTTAAATGTTTGTTGTTCATTCACTCGCCGTACTACCACACCGACTACCAATCCTGTGGTAAGTAGAGCGAGTGTTTTTATTGTGTTTTTCATCCTAAACCCTCTCTTCTAAATACTTCTTATTAACTTTTCCTGCGATAGTGATCTTTCCTTGTTTTTGCAACTCATCATTTAGTTGACGTATGATTTTATAAGCTTGGGTTTTACCGCATTCAAACATTTTCATGACGTCATCTACGTTGTAGAATTTAGATTCTTCCACATTAATCACCGTCCTCACTGTTCAATTTCAATCAAGGGTAAGATATTCTCATCTTTTAATAATTCGTAAATGAATAG
>OMJG01001760.1_pt1 | contig 11787 bp, 7 predicted proteins | sample 1646431 | NCBI WGS metagenome assembly OMJG01 (sample SAMN03771674, study PRJEB25209) | food metagenome | isolation source: Cotija cheese | place: Mexico:Jalisco,Michoacan | collected 2011-12-12 | reverse complement strand
GCATTACGGCGTGTTTATGACTTATATTCACTGGAAAGAAAATTTATCGCGTTTATACAGAGCTGATGAGCTACCGTTTTGGAAGTGAATATAAGGCATGAACGCAATATAAAAAAGCCGAAGATTTCCAATATAAATCAGAAAACCTCGACTTCATCTTTAATTATTCATTCGATACTCTTGCAAGAGCCCTTCGCGAACACCCGACGATGAAAAAATAACTTTATTTGAGCCTGTACGTTTAATTAACTCTACCAATGGTAATAAGCCACTAATCATAATGTCTGCACGATTAGCTTCTAGTCCTAATAATGCTTCTCGTTCTGCTCTAGTCATCTTTACTAGTTTTTCATAAGTCGTAAGTACTGCTGCCGTCGTCATTTCATACCCATGAAAATCTGAGTCAGCAGCTAACCCATGTTGGACACGGTCTAATCTAGCCAATGACCGATTAGCACCACCTAACAAAATAACTGGTAAAGTTACCGTATCATCCAACCAAGGTAATTGAAAGTATTGATCGTTTACATACTTCGTTGCTTTAGCAATCGCATCAGGTGAGACCACACCATCAACGTTCAACTTGAACTTCTCAGACAAATTGACTGCACCAAATGGTAGACTCATCATGTTTGTAGCCATGCGTTCTTCAATGCCAACTAATTCAACACTCGCCCCACCGGTATCCAGTAACCAAGCATCAGAAATATCCAAAGCTGATGCTGCTCCTAAATAATCATAATAAGCCTCTTGATCACCCGTCAACACGCGAATTTCGACACCGACTGCCCGAAAAACCTTGTCTAAGAATTCAGCTTGATTTTCTGCTTCACGAACAGCAGCGGTTGCAATACCAACTACTGTCACATCATCAAACATCATATAATCTTGCTGAAATTCTAACAGCGCATCAACAACACGGGTCATCGCCGCATCTGTCAACTCACCATCATTATCATCCATGCCTTCAGCCAAACGTGTATCTAATTTGCGCCGGCGTAATTCAACAAAATTTCCATCCTCTTGTAGTTCCTCAACCACCATGCGGGTTGAGTTGGAACCCAAGTCAATGACTGCCAAATAACTCATTTAATGCTCCTTCAAGGTATCAATTAATCATTAACCCCAGTAATCAACTCCCATTGCATGGCGAACCTCTGCCATAGTCTGTTGACCAACAATACGGGCTTTTTCAGATCCCGTCTTCACAATATCCAAAACAGCTGATTTATCTGCTGCAAATTGTGCACGACGTTCCCGAATTGGTGCTAACTCTTTGTTCAATACTTCAAACAAATATTTTTTAATCTTCATATCACCTAATCCACCAGCTTCATATTGTGCCTTCAGATCAGCGACATACGCCTTATCTTCGTCAAAAATATCAAGATAAGTAAATACCATATTTCCTTCAACATGGCCTGGATCTGCCAAACGTATATGAGTCGGATCGGTATACATTGACTTTACTTTAGCCCAAAGTGTATCTTCATCATCACTTAAATAAATAGCGTTTCCCAAAGACTTTGACATTTTCGCATTACCATCTAGACCTGGGATACGCCCCTGTCCTTCTGGTGGAAAAATACCTTCTGGTTCTACCAAAATGTCGGTATTATAATATCGGTTAAATGTGCGAACTAACTCACGTGTCTGTTCCAGCATTGGCTTTTGATCATCCCCAACTGGCACGACTTGTCCCTTAAATAAGGCAATATCAGCGGCTTGTGAAACTGGATAAATAAAGAAGCCAGTAGGAATACTTTCCCCAAATCCTTTTTGCTGAATCTCCGCCTTAACAGTCGGATTACGTTGTACACGTGCTACTGACACCAAATTTAAAAAGTATTCGGTTAACTCAGATAACTCTGGTACAGCAGATTGCACAAAAATTGTTGTCTTCGCTGGATCAATTCCAACTGCTAAATAGTCCAAAACAACTTCCAAAAGAGAGTTTTGAATTTTTTCAGGATTTCGTGCATTATCGGTAAATGCTTGTTTATCAGCTACCATTATGTAAGGATCATATTGGCCAGAGTTTTGCATGTCAACACGGTTTTTCAATGAACCAACATAATGCCCAATATGTAGTTTACCGGTTGGGCGATCACCAGTTAACAAAACTTTCTTTTCAGTCATATTTTTCTTCTTTCTATTGTGACCATATCACAAAATCAAATTCGTCAAAATCAATTGTAAAAGTTTTTTGGGGCGATAACAAGCGCTTAGTAAGTTATTATACAATTGTTTATTTTTCAAGGGTGTCGTTCACCCGAGTAATTAACCCCGAAACACGTCCAACGCTGACTAAACTAAGGGCGTGCATCGCGCGTGATGCTAGTGTATATAACAATCCTGTCGCTTGATCATCTGGATAATTTTCCTGTGACACGTCATAACCAATAACAGCGTCAAACTCCAAACCTTTGGCCAAATAAATCGGCATAACTAAGACATTAGCCATCCGCGACCGATCCGTTGCATGTAGCAATTGTACTGTTTCTGGATAATTGCGTAAAGCATCAACTACTTTTATAGATTGTGTCGCTGTTTTAGTTAATATGGCAACCGTTTGGAATTTTTGCCGTAATCGAGTCACTTCATTTGTCAAAACCGTACTAACATCATTGGTTGTTGTTTGAATTAGGTTTGGTTTCTCACCATGTCTTGTAAAAGTCATAATGTCCTCACCATCTGGCAGTAACGCCTTAGCAAAATTCATAATTTCTTGCGTCGAGCGATACGCCTTATTCAGTTTGATCAAGGTTGGACGCTTGGCAACAAATGCTTGTGCATATTTATTGAGTAACGCTTGTGGCGTCTCAACAGCACGAAACAAAGCCTGTTCAGAATCACCTAATACCGTAAATTTTGCCCGTGGAAAAGCATGTTTTAGATACAATAATTGCGATAATGCATAATCCTGCATTTCATCCACAAATACATACGACATTGCCTGATTTGTGCCACCACCGGTCAAGGCGTCCCGCAAAAATAGCAATGGTGCGGCATCCTCTAAATCAATGCGATGGTATTCTAACTGTCTTGCAAATCGATCTCGTTTTATTTCCCACCAATCACGATGATCAATATCCTGCTCACCCATATATGTCAAAAATGCCACATATTGTTCATAGATATCCAGAAAGAAACTGTTATATAAGGCATCATCAATAACCTGCCAATGTTTTGTTAAATAACGTTTAGCCACCAATGAAATAACATCATCAACGTTTTCTGCGGCCATCGTTTCCTCAATATCTTTATCACCAAGCAATTCTTGGTACTCTTGATCTGTCAAATTATCTAATTCTTCAAGTACCCAGTCCGCATCTTGCAGACGATCAATTCGGTCAGTCAAAACTTGTAGGAAATGTTTTTGTACCATGTCAACACGTTCACGCATTGAATAATTTACAGATAAAGTTGCCATATAATTAGCCAATTCTTCCGCACTAAAGAAAACTTTATCCTCGTAGTAAATATCAACAAAATGCAGCTCATCCGTTCGAATTTGGTCAACATAATTTTGGATAAATTTTACAATATCGGCACTTTCAAGTACCTCGCGAATATTTTGACTAGCCTGTCCAATCATCTGCTGTTCTTGCTCATAACGATCAAATAATGTCTGTACAGTTAATCCCTGCAACCGAGCACTAAAAAACTCAGCTAATGTTACCTGACGCATATTGCGTTCACCCAATGAAGGTAAAACATCTGCAATATAACTAGAAAAAAGGCGATTTGGTGAGAAAAGCACAATTTGATCAGAGTTAAGTGCTTCACGTGCATGAAAAAGCAAAAAGGCAATTCTTTGTAAAATTGCTGACGTTTTACCGGAACCAGCAACACCTTGTACGACTAACAAATCACTTGTTGTGTCACGAATAATTTGATTTTGTTCCTTTTGGATAGTTGCGACGATATTACGCATAACTTCATCATTTTGTTGCCCCAAGGCAAATTGCAACATTTCATCGCCAACAGTTTCATTCGTATCAAACATATTCGTAATCTTAGCATCACTAATAACAAATTGCCTTTTCTTTTTTAAATCAACAATTTGTTCGCCATTTGGTGTCGGATAACTAACTTTTCCCAGCGTACCATTATAATAAATACCACTAATTGGTGCCCGCCAATCATAAATTAAAAAATCTCCCTGATCATCTTGCAGCGATGCTAATCCAATATAGAGCGTTTCTGGCAAATTATCTTCGACAATATCTACGCGTCCAAAATATGGATTTGGTCGTAACATTGTTAATGTATCGACTGTCTTCGCCATAATATTCTCGGTTTCCGTAACACGAGCCACAATGTTTCGCTGTTGCTGAATCTCAGCATTTGTCTCCATTGCATCATCAATTTCAACGGTATTAATAGACGTATTGGCAATATAGTTACTTTCAACAGCTCGAGTTTCAGAGTGGGCCTTTGCATATGCTTCCCTTGCTTCTAACAATTGTTGATCTATTTTTTGTACAACTGTATCTAATCTTTTTTGTTCAGCAGCTTGTTCTTGATGCATGTTCTCCCCTCCCTTTTAACAAATTTTACTCATAAAAACAGGCGGCTAAAACCATTAAGTTTTATCCACCCACAAATTATTTATACTAAGCCAAGGCTGATAAATAGTGCTTGATCTATTTTAACAACTAATTCTGCTGGCACTGTCCCAATTTTATCCTGTAGACGACGTTTATCCAGCGTTCTAATCTGTTCCAACAAAATAACCGAATCTTTACCAATTCCTGTATCCACAGATTCAGCTGGTAAACCAACGTGCGTTGGCAACTTGGGTTTTGCTATTTTAGCAGTAATTGGCGCCACAATCACAGTCGGTGAGTGTTGATTGCCAACATTATTTTGCACAATAACAACTGGACGTTGACCACCTTGTTCCGATCCAACCACGGGTGATAAATCAGCAAAAAAAATATCACCACGTTTAATATCCTTTTTAATAGCCATATATCTCTCTTTACTTTACTAATTTTCGTGGCAAGCGTGTTGATAAGCTTGTCGCAATTTCATAAGGAATCGTATTTAAACGCTCAGCTAAATCTACCAATGTAATTTCTTCGTCACCAGCCTTACCAATCAAGGTAATAACTGTACCGATTGGCATTTCTTCTGGTAAGCGTACCATTAATTGATCCATCGCGATACGTCCAATTATTTCAACATGACGACCATCCGGTAGCAAGCCATACATGCCCTGTAATTGGCGTGCATAGCCATCTGCATAACCAAGCGGCAGTGTACCAATCCACTCTGGTTGCTTAGTTTGATACGTTGCACCATAGGAAATAGACGCACCAGCTTCTGCTTGCTTTACATGAACAAGTTCCGCTTTCAACGTCAATGCTGGTGTCAACTGACTTGCCAACATTTCCTTACCAGAAGGATTAAAGCCATACATCGCAGCACCAACCCGGATCGCATCTCGGCTTGGTTGCTCATGCCATAATGCTGTCGCTGAATTTGCTAAATGATACCAGATATGCTGAGGCAATGGCAAATCATCAACAAGCTCATGCCAAGTCTGAACTTGTTTTTGATAATATGCTTCATCTTTTTCATCAGCTGTAGCAAAGTGCATGCCAATTCCTTTAAGAATTAATTGATCAGTCTGATTAATTTTTTCAACAACTCGTTGTAATTCGTCATGGTGACGAATACCGATTCTTCCCATACCAGTATCAACACCAATAGAAATAACTAATGATGCTTGAGATGATAATTTATTAACTGCAGCGTTTAGCCATGCTTCACTCGTTACCACTGGTATTAACTGATATTTCACCAGATCATCAACATACGTAACAGGTGTTACACCTAATATAAAAATTGGTTCCAATATGCCATATTGGCGTAACCAAATTCCCTCATCAATGGTTGCCACGCCAAACCCATCAACATTGGCATGTTTAGCAGCCGTTAAAACTTGTGCCATGCCATGGCCATAGGCATTTGCTTTAACAATTGCAATGAAATGGTGTGCACCTGTTAATTCACGAATCACAGCAATATTTTTTTGGATCGCATTTTCTGAAATTTCGATCCAAGCAGGTCGTCTGGTACTAATAATCGCCTGACTAGCGATATCCTGTTGATTGCTTATCTTAGTTGAGGATGCGGACATTTCCTCTAAAATAACAGAACTATGAACAGTATCACCTGTATGTGATATAGAAATATGTACATTAACTTTGTCCTGCTTAGGATGCTTGACCATTATTGGTTGACCAGAGTCATTAGGTAAAATCTCAATATCTTGCCAATGTGCTTGTGAACCAATACCTGTCCCGATTGCTTTACTATAGGCTTCTTTTATTGAGAACCTGCCTGCTAAAAATTCTTGGCGATGCTTGCCTTTTCTTGCATCATAAACCGCACGTTCTGCTGGCGTCAGAATAACATCTACAAAGCCAGGACGCCGTTCAGCAACCGCACTAACCTGACTAATAATCTGCGCATCAATTCCATGTCCAACAATCATGTACATACCTCCCAAAATATTATATTCATTATACCCTCTATAACCCATCAATGTTTGACTATTTTTTTATTTAATAAATACAAAAACGAGATGACGCTATAAATCACCTAATATACCAAAAGAGGCATCAATCTTCCAACTTCAATTGGTAGATTGATGCCTCTTAGAGATGTTACACAAGACTGATGCCTTTATGAAACAACAATGGCACGATTATTCATTTCGGACTAATAAGCCGTTAATACCTAATTAATCGTTATTTTTAATCACAAAATTACGTGATTGACGACGTGGTGCACCTGAATGTCCACGTTGTGAACGATCACCTGATCCAGTACGTGAACCACGATCGTATGAACGTCGCTCGCGTTGACCACGGTTACCACGATAACCACCATTACGTGAACCATCACGACGGCCACGGTAACCACCACCACGACGTGAGCCACCGAAATTACCATGCTTGTGTGGTAATGGACGTTCATGTGATAACTTAAATTCAGCATCCATCTGCTCAACGTTAGCAACAGCACCTAATAAGGCAGCTGCTAATGCCTTTGCATCATATTGTTCAACCAATTGGTCAACTTGCTCTGAATTAGCAACACCAGCAGTGGCCTTAACAATATCTGAAATTGAATCAGTTGCAACACTCATACGACCAGCCAAAGCTTCTTCACGAGTGTAAGGCTTCAATGGTTGCATGCGCTTCTTAGTTAGTTTCTCAATATCCTTTAAGTAATCCATCTCTGAATTACTTACAAAGGTTACAGAATTACCGTGTGCACCGGCACGTCCAGTACGGCCAATACGGTGAACATAAGATTCTGAATCTTGTGGGATATCAAAGTTGTAAACGTATGTGACCCCTGAGATATCTAGCCCACGAGCCGCAACATCAGTCGCAACCAAAATCTTAATTTCACGATTCTTAAACTGCTTCAATACTTGAGTACGTTTCTGTTGTGTCAAATCACCGTGAATACCAGCGGCCTTGAAACCACGCAATGTTAATCCACGAGTCAATTCATCAACACGACGCTTTGTACGACCGAACATGATTGCTAATTCTGGTTGTTGAACATCCAAAATACGTGTTAGGACATCAAATTTTTCAAAATCACGTACACGAACGTAATATTGATCAACCAAGTCAGTTGTTAATTCCTTAGCTGCAATTTGGATGTGCTCAGGATTTGTCATAAATTGCACACCAATTCGCTTAATTGCTGGTGGCATTGTTGCTGAAAATAGCAACGTTTGACGTTCATCAGGCACAGCCTTCAAAATTGACTCAATATCTTCTAAGAATCCCATGTTCAACATTTCATCAGCTTCGTCCAAAACCAATGTCTTAACATGTGATAAATTGATTGTGCCACGACGAATGTGGTCAATCAAACGGCCAGGTGTTCCAACAACAATATGAGCACCGTGGTTTAATCCGTTAATTTGACGACGAATATCTGCACCACCAAAAACGGCTTGTACACGAACATGCTTATCACGTCCTAATTTAAATAATTCGTCTTGTGTTTGAATGGCTAATTCACGGGTTGGTGAAACAACCAATGCTTGCACATCCTTATTTTCATTGTCAATCATTTCTAAGATTGGCAATCCAAACGCTGCTGTTTTTCCAGTTCCTGTTTGTGCTTGACCAATAACGTCTTTACCAGCCATAGTCAAAGGGATTGTCTTTTCCTGGATTGGCGTTGCTTCTACATAGCCATGCTTTTCGATGGCCGTTAACAGGTCTTGCGTAAGACCTAACTCTGAAAACTTCAAAATTTTTCCTCCGGTAACGATTGCCGCAACAATCGTTCTTCAATATCGCGAACTTATCAACATAATAACAAACTAGACACAATCCGGCGTCCATACTGCGTTTATCATTAGTAATCGTCCTTTATTTTCGTAACTTATCTAGTTTATCCTGATAATAAGTAATTAGCAACCATTAAGGCTGGCTTTTTTCAAGTATTTGCAAAAAAAATGCAAAAAATAAAATGTGTGCGCTTTCATCAGACTACCGTCCAAATTTTGCACAACATCTTATTTTTCACATTCTAAATTTGTCTATTCTTCTTCAATCTGAATGTCAGCATTTAGCATCGTTAATTTATGAATAATATGGTCATAACCACGTAAAACATGTTCAGCATTAATAACTTCAGTTATACCATCCGCCATCAATCCAGTTGCAACCAATGAGGCCCCTGCGCGTATCTCAGCAGCAGACACTCGTGCCCCGTGGAAATTGCTTGATTGTGTCACGTTAATTTGTCCATAGACATCATTCGATATATCAACACCAAGCTTCTGAAGCTCTGGTATATGACGTGTCCGTTCAGGATAAATCGTCTCTTGGATGACACTCGTACCACTAGCCAAAGTCAAAAGCGGCGTAACTGGTTGCTGCAAATCAGTTGCAAAGCCAGGGAATGGCGCCGTCTTAATATGAATTGGCTGCAAATTAACTGACTTTGGTACATAAATACTATCTTCACGTACTTCTAAATCAACACCCATTTCTAATAATTTGGCTGTAAATGATTCTAAATGTTCTGGAATCACATTTTTAACCAGCACACCATCTCCCTGTGCAGCTGCCAAGGCAAGATATGTACCAGCTTCAATACGATCTGGAATAATCGTATGTGTATTTTTAGATTCTAACTTTTTTACACCAGTAATACGAATAACATCAGTTCCAGCACCACGAATTTGGGCACCCATATTATTCAAAAAGGTTGCTAAATCAATGATTTCTGGCTCACGAGCGGCATTCTCCAGAACTGTTGTTCCTTCAGCATGAACAGCTGCCATAATAATATTCATTGTGGCTCCCACCGAAACAACATCCAAGAAAATACGAGCTGCTTTTAACCCATTTTCTGCATTAATATATACGGTGTCATTTTCTTCATGAACAGTGGCTCCCAAAGCCTCAAAACCTTTGATATGTTGGTCAATTGGGCGCGGTCCAATATTATCACCACCTGGGAATGTCACGGTTGCTCGTCCAAAGCGACCTAATAAAGATCCCATAAAATAATAAGAGGCTCTTAATGACTTAATTGCTGTTGATGGTAGCTCAGATTCAACGATGTTGGTTGGGTCAATCATCAATTCGCCACCTCTAAATGTGGAGGTGACATTCATCGAATTCAAAATCGCCTGCAAATTATAAACATCTAAGATATCGGGTACACTATCAAATTTCACGGGGGTTTCAGCTAAAATTGCTGCAGGAATTAGCGCAACAGTAGAATTTTTTGCGCCACCAATGGTTACTTCACCACTGAGCCGTCGTCCACCATGGATTACCAACTTCTTCATTTTATCAATCCTTTTAGAGTTACTACTCTATCATCCTTCATTAAGGTCCATTCATTCAAAATTTTTCATTGTTATTAATCATTCGACTATCGCCAAATAATAATGGTTAGATACCATTGCTAACAATATACTTAAATAAGTTTACAGTAGTTACAATTAAATTACAAGAAGATGTCGTTTATTTATCTTTTTACAAAAAGTAAGCACAAAAAAGTAATAAAATATTCAAAAATAACTACATAAACTATTATAACAACTGAATACTATAATAACCTAAAAAAATGACTGATAATTAAATTTATCAATCATTTTTTACGTGTCCAAAAAGATTGAATCCTTATTTAACGCCTGAATTCAAAATTTATTTTACCCAACACTTTTTTAAATTATTTTTCTTTATGTGCCAAAGCAGCTTTAACAAATCCAGCATACAATGGTTCTGGACGATTTGGTCGTGACGTTAACTCTGGATGATATTGCGCTGCCACAAAGAAATCGTTAGTAGGTATTTCAACAATTTCCATCAAACTTTGATCTGGTGAAGTACCCGCAAAGACCATACCAGCATCTTCAAATTCTTGACGGTATGTCGTATTAAATTCGTAACGGTGACGGTGACGACCTTGAATTTCTGATTGACCACCATACAACTTTTGCGTCAAGCTGCCTGCCTTCAATGAAGCTGGATACAATCCCAAACGCATGGTACCACCACGGTTTGTAATTTCCTTCTGATCATTCATTAAGGCAATAACTGGTGTATCTGTATTTTCGTCCAACTCAATAGAGTTAGCATTAGCATGTCCTAAGACGTGACGTGCGAATTCTACTGTCGCTAATTGCATACCCAAGCAAACTCCAAGGAATGGTAAGTTGTTTTCACGGGCATACTGAATGGCAGCAATTTTCCCTTCGGTTCCTCGTGAACCAAATCCACCAGGAACAATGACACCGTCAGCATCAGCAAGAATTTCTGCAACATTTTCTGCCGTTACTTTTTCAGAATTTACTGCATTGATATCAACGTCAGTATCTACTGCATAGCCACCTGCACGCAAGGCTTCATTCACTGAAATATAAGCATCTTGTAGGTCAGCATACTTACCAATAAGCGTAATCTTGATTTTCTTCTTAAGATTACGAATCTTATCAATCATAGCACGCCATTCCGTTAGATCCGCAGCTGGTGCAGAAAGTCCCAAACGCTTAAAGATCACATCATCCATCCCCTGCTTTTGCATGTTCAAGACAACTTCATACAAAATATCAACGTCTAATGATTCGATAACCGCTTCAGGGGCTACATCAGTAAATAATGCTAGCTTATCACGCATACTTTGCGTAATATGTTGCTCGGTACGAACAACTAACATGTCAGGTTGAATTCCTAATGAACGTAATTCAGCAACTGAATGTTGCGTAGGCTTTGTCTTCATCTCACCTGCAGCACGCAAATATGGAATCAATGACGTATGAATGTAAGCCACATTTTCAGGGCCTACTTCCCGCTTCATTTGACGTAAGGCTTCGATGAAAGGCAATGACTCAATGTCACCAACCGTTCCACCAACTTCGGTAATAACAATGTCTGCATTCTTCGTTTCAGCTGCACGCATCATTTTTTCTTTCAGTGCATTCGTAATATGTGGAATAACTTGAACTGTTGCCCCATCATAATCACCACGACGTTCCTTTGCAAGAACTTCTGAATACACACGTCCAGATGTAACGTTTGAATATTTATTTAGGTCAATATCAATGAATCGTTCATAATGTCCCAAATCTAAATCTGTTTCCAAACCATCCTCAGTAACAAACGTTTCACCGTGTTGGTATGGTGACATTGTCCCTGGATCAATGTTGATGTAGGGATCAAATTTTTGTACCGCAATTTTGAAACCACGATTCTTTAATAACCGTCCTAGTGAAGCTGCAAC
>OMJG01001759.1_pt1 | contig 11788 bp, 10 predicted proteins | sample 1646431 | NCBI WGS metagenome assembly OMJG01 (sample SAMN03771674, study PRJEB25209) | food metagenome | isolation source: Cotija cheese | place: Mexico:Jalisco,Michoacan | collected 2011-12-12 | reverse complement strand
TGGTTCAACTTTGACCCAACAATTGATTAAACAACAGTTAGTTGGAAATGAAGTCTCCCACTCGCGTAAAGCAAATGAGATTTTATTGGCAATGCGCCTTGAGAACTATATGTCGAAGGAAGATATTCTGCAAGCTTATCTAAATATCTCTCCATTTGGACGAAACAACAAAGGTCAAAATATTGCTGGCGTGCAAGAAGCTGCCCAAGGGATTTTTGGTGTAGCTGCTGCCGATCTATCGTTACCACAAGCAGCATTTATAGCTGGCCTTCCACAAAGTCCAATTGTCTATAGTCCTTACACTCAAACAGGTGAGGTTAAAGAAGATCAAAGTGCAGGACTAGAGCGAAAAAATGAAGTATTATTCCGAATGTACCGAGAAGGCTATATTGCAGAAAACGAATATAACGAAGCAGTTAATTACGATTTGAGTCAGGACTTTATTCCTAAAGCTGACAATCAACAAGATAGTCGCTCTTATGTCTATGATTTGGCACTTGAGGAATCAAGAGAGTTATTGATGCAACAATTTGCTGAAGCAGACGACCTTACAATGGAAGACTTAAATGGAGATACTGACTTATATAATCAATATTTCGAGCAAGCTGATTCCGCATTAATCAATGGCGGCTATAAAGTCTATACTACGATTGACCGCGATCTCCATAACTCTGTTGAACAAGTTGTAAAAGAACAGGCCGATTCTTTAGGCTCTGAACGCAGCTATACTTGGAAAGATGCTGACGGTGTTAGTCATACGGACACAATGCCCATTCAAGTAAGTGGGTCTGTGATTGATAATGCAACAGGTAAAGTCTTAGCTTTCATAGGTGGACGCGACTATAAAGATTCAAATTATAATAGAGCCTTTGACTCAGAAAGAAGTCCTGGATCTATCATCAAACCTTTAGCAACTTATGGTCCTGCTTTAGATACTGGTTTGATTACACCTGCAACTATCGTTCCTGATACTGACGTATCTATCACTTTACCCACGGGAAAAGTGTATGAACCTACCAACGCTATTCGAACAACTAATCGTTGGATGACAGCCAGGGAAGCTTTAACAGTCTCACAGAATATTCCTACTATCAAAATTTATAATGAGTTAGTAAAACAAGTTAATCCCGTAAGTTATATGACTAAAATGGGGATTGGTGAAGATGTAATCCCAGCTGAAGATTATGTGGCTAATCCGGCAACAGCAATTGGTGGTGTTAGTGGTGGTGCTGCTCCTGTCGATTTGATCAGTGCTTTCTCAACCATTGCGAATAACGGAACGCATGTGGATCCTTATGTAATCGAAAAAATTGAAAACTCCGCTGGTGAAGCGATCTATCAGCATGAACAGGCTAAAAACCAAGTATGGAGCCCGCAAACTAATTTTTTACTGTTAGACATTTTACGAGGTGTGCATACAGAAGGGACTGCGAGAGGAACCATTAGTCAATTGAATTTTAATTCAGACTGGATCTCTAAGACCGGAACTTCTGGAACATCAGATAAAGTTAATGATATTTGGTACGTTGGAAGCACCCCGAATATCACCTTTGGTACTTGGATTGGTTATGATAATCAAGTGATTAGTTTAGAGGATGAGTTCGGTCAGTCTCCTAGTCTGAGAAATCGTAATTTCTGGGCTAAAGTAGTGAATCAAATGTATACAGTTCGTCCAGAACTGTTAGGAGCAGGAAAACAATTTCAACAACCTAGCAATATTGTTCAACGTTCTGTATTAACTCAAACAGGTATGCTGCCCGGTACAGTCAATTTACCTAATGGTGGAACCCGCTCTGTTTCTGATGATACTTTTACAGAATATTTCAATACTGCTCACCTCCCAAAACCTACTGCTTATGACTTTGCTCTTGGAGCAACCGATGCAGAATTAAGTGAATTCTGGAATGCTGTAGAGACAAGTGATAGTAATGATGACCAAGAGAGTGAAGGTAGTGACGATGCTGAGGAACCTTCCCCTCCGTCTAATAGAGAAGAAACACCGGAAAACGATGAAAATGAGTCAAAACCGACAGATGATAGTAGTAATAATAACAATTACAGATATTATTATAATCCAGATAATGATTAGCAATGTAAGTATAGGACTATACAGAGTGATTAAAGCAAGAAGAAAAATAAGGTATATAGCTTCCAGACTTAAAAACAATTTATCTACACTTCCTTGTGCTGCGATGATGATATTCCAAAAAAAAGCAGACATCTGATTAATATCTTTTTTTGAGTAAATATTTACGATGTTGAAGTGTAGTAAATTTAAAACCATTTCTTCTTGGATAGAATGGACTAGCCTAAGTCTAGTTTCTTTTAATTTATTTACAGATAGTTTAAATATAAAGCATAGAAGAAAAGAGAGAAAAGTTAAAAACAGGGCCGTATTAATGTTCAAATAATGTTTCTGGTTATTAATTACCCGGGAAATAATCTTATCAAACGACTTATACAAAGAATCGCGGTATAACATGCCTCTAAGGAAGAATTACTATCCCAACATCATATAAAACGCTGATGGAACGTGCCACTGATGTGCCACCCCAATGTGTATGACTGCCGTTAGTTGGGCAGTCATTTTTTAGTTGCGGTACTACTCGACTCAAAATAGTTCCCTTGATCATCGAAAGTTTCACTAAAAAAGCATCCCACATTCAAGTAGGATGCTTGGACTCTTATAGCTCATGGAAGAGCATTTCGGTCAAGTAATAACTTACCCATAATTCCCGCCACAAGGAATAATCATAGCTTGAAGAAGCGGTATTTGTTTTATCCTTGTCTCTTTCGATGTTCAATGCGCGTAGCTCCTTTCGTTTCAAAATCATCAAAGGATTGGGATTCATGGCTGTTTCGCTAAACGTCACTTTATCAGCAGGAAAGTTTGACCTAATACCAAAGCATCATCACCCTACAATGTGCAAGAAATGATGAATGCGCAATCAAAGTTCTTGAGAATTACACGACATTTGGAGCAGTCATGACACCTCGGCCAACTCAACTATTGATGTTTTTTGAACATCACGGTCATACCCTGATGAGAAATTTCTCCTGATTCTTTTTCTTTAGCTGTCAGGTCGCCAGAGATAATCTTATCGATCATCATGAGCCCGTTATTCACATCTTTTAGTGTCAGTGGGGTTGTGACGTGTCCCCCATAAGCTGCTGTAATTCGGCCGCTTTTAAATAATGCTTTGATTTTCAATAGTGATTCTTTCTGAACTTTTGGCGATAGACTCTCATCAAGATCGAGTAAGTAACCACTGTGCGTCAAGGCATCGCCAACAAACATCGACTTTGTTGCGTCATCAATAATCCCAATCGAACCTGGCGTATGTCCTGGCAATTCGACAATTTCAAGCTTTCTACCGGAAAAATTAAACATTTTATTTTTCGGTAGGGGGAGAACGTCTCTTTTAATAGGAACAGAAAGAATGGTTTTAGTTTGTTCGGACATGACAAAGCGAATGATCGGAGGGGTCCGTGAGCTGATCAGTTTGCTCACGAATGCTTTTTGATTATATTTTTGATAAACTTGCTTGTCCTTCTCAGACAGGTAGACTTTGTCAAAATAATGATTGCCACGGGTGTGATCATAGTGTCCGTGGGTATTGATCACCGTCACCGGTAATTTCGTAATTTTCTTGATCCCTGCTGGTAAATTTGAAAGGCCATTCGCCGCATCAATCAAAATGGCATCCTTCTTACCGAGAAGTAAGTAAACTCCCGACTGGTTCAGACCTTCTGACAACGCGTAGGTCGTCGCGTTAATTCGCTTAAATTCCGGCACGGTAATTTTACCCAGCCTTTTAATCTGAAAAAAGCCAATTCCTGCACCGATGACTAAGACACTTGCAAACGCAACTGCTATCCGCTTCCAATATTTCTTGATAAATTTCAAACTTTCAGACCTCCTAGTTATTTGTTGATTCTCAAGCTACCGATTTGCTGGGCATCATGACTCAGCAAACTCACGACTTCCTGCATGTTGATTCCATGATTAGCAAATGGAATCTTGACCAATTTCGCATGTCCGCCGGCCTGGTTAAGCTTGCTGACAAATCTTTCAGAACCCGTGACCGTTACCAAGGTGTCCTTTTGACCATGAATGATATATACGGGCGGAAACTTATCGCTAATGTAGTTTTCAGGCGACACCGCTTTTAGCCTATCTCTATGCGTTGTCAAACTACCGCCAATATATTTTTCAACGATTCCAGGGACAATACCACTGCTTAAATAACGACCATTCTTAGCCGTCCACGTCATATCAAGGGCGGGGTACATTACATCTACTGCATCAGGAATTGGTGCGTTTATTTTGCCACTTGAGACTAAACCCGTATAGAGCAGTGCCAGTTGCCCACCTGCAGATTCACCTGAAAGGAGAATATGAGCACTATCACCGCCGTAATCCGCGGCATGCCGCTTTATCCATTTGATGGCATCAACAATATCTTCGGTTGCGGTTTGCCAGTTCGGGTGCCCATTAGTTGCTAAGCGATAGTTGATGCTGAAAGCGACATACCCTTTATCAGCCATAGCGCGATGAAGCCAAGCGGATGACTCTGCGTCACCAGAAGCCCAGCCGCCACCATGAATATAGATATAGACTGGTTGCTTATGTTTTCTTGCTTTCCCGCTATTCTTATAGACAGAGACGGTCAGATCTTTGCCGTCTTTGTTTGCATAGCTAACTTGTGTGTCAGGCTTTGCTTTCATAGAAATACTTTTATCTCCGAGTAGGCTGACCTCGCCACCATTTTGCTTAACAACATTTCTTTCAATCAGCCACTCGGTCCCACCAGTAAGTAGCGCCACTGTGGATACTAACGTTAACGTAATCAAAAGTTTGCCCGGTTTTAGTTTCTGTTTGATCATCCATCCAAGAAATCCCAGTGAAAGTAGTGTTAAGAGGATCACCAGTACCAAAAGACGGCCCGCCGTCAACGGGAAAAAGATACTGCCAATCTGAGTCGTTAATAAGTGATTGGGGCCCAAAGTAAAAACAAACAGCAAGAGGCATAACGAGGCCAATATGATTCCAAGAATTTTCCCCGCCGTAAACAGCTTTTTTTTCATAACGTCACACATCCTATCTTAAATTTTGGTCTAGCCAGGTTAGATATTGCTTACCATATTTTTTAAACGGAAAGCCGTGTTGTCCATCTTTGACACTGACTGACTTGACTTGAATCCCTTGCTCTCTAGCCACGGCAATATACTTCCTAGACTCTGCCATGCCGACCATTTGATCCTTCGTGCCATAACTGATGAATTGCTCGGTCACGTTTGTATTCAGATGCCGCTTTAAGTCCATCATAGTCAACAGCTGTTCTCGTTTAGTTAAGTTTTTAACTTCCTGGTCATCAAACATTGCAAATAACATTGGAATATTGTTGTTAAAAGACAAAGCAGGATAGATCATCGCAGGGGCTTTGACATTGTCATCTACCTGATCAACGGCATCCTTGGTGTAATGCTTTGGCAATTGGTCGTGACCCATCGTGAGGTTAATGTAGCTACCAATCAAATTACCACCCGCCGAAAAGCCAACTGCACTGATCTTGTTAGCTGAAATTGATAATTCTTCTGCATGATATCGTAGATAGCGTACCGCTCGTTGCAAATCAAGTTGTGGAATGGGATATTCATACGGATTGGAGCGATAATGCAACACAAACGCCGAATACCCTGCTTGATTTAGTTTGAGTGCAATATCCTTGCCTTCAGTAGTTGAGCCGTCGATGGACTTGTAACCAAAGCCACCACCGGGTACAACAATCACAGCGCCTTTACTATGCTTGACCTGATAGGGAACTAAATACGGTTGGTCTTCATAAGTTTCTTTCTCATAGCCGTGCTTGATTTCATACAGATAAGTAAAGGTGTCAACATCTTGTTCTCTATCTTTGTACTGATCACCAACAATACCTTTTAAAAAACGATAGGTCGATAATTCAAAATTGGCCTTCTTTGAAGGTATATTCATGTCAGCTAATTTTGACTTTTGAGAATTTCCGGCAACAGTATTCCAAATTTCAATCCGTCGACTGTAGTCAGCCGTTGGTTGTCCACCCATACCAACAGACTTCATCATCAACTTCAATCCAAAATAGCCTAAGGATACGAAGATCACAATTGCAGCTATTAGTCCTAACAGGAACTTCTTTTTCATCACATATCCTCCATACCGTTTCGACTTTACAAGTGTAACATAGGCTGATATGATGATCGTGAAATATCAGCTCAAAACGTAAAAATGAAACAATAGAGGGAGTTTTGTAAAGACGTGAATAATACACAAAAACAAACCTTCGCCAAAAATGAATTGACGAAGGCCTTGCTCGTATTACTGAAGGAAAAGGAATTAGACCAAATTACGGTCAGTGAATTATCGAGAGTATCACAGGTCAGCAGAGTGTCATTCTACCGAAATTTTCAAGATATGAAAGCTGTTTTGGCCGATTATTGCAATACAATTATCATGACTTGGTATCATCAAAACGAAGACCGCTTTGAACAGGAACATCAAGATTTCGGTCGCAATGACGAACTCTTAGCTGGAATATTTCAGCATCTGAAAGACAACGAAGACTTCTACAAACTACTAAATCAACGTGGGTATTTGCGGTTAATCGTTCCGGTTCTTAAAAGAATTCTACTTACCAAACGTGCCGATAATAATTATGAAGTGTATCTAGAATCATTTTATCTGTATGGCATGTATGGATGGATTAAAGAATGGCTAGATAGAGGCTTGGTAGAATCCCCAGAAGAAATTGAAGTTTGGTTGAAGGCGAGAACAATCAAAATATGAGTTCTTTCGGTATGATTTCAAAATGACACCCACTATGACCTAAAAATTGTAAAATCATAGCGGGCATCTGCTAGTTTCAGTCAGTAGTAATTCTGTTATAGTTTTGCTCGGAATGAATCTAATCTAATTTATAAGCCAATACCATCATTCGTTAATCCAGATTGGAGTTTTCATCTTGGTACATTTGTATGGCTTTGATTTCTTGGTAAACTTGATGGATTTCCTTAACGGGTATGTCTCGATACTTAGATTGCTTCGTAATTTGTCGGCCATTCTGATCCGTCTCCGGTTCACCGTCTTCATCAACAGGTGTGTATGGCCGGAAGTATTGCATGATTTCATTCAACTGTTCGGATAGTCCATCTAATTGTCGGGGTGAAAAATCACCCATCATATGCATTGCTCTACGAATCTCGGCAACTTTTGGCATATACTCATCAATTCGATCAAGAACGGCCGTGGTTTCTCCAACTGCGGCCTCTTTTTCTGTCTTCAACAACTCTGACGGCATAACGTTAAAGAACTTAGCAATACCGATTAAGTTTTCATAGGTTGGGTGATTGATCTCACGTTCCCAGTTGGAAATTGCTTGTCCGTTAACCTTGGTATCTAAACGTTCGCCAAGTTCTGCCTGTGATAATCCACTTTGAAGACGGAGCCGTTTTAGATTTGGGCCAAAATAGTGCACTTTTGTCATATTGATCACCTCATCATCAGATTACCAAACGGCAATCCCCATATCAAGATATACAACTAGGCTTGAAAGTTTTGTAGCTATGATAAAGCTAAGGAAATCGGTTGAAATCCTTGGTATCATTGCAGTAACGTATGGATTGTCAATACGATTAGTGATGAAAGGGGGAACCCTCGCCGCCGCGCGCGGCGTGCAGCGCGAAAGCCGCTGGCGCGAGCGGCGGCGGTCGGCGTTAGCCGGCCGCCTCAAGCCCCCAGTATCTAATAGGGGGGCAAATACAAGTAACAAGAAATCCGACGGTAGGCATAAAGCGCCTGTGGCACGGCCTTACCGTATAGGTAAAACGCCGAATTGCTGTTAGGACGCTTGGAAAGGAGCTAACATGCTCAAAGACTTAAACTTAATTGGCGGCATGACCAACAAAGATTGGCTTGATCAAGTACACGACGAAATGCGCGATAACAATATTACTCAAGGTCAGCTCGCAGACATGGCTAATTACAGCCGGTCACACCTGAATCAACTGCTGGGTCGCAAGAAGCCGCTCAACGATAAAGCCCGATTAGACCTGACGTTGGCGTTGCGTGCGTTGACCGGTCAGAATAATCTGGACGTCTGTATCGACTATCTCAGCGTCACCTTCAAGACGCACGACTACGAAGAGTTGATTAACGAACTGTTCCAAATCAGCCCGATCCATTTCAATCTCCACGACGGCGCTCACTACGGCTATTCAGCAACCTTAACATGCGGTGAGATCAAGATGATGTTATCACCTTACCAAGATGTGGATGCCGAAGATTACAACCCGAAAGACGACAGTGGCACAATGATTGAGCTGAAAGGTCAAGGTTGTCGCTACGTCGAATCGTATCTGCAATCGCAACATCGAACTTGGTACGATTTTCTCGAAACTTGTCTCAAACTGGATTGCCACTTCACCCGACTTGATTTAGCCATCAACGACCGCAACGGATTACTAGATGTGCCAACACTAATTGAGAAGTGCGACCATGATGAATTCAGCTCACGCTTTCGCGGGTTCAGGGACAACCGCACCAAACAGTGGCACGCCTCTGGGCGCACCTTGTACCTTGGTTCGCCACAAAGCGAAGTCAATTTCTGTATCTACGACAAGGCATTTGAGCAACATCAGAAACACCCAGAAATCGCCATTGAAGATCAACCGATCCGTACTCGCTTTGAAGTGCGGCTACGCCGCGAACGTGCCGCCACAGCGGTTGAACATCTATTGGCGACGCGCGATCCCGAACAAGTCGTGTTCGGCATCATCAATCAGTATCTGCGTTTCTTGACGCCAAGTCATAAACCCAGAAGTGAGTGGGTGTTAGATCCTCGTTGGGCGGCGTTCATCGGTAACAATCGGGATAAGCTGCGACTTTCCACTAATCCAGAACCGTTAAACTATGACCATATTACGCGGTGGTTGAGAAAGCAAGTCGCACCCTCACTCAAGATGTTGCAGTTGATTGACCAGTACAATAACACAAACGAACTCAAAGCCATCATCGACAGTGGTAAGTTGACGCAACGCCACTGGGACGTGATCCACCATTTTCAGCACCAACGCAACGGTGTTATGACCGATTCAAAGCAACGTGAGAAATCAAAAAAGAGCGACTACGCCGACCAAAGCAAGTAGTCACCCTTCACAGATAAAATATGGGTTCTATCTGGTTTGATTATCTCACTCCCACCAAACTTTAGGAAGTGATTTGATTGAATATTAACGTACCAGCACAGCCAGTCTTCCTGACGATGACTAGAGCTGACCTTATCAAGCTGGGGTACAGTCAATCGCAAGCAAGCCGTATCATCAAAATGGCAAAAGAGTTGTTGCTCAAACGTGGCCTTGGATGGTACGGTAAGAAAGGCGTAGACCGTGTTCCAGTGGAAGCAGTAGACGCAGTATTAGGCTTGAAACTAAGCCAACTTGAGGGTGCACCAAGTGGCCTTTCCGCAGTTAAGGAGGAACTATCTTGACTACGAAAGACCATATTACCAAACAGGCGGACGGCACTTTTAGCTTCCGCGTAAGCTTAGGAACTGACAAACGAACTGGCAAACGAATTCAAAAACGTGCCAGCGGCTTCAAAACGAAAACGGAGGCGAAAAAAGCAAGAGTTGCAATGTTGGCGGCGGGGATCGCCGATGATGAGGACATCAAGCAGACTAAGTTTGGCGACTTTATGGAAGACGTGTTCAAGCCTTGGTACAAAACCCAAGTAAAGCCACGCACCTACCGTCAGCGGCTAGTCTTGATGAACAGTGAGTATCTGACTAGGTTCAACGACATCATCATTGACCAAATTCGGCCGATTGATGTGCAACATTGGCAAGTCAGCGTACTCAAAGACTGTAAGCAATCCTATGCGCGTACCATCAACATTATGTTAGGCCAAGTGCTTGAACGTGCTAAGGCGCTTGGTATCATCAACGAGAATCCAGTACGGGTCGTTGGCCTCATCAAAAAGAAGAAAGCGAAGATCAATTTCTGGACGCAAGCCGACTTCCAAAAGGTACTCGCCAAGACGAACACCAACACGTACACTGGCCGCTTTGATTACACGATGTTGTGGTTCATGTTCATGTCTGGCTTGCGTAGCGGTGAAGCACGGGCGTTAAAGTGGACAGACGTTGATCTTGAAGCTAAGACGGTGAACATCAATAAGACCATGGACTATCACAACCGCAACTGGTTTGAAACTCCAGCGCCAAAGACTGCCGCCAGTCGCCGTACCGTGGCGCTTGATGATGATACCATTGCGTGCTTAGATGCGTGGCAGGTCGCACAAGCGGCGATGGTGACGTCCGAGTGGGTATTCTCACGTGATGGGATTCCGTGCTCTGACGGGCAATTTTTGGATATTGTGGACGCGTACAGTACACTCGCCAAAGTTCAGCGGATTACCGTGCATGGCCTCCGCCACTCGCATGTGTCGCTGTTGATCAGTCTCGGTGAAAACCCGCTCCAGATTAAAGAACGTCTGGGACATGAGGACATCGAAACGACGCTCGGCACTTACGGTCATCTTTACCCCAACAGTAACTTTGAAGTCGCAAAAAAGCTCAACGGGATATTCTCCAAGGAGGTGCCCGATGAGCCAAAATAATTTGAAAAGGGTCAAAACTGTGCCACCGTAAAATCGGTGGTGCTAGAAACATCGATACCACGGGACGGGTGCGAGATGCGCCATTGTTCCTGGGAAATAATATGAGTTAACAAAATAGGAATAAAGAAAACATTGCTGACAGAAACTATTAAAATTAGTTTAGAAATGATGGAAATACTCTTGATATGTCTCTTAAAAAGGGCTTCCGATTGAACTCTATAGAATAAACTAAAAACAGAAAAAATAAATCTACGACGGATGGAAGTAGTAATTGCTACTATCTCACCTAAAAATATTTCCTGAAATTTAGTGGATGATATTTCAGTAATGGTATCATTTGCGGGATTAGAAATAATTAATGCTAAGCTATTCATTTTGTGAATTACAACATAATGTGGCATGCCGTTTTCAGAAATCCTAGCAATACATGGGAATTTTATATTTAAAAATTCAGAGTGTTTATCAATACGGTAACAATCACTTTCTATTTTGTATTTTAGTAATATTTTTTTGATATCTAATAGCGATAATCCTGTTGACATATCAATGTTTAATGATGGAGAAATTGTTTTATAGAGATTATAAAATTGTTTAGCTGAAATATGATGACTTTTTAATATTGTTATGATAACTGCAAGCCCACAATCGGTATTGCTACTTTGCATAGTGTGCGGGAATTTCATTATAAGTCCTTTCAAAAAACAACCCAAGATGATAATGACTTAGGCTGTTACAAAATAGATTATGAATATGTTGTATAACAGTAGACAAACCAACCAAAAGACTTTTTACATACAGTATGGATATGTTTCTTGCCTGCATGAATTTTTTGGGCTTCTTCATTTGTTAATTTTTTCAACGTAGTAACTCCTTTCGTTTAAAACTGTAGAGGTATTTGTCAACTTATCTACATCTAGATATTAAAGCTAAAGTTTTCAAAAATCAACATTATTATTTCTTTTAATAAACTATTTTTTTAACCAATAGTAAAATCGAGGAGTAAATAAAAAATCCTGTCACTATTTTCAATACAAAATGCCAAATTGAAAATGATAAAAGTTGGTTAGCATATAATAAGATCATGAACATGATTATTGCTGCAATTAGGATTTTTGAGCTATCAAGAAGCATTTG
>OMJG01001758.1_pt1 | contig 11798 bp, 9 predicted proteins | sample 1646431 | NCBI WGS metagenome assembly OMJG01 (sample SAMN03771674, study PRJEB25209) | food metagenome | isolation source: Cotija cheese | place: Mexico:Jalisco,Michoacan | collected 2011-12-12 | reverse complement strand
AATTAAAAGTGTCGATGCAGTTTTGATTTCGAATACGGTTGCTTTAATTTGAACATTTAAAGGGTCAGAAACATAATTTATCTGGAAATAAATATTTATTAAAATTAACAATAACAGATTAACAAACAGAGAAACGACAATACTGATTTTTAAAGCTCTCTTATTATTAAGGAATTGTTTCATATTAACTTGAAATTGTTCTGAAATTCCATACTTCACAAATAATAAAAGCACTAGAAGCAATGATACAAGAATACTTAACATTCCTGATATGTTATTACTTGCTAATATTGAAACTACTATTCCAAACAATAATATAAAAAATACAATTTGAAAAGATCTATGTAAAAAATTCATCTACATTAACACCTGTCTACTTCTTAAAAATTTCTAAATTAATCAACATTGGATATTATATCACGGAAGCGGCAAAATCAATAACAATCCCATGGAGGAAAATATACTTTCTGAATAGGAATTGATAATGCCATTGGAAATAACAAATAGAAATTTTAATCTTTGTACAGGATGTTTAAAACATAATTACACGAACAATAGTTTAATTAATGGACATAGACAACAAACTTATAAAGTTTTTCAAATCGCTTCTACAATCAATAACAAAATTTACTAATGTTATTAATTAATTAACTAGCCTCTACGCAAAAAGCAATCAAATTCAGACAGAATTTGGTTGCTTGATGTTTTAATTAAATAATTTTGTTAGTTATGCGTAAAATCCTTGGTTAAATAATGTTTGCCTGAACTCAAATCATATTGTACAAGCATCAGTTCATGCAACACTTTTTTTTGTGCATGTGTCAAATTCTTGGTCTGTATTTTATTCCCTTTATTGTCAACAAATTCACCACGCGTATAATTTGCAAAAGCAGGTAATTCATCAGTCACCTTTGTTTGTAATGCAAAAAATGGTGTCAATTTAGTATTTGTTGCTTTTAAAACCAACGAAGGAAAATCAGTTGGAGAAGCAAAGGCTCGTTCGTTTTGATTAACTTGTGTCTTACTGATATCTCGTGCCGCTTTGTTTTGATAAATGAAATAATCGGTTTCGTGAGATCTTTTCAGTTGATTGTCTGGATTAACGAAAGTAAAGACACCTGGCCAATGATCACCATAAAATACCAATGTTACTGGTCTAGTTAAAGTTTCTAAATGATCAATCAATTTTTTGGTTGCGACATCAGTATAATGAACACCTGATATATAACTTTCAACCGTTTGTTTTGTATAATCAGATACGACTGGCTTTAAGACTTTATAACCACTATTTGGATATTGGTTAGCTGAATAAGGCATATGATTTTGCATAGTCATTAATTGCAAAAATTGTGATTTTTTATCATCAGCTGAATCAATTTTTTTCTCAAAATATTCATAAGAATACTTGTCAGCTGGATAATTTGTCTCTGCGCCAATATTCTTTACATATTTATCTGGATATTTATATTGTTTGCCGTCTGTCGTATAAAACTTTTGAATACCAATTTTTTTATACGCATCTCGTCTATTATAAAATGTTCCAACATAAGGATGTATTACCTCGCGTTGTTGAAATAGGCTAGTAATTGTTGGTACTTCATGTGCAAAAGGTACCATTTGTGTATAAGGTACGACCATTTCTGGCGCATAGGTAGCTAATGGAAAACCTGCCAGAGTCATATATTCAATATTAGCTGTACCACCTGCATATCCTGAAGATAACATTTTACCAGAAAAAACTGATTTCTTTTGAATCTGATTAATATTCTTAAAAACGTTCGTACCTTTATATTTAAGTTTTGGAACATCATTAGGATTTGTCAACGACTCACTTAAAATAAAAGCCACCGTCTGTCCTTGCAAATTATCCTGTCTAGTTCTATTTAGCTTGTTTGCATATTGAGTATATTTCTTTTGTACTGCTGCCATACTTTTTTCTGAATAACCGGATGGCTGACGCATAATCACACTCGAAATATTTGAAACAAATGTCATTATTGGACCATTATTCATAGCATCTTCACCAGTATTAAAACTTGTCCAATTATACTTAAATCGATCCAATATTGCTCGATTCTGATCTGCATTAGCAACAAATGGTGTCACCAATGGAATAAATGTTAATAATAATATAAAGATACGGAGACCAGCTTGATTAAACATCATACGTTTAATAGAATCAGAAAATCTGCCAGCTTTCTTACGTCTAATCCAAAATTCCAATAATATCGCACCTACAAAGGCCACAATTATACATATAATTGCTATGATTAGTAGATTTTTGTCCACCATCTGTGTTAAGCCACCTACTGCAGTCACTTCAGACATATCGCTAAACAGAATGGGCTCATTTCGAGACTTCATCTTCATATATTCTGCAACTAAAGTGACAATCGCAAGCGTTAAATATATTGCCACACCAACAAATAAACGATTAACTAAAACCACAATAAATGCAAATACTAACATACAAACCAGTATAGAAAAAATTGCTTGTGGCCGTTCTAAATAACCAATAGATAGATAAAGTGCTTGTCCAAAATCAGTGGTTTGTAATAAGTGTCGCCACACTTGAAAATACATCGCTAGTTGTAATAGTACCGTTGTTATGATACTTAACACTAAGCCAATAATTAATAATTTCATCCAATTATTAAAAGTAGGTCCTGTGATGCGATGTGTATTAAAAAATTTTCTCATTTAATCCACCCCACGTTCAGACTGAAAAGATAACACCTTAATAACAATGAACTTTATGATTAAAACAATAGCTAAAGTAATTAATAGAACTATTAATAAATTTATTATACCATTATGTAAAATACGACTGATATAGTTACCAACTGGTATTATCGAATTAACAAACGCTAATGATGCTAAAGTAATATTTAGGTAACTTCCTAATTTTATAAAGATTATTGATAACCTAGGAAAAAGATTTATCACATAATTTACAAATATAATTAGTCCGATTAAACTAAGCCAGCCAACCAGTATACCTAATAACCAAAATGGTACATTAGCATTAGCCATATCAAGGCCACTTGACATAGAAAAAGTCCAATTAGTCAAAACTGAAGCAATAAATGTAGCTGCCCCAACATACCAATTCTTTATATTTTTAAAATAAAATCCAAATAACATAAAAGGCAAACCAGTCATTGCTGACTCTAGAGACCATGGCAGTTGTATCATTGTACTTAAGTAGCTTCCTGAACCTGCCAATATAATAACTAAAATAATCATTAAACGAAAAGAATTTATTTTTATTACTATTGACATCAAAACACTAGTAGTAAAAAGTGCTACAAGAAGCCATAACAACCCAATACCGGTATCAAAATATCCAAATACTGTTGTTACCGGATTTCCATTGCCATAAAGAAGCGCTTTCAATCCTGCGCTCATCGAAGGAAATGGCGCATGTAACCAGCCTTCCAAATTTAAAATTTGTATAATCTTATTAAAAATAATTATTAAAATACCAACTATAAAATAAGGTAATAGATATAATTTAAAGGACAAGACAAATGACTCTCGCATTTTAAGATTTTTATTTCTCATATAACCCACTATAAAGAAAATAGCCGGCCATGCTATCCATGAAAAAAAATTATATATAATATGGTGATTCTCTGGGTTTATTATTTGGATAAAAGTTAACATTATTATAGTAAAACCGGATAATATATGTATTGTTTTATTTTTATTGTTCATATTTAATCTGATAACTCCTATGTATATCCCTATATAGATTACAACCTAAATGTAACATAAAAAGGTCGGATATATTTCTAAACCCGACCAATAACTTAAAATTTATTATAAACCAAAAAACAAAACAAAGCTTAAAAAAGTCTTATCTTTAATAATTCATTAATGAAAGGATTTCATAACCAGCTAATTTCTCACGTCCATGTAATTCATCCAATTCAATCATAAAGGCCAATCCAACAACTTCACCACCTAATGCTTCAACCAGTTTAATTGTGGCAGCAATTGTACCACCAGTCGCAAGTAGGTCATCCGTAATTAAAACCTTATCGCCTGGTTTAATGGCATCTTTATGCATTTCCAGTGCAGCCTCACCATATTCTAACGTATACTTCTCACGAACGGTTTCACGTGGTAATTTGCCTGGCTTTCTTGCCAAAACAATTCCCGTACCTAATTCATTCGCAACTGGTGCACCAACTAAAAAGCCACGTGATTCCGGTCCAACCACAACATTAACATCGCGCATTTTAGCAAAATGTGCAATACGGTGAGTTGCTTCTGCATAGGCTTCTGCATCTCCCCAGAGTGGCGTCAAATCACGAAAAATGACCCCTTTTTCTGGAAAATCTGGAATAGAAGCAATATAGTTATTTAAATCCAACATCAGTTTAGCTCTCCTGCTTACTCAAATTCATTAATAAAGTTTCTAATTCAGCTGTTGTGCTGTAAATTAATTGTTGTTCAAGATCCCGCTGTACCATAAATCTTTGGAACGTCTTTGTTTGAGTTAACTTAGTTGGCGTTGGATTTGGCACAGCATTTAAAACACCATTTTCGATTATAACAAATTTTGCATCTAAAAACACCTTTATTATCAGTTTTAACGTTAATTGATTGATTTTCAAATGCTTTGCCATTGCTTCAAATTGCGTGCGTATATTAATATTTTTAAATGAATATAAAAATTTATAAACTTTTGAAAACACTAGTTTATTTGGTACTGTTTGTAAATAAACTGGTGTCTGTACATAAAACATTGGCGCTAATATATCAGGTGTCGTTTCACTCAATAAGGATTTTAATTGTGCTAATTCCTCAGGCAAATCAACCAATATCATTGTTTGTATATTTTTTTGACTGATCGCTTCTTGCCACATAAGTGCTTGCCCTGTTTGACCAATATAATCCGATAATTGTTGATAATGTTTTTCTCTAAAGAAAACATATGTCCCCGGTTTATCAAAATTTTGTCTTGTCAAATGGCTAGTGCGCCAATCTAACAAAGCTGAACCTGTTGCTGTCATATCTTGCAACATTAACTGATAAGTTGTATTGCCACGATATGAATTTTGACTCATTGTCCCAACAATTTGAAGTGACGAAAAATGACCAGCTAAGGCATTGGCTTGCTTCCCCCACCCAAAGGCAACAACTGGTAATTGATCCGTATCAGTTTGTGCAATGAATCTTAGGTGTTTACCATTCGTCATTGTCTTCACCTGAGTAACACCACGTAAATTAATCATAAAAATTGGTTCAGGATTGCCCTCCCCAAATGGTGCTAATACTTGTAAATTATCAAAGTTTTGTTGATTAAAATCAGTAGCGGTCACTTCTGCTGCAATCTGGATCGTTGTTTTTTGTGCTGTCGCTAATTTTTGAAGATCTGCTTCTTCTTTTAAAGCATCTCTAACTTTGGTTAAATATTGTGTGGGTATGGTCATACCAGCAGCACTTGCATGACCACCAAAACTGGTCATTAAGTTTCGATGACCATCTAACGCCGTAAATAAATCAAAGGCTGGAATAGAACGACCAGACCCTTTCATTTCGTTACCCATAATCTTAAGAACAATTGTTGGTTTGCCAGTTTGCTCAACAAGTTTACTAGCAACAATCCCCAACACACCTTCATGCCATCCTTCTCCTGCAACAACTAGAACAGGTTGGTCTAATAACTGTTTTGCTTGTTCCTCAGCCTCCTGCGTAATTTCATTGACTAATTGTTGCCGTTTTTGATTAAGCTCATTAATATGTTCAGCCAATGACTCAGCATGCTCTAACTCATCCATTAATAGCAATTGCACGCCAGTAGTTGCGTCTTCTAAGCGTCCCAAAGCATTTAATCTTGGGGCCAGAGTGAAACCAATAGTTGAAGAATCCACATCTGATAATTGTATACCTGCTGCTGATAGCAATGCAGCAATCCCAGGACTAGGATCTAATTTAATATTTGCCAGTCCTTGCTTCACGATAATGCGATTTTCGTCAGTCAGTGACATAACATCAGCTACCGTGCCAAGTGCTGCTAAATCCAATACCTCATCAGCTGGTTCTTCTAGTAAAGCAGAGGCTACTTTAAAAGCCACCCCCGCCCCTGAAAGACCACCAAACGGATAATTACCAGCTGGATGTCGTGGATGCACAATTGCTGTAGCTGTAGGTAATTCTACTGGCAATTCATGATGATCAGTAATAATGACGTCAATTCCATGATCCATTAACCAAGCAACTTCGTTTTTACCAGAAACACCGTTATCAACGGTTACCAATAATTGCATCCCATTCGCTGCTAATTGTTGATAATTTTCAAGATTAGGGCCGTATCCGTCCTTAAATCGACTTGGAATGAAATAAGTGACATCTGCACCCATTAACTCTAGTACCCAAGTCATAATTGCAGTACTAGTCATCCCATCAACATCGTAATCACCATACACGACAATCTTCTGACCAGTATCAATAGCTTGCATTATTCGATCAACTGCCTTATCCATGTCATGCAAGAGAAAAGGATCATACAGATCTGTCAGTTCGGGCCTTAAAAAGGCATTCGCACTCTCAATGGTATCATATCCTCGATTGACTAATATTTTAGCAATCAATGCTGAAACACCAAAGGTTTCACTAATCTGTTTAATAGCCTGCTGATTATTCACTTTCGGATATTCCCATTGATAACGTGAATCAATCATTGTTTGCCTCCTGATCTACTCATCTTCATCATTCATTGTTAATTTCAGTGGCTTTGAATTGTCTTGCTTTCCAAAAGGCACATCAAAAACATCAAAATCATTGACCACACGTGTGTTTGGAAAAATTGTTCGTGCTTGATAAGCCAATTCATTAGCTGCTTTGCCAGCATAACGTGCTGATATATGTGTTAATAACAAGCGACCAACTTGGGCTTGTTCTGCAATAGTTGCAGCTTGAATGCTTGTCGTATGAAAATGATTTCGCGCTTGTTTTCCTTCACCTTTGCCATACGTGGATTCATGAACTAAGACATCTGCATTTCTTGCTAACATAATGGTATTATCGGTTTTACGTGTATCACCAATAATCGCAACACAACGACCTGGCTTTGGTGCACCAATGACATCCGAGCCCCGAATCAATCGACCATCTGATAAGGTAACATCTTTACCCTGTTTTAACTGACCATATAATGGTCCAGCTGGTACGTTTAATTCTTTTAATTTATCAACAAGTAATTCACCTGGATGCGCATGTTCTGTTATACGATAACCAAACGATGTGATACGATGATCCAATGGTAATGCAGTTACTGTAAATTTCGCATTGTTTAATACATCCCCACCTGAGTCAGGCAGTTCAACGTATTTAATTGGATACGTCAAATGTGTTTGTGCCACTTGTAAACTGACTTCAACGAATTGCCGAATACCTTTGGGACCATATATAGTCAGCTCATCTTCACCACCTTGAAATGAACGTGATGATAGTAAACCTGGTAAGCCATATATATGATCACCATGTAAATGTGTAATAAATATTTTTGTTACCTTACGAGGTCGAATTGTTGATTGTAACATTTGACGTTGTGTACCTTCACCAACATCAAATAGCCAAACTTCATTAATCTCTTCAAGTAGTCGTAATGCAATACCTGTTACATTACGAAAGTGTGCTGGTGAACCAGCTCCAGTTCCTAGAAACTCGATTTGCATGATTAGGAACTCCTTATCTTCTTTAAATTATTCGTTGAGATCTAAGTTTAAAACTTATTCAAAAAGAAAACCGTCTAAAATGACGGTTGATACTACCTATAATATTATCATTTTTTATACGTTTAATACAGTTGTTTCACCTGTTAGAAGGTGATTGTTTTAACTGACGATGGTTTCAAAATATCGTTACCTGATGAATCTTTTACTGTAGCAAATTGGATATCAATTGAAGATAGACTAGCAACCAACTTCTTAGGCACTAATACTGTTGCTGTCGTCGTAACCGTATCATCTGGTACAATGCCGGACGTATTTAATTGACCATCATTATAAATGCCACTTAGCGCAGACATGGTATCATTATTTGGATACTTAATTGCTGTTATTCCTGGCGTAATTGCTGTAACATTACCATTGTTTGTCACGGTATAGCTTATTACCAATGTTGTAAATTTTGCAGCTATTTTACGGTCATTTAGTGTGTGTCTAGCAGATAACAATGCTTCTTGTGTGCGTGCTTCATTTTCAATAACATTGATTTGTTCTATTTTATAACTCAGATCACCATTCGTAATGGTACTATTTACTGGTTTGCTATCAGACCATCTCTGAACAAGACCATTATCAGTAATTTGATATTGACCGACCTTTTTAATATGGCCTAGTTTCACATAATTACTATTAGCTAAATCCTTCTTAGTAGGCTTGTATTTACCAGCGCTTTTGCTACCTTTTTTGGCAAAAGGTTGTTTATTATGGGTTAATGTTTCTTCTGCCATCGTTCGGACACGAGTAGGTTGCCCATTACTACGATATAATACTAAAACCACAATAATTGTAACAATTCCTACAATCGTTGCGACAAGCCAGCCTATTCGTCTTTGCATATTATCCTTCCTTACCCTCAATCCAGCACGACAACATCGTCAATAATACGGTATCCATATATTTTGTGCAGTTGTTGTTCATTATCACGAATCATAACTTCTAATTGATTGTCATCATATTTTTGTAAGTCATTAATTGTTGTTAATTGTTGTTTATCTATTTTTAATACCAAAAAATTGCCATCTTTACCAACAATTCTAACAGATTCATAGTGAGGGACCAACAAACGAGTCATAATTGGTCGATTCAACGGCATACCACCCAATGATACTTTTAAGTCTCCTAGATACATCAGTGTTCTCCCATTTATTTAATTTATTATGACACACAAAAAAACAAGCAACCTTAAACAAAGTCACTTGTCTAATTTTTTAACTGAAAAATCCCTTTTTATGTTCTCCAGTCATTGCTTCACGGAAAGCTTCAAGCGCTTTCTTTTGTTCTTTATTCAATTTCTTTGGTACGTCCACATATAACGTCACAATATGATCACCATTATTATTGCTACGCATATGAGGCGCACCTTTACCACGTAAGCGGAAGTTTGTCTCAGTTGCAGTACCAGCTGGTACTTTAAGTTTTACATCACCATGAACTGTTTTAACTGCGATTTCCCCACCAAGTGTAGCTGTTGTGAAGTCAATTGGCATACGTGAATATACAGTCGCCCCGTCACGTTCGAAACCATCTTTTGATGGTGAAACATGGAAGACAACGAATAAGTCTCCATAAGGACCGCCATTAAATCCTGCCTCACCTTGACCAGATAGACGCATTTGTTGACCATTTTCAACTCCAGCTGGTACAGTAACCTTTAATTCCTTATTTTCTTGCTTACCATCATCTGTTGAACGTGTGTATGAAATTGTTGTATCTTTTCCAAACACAGCTTCTTCAAATGTTAAATTCATACGGTACTGTAAGTCTTGCCCTTTACGAGGACGATTAGGGTCTTGGAAACCGCCACCAAACATTTGACTAAAAATATCACCAAGATCAGAGAAATCACCATATTGAGCGTTTCCACCGCCGAAGCCACCAAAGCCGCCAAAACCACCTTGACCACCAGCCTGACCATCAGTCGCACCATATTGGTCATACATTGCTCGTTTTTGTTCATCACCTAAGGTTTCGTATGCTTCTTGTACTTTTTTATACTTTTCTTCAGCGCCTGCCTCATGGTTAAGATCAGGGTGATATTTCTTAGATAGCTTACGATAAGCCTTCTTAATTTCATCTTGTGAGGCATTTTTGTCAACACCTAAACGCTCATATAATTCAGTATTATTCATGAGGCAACTCCTCCTAAAAATTCAATATGTATCGCCTTGTGAGCTGCTATTCTCACAAAGGCGTACGGTCTGTAACGTAGGGGTGTTCAGATCGTTAATTCAAATTACTTCTTATCATCATCTGAGACGTCTTCGAAGTCGCCGTCAACAGTATTATCATCACCTGACTTACCATCTTGGGTAGCACCTTCAGCACCATCAGCTGGTTGCGCTTGTTGATATAACTTAACAGCTAATTCTTGAGAAACCTTTTCCAAGGCTTCCTTCTTTGCTTTCATATCTTCCAAGTTATCAGCTTCTTTAGCAGCCTTTAGATCGGCAACACCATCTTCAACTGGCTTCTTTTCATCTTCAGGCAACTTGTCGCCAACCTCTTCCAAAGTCTTTTCTGATTGGAAGATTAATTGATCAACTTCATTACGCAAGTCAGCTTCTTCTTTACGCTTCTTATCAGCTTCTTCATTTGCCTTAGCGTCATTCATCATACGCTCAATTTCATCATCTGACAATGATCCAGAACTTTCAATAGTAATCTTTTGTTCTTTATTTGTACCCAAATCTTTTGCAGATACAGATACAATACCATTACGGTCAATATCAAACTTAACTTCAATTTGAGGTACACCACGAGGTGCAGCTGGAATATCAGCTAGTTGGAAACGACCCAATGTCTTATTGTCAGCAGCCATTGAACGCTCACCTTGTAAGACATGGATATCAACAGCTGGTTGATTATCAGCTGCTGTTGAGAATGTTTGTGACTTTGAAGTAGGGATAGTCGTATTACGATCAATCAACTTCGTGAAGACACCACCCATTGTTTCAATTCCTAATGACAATGGTGTAACATCAAGCAAAACCACATCCTTAACATCACCAGTAATAACACCACCTTGAACAGCAGCACCCAAAGCAACAGCTTCATCAGGGTTAATTGAGTGATCTGGTTCCTTACCAGTTAAGCTCTTAACTGATTCTTGTACGGCAGGAATACGAGTTGAACCACCATTCAAAATAACCTTATCAATATCATCCATTGAAAGTCCGGCATCCTTCAAAGCGTTACGAACTGGTCCTTCAGCTCGCTTAACCAAGTCAGCCGTTAATTGATTAAATTGTGCACGTGACAATGTTGTTTGCAAGTGCAATGGTCCTTCATTAGTTGCCGTGATAAATGGCAAATCAATTTGTGCCTCTGTGGCTGATGACAACGTCTTCTTTGCTGTCTCGGCAGCATCCTTCAAACGTTGCAATGCTAACTTATCATTCTTCAAGTCAACACCATGTTCTTGCTTGAATTCGTCTGCCAACCAATCAATAATCTTTTGATCAAAGTCGTCACCACCAAGATGTGTATCACCATTAGTTGACAATACTTCGAATACACCATCACCTAACTCTAAGACGGAAACATCAAATGTTCCACCACCCAAATCATAAACCAAAATCTTTTGATCTTGATCCAACTTGTCTAGACCGTATGCCAATGATGAAGCTGTTGGCTCGTTAACGATACGTTCAACTTGTAGACCAGCAATCTTACCAGCATCCTTTGTTGCTTGACGTTGTGCGTCATTAAAGTATGCAGGCACAGTAATAACTGCCTTATCAACTGTCTCACCTAAGTAATCTTCAGCATACTTCTTAATGTATTGTAAAATCATTGCTGAAATTTCTTGTGGTGTGTAATCTTTACCATCTACAGTAACTTTGTAACCTGGCTCACCCATATGTGACTTAATTGACAAAATTGTGTCTGGGTTAGTAATAGCTTGACGCTTTGCAGTATCACCAACCTGTGTTTCACCGTTCTTAAATGAAACAGCTGATGGGGTTGTGCGACCACCATTTGGATTAGTAATAATCTTTGGTGAGCCACCTTCCATAACAGCAACAGCAGAATTTGTAGTTCCTAAATCAATTCCAATGA
>OMJG01001755.1_pt1 | contig 11816 bp, 5 predicted proteins | sample 1646431 | NCBI WGS metagenome assembly OMJG01 (sample SAMN03771674, study PRJEB25209) | food metagenome | isolation source: Cotija cheese | place: Mexico:Jalisco,Michoacan | collected 2011-12-12 | reverse complement strand
CCTTGACCATAATCTCTTGATTTTGACCATTGATACTAAAGTAAAGTGTCCGGACCCCATCAACATCGGGATCACTAATTTGGTTGAGCTTAACAATCATGGTCTTACCCTTCGCCAATTCAATATCGACGGTTTCACCCAGTCGCATTCCCTGGAAGAAGGTTGGCGTGTCTAATAAGGAGACATGACCATACCGTTTGTGACTGGCATTGTAATCCATGAAGACTTTTGGATACAGGATGTAGCTCAAAACCTCCTGATGATTAGCTTCGCGGCCAAGTTTAGCTGACAATTCCGCTTTAACGGCGGCAAAATCAGCCGGTTTAGCTAAACTACCCGGTCGAACAGTCAACGCTGGATGATCCTTCAAAATAATTTTTTGCAGTTTCTTCGGAAAACCACCAACTGGTTGTCCAATATTACCAGCAAAGAAATTAATTACTGAGGCTGGGAAATCAAGTTTGGTTCCATGATCATAAATATCAGCTGGCGTCAAATGATTCTCCATCATGAACAGGGCCATGTCACCCACAACCTTTGAACTTGGTGTCACTTTGATGATATCACCGAACATATCATTGACCGTCGCATACATCGCCTTGACCTCTTCCCAACGGTCACCAAGGCCAACTGCTTTAGCTTGTTGTTGCAAGTTAGAATATTGGCCACCAGGCATTTGCGTCTGGTAAATATCCGTTTGGGGACTAGTCATCCCATTTGAAAAGTCTTGATAATATGGTCGGACACCTTGCCAGTAACGATTAATAGCTTCGACATTATTAATATTAACATCTGGTTGGCGATCATTGTGCGCTAACGCGTAGTATAGCGAGCTCATTGAAGGCTGGCTCGTCGTTCCTGACAGTGAACTGGCTGCAACGTCGACCACGTCAACACCAGCTTCAACAGCTCGCGCATAGGTGAAGATACCGTTGCCAGTCGTATCATGTGTATGCAGATGAACCGGCACGGCTAACGATTCCTTTAACGTAGCCACTAACTCATAAGCAGCTTCCGGTTTCAAGACTCCCGCCATATCCTTAATAGCAATAATGTCAGCACCGGTTGATTGCAAATCTAAAGCCAATTGCCGGTAGTAATCAAGACTATATTTCTGTCGATCAGGATCCATAATATCGCCAGTATAGCAAATCGTTGCTTCAGCAATCTTGCCCGTCTCCTTGACGGCTTGAATACTCTTTTCCATCTGTGGAATCCAATTCAAGCTGTCAAAAATACGGAAGACATCAATTCCACTCTTAGCGGCTTCTAAGATGAATTCCCGAATCACATTATCGGGATAGTTTTGATAACCAACCGCATTCGAACCACGAAATAACATTTGGAATAATGTCCGTGGCATCGCTTGCCGAAGTTCTTTTAGCCGATTCCATGGATTTTCATTCAAGAAACGGTAAGCCACATCGAAAGTCGCACCGCCCCACATCTCATATGAAAACAGTTGTGGCAATGCCTTTTGTGACGCAGCAGCAACGGCCAGCATATCCTTCGTCCGCATTCGGGTTGCAAACAAGCTTTGATGTGCATCACGCATCGTCGTATCCGTTAATAACACTTGCTTTTGTGCTAGTAACCACTGCTGCAAGCCTTGGACACCCTGGTTGTCTAAGACGTCTTTGGCCGTCACAATTTCAGGTGCGATCGGCTGGAAATCATCTTTGAATTCAACGTCAGGATAGTATTTTTTGGCGTGCTGAGCAACATCGGCAAAACCATTAACAGTCACGTTCCCAATATACTTCAACATTTTATCTTCACGTTGCGTGTCATCAGGAAATTTGAAGAGCGTGGGCGTTTGATCGATAAAGCGTGTCCCAGCTTCACCAGCTTGAAACGTTGGGTTGTCGATCACATTCAACATGAATGGGATGTTCGTCTTGACACCACGAATGTCGAATTCAACTAAGACCCGCCGCATCTTATGAACAGCCGCCTTGAAATTACGGGCCGCCACACAAGCCTTGACTAACAATGAGTCAAAATATGGGGTTACAATGGCACCCGAATAAGTATTACCAGCATCCAACCGAACACCATTCCCACCTGGTGACCGGTACGTCTCAATCCGTCCAGTATCCGGCATAAAATCATTAGCCGGATCTTCAGTCGTGATTCGGCACTGAATTGCCGCACCCTTATATGTCAAGGCGTCTTGGTGTGGCAAATGCAAGTCTTCGAACAGATCGCCACCCATCGCAATTTTCAGTTGGGCGTGCACGATGTCAATTTCAGTAATCATTTCCGTAACCGTATGCTCCACTTGAACTCGTGGGTTGACTTCCATGAAATAGAATTGATCCCCTTCGACCAAGAATTCAACCGTTGCTGCGTTTAGATAGTGGACACTCTTCATCAAATCGACCGCCGCATTGCAAATCTTAGTCCGTAATTCAACCGGAAGTGCTACGGCTGGTGCAAATTCAATCACTTTTTGATTACGACGCTGAACAGAACAATCCCGCTCAAACAGATGCATCACGTTACCGTGCGCATCCGCTAAAATTTGAACTTCAATGTGCTTGGGGTTCGCAATGAACTTTTCTAAGTAGATTTCATCGTCGCCGAAGGATTGCATGGCTTCCGAACGGGCTCGGTCAAAAGCTTCTTGTAATTCTGAAGCTTCATGCACGATCCGCATCCCACGACCACCACCACCCATAGCAGCTTTGATCATAATTGGATAACCGTACTTTTGGGTAAACTGCAAGGCCTCATTCAGGCTAGTCACCGGATGCAAAGTACTTGGAATCGTCTGAACGCCAGCATCACGTGCCACTCGCTTGGCCGTGATTTTATCCCCAAACATCTCGAGATGTTCCGGCTTAGGGCCAACAAACGTCATCCCTTCTTCAGCAATCCGTCGTGCAAAAGTCGCATTTTCAGATAAGAAACCGTAACCAGGGTGAATCGCATCAACATGATTTTCTTTGGCAATGCGAATAATATCTTCAATATCAAGGTAAGCCGCAATTGGCGCCTTACCTTCCCCAACTAGATACGCTTCATCAGCTTTGAAACGGTGAACTGAAAACTCATCTTCTTTGGCGTAAATCGCAACAGTCTGCAAGCCTAATTCATGACAAGCACGGATAACCCGCGTTGCAATTTCTCCCCGGTTAGCAATTAATACTTTCTTCACCAAAATCCCTCATTTCCAAATAAAATCATTTTAGCCTGCCTGTCGAACGGTGTTGCGTCGGGCTATTTTTTCCAACGCACTGATATTTAACACCAACCCCAGTGAAAGGGTCAACACCATCATACTGGAACCACCATAACTCATGAACGGGAAAGTCACCCCAGTAATCGGAATCAGACCAACAATCCCACCCACATTAACAAATGCTTGAATGGTCAAATATGCGGCCACTCCGTAGCATACTAGTGCATTAAACGTATTAGTTGCACGTACCCCAATATATATGGTGCGCACCACAATCACTAATAATAATCCCATCACTAGCAGAATACCGATCAATCCTAGTTCTTCTGCCGTGATCGACATAATGAAATCAGTGTTTGGCTCGGGTAAGTATCCGCGCTTTTGCAAGCTATTCCCAATACCAACGCCTGTCAAGCCGCCATTCGAAATGGCATAGTAAGAATTGACCAGTTGCGTTCCAGCCCCCGAAGCCGTCTTGAACGGATTAAGAAACCCCAGAAATCGCCGGAGCTGATAAGAATTAGTAAAAGCACTTTGGGGTAGACGACTCACTAACGGTACTAAGACCCATTCAAAGGCCCCGACTGCCCCCGCAAAAACACCGACACCAACAAAGTACGGAATACCACTCGCAAATAAAATCACTGCCGCAATTGCTAAATTAATCGTTGCCCCACCAAGGTCAGGTTGAACAAAAATCAATAAAATCATCGCGAAGAGCATCACAAACTGTGCACCAAGTTCACGAAAACGGGCCACGCCAAAATGCGCCTCACGTTGGGCAATTATTGATGCCAAGTAAATAATCAGATAGAACTTACAAAATTCGGCCGGTTGAATTGAAACTGGCCCTAAAATAATCCAGCCGGCCGCCCCATTAATTGATTTACCAACTAGCCGGAGAAGAACCAAAACAATCAACATCGCAAACCCCAAAAAGCCGAGTAACTTAGTTTGCTTAAAATAGTCAATCTTCAAATTCATACAAACCAAAGTGATCAATAATCCTAAGACAACCCAAATCAGCTGTTTTACCAAATAACCGGTGGGTGTCGTGCCATTTTGTGCGGCTACGTATGAACTCGATGAATAGACCATGACAACGCCGATCCCGCTGAGAATCAAATACGGGATAAACAGCACATAGTCCATATAGTGTAACTTTTTCCACATGAGCTTAAATCCCACCCTAATTAATATCTCAGTTCGCTATTGTTCCCCACAACAGCGCGAACTGCTTGCTTGCTTGCAACAATTATAGCATAAGTCGATTTTAACACAGCATTTTCACATATTTATTTGTTGATTTTTAATCAAGTCTTGATGATTCACTGACAAAGACACTTTATTAGTTCCACCTCACAAGGCTATCGCGCGGGGGCTGCTGATGAGAATCAGCAGTCCCGTCTGGCCTCACTTATCCACCGTCATTCAGTACCAATCACATTAAACTTACACAGCCGAGCTAGACTGTTAACTAGCAAGAAACGACCTTACCCCAGCAAAATACTAGAATAAAGCCGTTTAACGAAGTACAAAATTATATTATTTCATATGTCAACTTGACAAGGGCTAGTTCATCTTAAAAAACTGAGCACAATTTTTCTATCAATATTATTGTCGAGACGCGCGTCAAAAAGTTGCTTGAGATTTCTGCTACACCCCTCATTCCGCTTCATCTGCCGCAATTGCTGCCTTTAATTTGCGCTGATACCACCCAAACACACGCTGAACATTCGCAACAGCACGCTCAAATGAAAATGTCCCTAACAATAACAAACATGGTAAGTATTGGATCAAATAGCGACTCCGACCACCTTCAAATAGCAGTAAAAAGACAAAGCCACCAATCATTGACAGTCGTAGCAGTTGGATGACCCGCCACTTAGCCCCAGACCCCAACACAATAACCGTCAGTAGTGCGATCCACCACAGTTGAGCTGTAAAACGAAAATCGGCAATATGCCGGCCATATAAATAAATAAAGTTTTTCAACCAATTACTAAAACCCTGATTCGTCGGTTTTTGATTTTCACGAAAGAAATTACCTTCTTTCAACCAGCCAAAGGTCCCGTCAGCTGTATTATTACGCTGCTTTTTTATTAAGAATTCAAAGTAACCCAATGGTCCCAACTTTTTTAGACGTCGTTTCAGCATCTTAATCGAATAATCAGTCTTTTGTTTTTTAGTTGGCAAGACTGCCATTTGAATTGCTTGCTTTTCACTATAGCCACCGGTCCCATAAACACCCATCGCCATGAAATGAATTGCAGGAATCGACCGTGACCGATCTAATTTGATATACGTTTGCCCTTGAATTGCCTGATTCGTGTAGTGATAAGTAAAGCCCGCACTTTCCACCATTAAGATCAACATCGCAGCGCTGACAAAGATTGCGGGCGCATGTGGGGCATGCTTGTGTTTTAACCCTTCTAAGCATTCAATAATGACAATCGCGATGACTGGAATAATCGATGAAGGTTTCATAAAATAGGTCAACGTGACACTTATTCCAAAGCCAACCGCTGACGCCACTCGCAGTAGCGGTGGCAAGCTCGTCTGACGCATCACAAAGTAACATAGCATGTAAAAAGAAACCAAGGGTAAGCCCCATGCATCCGTATACGGCATAATAATACTTGGGAAGACAGCCAACCAGCCCGCATGTAGATACAATGCGAATCCCAGCGCGTGTCGGCGCACCACCGCCACACTTAACAAGTTAAAGGCCGCCGATAAATCAACGAAAAATAACGTCACATAATCAAAAAACTGCCACGATGTTTGTCCCGTTGACTCTGATAGCCAATGCATAAAAAGCATGATGGGCATATTATTTTGATTAAGACTATAGTATGCAGTTACGCCAACTTCCTGCACGTGCTTGGCACTAGTCGCTGCATAATGAAGCATCCCCGCATCAAAGCCACTCACCGGGTGCACAAACGTGACAAAGATGATTTGGCCGATAACGACCAGCCCGAGCAAACTGCCCGCTGTCCAAAGTTGGTGCGTGACCAGCACACGATACACGCCCCGTCGAAAGCGTGGGTAGGCATAACTCATAATTAAAACGGCTGTAATGCCAATGACTAAACTAGTTGTTAGCATGGTCGTGCTCGTCCCAAACGTCGCATTATCACCTAAAATAATATTCGGCGAAGTCACCGCAAAGATGAACATTAAGCCAAATAACAGCCACCAAATGACTGTAATTGTTGATTGACTAAACCGGTAAAAGTAACGTCTTATCATTGATCTCACTTCGTTGAAAGTGTCAACTCGTCATTGAGTTATCGAATCAGCAACACCCACGGATGTTTCATAACGTGCCACCACTTACTTCAACTTATTTTACTTTCCGGCGCTGTCGATAATGATCACGAATGGTCTGACCATCATCACATAAGACCGCCCATAATTGTTGCCATTCTTCCGTGAACCCGCGCATCTTCCAAGTTGCTTGCGTTGTCATCGCATTGATGACCCCCACTAATCGGATCCATGACGTCAAAAACATGTAGAGCGGCAATGTCAAAGTCAACCACCACAAGTGTGAATAAAAGCGCTTTTCTTCTGGATATGGCCGTAGCAGAATGCCCACACTGATAAAATTGATTACACCAACCATGGCATACAGCGCATAGATCAAGAGATAGGATAGCCCGACCACCACGGTTGAATAACCAAAAGCAATTAGAACGATCGTTGCAAAAGTCCAAATCATTCGTGGAAATGTAAACGTATGGTCGATCATGATCCGGCGCACCAAGAAATCTTTGAAAAAGCCTCTGATACTAGCTGTTTGTGCCATGTAATGTTGCGCCACTTCTAGTTCACCACGCTGCCACCGCTGCCGTTGCATATACAACTCTGAAAAACCCGAAATTGGTGCTACGTAAAAAATCGCATCCGCACAAATCACAACCTTTTTGCCAAGTCGCGTCCGAATCTGGAAAGTCATGTCCGTATCTTCACCAATGGTGTCAGTGTCGTACAAAAAGGTTTCCATAAGCACTTCCCGCCGAAACGCTGAGAAGGCCCCTGACATAGTAAATAATTGGTCACGAAACGATTCGATCGTTCGGCCAGACAAAAAGGCTTGGGCATATTCGTAGTATTCATTTTTGGCTAACAAACGGTGCCACCAACCATGAACTTGTTTAACCAAATCCCGTTGTGGTAACACTGCTCCGGTCATGGCTGCAATGCGCTCATCACTCTCGAATCGTAATACCATATTTTTGACCGCGTTTGATTCCAAAAGACCATCACTATCGATATTAATGACATAACTACCAATACTCTCATAAATTGCCGCATTAAGTGCTCGCGCTTTACCCTTATCAGTATTAACATACCGCAAAAACAAATCTGGAAAGGCATTTTGAGCACGAGCGTACGCCCCAAAGCTATCATCAGTACCCTGGTTATTGGCAAGAATAATCTGCATTGATTTTTTATCATACGTCTGATTATCGATTGAACGGATACAGTCAAACAACGTATCCTCAGAGTTATAAACCGGTACAATAATGGTTACCCACGGCCATTTAGCAGGTGCTTCAAGCTTAGGCATGTGCCGGTGTAATCGCATTAACTTAATCGTTGATACGATTGCTGGAATAATTTCAACAACAATCGGTACCAGCGCCCACGTAATCCAGAATCCCATTCTGGTCAGTGCTAAGTTGATCCAATACATCACAGAATTCGATCCCTCCAATCAATAAACTGCTGATAAATTCCTCGGGCCAACTGCGAATATGTGAAAACATTGTAATATAAAATAATAACAAGGACATAAAATAATAAGCGCCCAATGACAGAATGCGCCAAGAAGAAGGTTTGACCACCGCCAAAGTGAACAATCACAATCACGGTAACTAGCCGTAACACATTGATCAGGTAAATAAATACTAATCCAAAAACACCATAGAATACTTTCTCACGACGATTATAAGCCGGATAGAATGCCACCAACGAAACAAACGCACAGGTTTCAATAATCCCTGAACATTCGTAGTCAATTGACATGACTACCGGATTACCACTATTAGTGATATACACTAGTCCCATTTTGAACATAATAGTACACCAATTGGTTATATCGCTAAATAGTGCGACCCCGTGAATGACGGCGTGAGTAAAAAACCACACCCAATACGGACGACTAATTGCTGTTAATATAAAAAAAAGCCCGGCGCTTCCCACAATAAAGTAGAAAGCTGATAGCCGAGCCCGTTTGAGCACTGACAGTCCGTATAACCATATTACAATCCCTAGTAGGATTTTTACATTCATCGTCCACCAGTCCTATTAATTAGCTGACCGACCGTTCCCAATAAGAACCAAGTCGGCGGTTATAAATGATTGTCAGTCAAAACTAGTTCCATAAATCCCAATAATTACTTTTTAACTTTTGGTAAATCAGTTGGTTCTAATTGCCGCCGCTTGCGGAATTTGAAATAACCCCACGCCACGATAACAACTCCAACACCTGAAATCAAGTACGGCCCCGTTGAACCACCAGCGACCGTCACTTTCTCATTACCAATATTTGGATTATACATCGTAATGGTTTGACCCGTCATGGTTGAAATCTTAAATTTACTCAAATCAACTCTAAATTCCGCAATCGAGTGTGAACCAGCTTGTGAAACATACCCATTACCAACGGTTCCATACTGATGACCTTCGTTCCACTCGCCACCAGTAAAGGACACGGCTTTGACAGCCCCGTCACTTTGTGAACTTGGCATATCGCCAGACCAGACATAATATTTTTGACCACTGATATCAAAATTATAGTCCCCATAACCTGGAACTTGACCATACTTCATCTTGACATAGACATAAACGTACTTACCATCGCTGACCATGGCAGTATAGCCGTCATAACCCTCAGTCAAAGTGACGTTCTTCCAGTCATTGAAATTACCATCAATCTTAATATTTAGATTATCATTATCGTTACTAGCATTATTATCTGTCGTTGATGACGCCTTAGAAGCCGTGTCATCCTTATCTGTGATTACCCCTGCCGAACTGCTCGTGCTACTGCTTGAATTTGTTGCACTACTTGAATTGGTAGCGCTACTTGAGCTAGCCGAACTGGTCGCAGTTGTAGTAATCGTACCGGCAGTGGTCGTTGCGCTATCACTTCCAATGTTCGGATTAGCCATTGAGATTTGCTTCCCACTTGCGCTTGCCGTCAATCCTAGTTTGGTCAGATCAACTTTGAATTCAGCATAGTTATGCGAACCATCATTCGTCACATAACCAGTTCCGACCGTCCCGTACTGGGTGCCTTCGTTCCATTTACCACCAGTTAGCGTAAATGATTTGACACTTCCCGAACTAACGCTGCTCGGAATGTTATTCGACCAGACATAATAAGTTTTACCATCAATAGTAAAATTATAGTCCCCATAGCCTGGAACTTGGCCGTTCTTCATCTTGACGTAAACATTGACGTACTGACCATCACCCGCTAGCGCCGTATAACCGTTATAGCCTTCCGTTAACGTCGCACTTTTCCAATCATTCATTTTACCATCAATTGTGACGTTGGTGCTGGCATCAGCAGTCACTGAATTCGTCATTACCATGGCACCGGTCATACTAAAGGCAAGCATGCCTAAAATCATCAACTTATTAATTTTTTTCACGATGGACACACCTCCAAAACTTAACATCGTTTTTATGGGTCATTAAGACCAACGGACCTTTTTTACCCTGTAAATCAATAGTATACTCCTCGCATCAATTAATCAATCAATATTTCCATTTAAATGAACTCAATGACCATTAACAGCACTAATGATTATCGCCACGGACCAGTCTGACTAATTTTAGCCGTTTTTAGTCCATGGTTTGTAAAAAAAAAGCACGTCCCTCAATTAGGACGTGCCGGCACGAATTAACGTGTGTTATTTGTTCATTTTACGCTTTTTAGCTTCTTTTTCACGTGAATTAGTGTTCAAGATACGTTTCCGTAACCGAACATGATCCGGCGTAATTTCACAGAATTCATCACTGTTCAAGAATTCCAGTGATTCTTCCAACGTCAAATGCGTTGGCGTCTTGATAGTAGCCGTCAAGTCCTTGTTAGAAGAACGCACGTTGGTCATGTTCTTACCCTTAGTAATATTAACCGAAATGTCGTTTTCACGGCTGTTTTGGCCAACAATCATACCTTCATAGACTTCGGTACCTGGGTCAACAAAAATCGTTCCCCGGTCTTCAATCCCCATCGTAGCGTAAGTCGTTGTCTTACCTTGGTTAATTGAAACTAAGGCGCCATTCCGACGACCAGGGTTCCAGTTAGGAATAACTGGCAAGTATTCAGAGAAAGTATGGTTCATAATACCGTAACCCCGCGTTAGTGATAGGAATTCCGTTGAATACCCAATCAAGCCTCGTGAAGGTGCCAAGAAAGTTAACCGAGTTTGGTTGTTACCAGTGCTTTCCATGTTCTTCATTTCAGCCTTACGTTTAGATAAGGTATCAATAATTGAACCAGTATATTCGTCAGGAGTATCAATCTGAACAGATTCGAATGGTTCGCAACGCTTGCCATCAACTTCGCGATAGATAACTTCTGGACGAGATGCTTGTAATTCATAACCTTCACGCCGTAACGTTTCGATTAAAATTGACAAATGCAATTCGCCACGACCAGAAACGACCCATGAACCCGGTTCGTCGGTATCGTCAACCCGAAGTGAAACGTCGGTTTCAAGTTCAGACTTCAACCGCATTTCAAGTTGACGGGCCGTCACAAACTTACCTTCTTTACCCGCAAATGGTGAAGAGTTCGTTCCGAAAGTCATTTGTAACGTTGGTTCGTCAATCCGTAAGATTGGCAAAGCTTCTGGGTTAGAGGAATCAGCAACGGTTTCCCCAACGTTGATGTCTTCCATCCCGGAAACAGCAACTAAATCACCAGCATGCGCTTCGTTGATTTCCAAACGTTGTAAACCGAAGAACCCGAACAACTTAGTTACTCGGAAGTTCTTCTTACTACCATCAAGCTTCATGACTGAAACACTGTCACCAACCTTGATTGTTCCACGGAAGACCCGACCGATACCAACCCGGCCAACATAGTCGTTGTAATCTAATAAAGCGACTTGGAATTGTAATGGTTCGTCAGAGTTATCAATTGGTGATGGAATCGTCTTAATAATAGTATCAAAGATTGGTTGCATCGTATGTTCTTGCTTAGCAGGATCCGATTCATAACTAGAAGTCCCATTCAAAGCTGAAACGTAAACGACTGGGAAATCTAATTGTGATTCGTCAGCACCTAATTCAATGAAGAGGTCTAGCACTTCATCAACTACTTCTTCAGGACGAGCACCAGGGCGGTCAATCTTGTTGATGACCACGATTGGTGTTAAATGTTGTTCCAGGGCCTTCTTTAAAACGAAACGAGTTTGCGGCATCGTCCCTTCAAAGGCATCAACAACGAGTAACACCCCGTCAACCATCCGCATAATCCGTTCAACTTCACCACCGAAGTCAGCATGTCCTGGGGTATCCAGAATATTGATTTGTTTGTCGCCGTAACGAACGGCCGTGTTTTTCGAAAGGATCGTGATACCGCGTTCCTTTTCAATGGCATTAA
>OMJG01001754.1_pt1 | contig 11830 bp, 16 predicted proteins | sample 1646431 | NCBI WGS metagenome assembly OMJG01 (sample SAMN03771674, study PRJEB25209) | food metagenome | isolation source: Cotija cheese | place: Mexico:Jalisco,Michoacan | collected 2011-12-12 | reverse complement strand
GCGTCTCGGATCAAAGCTATCAATTGTGGCAAAGTATGCGAGCGGTTGGGGTGGGAAGTTAAGAGTGCGGGAATTGAAGCGCATGGTATTAATCCAAGAGCAATAAAAATAATGAATGAGATTAACATTGATATTAGTCAAAATAAATCTGAAATCATTGATCCTAATTATTTTAATTCATCTGATATAGTTATTACTTTATGTGGTGATGCTTTGGACAATTGTCCTGTGATCCCTAACACAGTATTGCACCAACATTGGGGATTAGAAGACCCGGCGAGAGCAACAGGAACAGAGGAAGAAATCATGGCTGTTTTTAGAAGAGTTAGAGATGAAATTCAACATAGAGTAAAGTTTTTAAAAAAATTTTAAATATATATTATAACCATGAGTCCAACAACCAATCAGTTGTTGGACTTTTTTGTGCACTAAAAAAGAGAGGGAGGAAAAAACATGTTTGCCCGAAAAGACAATTGTTACATCACAAAGGGGATTCAAGAGGCTGTTCCGTATTCGCTTCAACTATTTTGTTGGAAACTGATTATCAAACGAGTGGAAGAAAAAGAACCACCACTGGATTACCTACGGATTATTGAATTCGAAGTTAATGAAGAGACTCGATTATTAACCATTGTGCATCGTCAGGAAGAACCTGAATTGAAACAGATTTATTTTTTACATTTGTTGCCAGAATATCACTCACTCAAGGCAACGAAGCTATGGATCATAGATGATGGGCAAACCCAAATGATGTTGCTATCAGAAGAATACTAAGGAGGAAATGATATGAAAGTAGACACACACGTTGTGAAGAGTGAGGTCTTTTTGAACGATGAACGGACTCATCGCTATCTATTGAAACGAACCTGGGGTTCGGACAACCAAGCGATTGTGGCCATAATTACTTTAAAACCAGTGTCAACAAGTGGATTAGAGAATGATTTAACGACTATGCTCATTCAAAATCACGTAGTTGATATGGGCTACAAAGGTTATCTAGTTGTTAATCTTGTTTCAGGGGTTGATACGACAAAGAAATTATCAGAAAAAATACTCGATAGAGAATCAGAAGATGAATTATTGAAAGAAGTATTAAACAAAAAAGAGGTCCAACAAATTATCATCGACTGTGGATTAGCAGTGACGCAAAAAGGATTTGCGCAGGAACGGTTGAAAGAGATTCTATCCCTGCTGAATAAGACGAACCAACACAAAGTGGTGGCGATTGTGGATGACGATAATCGACCAATTCATCCACTTGTCCCAAGTATTCGAAATCAGCCATGGACATTGAAAAAAATCAAACTATAAGAAGAGAAGAAATGACTCTATTACCAAGCAAACGCGTGTCAATTGTGAGCCTATCATTAGTGAAAGAATCCAGTCTTTTATACGGTCCGAGACGTTGTCAAACATCAGATGATGCGTATGCATTGATTCGACCATTCATAGAAAACAAGGACAGAGAACATTTAGTGGGCATTGGGTTAAACAGTAAAAATGAACCGACGATGGTTCATTGGGTTCATATTGGGACAGCAAATCAAAGTATCCGATATTTTCAACAAGCTGAAATTGTATTATATATGTTTGTGATTTTTAGTTAATATCAGATAAGATTTTGGAAGCGACATAAAATGTATATACATTTTATAAATTCGAACTATCTTAAATTTTTACAATAAACATAACTTATGAATTTCTAAAAAAATAATCGTATATTTTAAAGTCTCACTTGGACGGGTATTGATGATTTGAAAGTCTTTCTTGAATCAGTGTGGAACATGACACGGTAGTCCACCAATTTTGAAAACTTCTACGTTTACTCGAATACAATTTCTGGTATCTTAGCAAACGTCCTTACTATTTAAAAAGTCGATAACCTCACTAACGTATTATTTTATAATTTACTCTTAGTAGCAATTTTCAGTAACTTCTATGTCATCAATTTTATGTCTATCCATTAATAAACCTCCCTAAATATTTAAATTCGACTGATTTTAGACAGTCGTTTTTTTATAATTATTTCCTCTATATTAAAACTGACCATTAATTTTAGGCAATTACTATTTTTCCATATATCTAAAAATGCTATACGTTTGTTTTCTCATGATCTAAAAATACAGATAAACTACAGATTAAAACTATTTGAACTACAAATCTCTTTGATATTCTTTGGTTATAAATTTTAAGGAGAGTGTTAATGATGAGAATTAAAAAAATGAGTGTTTTATTATTATGTGCAGGTTTATTTTTAGTAGGTTGTAGTAAAAATGGTGAGAAGCAGGATAGTGAGACAGTAAAAGAAGTTAATTTAGATGATATTAAGTCAAAAGGGAAAAAACAAACTAAAACAGTTGATGGTAAAGAAGTTGAAGAATATATTATGGAAGATGGAACGACTATTCAGATGGACCCGGAAATGCAAAATCAAGACGCACAATCAGAGTAATATCGTTTAGGAGAGACGTATGAAGCGAATAAAAAAAAATAAATGGAAGACAATTTTTATGAGTACGTTAGTTGTCTTAATAGTATCTTATGGTGGATATCGCTACTATAAAGGGAATAAACCAGATAGTAGCAACTCCCCTTTTGAGATAAGAACAGTTGAAGAGATGACAGAATCATATACTAAACCTAATTTGACTTTATCTGGAGAGGTTATAGCTAAAAATAGCCAAAAGATAAAAATTGATTCAACGAAAGGGCAAGTTAAAGATATTAAAGTTAGGGAAGGAGATACAATTAAAAATGGTCAAGAATTATTTTCTTATGCAACAGAACAACAACTAAAAACGAAAGAAGCAACATACTCTAAAGAAGAAAAAGAACGTCAATTACAAGCAGCTCGAACAACTGCTTCTTTAAAATGGGAATCATATAATAAAAAAGCTACAGAGTTAGAAGAATTAAAAACTAAAAGAAATAACTCAACTGACGAAGAAGAAAAAAAAGCATTGTCACAAGAAATAAAAACGTTAGAAAATGACATAGAGATGAAATATTCTGAAGCCTTATCAGGAGATAATGACATAGTAACAGCGGAAGCTGAATTAAAAAAATTAACAGAATTTGAAAAAGTAGAACAGGAACGCCTGTCTTACGATGTGGTGACATCAGATGGTGAGGGCAAAGTGACATACATCAATCAAGAATTACCAAAATTATCTCAAGAAAAAAAACAAGAAGAAACGTTTATGGAAATTGTTGATCAAACGGAATTGTACGTGACAGGAAAAGTAAACGAATTTGACAGAGAAAAAGTTGAGTTAAATAAACAAGTCGAATTGGTGGATAGAAAAAATCCTTCCATTCGTTGGAAAGGTAAAGTAGTACAAATAGCTAATTTAGGCTCAGATGGCGACAACAAAAAACAAGAGGATAATCCAAATGTCACGAAATATCCTTATAAAATATTACTTGAAAAATCAGATAAAATGCCAATTATAGGGACACATGTTTATGCTAACTTTTTATCTAATGATGAAGACGCAGGGAAAATGATCGTGGAAAAAAAGTTTTTATTTGATATCAAAGGAAAAACAGCGTCTGTTTGGAAGGTTACGCATGGTAAAGCAACAAAAGAAGTGATTGAGTTTAAGGAAAAAAATAATGATGCAGTGGAAGTTACAAAAAATATGACCATGGCAGATAGGTTGGTTAATCCAACGTCTGAAGTAAAGGAAGGGGTTGAGATTAAGTAACATGTTGACATTAAAAAATATCCAGAAAAGTTATTTTCAAGGCGAAAATGAACAAAAAGTACTAAAGGGAATAGACCTTGAAGTGTTAGATGGAGAATTTATCGCTATTATGGGACCGTCTGGATCAGGAAAGTCTACTTTGATGAATATTATTGGTTGTTTAGATAAACCTAGTCGAGGTGAGTACTTTATTGAAGAAGAAAAAGTCAGTAATTTCAGTGATGATGACCTTGCTGATTTGCGTAATCAAAAGATAGGCTTTGTTTTTCAAAATTTTAATCTTCTTCCAAAACTATCCATTCTTGATAATGTTTGTCTGCCACTCATTTATTCAGGTGTATCAAAAAATGAACGCAAAAAAAGAGCTTATAAATTATTAGAATTAGTCGGTCTAAAAGATCATGTTAATTATTTCCCAAACGAACTTTCAGGCGGTCAAAAACAACGTGTCGCGATTGCTAGAGCATTGGTTAGTAAACCAAGTTTTATTTTAGCAGACGAACCTACAGGAGCATTGGATACAAAAAATAGTATTCAGATTATGTCCTTATTTAGAGAATTAAATAATCAAGGGACTACGATAGTTTTAATTACGCATGAGCCTGAAGTAGCTGATTTATGTGATAAAACGATTGTGTTAAGAGATGGTCTTTTGTTAGAACAGGCAGTCATTGGTGGAGGTGAGTAGATGGAGGAAGTATCTTCTGCACTGCAGTCAATTCTTGCTCATAAGATGAGAACTATTTTGACAATGTTAGGTGTGATAATTGGTATAACTTCTATCATAGCGATTTTTAGCATCATTGAAGGAAACACAGCAAAAATGAAGACCGAACTAATTGGTGGAAATAATAATATCACTGAAATAGAGTACAATAAAAAATCTGTTTTTGACTCGACTATCGCAGATAAAAAGAATCCTGTCACACCAAATTATATTCCAAAAATTAGTGGAGAGATGATGGATAATATCAAAAAACAAGAAGGTGTAAAAGATATCCTGCAAAGCTATGTACAACAAAATGATCTATTTAATGGCAATATAAAAACAAATGCTACGATATATGCAAGTACCAATAAACTACTCGATTTTAAACTATTTGATATAATTAAAGGCAATAAAAAAAGTGATCAAGGATTTGTAAATCAGGTTACTTATTTGCATGAATTAACGTATAATAAACTATATCCAGAAGATGATGGGCTTGGACGATATGTTGAAATAAATGGCACTCCATTCAAAGTGATTGGTGTCTACCGTAATAAGGATGAAAAATCTCGTAAATATGGAACAGAAAATTCTGCGATTATCCCACTATCAGAAAAGTCAAAAGTATTTGAAGAAATTGATGTAGCACCAACTTTTTTATTGCAAACAGAAAAAACTGACCAACTAAAAACATCAGGACAAAAGGTCGCAAGTATGCTAAATGAAATCTTACCTAAATCTGATTATACCTATGGAATTCGCAATTTTAAACAATTTGAGCAACAGTTGGAACAATTCAATCGCTCTAATTTTATTTTGTTGGCTGGTATTGCCAGTATTTCTTTAATAGTTGGTGGGATTGGGGTGATGAATATCATGCTTGTATCTGTCACTGAGAGAACCAGAGAAATAGGTGTGAAAAGAGCTTTAGGAGCTCGTCGGATTGTCATCTTGAGACAGTTTTTAGTAGAGGCTATTTTAATGACAGTTTTAGGAGGTATACTGGGAATTATGCTAGGATTGATTTCAGGATATCTCATCACACAATATCTCAATTATCCATATATTGTATCGTATTTGGCCGTTGGTATAAGCTTAGTGTTTTGTACGGTTATTGGTGTTGTATTTGGCTTGTTGCCTGCTATGAAGGCATCTAAGTTAGATCCTATTGAAGCATTACGATTTGAGTAGTGAGGAGGAGAGTATATGCATGTTTTAGTAGTGGAAGATGATGAAGTCATTAATCAAGTCGTGACAGAATTTTTGAAGGAAAATAATTATGATGTCACGTCTGTTATCTCTGGATTAGAAGCACTGCAGTCGTTTAGTCAAGGTACGTTCGACTTAGTGTTACTAGATATTATGATACCTGAAATAGATGGGTTAACAGTATTAAAAAAAATACGTGAAGAATCAGATGTTCCTATTATCATGCTGACAGCTCTTGATGATGATGTCACACAACTGGCAAGTTTTAATCATGTCATTAGTGATTATGTCGTCAAGCCATTCTCTCCATTGGTTTTGATGAAAAGAATTGAAAATGCGTTAAGAAATAATAAAAATGAAGAAAAAACCGTTCGCGTTACACCGGATATTCTAATTAAAAAAGAATCATTTGAGGTTTTGTACCGAAATGAAGTAATCGATTTTACAGGAAAAGAATTCGGTATTCTATTAGAATTATCAGAGCATATTGGTAGAGTCGTAACTAGAGAACAACTATTAGTGAAAGTATGGGGATATGATTATTTTTCGGATGACCGAATACTCGATAATCATATTAAAAATATTCGAAAAAAATTGCCATCTCTTCCACTTAAGACAATAAAAGGTAGAGGTTTCAGATTAGAGGCGCCACTATGAAGTTATTTACGAAAAACTTTTTATACACTGTGTCTATTATTTTTCTTGTAGCGACATTATTGTTAGGTACTTTGTATATTATCATGCCTAGATATTATTTGTATACGAAGGAAAAAGAAGCGACTAAAGAATTTAGCGAAGTTGTAAAGAGTATTGAAGGCAAATCCATTGAAGATATCCAAACAATATTATCCCATTCTCAGAGAAGTCGAGATGGACTGCTCATTTCTGTCTTTTCTGATAAAGAAAAACAAACAATTTACCCGACAATTGATGTGAGTCGGATAGATTTGGAAATTAATTTATCTGAACCCATACAAACTACGACTAACAAAGTGATGAAAGAATCAATTGTTGATTCAAACCAAAAAGCATTGACGGTTTATGGCGAGTATTCAATTCAACCAATATCAGAAGCACGACAAGTCTTAATTAAATTATATCCCCTACTATTAGTAACGTCGTTAGTTTTAGGAGGAATAGCAGCATTTTTTTATAGTCGTTATTCGACAAAACGTATTTTAAAAATGTTGGAAACAACGACGAATATGATGAGTCTAAATCCAGATGTTGCGTGTGATATGTCTGGTAAAGATGAAATCACACAGTTAGCGACGAATATTAATCGTTTATATGACACTCATCTGCGAACCATTTCAGCACTAAAAAAAGAGGTAGACAAAGTCGAACAAGTTGAAAAATCCAAATCTGAGTTTATGAGAATGGCATCACATGAATTAAAGACCCCTTTGGCCGGAATGATGGGCATTGTTGAAGGGATGATATATAATGTTGGTAAGTTTAAAGACCACGATACGTATCTAAAAATGTGTCGTGAATTATTAATCAATCAATCTAACTTGGTTCAAAATATTTTATCTATTTCCTCTCTAGATAACATAAAACAATTAGAAGATAATGTTGAAACGGTATCGCTAAAAGAAATTGTGAATGAGCAATTAGAATCTTATTTATTGTTATCAGAATTGGGAAATTATCAAGTAGCGAAAGAGTTTTCTGGAAATTCTAATGTTTTGGGAAACCGTTTAATGATAGAACGTGTTATTTCTAATATTTTAAGTAATGCATTTCGGTATAGTACGATTCAGACCACTATTCAAGTTATTTTAGAGGACAATGTATTTTGTGTTAAAAATCTGTGTTCAAATATTGAATTAGATAACCCTATGCAGCTATTCGAACCGTTTTATCGTTCCGATTATAGCAGAAATAAACAAGATGGTGGATCAGGCTTAGGATTGTTTATCGTTAAGCAACTCGCTGATAAAAACAATTGGAAGGTTGATATAACTATCGAGGAACAACAGCTATTTGTTGTGACAGTTTTATTTTAATAGGACAGTTAAACGCAAAGAATTTGATACCAGTGTATATTTATGGTACTTCACGATATATAGAATTTTGTTATATGTATGTGTTATTTATTATTTGGTGGTTAACTTGATTCTACAACTAGTAAAATATTTAATGAAATAAACCTTGTTTATCAAGGTGAGTTTAGAGTATTACAAATAAGAACAAGATTTTCAAAGGGCAATCCATTTAGATTAGGAACGGAACTGACCCCAGAAGGCAAGACAAATCTAAAAATACCCTCGTTGAATTCATGTAAAATGAAATTAACGGAGGTGTTTTTTTTTGCTCTTTGTCCTCACTCTGAAAGGAACAAAATCAAAAATAATTTTGTTCCTTTTAATTTTCGTTAAGAGACTTTTTGGTCATCCTCTTATTTGTGTACGCAAAAATAGAAGGAGGAAAAGAGATGTTTGATAGACAGGATGGGTACTACGTGACAAAAGGAGTACAAGAAGCCGTACCTTATCAACTTCAATATTTTTGTTGGCAGTTGATTTTACAACGGGCAAAAAAAAAAGACCCAACAATGGATTACCTACAAATCATTGGATTTGATGTGGATACTGAACATGAGCAATTAACGATTGTTCATCGTCAAGAAAAACCTGAGGTGAAACAGATATATCATCTTCACTTGTTTGAAGAATACCGCTCACTTAGTGTGAAAAAAATATGGGCGATTGATGATGGCCAAGCTCAAACCATGTTATTACCAGAAGAATATTAAGGAGGAAATGAAGTGAAAGTAGAAACACATACGATAAAAAATGAAGTCTTTTTGAGTGATGATAGACAAAATCGTTATTTACTACAACGGACATGGGGATCAGAAAACCAGGCAATTGTCGCAGTGATTACCTTGAAGCCAGTTTCAGTGAGCGGGGTAGAAAATGACTTAACTACCATGTTGATTCAAAACCATGTGGTTGAGATGGGGTATCAGGGCTATTTGGTAGCGAACCTTGTTTCAGGAATTGATTCGTCAAAGAAACTATCTGAAACATTACTGGATAGGGAAACAGAAGATGAATTGTTGAAAGAAGTATTAAACAAAAAAGAGGTCCAACAAATTATCATCGGCTGTGGGTCAGCGGTGACACAAAAAGGATTTGCGCAGGAACGGTTGAAAGAGATTCTATCTTTATTAACTAAGACAAACCAACACAAAGTGGTGGCGATTGTGGATGACGACAATCGACCTATTCATCCACTTGTCCCAAGTATTCGAAATCAACCATGGACATTGAAAAAAATTAAACTATAAGGAGAGAAGAAATGACTCTATTACCAAGTAAACGTGTGTCAATTGTGAGCCTATCATTAGTGAAAGAATCCAGTCTGTTATATGGTCCAAGACGTTGTCAAACATCAGATGATGCGTATGCATTGATTCGACCATTTATAGAAAACAAGGACAGAGAACATTTAGTGAGCATTGGGTTAAACAGTAAAAATGAACCAACAGTGGTTCATTTGGTTCATATTGGGACAGCGAATCAAAGTATCGCGGTACCTCGAGATATATTAAAGTCAGTTTTATTATCAAATGCAACTCGTTTGATGATTGGACACAATCATCCGAGCGGTGACCCGACACCCTCAGAAGCAGATGAACGTTTAACGGAAAAACTCTATAAAGCGAGTGAGTTATTGGGAATTGAATTACTCGACCATTTGATTATTGGAGATGAGTGTTACTACTCATTTCGTGAACATCAAAAGTTAGGTTGAATAGCCGTCATATATTGAAAGTGAAGAAAGGGGCAGAAAAATGGATTGGAAAGAATGGTTTGGACAGGAAACAGGGAAACAAACGAAGCAAGAGGAGTGGTCAGAAGAAACCGTTGAGTTGGGAAAAGACGAGTTATCGCCTGAGTTAATACCAACCGATTGTCTAGATAGATTACCAGAGACCCTAACGGTCTCTTTTTATGGGTATGGGGTAGATGATGTCGTGTATGTGATGCCACTAAAAGACTCAGCCCAGGTGTTATATGGATTATTACAAGGGCCTAAATTAGTGGCAGCCATTATCGTGGAGTGTGATGGAAATGACTAACTATCGACAAGTGATTATAGCGTGTTTGAAACAAGTCATCGTGACATTAACTGAAAAGGAGGACAGCAAATGAATCAATGGGTAAAGCTTTGTCTGACTGTAGGGACAACGATTATTTGTGAGGTGATTCGGTTAATCGATAGTAAAAGCTAATGGAATGACTGTCTGACAAATAGGGTGTCAATGTCAGTGACAATAGGGTGGACAAGCGAACAGGCAATGGCCAAAGAAACCCGATACACTAATACTAATTGATGGGAAGGAGGGTGACTTTATGTGACGAAAGAACTAAGTAGTTTGAATGAGGTGTATCAAACAATTACGAAGGTCACGTCATTAGATGATGCGTTACGACTATATCAAGAGTTTAAAGGCTTGACTATCACATTTCCAACCAAACTGATTAGTGCAGATTATGTGAAACAGTATCTTAAAAAAGAAACACAAAAAGGGAAACAATTATCGAGTCGAGAGCTTCAACAGTTGGCTAGAAAATTTGATTATTCAGAACGTCAAATGCGACGATTTTTGCGTGACATTCGACAAGATGATACATCAAGTCGAGTAGAAGAAGAGGAGTTAGTTTATATTACAAAATGGTTGGAAGAGAGACGATTAGAAGAGGAAGAAGAGAATGATTAGGTCTATTTTAGTTCATAAATAGACGGAAAAACGCATAGGAGTGAAAGAGAATGGGTATCTTATTTTTAGTAGCCATAGGCTACATCATCGTGAAGTATGTTTTGCTATGGGTGAATGACCAATTAGATACAGAATTTAAGTGGTGGCAAGTTCCGATAGCGTTATTCGTGGGATTAGCTAGTTTGTATGCATTAGTAACAAAAAGAGACCGAACCATTAATCGTGATATCGCTAATCGACACAATCAGTATCGAAAACTAAGTGATAGTGAATTAGAATACATCATGTATAACGGGAATAGCTTAGATGAAAAAAGGTCAGCTAGAATTATATTAGAGGAACGTATACAGCGACGTAAAACGATGTGGCATAAATAATAGGGATAAAGGAGAGTATTAAAATATGAAACAAAATCTATCTAAGAAAACAATTGGGACGATATGTAGTGTGGTGATGGTTGTGACACTGTTTGTGGGCAGTTTGATTACTTACGGAGAATCATATGGAAAGTATACAGATACCTATGGTATCTCAGGGTATCATATACTGTTTAATGGCTCGACTATTTATAGTTTAGTTTTGTTGGTAGTACCAGTTCTTTTACTATTGATGACTCAATTTGATAAGTTAAAAGAGAAAGAATCGTTGTGGCGATTTGTCTTACCAATTGCATCTCTATTAGTTCTTATCGTTATTCGCTTGAATGTGAAAGATACCGTAGGATTAGGGAATGCGGCAGCGGCATCGTATGCGGTGTCCTTTAAGCGGGTTTCGGGCTAAGTGGTTGGCTATATTTAATCAGTAATGTTGTGGTCTTGTCTTTAGGAATAATAGATTATTTTCATCTTAACGTGACGGAAGAAAGTGTGAAACAAGCGATACAAGACAAAGACTTGTCTGGACTAGGTGAGAAAAAGAAAGAAAAGGAGGGTAAATCATGAGACGTTTGATACTCTACGTCCTTATGATGACTAGCTTAGTTGGGTGTGGTACTAAATCAGAGAACAAGGATTACTCAGAAAATCGTAGAGACTCTCAAAATCAAGAAAATGGGTTTGTAGATTATAATGATGTCTTCCATTCGTTTAAAGAAGTTGATCAAGCAAAAAAAGATTATCTTAAACAGATAAAGAAGGGTGACTTTATAAAAGCCATTACAACAGAAGAATGGTTGTGGGAATACCAAGATAGAAATGGACTAACATCAGAAGAAGTCAATACTTATCATAATAATCATAATGCGCTGATTCTTTTATCAGAAATAGAAGACAGACTTAATATGGCTGAAGAGAAAAAGGAGTTATATTATGAGGTTGAAATTCTACCTAAGTTAGAAGAATTGTATAGCCTGTCTATCAATACTAAAGAAATAATCAATCAAATTAAGTATTATGAAAAAAGAACAGATGATGTATTTAATGGTGATCATGTTACTACAGATGCTGGTACAGGTTGTGTACATACAGCACC
>OMJG01001753.1_pt1 | contig 11831 bp, 12 predicted proteins | sample 1646431 | NCBI WGS metagenome assembly OMJG01 (sample SAMN03771674, study PRJEB25209) | food metagenome | isolation source: Cotija cheese | place: Mexico:Jalisco,Michoacan | collected 2011-12-12 | reverse complement strand
AGGAACGTGGGGGTGGCTGGCTGGAAACGTCCGGAGATGATTTCATCTACCAATGCCTGGGCCAGAGCCTCGTCCCCGCGAGCCAAATACAGCGCAACCATGCACACGCGATCCTCGTAGCGCTCCAGATACCTAGTGCCATCAAAGGTCTTGAGCGTGTAGGAGGTGTAGTACTTGAAAGCACCGAGGAAAGTGGGGAAGCGGAACTTGTGGGCGTAAGCCTGCTTGAAGAGCTGCTTCACGAAGCCCGGGGTGTATTGGTCCAGTACGGGCGCCTCGTAATACCCCTCCTCCACGAGGTACTCCAGCTTCTCTTCGAGATCGTGGAAGTACACCGTGTTTTTGTTGACGTGCTGCAAGAAGTACTGGCGTGCGGCTTGCCGATCCGCATCGAACTGGATCTTGCCATCGGCGTCATACAAATTGAGCTGAGCATTGAGCGAATGGTAATCCAAATTGGGATCCGCGTATCGTTCCTCGCCTGTATCCGTCAACGTGGTTGCTGCCAAAACTTCTCCAACCCTTCACGTACCCGGTCCGCATCTTGCGGCGTTCCGAGCAACTCGAACCTATACATGTGCGGCACATGGCACTTGGCGGAGATGATATCCCCCGCCAAGCAGTATGCCTCACCAAAGTTTGTATTTCCTCCTGAAATGACACCACGGATCAGGGACCGATTGTGTTCATCGTTGAGGAACTTAATGACTTGCTTGGGGACGGCGCCCTTCTGGTTGCCGCCTCCGTAGGTGGGAACCACCAGCACATACTCATCATCTACGTGCAGCGGATCTTCCTTCGGACGCAGTGGAATACGCTCAGCAGGCAGCCCTACCTTCTCCACGAAACGCTTCGTGTTGTTAGTGGCTGATGAGAAGTAGACGATGTGTGGCATCTCAACCTCGCTCCAAACTGATGTCTTGCCGCATGGCGTAGCCGGGCTCCTTCGCGCTTGTTGGTTGGGCACGCGGCCGGCTGAGGCACTTCGGGGCATAGCCTGTGCGGCTATGCCCCGGGCCCGAACTCTCAGGCAGTAACTGCAGCGCTCTGTGAAACGCTCAGCGCCTTGATCTTGTCCGGCCGGAAGCCGGACCAGTGGTCGCCATCCGCGAACACAACAGGAGCCTGCTGATACCCGAGCGCCTTCACTGCCTCGAGCGCATCCGCATCTTCGGTGAGGTCAACTTCCTCATATCCCAAGCCCGCCTTAGCGAGGGCGCGCTTGGTTGCGTTGCACTGGACGCAGGAGGGCTTGGTGTAAACAGTGATACTCATAAGAGCTCTCCCTTCTAGTGTTTCTTCTGGCGGGTTATATCCCCACTAGAGACAACACGCAGATCTCAGAAACATTCCGTGCTATTCGCCGCCTTCCAGCGGCACGAGATAGACACTACACCTTGTGGTAGCCCGAGTGAGAGACCACAAGACTTTGTGTTGCAGCGTTTCGTCGTGAGAAGTCACACGGATGTAATTTTACGGTTGTGGAACCTCCCCTCATTCCGGTGGAGAACGCTGTGTACACGCCTCCGTGCCTACGTCTCGGTATCCACCGGTATGTCCACAACGGCAGTGGCCGCAGATCCGAGCAGCCACACACATCCGTGCTGGCTACCTTCATCTTCTCCTAGCCCTCCCACACCTTTTCATCTCCAGAATGAAGGCGACCAACTGTCCACTTTCCACAGCTGTGGATAAACCTTGTGCACAGTTGTGTGTTCAATCCCCATAGTTATCCACAGGCGTGGATAACGGCGCTCGAGGGCTCTACAGCGCGTCCGAGAAACTCGAAAAGTGCTCGGCGTGTCGTGCGTTAGCGTGTCGGAGAAGCCACCTCAGTGTGTCAGCACTCCACCACGTTGACGGCTAAACCGCCCTGCGAAGTCTCCTTGTACTTGGAGAGCATGTCCTTGCCCGTTTGCCGCATCGTTTCGATCACGGTATCGAAAGAGACCGTGTGCCGGCCGTCGCCCCACAGTGCCATGCGAGCCGCGTTGATTGCTTTGACGGCCGCAATCGCGTTTCTTTCAATGCATGGGATTTGGACCAGTCCGGCAACGGGATCGCAGGTGAGGCCCAACGAGTGCTCCATCGCGATCTCTGCGGCATTCTCCACTTGGAGCGGCGTGCCGCCCATGGCCTCGGTCAGGCCCGCAGCCGCCATGGCGCTTGCCGCGCCTACCTCTCCCTGACACCCAACTTCCGCGCCAGCGATCGAGGCGTTGTTTCGGATCAGGCCGCCAATTGCGGCGGCGGCAAGAAGGAACTGGCGTTGGCCAGTTACATCTGACTCCGGCACGAAGCGGAGGTAATAGGAAAGTACTGCGGGCACCACACCGGCCGCACCATTCGTGGGGGCGGTGACCACCCGATGGCCGGCGGCATTCTCCTCATTGACCGCGAGCGCATACAGGTTCACCCAGTCCATGCCCACGAGCGGATCCTGCCTGTGCCCCTTTTCTAAGTGGGCGTTGAGCTGATTTGCCCTGCGGCGCACGCGCAGGATCCCCGGAAGCATGCCGGTTGCCTGGCAGCCTTCCTTGATGCATTCGTCCATTGTTTGCCAGATAGTGTCCATGTAGGACTCCACCTCATCGGCCGAACGAACCGCCGTTTCGTTTGCCATCACCAGCTCGGACATGCGCAGGCCATGCAGCTCACATTGGCGAAGTAGTCCCTCAGCAGTGGCGTAGGGGTATGGCGCGCTCTGCCCTCCCTCGGGTGCCGAGTTATCCAGTTGACGTACTTCCGTGGCGCCTTCGGCCTCACCCATCTCCTCGCACACGAAGCCTCCGCCCGTGGAGTAGTAGGTTCCGTTATCGAGGACACCACCATCTTCGCTAAACGCGGTGATGGTCAAGGCATTCACATGGAAAGGGAGGATCTTCCCCGGTAGGAACAGGACGTCGCGTTCCAAGTTGATCGGAACCGCAGCAAGGCCCTGAATGTCTAGTACACCACTGGCCTCAACCGTTTCCATAAACGAATCCACAACGGCCACCGGTACAGATTCGGGGAGGAAACCGGCCAGTCCTAGCAGCACGGCCCGATCCGTCGAATGCCCTTTACCCGTAGCGCCCAGCGAACCCATCAGCTCTACCGTGATCCGGGAAGGAACTATGCCGCGCTGGCCCACTTTCTGAGCGAAGTGGTATCCAGCTCGCATCGGCCCCACAGTATGTGAGGAGGACGGCCCGATACCCACCCTGAACATGTCACATACGGACAGTGGCCTAGTCGGATTCTCCGCAAGCCCCGATTCTGCTACGGCCTCCATGGCTCTTACTTCTCGAGGATGGCGTTGACGCGATCCACCTTGGCTGCCATCTGTCCCGTGTAACCCGGGCGAATATCGGCCTTCATCACAAGGGAGACTCGCGGCGAATACGTCTCCACAACGTCCACGCACTTCTTGATCACTGCCATGATCTCGTCCCACTCGCCTTCAAGCGTGGTGAACATAGACGTTGTTTCGTAAGGGAGGCCAGATTCACGCACCACGTTGATGGCTGCGGCAACGGCGTCGGAGACTGAGCCGTCGGGCTGATCGGATGTCTGTGGTGAAATCGAGAAAGCTAGAAGCATGTGTCCAGCGTATCCCGCTATGGCTCCCACGTGGAGCAGTAACAGGGGACCTTCGTCGTACCCGTGAGCAATACCCCACGTTCACACGCTCAAAAATGGCTAGAAATCACCGAAAAATAGTCTGCTCGGCTTGAATGACAGTCCGTTTACGTATGGGATTGAAGTATGGCCGCGTCGTTTGCATATCAACTCCGTGAGGCTGGGCTCAAGGTGACCCAGACCCGTCTCACCACGCTACGCATCGTCTCGCGCTACGGCCATCTGACCGTGGACGAGATCCATGCAAAGGCCGAGAAGAAGCTCGGGAAGGTCTCAAGGCAAGCGATTTACGATATCGTCCATACCCTCACAGAGAAGCAGATCCTCCGGGAAACCCAACCCGCGGGACACTCCAAACTGTATGAACTGTCAAAGAATCCCAATCATCACCACCTGATCTGCCGGAACTGTGGCCAGATCGAGGATGTTGACTGCGCTGTGGGATACGCCCCCTGCCTTGAACCAAGCGACGATCATGGGTTCGCCATCGATGAGGCCGAGGTCTACTACTGGGGACTGTGCCCGCGCTGCGCTGCCACAACCGAGCCCGCCAGCTGATCCAGAGACCGGCGCATCCGTCCAGAGATCTGACACGAAATTTAGGAACCGCGACGGAGCCACGGCTTGGCGAAGCCCGCCACTTAACAACACCGTCCAAACGAAATGAAGCTGGGCGGCAATCCACCCATTGCCGCCCAGCTGAGCTTCGATCGCAAGTTCAACTGTGGGAAGGGGCCACAGCCGATGCGCCAACGTTTGGCGAATGAACGAAGCGTTATTTCATTTTCAGGAACCCGAAAAGCACCACCAGAGCTCCGGACTCCTTGGCCATGCAAGCTGCCACATATTTCCACACACAGGAGATTGAGAAACAATTTCCAGTGGCTTGCTTGCCTGACATCATCAATATAATCACCCCATTCTCAATTTGAACCGTGGAAAAGCTGGGAATTTCTGACAAGCCACTTTCTCGCTATAGCATGCTGCAATAATCCGTCCGATGCGCCATAATAGAGTAGTTCACGTAGACCTGACGTGAGCAGGGGAGGAAAGCATGCCGTCCATGAATGTTGAGTCTTTCAATCTCGATCACCGCACTGTTTCCGCACCGTATGTGAGGGTTGCTGACGTCAAACAGCTGCCCTTGGGTGATGTGCTCACAAAATATGATGTGCGCTTCTGCCAACCGAACAAAGACCATCTTGAGATGCCCGCCGTGCATTCGATTGAGCACACGTTCGCCGAATGTGTACGGGACCACAGCGATGACGTTGTGGACTTCTCCCCAATGGGATGCCAGACCGGCTTCTATCTACTGATAGCGGCACAACCAGACGTCCCCGCCACGATTGAGCTAGTAGCCCAAACGTTCCAAGACATTCTGGAAGCCACAGAGGTACCGGCCGCCAACGAAGTTCAGTGTGGATGGGGCGCGAACCACAGCCTTGAAGCCGCGCAAACGGCAGTGAAAGCGATGCTGGCACAAAAGAACACATGGGATCAAGTGGTAGCGCCATGACACGCATTCGAGCGATCGTTATCGCTGCGCAGGATGAGGAGATTCAGCCCGTCCTAGAACAGCTCACCGCTCTTGCCACCAAGCCCGCCAAGCTTGCCTGCCCAGTCGCGGCCGCGTGGGTTGCAGCATCCACAAGCGGGAACATTCTGGTTCTGCGCACCGGAATCGGGCTAGTGGCAACCTCTAACGCGCTCGGGTGGGCCATGGCCCGCTTTACTCCCAAACTCGTGATCTCCACAGGATCCGCAGGCGGCCTTGCCAAGGATGTGGAGGTTGGCGAAGTCGTTATCGGCACAACCTATCGCTACGGAACGGCGGATGCGACAGCATTTGGCTACGCGTTGGGCCAAGTTCCTGGCCAACCCGAATACTATACGGGTGCCACTGATCTGATTGACCAGTGCCCTCCTGAGATTCGCCGGGGGCTCATGCTCTCGGGCGATTCTTTCGTCACGGCGGCGAACGTGGGCAGCACGCGTGAAAACTTCCCTGAAGCGCTCACTACGGACATGGAGACAACGGCGGCAGCCCAAGTGTGCCATGCGTGGGATGTTCCATTCATTTCGATCCGGTGCGTCTCCGATCTGTGCGGGCCGGCGGCCGATCAGGATTACCACATCGGATTGGACTACGCCTCTGCCGCATCGGCGAAGGCCGCCATTGAGCTGCTGGTCTATCTGGCCGAACCGGGCCCGTCTGGGCCAAGCCAGCGTTTCTCTGAGGAATCCCTCATTGCCGCGCTGCTGCTCCTCTTCGCGTCGGTCAACAATTTGAAGCCAACAGACGCCACCGATCTGCCAGCTAACCTGCGCGAGGTCGTCACCGAACAGTACGAAGCAGTGCGCCCAGATTTGATCGAAGCTTCATTGGGCCTGATCGCAGCCGGGCGTCAAGCCATCGCCGAGGACCCAACCGTAACCCTCACGGCAAAGCAATATGACACCGAGCGCGCCAACCTTGCGCGCGAACTTGGGCTGACAACGGGGCGGGGCCAGCTCGCATGGCCGCCCACCTCCCAAACCATCATCAAGCGTTTCAACGGTTACTGGAACGATGCCCTCTCCAAAGTGGGCATGCGCGTTCAGTCTGGCCGCAAGCGTGGCGGCCTCAAGTTCTCCGATCAGGATTACGTGACCGCGCTGCGCACCTTTGCCACATGGTCAGCCAAGCAGGGGATTTCTCCCAGCTATAAGGCCTATCAGCAGTGGATCAAGGACACGGATCGCCGGGGCGCAGTGCCATCGGGAGCTGCCATCCGCCAGCGCTTCGGTTCGTGGCGCGCGGCCGCCCAAGAGGCACAGATCTAGCAGCAGCCCGTAGCCACTCACGTACCTTTTGGGAAAGTTTGTTTTGTAACGACGACGAATCAGCCTCCCATTAACTCCGCACGCCATCCGGCAACGAAGGGGGCAACCCTCCCAACAACGCGAACTGTCGCAAGATCGTCAGCTCGTGTGGGCCCATCGGTAACAACAACGATCGGCTTCTGCTCACGGGAGGCCATTCGCACAAGCCTCAATGCGGAGTGAACCGCGAGGGATGAACCTAGCACCAGCACAGATTCGGCGTCCTCAACGGCCTGAGCGGCCGCCGCAGCGACTTGAGGGCGCACCTGCTCGCCAAAATAAACCACATCTGGTTTGAGAATGCCGTGGCAGACCGGGCAATCGGGGATGCGAAAGCCCGTTACCTCATTGAGCTCAACATCGCCATCTGGGTTGATCTCTACATCTCCGCCAGCCACCGTTGCCGATGCCATGAAGCCCGGATTGAGGCCCGCCAGCTGCTCCTGCATCCAGTCGCGTGACCACACTCGCCCGCAGTTAAGGCAGACGACTTGATAAAGGGAGCCGTGCAGTTCTAGAACTGGATCCGATCCAGCAGCGCGATGCAGCCCGTCAACGTTTTGGGTTATGAGCGATGCCGGGTTCAGTGCGACCAAATCGTAGTGCGTCTGGTTGGGGTTGAATTGGCGATAATGTTCCCAGCCCACGTATCCACGAGCCCAGTACAACTGTCTGTTGTTATGCGAAGCTCGAAACGCCTGACCGGTCATCGGGGAGCGGCTCGGGGATCCTGGACTGCGGTAGTCGGGGATACCCGAATCGGTGCTCACTCCGGCGCCGGTGATGACGGCTGTATGAGCAGGATTAAGGAGGGAATAGGCCTCGCTTGCTGTGCCTCGTTGAAGCGGTGTCTCCAAGCCAGCGAGGGGATCGCGCACCCGGCGTAGTTCCTGAGATGTGGACATGCCCTATGCGGCCCCAATCTGGTTTAGCAGCCACGCCAACACGAACGCTTGGGACTCCCAGCGTCCCTCGCGGCCGCTCTTCCCGGCGTGTCCGGCCACCATCTCGATCTTCTCGAGGATCGGCCGGTCAAGAGGATCGTTCGTGGCATTCTCACGCAGTACCTGCACCCACTTGGTGGGTTCCACGTAAAAGACCCGGATATCGTTGAGCGAGGTTGTGGCTAAAACTGCCGGATACTCGGTTTTCTGCACGTTCTCTACCGGGGAGTAGGACTTCATGTACTCATACACTTCCTCGGATTCAATCGGGTTGCCCCATTCTTCCCATTCGCCCGCGGTGAGGGGAAGTTCAGGCTTGAGAATCGTGGTGAGTGCGTCCACGAAGGGCACGCCCGCATGCACGGCACGGAAGAGCCCGGGCGCAAGGTTCACGGCAGCTCCGATGAGGAGGCCTCCGGCGGATCGTCCTTCACCGGCCAGCCGATCCCGAGCAACCCAGCCGCTTTCGATCAGCCACTGCCCGCACGCCACGAAATCGCTGAACGTGTTTTTCTTGGTGAGGAGCTTGCCATTGTCATACCAAGCCCGGCCCATCTCCCCGCCACCACGGATGTGGGTCCATCCGATAACCACGCCACGCCGAAGCATGGCGATGTGCCGTGGAGCAAAGTATGGATCATTTGCCACTTCGTAGGAGCCGTAGCCGTACAGCCAGCCGGGATTCGTGCCATCGGCAGTGAGCCCTGCCTTGTAGGCAATCGTCATCGGGATCTGCGTGCCATCTGCAGCCGTTACCCAAACGCCTTCCTGAACGAACTCATCCGGATCATAGCCGGGCACCTCTTGGACCTTGAGCGTACTCACGGCTCCGGTCTCCACATCGTAGGCACACTGTGTAGGCGGAGTGAGCAGAGATTCTGTGGAGTAAACAACCTCTGAAGCATCCCAATCAGGAGACAGGAAGAGCTCTGTTGTGGAGAGCCTAGCCGCTGGCACGCGCACCGGTTCGCCCCATACCTGCCTCTCATGTGCTTCACGGTACGCCTCGCCCCTACCCGGCATTGCCGCTTCAACGTCCCGTTGCATTACGCGCAGCTCGGTTTCACCCTCCGAACGCAAAGCGATCACAGCGAAGCTGGCGAAGGCCTCTACCTCGCTGATCCGCTCGCCCGGTTCCGGTTTCAGCAAAGACACCCATTCTTGGGGAACGGACGTCCCAATGGGCGCCGAGGCAAGTTCGAAGTCCACAACGTTCGCGTTGTGGACAACCAGAAGATGGTCACCGGCGGGTTCCACCATATAATCCACGCCCGGGCTCCGCCGCGACACAACGATGGGATCGGCTTCGGGATGCCCGGTGGAGATCAAGCGAACCTCACTTGTGGTTCGCGAAGAGGAGTTCACTACTACCCAGCGCCCATCGCGTGATGCAGTGTGCCAGAGATCAAAGCGATCGTCATCTTCCTGATACAGGAGGCAATCTTCAGAACTTGGCGTTCCCACGCGGTGCATCCAGATCTGCCAGGAGCGCCACGCATCGTCAACACGCGAGTAGATGACCGCCGAGGAATCGGCCGTCCACGCGATCCCGTATCCGATCCCCACCACAACATCGTCCAGGATCTGTCCCTGTTCGATATCGAAGATCTGCAGCGTGAAGTGCTCGTCTCCTGAGAAGTCCAGACCGAGCGCGCCAAGCTTCCCGTTGGGAGACACATCGAAGCCAGAGGTGGAGAAGAAATCCTGACCTTCGCTCAGTACGTTGCTGTCCCACACAAGCTGCTCCCCAGACAGATCCGCAAGATCCGGCCGAGTCCCGTCAACATCGGGAATCCGATAGACGGCGGGGTACTCCTTGCCTTCCCACGTGCGCTGGTAGTACCACCAGCCACCTTTACGGATCGGAACGGTAATATCTGTCAGCTTGGTGAGCGAGGCAAACTCCCCCGCTAGTTGCTCACGCAGCGGCTGAAGATCCTTTGTCCGCTCCTCGGTCCACTCGTTTTCAGACTCGAGGTGGGCAATCAACTCTGGATTGGACTTGTCGCGGAACCACTCGTAGTTATCAACGTAAACGTCACCGTGAGTGACGCGTTCTACCGGGATCTTGTGTGCAACCGGAGCTTGCTTCAACATGCAAGAAAGTCTACTGCTTTACCTAGCTGCGGCTACCCCGCGATCACCTACGGCCAAACTTCTTAGATTCAGCAACGGCCAACGTATCGCACAGCTCATTGGCGGCATCGCCAGCGTGCCCCTTGACCCACTCCACCTCAGTCTTTCCGGTGCGTGCCTCGTACAGGTTGAGCAGCTCTTCCACGAGCTCCCGATTCTTTACCGGTTTGCCGTCTGCCTTCTTCCAGCCCTTGCGCCGCCAGTTTGGCGCCCACTTCGTCACCGTGTTGATGACGTATTGGGAATCGCACCGAATGAGCAGCGACGGCTCCGGCCCCACATACTCCAGTGCCCGCACAAGCGCCGTCAGTTCCATGACGTTGTTCGTTGTTTTTGCCGCACCGCCGCTATCGCGAGCGCCCGTAGTTTGCTCAACCCACGCCCAGCCTCCCGGCCCGGGGTTCCCCGAGCACGCCCCGTCTGTGGCGACCACCCGATCAAATCCCTGCCGCGGCCTGCCCACAGGCTTGCCCCCAAGGGTCACCTCAGTTGGCACAGTTGCTGCGGTGGCAGGTTCGTCGTCGTCGCCCTTCAAAACACCCTCGAAATCGGAATCGTCAAACAACGCACTCGTCTCGAACCGGGTCGGCTCCTCAGCCAAGGTGAGGCCGGTGCCATTCAGGAGCACCACCACGTCCGGGTGCCAGAGGGCCTCCATCGTGCCGGTGTCCCCCACACCTTCGCCGCCCAGCCCGTGGCGTTCGGCCAGCGCGGACGCCCGCGATCCCTCGGACAGGCCAAGCCGCGCCAGCCCTTCCAGCACCTCATAAGAATCCGTGCCAAAGCGCGCGCCCAGTTCGATCGTAGAAAGCCATTGCGTCATGGCACTACCCTACCGGGCGGCTCCCACAGGACGGCGTGCCTCTTAGCGTTCGCCGCAAACGTCAGATTCACACAGTGACTGGGCCCCTAGCCAAGTGCCCCCGAGCAGCAGCTTCGCCAGACCTCGCGAACTTTACTAACGACGACGGGAGTATTCCCGTCCCGAGTCCAGCGCAAACACCAAGTTCGCTGCCAACAACGAGCCTCGCAGTGCGGGCGCACGGTTACCAGCCATCGCATTCAGGCGCTTACTATGTGGCAATAGTATCACGGTTTCGTTATACTATTGCCATGTCCAGAAAGCTGTTGGCAAGGAACGTGCTGTGGGAAGTTGCGACCGTGCAGCACGGTTTTGTAACGGCCCAACAGGCCGCCGAGTTGGGTATCACCAGAGCCTCACTTCAGATGATGGCGCAGCGAGGCACTCTAGACCGGGCCGCATTCGGGGTCTACCGGTTCCCTCAATACCCTGTAGGTGAGCACGACCAGAAGATGCTTGGAGTGTTGTGGACACGACTGCCCGAAGCTGCAATCTCGCATGAGACTGCGCTTGAGGCTTACGGTATCAGTGACGTAAACCCCAACCGCATCCATGTCACGGTCGGTAAAGGGCGCCGTCTGCGACGTACGGGTGGCGACCAGTATGTGGTTCACTATGAGGATCTCACTCCGAAACAGATTGGTTGGTGGCAGGAAATCCCTACTGTGACTGCGAAGACGGCAATCGAACAGTGCTTGGAATACGGCACTCCAACGTATCTGCTAAGACAATCGATTCACCGAGGCCACGCACAGGGTTATCTGAAAACTACTGAACGGGATGAACTGGCCGCAGCATTGGAGGCCAAGTATGAGCGATAATCAGATAAAATCCCGATTGGCCGCGCAATTGGCATCCTTGAAACCCAAGGACAAACAACCTGTGTCAGCCAAAGTGCTCAACAGCTGGATCGTCCAAGCCGAACCTACCCTAGGTGACGAAGCCAAAGGTGGACGTCTTGGTTGGCTGATTGCATCTTCAGTGGGCATTGCCGCAGTACAACGTGCCATTGATACAAACGGCAACCAATTGTTCTTGCTCAAAGGTGGCACACTGCTTCAACACCGACTCAACTCGACGGCTCGCGCCACCAAAGATGTTGATGGCCTAGTACGAGGTGATCTCGACGATTTCATTGCCGCATTGGATGACGTTCTCAACGAACCGTGGGGACCGATAACCCTACGCCGAACCGATGTCAAGATAATCCATGTACCCACTCGCCTGATTCAACCTCGTCGCTTTGACCTGATTCTGGAGCTGCGCGGTGTCACGTGGCGGCGCATCCAGTTCGAACTCTCACCCGATGAAGCTGGGATCAGTAACGAATGGGAGGCCATGAAACCACCACCGCTGAGCGGCTTCGGGCTACCGGATCCCGATACGCTAGTTGGAATCTCCAT
>OMJG01001752.1_pt1 | contig 11834 bp, 10 predicted proteins | sample 1646431 | NCBI WGS metagenome assembly OMJG01 (sample SAMN03771674, study PRJEB25209) | food metagenome | isolation source: Cotija cheese | place: Mexico:Jalisco,Michoacan | collected 2011-12-12 | reverse complement strand
TCATAACTGATTCCCAGTAAGGACTGCCGTGTTAGCAGTTCCGAATGCTCAGCACATTGTGCTAAAAGTGGGGTGCTTCGGCACCCCACTTTTAATTTCACCCTAGGCGCTGGCGCGTTGTGCGTCAAACACTGAGCTACATCAGCGACTTGTACAGCGCCAGAATGTCGGCCTCCGTGGCCTCGCGCGGGTTGCCGGGCGTGCACACGTCTGCGAACGCGTCCTTGGCCAGCGGCTCTAGATCAGCTTCGGTAGCGCCCACCTCGGAGATGGTGGTGGGGTTGCCCAGATCCTTGGCGAGTTGGCGCACGGCAGCCACCGCCGCGTCCCGCACGTCCTCAAGATCGCCAGTGTAGGCATCCTCAATGTCGAAGGCGGCGGCGATGTCGCGGTACTTTTCTCCGGAGTAATCCTTGTTGTACTCCAACACGGTGGGCAGCAGGATGCCGTTGGCAACGCCGTGAGCAACGCCTAGGCGCCCGCCGAGCGGATGCGCCATGCCGTGGACCAAGCCGAGGCCAACGTTGGAGTAAGCCATCCCGTTAATGTAGCTGGCGAACGCCATTTCTTCGCCGGCTACCTTGTCCCCATCGGCGCTCTTGGCCAAGTTCGCTGCGATCATCTGAATGGACTTCAGGCAAAGTGCATCAGACAAGGCCCAAGCTCCTGGCGTGATGTAGCCTTCGATCGCGTGGGTGAGGGCGTCCAAGCCGGTGGCTACCTTGAGGCCACGCGGCATCCCGTCCGTAAGATCCGGATCAACGAACGCCACAACCGGGATGTCATGGGGATCAACGGCCACGAACTTGCGCTTGTTGGCGGTGTCTGTGATGACGTAGTTGATGGTTGTCTCGGATGCGGTGCCTGCGGTGGTGGGCACGCCGAACGTTGGTATGGCTGGGTTCTTGGTGTCTGCGGTTCCCTCGAGAGAAAGAACGTCACCAAACTCCGGATTCGCCACCACGATGCCGATGCCCTTGCACGTATCCTGCGGGGATCCGCCGCCCAGCCCAATCAGGAAATCGGCGCCGGAGGCCTTGAACTTCTCCACCCCGTCCTGAATGCATTCGACCGGGGGATTGGCCTTCACGTTGGTGAAAACCTCATAGCCAATGCCAGCTTCATCCAGAATGTCTGTAACCTTCTTCGCAGTCCCATTTTTCGGATCGGCCAGCACGGGATCGGTCACAACCATCGCCTTCGTGAACCCGCGCGACTTTGCCGCCGCCGGAATCTCTTGAATCGCCCCACGTCCGAAAAATCCCGTCTGGTTGAAGATCATGCGATTGACCATTGCGTTCGCCCTTTCGCGCGAACCCACCATCGTCGGTGGATGTGATAGCTCAATCGTAGGCATGGATTTCGTTGCCAGACTGGGACTGTTGGCGCATTTTGGGCCGACGACGAATGCTCACGTACGAGGGGGAGTTACGTCGTCGTCGGAAAAGAAGTTCACGTACTGGACTTGAGACGTTCAAGAAATGAGATCAGGAATATGCTCACGCTGAAGCGAACAACGTAAGGAGAACGCGGCCATGTCCGGTATGAGTGTTGACCAAGCAAAGAGCCTTGCTCAAGAGGAAATCCAGAAGAGCAAGGATGCGATTCTGGAGCTTAACCACGAAATTCACGCGGATCCCGAGATCTCGTGGGAGGAGCATCGCGCGATGGAGCGCATCGCCTCCTTCCTAGGTAACTACGGTTTCGATGTAAAGACAGGTGTTTACGGCTGCGAGACGGCGTTTGAGGCAGTGATTGGAAGTGGCGATCTGACGGTCACGCTGTGCTCGGAATACGATGCGCTGCCCGCGATCGGCCACGGCTGCGGCCACAACGTGATCGCCACCGTGGGTGTGGGTGCGGCCATCGCGCTCGCCCCACTGGTGGAGGATGCGGGGATTACGCTGAAGCTGCTCGGCACGCCGGCGGAGGAGCATGGCGGCGGTAAGGTGGCGATGCTGCGCGAGGGTGCGTGGGAGGATTCGGACTTCTCGATGATGGTTCATGGAATGACCGGGATTGATACCTCCGCACACGTCAAGCTGTACACCGCGGTTGATCGCTTCCGCGTTACCTTCCACGGGCAGGGTGCGCACGCGGCGGCCGCTCCTTGGGCTGGGAAGAACGCGCTTTCTGCGGCGAGCATCGCGCTTCACGCCATTGCGCTACTGCGCCAACACATGCCTAGCGACGTTAACATGAACGCCTACATCTCCGAATCCGGCCACGTCACCAACATCATCCCTGAGAAGGCCATGGTGGAGATGGAGGTGCGCGCCCTCGATATCGATACGTGGCGTGATGCCAAGGCCCGCGTGCTCAAGTGCTTCGAGGCCGGTGCGTTGGCGGCGGGCTGCACATGGGAATGGGAATCCACGGAGCATGCATACGCCCCGGTGGATCCGGATGAGAAGCTTGCTGACCTTTGGGATGCGAACTTGGCGGGGCTCGGGCGTGAAATTGCTCCGGGCTCTGGGTTGGGCGGCGGCTCCACGGATATGGGCAACGTGACTCAGGTTTTACCGGCAATCCATCCGATGATCGCTTTCCTTGGGCAGGAAGCGGCGCCGCACACCCGCGAGTTCGCTGAGGCTGCCCGGACTGAGGCGGCCGATCAGGCAACCATCGATGCCGGGACCGCGCTTGCGTTCACTGCCCTAGACGTGGCTCTCACGCCGGAGCTGCGCAAGCATTACCAAGATCTGAAGGCCGCCCGGCCCGCCGGCGCCACCACCGTGACCCTCGAGGTCTGATTCCTCTTTATCCTCCTGCACCCGCTTGGCGTAGGAAGCCGCGCCGCCAGGCGAGGGTGCACTGACATTGGAGTTCGCCATGTCCGAAACGCAGGCTGTAGCAAGCCCTAACAATGCTGCGACGCCACTCGAAACCGTCACCATGACGCTGCGCGATAAGCGGCTGTGGGCTGTGACGGGACTCGTTGTGGTGGTTGCTTGTATCGCCGAACTGATCGGCCAAGTAGAGATCCCCTTCGGAGCCACGGTGTCCATGACATTGCTGCCGATGATCTGGGCGATCCTCATGGGTGGCTTCATTTCTGGCAACCCGTGGAAGTCCATGCCTGTACCGTGGCAAGAGGCCGCTGGGATTCTCATGAACATGTCCGTGCTGATCCTTGGGGCTCGTCTCTCCTTCAACATTGGCCCGAACATCCCGACGCTGCTGGATGCTGGGCCCGCACTGTTGCTGCAGGAAGTGGGGCATCTGTTTGGAACGTTGATCTTGGCGTTACCGCTGGCCGTGGCGCTCAAGATGGGGCCGGCAACGATTGGTGCCACCTTCTCTATTGACCGCGAACCGTCCTTCGCCATGGTGGCCGAACGCTACGGTTCTAAGAGCCCTCAGTATCAGGGCGTGTTGTCCATGTACGTGTTCGGAACCGTTTTCGGAGCCATTATCATCTCGCTGGTCACGTCCATCACCATGGGCTTCGGGCTACTCGATCCGCTGGCGCTCGCGATGGGCTCGGGTGTCGGTTCCGGCTCGATGATGGCCGCCGCAGCCGCCGTGATCAGCCAGGGGCACCCCGAAGTATCCGATCAGGTGTTGGCCATGGCCGCCACCTCAAACCTGATCACCACAGTTCTTGGCCTGTACGTTGGCATCTGGGTGGCCCTGCCTGCGGCCGATTGGCTGTACAAGAAGCTCAGCGGGGACAAGGATCTAACCTATGGCGTTCCCAAGGAGAACCTTGCACAAACCAATGATCCCGACGCCGAAGCGAAGGTTGCCAAGCTCCTAGGCTCCAGCGTCAAGATTCCCACGTGGCTCACTGTGGCAATCATCTTTGTTGCCGGCATCATCGTGACCGTTGTGTCACACGTTCGCAGCCCTGAAGAACCTGGCGCAGAGCTGAACTGGGGCGCGACCATGGCGGGTTGGGCGATCATGCTTGCCCTCACCGTAGGAAGCCAGTGGCTCGGGCGCCTGACCAAGGGCAAGATTCCCGCGATTGCCATCGTGATGACCCTTGGCGCCTACCTTTCCTCACAGTGGTTCCCGTGGGCCGATCAGCTCAACACTGCCGTGGGGAGCACGAGCCTCGTTGCGATCATTACCCTGATCCTCACCATGGCCGGACTTTCCCTGGGCAAGGACCTACCCATGCTCAAGACCATCGGCTGGAAAATCATCCCTGTGGGTATCGTTGCGGTTATCGCCTCATTCCTGTGTGCGGCTGTGATTGCCGAGTTCGCCTTAGGCTTCTGGACGGTGTAGCTGATTGAAACGGCGGCGGCGTTGGATGGTACGTCGTCGTCGTTCATAATCTGATACCAGAATCCCACCCCTTAAGACGCGGGGTAAGCTAAATGCCATGACACGGACCATTGATTTAGCGGTAATTCCGGGCGACGGTATTGGACCCGAAGTTGTTGCCGAGGGCCTGAAGGTACTCGAGGCGGTTCTTGAAGGGACCGACGTTCAGGTTGCCACGACGCAGTACGATCTTGGTGCCGCGCGGTGGCACCGGACAGGGGAGACTCTCACCGATGAGGATCTCGAATCCATCAAGCAGCACGAGGCGATTTTGCTGGGGGCTGTGGGTGATCCGAGTGTTCCCTCCGGAGTATTGGAGCGCGGGCTGCTGCTCAAGCTGCGTTTCGCGCTAGATCATTACGTGAACCTGCGTCCGAACAAGTACTACCCGGGCGTTCCGACGCCGCTCGCCAACCCCGGCGATATCGATTTCCTCGTGGTGCGTGAGGGGACCGAGGGCCTGTACTGCGGCAACGGCGGGGTGGTCCGCGAGGGGACTCCGCACGAGATCGCCACCGAGGTGTCCGTGAATACCGCCTACGGCGTGGAGCGCGTGGTGCGATACGCCTTCGAGAAGGCCAATGCACGCCCGCGCAAGAAGCTCACCTACGTTCACAAGCACAACGTTCTGGTGAACGCCGGGCATTTGTGGCGGCGGACCGTGGAAGCCGTTTCGGCCGAATATGCCGAGGTTTCCGTGGATTATCTACACGTGGATGCCGCCACGATCTTCTTGGTAACCGATCCCGGGCGTTTCGACGTAATGGTGACGGACAATCTTTTCGGCGACATTCTCACTGACGAAGCCGGAGCGATCACCGGCGGCGTTGGGCTGGCGGCCTCGGGCAACATCAACCCGGATCGCGTATACCCGTCCATGTTTGAGCCCATCCACGGCTCGGCGCCGGATATCGCCGGCAAGCAGCTGGCTGATCCCATCGCCACCATTGCTTCTGTGGTACTCCTGCTGGATCACCTCGGGCTCGGGGCGGAAGCACGCCGGGTCGAAGCGGCCATCGATCAGGACATGGCCGCGCGGGCTGCTGCGGCGGCTGAGGGAGCGCCGTTTGCGCGTTCTACCGGCGAGGTCGGGGACGCAGTTGCTGCCATCGTGCGGCGGGGCTAGCGCCGTTAGGCTAGTGCGCGGCAGGGCTAGTATGCCACGAGGATCGATATAGCTAGCCAACATAATCAACAGAGGTGCCCAGAGTCCCGCCGCGAAGGAGTGGCGCTGGGTAAGCTTGAACGTGCGAGAAAGGGACGCTCATGACATATCAACCAACCGCACTAGAAGATGCTGCAGCTGCGCCAGTTGCCAGCTCAGACGGATTGGTTGGTGCGTTCGAGCGCCAGCCTCATCCGGCGCCGGCAAGCACTGAGGAGCGCGAGGCCAAGATGGCCAAGATGCTGTTCGGCAAGGACTACTCGGACTATCAGGCGCACGCCACTTGGACCGTTGAGGCAGGCTGGCACAACAAGGTCATCGAACCGTATGGCCCGTTTGACATGGACCCGGCCGCTGCTGTGCTGCACTACGGTCAGGAGATCTTCGAGGGGTTGAAGGCCTACCGCCACGAGGACGGCTCCATCTGGACATTCCGGCCCACCTACAACGCGGCGCGGTTGAACCATTCGGGACGCCGGTTGGCAATTCCTGAGCTGTCTCATGAGGACTTTATAGCCTCGATCGTCGGGCTGGTCCGCGCGGACAGCGAGTGGGTTCCCGACGTTCCCGGCTCCTCCTTCTACCTTCGTCCGTTCACGTTTGCGTCCGAGCCCTTCTTGGGTGTGCGGGCGGCCGAGCGCTACGAGTACTTGGTGATCGGATCACCCTCCGGCCCCTACTTCGAACACGGATTCCAGCCCATTAACGTGTGGGTTGAGCCTACCTATCACCGCGCTGGCCCCGGCGGCATGGGCGATGCCAAGACCGGCGGCAACTACGCCTCCTCGCTGCTCCCCAAGGTGAAGGCTCACGAGGGTGGGTATGACGAGGTTCTATTCCTCGATGCCGCCACGGATACGAACCTTGACGAGCTGGGCGGCATGAACGTTTTCGTTGTGATGGCCGACGGTTCCCTCAAGACCCCGAAGCTCACCGGCAACATTCTGCCTGGCTGCACCCGATCCTCGATCCTCCAGCTCTTGCGCACACAGGGCAAGCCCGTTTCCGAGGAGACCATCTCCCTGAAGTGGCTGCTTGACGGGATTGCTTCCGGGGCGGTTGCCGAAATGTTCGCTTGTGGAACGGCTGCGGTTGTCACGTCGATTGGCTCGCTGACCGGTAAGGACTTCCACGTGGAGATCCCCGGCAGCGAAGTCACGAAGAACCTCTATGATCACCTGACGGCGATCCAGCTGGGCCAAGTGCCCGACGATTTCAACTGGCTCTACCGCCTCGCCTAGGGGCCTGTACCGCCTCGTGTAGGTGGTTGGTTGCGTGGATAGGCGCTGGATAATTTCGTGTCAGAGAGTGTCGCCCTTCGTATAGGTGGGCCTAAGCCGCCTCGCACGAAGTTTTGCAGATTGATCGGTTTGACCCAACCAACTGCGCATTGAAACAGACCGGAAATCTTGCGTCTGATCGTGTAGGTTGTGCGAAGAATCAGCAAGAAGCGGCATCCGCCGCGAAATGGAGTACGCCATGAAGATCGATGTATATGATGTGACCCTTCGCGACGGAGCTCAGCAGGAGGGTATTAATCTCTCGGTTGCCGATAAGCTGGCCCTCATGCCGCTGATTGAGTCGATTGGCGTCGATTACATCGAGGGCGGTTGGCCCGGCGCGATCCCGCGTGACACGGATTTTTACAGGCGCACTGACGAAGTCCCTCTCTCCACCGCCAAGCTCACGGCATTCGGCGCCACGCGCAAGGCCGGCGTGAGCGCCGCAGACGATGCTCAGATCCAGGGGCTCCTCGATTCCGGCGCTCCCGTGATCACGCTGGTGGCAAAGTCGGACATCCGCCACGTTGAGCAGGCCTTGCGCACCACCGGGGAAGAGAACCTCGCGATGGTCCGCGATTCGGTGGAGTACCTGCGCAGCCAGGGCCGCGAGGTCATGATTGACGTTGAGCATTTCTTCGATGGCTTCAGCTTCGATCCGGAATACACAACATCCGTGGTTGCTGAGTGCTTCGCGGCTGGCGCCAGTTGCGTCATCCTCTGCGATACCAACGGTGGCTCACTTCCGTCCCACGTCACGAACATCGTCACGGACTTGAAAGAGCGTTTGGCAAGCGCGGGTTTCCAAGACGCGAAGTTGGGTATTCATGCGCACGACGACGGCGGCTGCGCCGTTGCCAACTCCATCGCCGCCATTGAGGCTGGATGCCGCCAAGTCCAAGGAACGGTCAACGGTTATGGGGAGCGCACGGGTAATGCGAATCTCCTGACAATACTGGCGAATCTGGCATTGAAGACTGACTATGAGACGGTGAGCGAGGAGCAGCTCGCACGTCTGGCCTCTGTATCGCATGCGGCTTCGGAGATCACGAATATCTCTCCGTACGCCCGTCAGCCTTACGTTGGTGCTTCCGCGTTCGCGCACAAAGCTGGGCTTCACGCATCTGCTATTCGCGTGAATCCGGACCTGTATCAGCACATCGATCCTCTCGCTGTGGGTAACGACATGAGGATGCTCGTGTCTGACATGGCTGGGCGGGCTTCCATTGAGCTGAAGACTCGCGAGTTCGGAATCGACCTGTCTACGAAAAAGGAAGCTCTGAGCGAGATCACACGGCGAGTAAAGGCGGCCGAGGCCGCTGGGTACACGTACGACGCAGCTGATGCTTCATTCGAGCTGATCGTGCGCGACGTCGTTGGCGATCGGCCCCAGTACTTCGTGATCGAGGCCTGGCGAGCAAACATTGCCACCGTTGGCGTGAGCAATGGAAATGGCGGCGGTGCCAAGACAGGTACAGCGGGACAGATCGGAAGCGCTGGCAGTGCCAGCGAGGGCAATTCCGCCTACCAGGGCTTCCATAGTGGCGAAACCTTCGCCGAGGCCACCGTCAAACTATTTGCTGGCGGGCGCCGCTACATGCGAGTGGGTGAGGGCGTGGGCCCCGTCGATGCCCTCGACCAAGCTCTGCGTACTGCATTGAAGAACGTCTATGAGGAACTCGCAGGTATTGAGCTCATCGATTTTAAGGTCCGTATTCTCGATACCCACCGTGGAACAGGGGCGGCAACCCGAGTCATGATCGAGCTGTCGGATGGCCAAGGAATCTGGCGCACTGTGGGTGTGGGCGATGACGTTATCGAAGCCTCATGGGAGGCTCTCACCGAGGGATACGAGTACGGATTGCGCCGCGCTGGTGTTACCCCTTGGGTGGAAGGCGATCGCCCCGCCAGCTAACGGCCGGTTTTCAGATACGGCCTTGCGGGGCTGGTCCGACTTCATGCGCGCCGAAGGTATTGCGCAAAGAATGCGGGCCAGCGTGGAATGATGACTGCATGGCTCAGCTTCCCGAACGGTTCGATCTTCTCACGTCGCGGTCCTTATCTGTTGCCCTAAATCTGGGGCTCGATCACGGTGTGGCAACCGAGGTTGGGGCAGGCCGGCGGCCCGCTGCGGTGCGCATCTGGAACTGGGATGAAACCTGCGCTGTGATCGGTAGTTCGCAATCCCTCTCCAATGAGATAGATCTCGAGGCGGCATCGGTGCGTGGAGTGCGGGTGCTTCGGCGCAGCTCCGGCGGTGGCACGATGTTCATGGATCCCAAGAACGCCATCACATACTCGGTGATCGTGCCGACGGAGGCGCTCGCGGGGATGAGCCTGCGCGAGTCCTACGCCCTATGCGATTCGTGGGTGCTGGAGGCCGTGCAAGGACTCGGCGTTCCGGCGTTTTACCGGCCCATTAATGACATCGCCACAGCCGAGGGCAAAATCGGGGGAGCAGCCCAACGCCGCATGGCAAACGGAGTCACAATTCATCACGCCACGATGTCATGGGATATTGAGGGGCCCGCAATGCTAGCGGTGACGCGGCTCTTCCGCGACGATCTGGGAACGCGCGGTGCCAAGAGTGCACAGAAGAAAGTTGTGGGTATTAGTCATTATTGTGGAGCGAGTAAGGCGGATGTCGTCGTCGCCATGATCAAATCCTTGGAGGACGGGCGCGCGGTGCGCCGCGGCACGTATCGGCCCTCTGAACTGGTTGAGGCTCAGAAAATGATCAAGTCGAAGTTCGGCAGCCGCAAGTGGCTGCACCGCATCGACTAACTATCTTGACACTTTATTGTCATCCTTTGGTATATTCCACCGAAAGAGACAAGCGTAGAGCACCACCATTCGGGGGTAGAAGGATGATTTCGCAGCGCGAGATTGACGAACTGGTCGAACTCATGGCTGAGCGAATCGCTGAGTCTGGCGGCTCTCTTGATACTGACGAGCTGTACGATCAGAACGGTCTTCCCGCATAACCGATTTGCGGTTATTGCTGGCTAATGATCTGAGGCCTTGGGCCAAATACTGCAGTACCCACGCGGATAATTGTTGAGCCTTCGGCGATGGCGATGTCCATATCGTGCGTCATGCCCATCGAGAGCTCCGTGGCGCTCGCGATCCCGGCTTCCTGAATCTGTTCGCGGACCTCGCGAACGATCTGGAAAGATTGGGCGATCGCCGACACGTCCGTGGTGTGGGCGCCGATTGTCATGAGGCCGACGAGGCGCAGATTCTCCAGACCCGCGATCTTACCCGCGAAATCAACAACTGACTCTGGGACCCTGCCATATTGGCTTTCTGCCCCAGATGAGTTCACCTGAATCATGACGTCGAATGGGTCGCTGGCCTCACCACGCTCTATACGCTCGCCTTGCAGGCGATCAAGCCGGCGGGCGAGCTTCGACGAATCCACCGTCTCGATGCACTGAGCGTAAGCCAGCGCCCGCCCAGCCTTATTTTTCTGAACGTGTCCGATCACGTGCGTGCGGTGCCCGGGTACGTTCGCATCTGCGAGCGCCTGCTCGGTCTCTTCGAGCTGCTGAATGATGTTGTGCCCAAGAAGAGTCCCGCCCGCATCGATAGCAGCGAGGACGCTTTCAGGTGCTTGGTATTTGACGGCCAGCTCAATCGCGACCGAACCCGGCTCGCGCCCGGTCTTCGCAACCACCTGCGCCACTGACTCCTGCAGCCGTGCAAACCGCCCCGGGATTTCATCGAGCGCGGGCACGCTTTCGAGATTCACAATCGACTCCTTGGCTGGAAATAATGACCGCCGACAATCCTACCGCGGCACGTTGCAAGGATGTATAGAGGCTAGTCATGAAAGAGAAAAAGTAGGCTGAGCGCGTCCCGCAATCGTGAGCGTGACGTTTGCACTCTGAGAGAGACCTCAAAACCCGGTCTGGGAGGGCACTGTCAGGACAAACGGGGCACTGTCACGAGAAAGTGGTGTTCCAAAGGTCACTCTCATGTAGAAGAATGCAGACTGAACGGTCCCCTCAAGGTTTAGGTGGTTCTCTCAGGACGGAAAGGTGTTCTGACTGCTGAGTCGGCTAGGTGTGACGTTGAGGGTGACCTTTGTGCCAAGCAGAAGGCAGCTTCAGCGCGTCAGAACCGCTTCCGCCTCGCGGACATCGAACGAATCCGACTGCGTCGTGGACGTTGCTGTTCCGTCCACCGGGTACGTGGTGCCACCGACGGTGAAGGCCGCCGACCACTCTACCGTCAGCCCGATACGAACCTCCGCGATGTCTTTGAGATACGCGTGCGTGACTGTTCCATCTGGCCAAGGACCGCCGGGATTGTCGCTTGAGAATACCTGAGATCCATCGCCCGGATCCCATGTGTAGGACGCGGGTGTCAGGTGCAAAGTGACCGCATTGCCCAGCACTGAGAGATTTTCGTCGTATCCCACCGCATCGCTCTCGAAATAGACGGGCTTGTTCACATACACCCAGCCCCGGTTCGGGCTCACGTTGATGGTTCCGCCATCAGCCACGATGGATTGAACGTCCGAGATAGTTACGAGAGTTGAAGGATCAACGACGGGCTCACGGCCCGAGCTTTCCGGCGCCGCTGCCGCGATCGTGGGGCTACCCCCGAGAACTCCTGCGATCGATAGACCAGATTCGCATCCCAGCAATAAGCCAACGGTTCCGTCCGGGCACACCGGACCTGCCGGAACAATCTGGTTGTTGCTTGAGTTGGATGAGTTTCCAGCGTTCTGTGATGGTGGTTGGCTGCCGGAGTTCGGAGGAGTTTTGGCGGAACCAAAGCCTCCAATACTGAACGAGTCAGTTCCGGCTCGCGAATCCCAATCGAAATCATAGGGATCTCCCGCGGCGTTAGCGGGCTGCGTCATAAACAATACGCTAGCCAAAGCTACTGTTACGGCATAGGGAACCTGACTTAGATAATAACGGATCATGGAGTTTCCTCACGAAGCTCGGTGCCTTCGGGGAGGTCCTGAACAGCATCGATCACCCATAGACCATTCTCGGTGAAATCGACAATCACAATCATTACGAGTGATTGAGCCGCGTTATCTATCCATCCGTCAGTCGGAGAATAGTACTGATACGCACCTTTTGTGACATCGAGTTCAA
>OMJG01001751.1_pt1 | contig 11848 bp, 6 predicted proteins | sample 1646431 | NCBI WGS metagenome assembly OMJG01 (sample SAMN03771674, study PRJEB25209) | food metagenome | isolation source: Cotija cheese | place: Mexico:Jalisco,Michoacan | collected 2011-12-12 | reverse complement strand
CGGAACCCACGCGGCAAAGGACTTGCCCGATCCAGTTCCCGTTGCCAACACGACGTGCCGGCCTTCATGCACGGCCTCGGCGGCCCGCGCTTGGTGGATCCACGCCTTCGAAGCCCCGGCGCCAGCCAGAGCCTCGACCAACCGCGGATCTACCCAAGACGGCCACGGCTGCGTGCGGCTCTCGCGCGCCGGACGCTCGATGGTCCCGGCAATCTGGTCCGGGAGGGCGTGGCGGGTCAGCGCGGAGAGTAGATCGGTCACACACCTAGTGTGCACCATCTTCCCTACGCAAATTAGGCAACCGGGACGTTGGGCCCACGGTTTTTGGTCTTGGGAGTGTAGGCAGGAGGTGCGAGCGGGCACTACATCTTGTGTGTGGGGCGTGTCGTAACCACAAGATCTGGTGTTGCCGTAATAGTTTAGATCTTGCGCGGCGCCGCGGCGGTACCCGCCAAACGAACTGAATTGGGACAGTAATCGGGCCTTCTTCAGCCACCAGTAGAAGAAAAGGAAGAGGATATGGACAAGGACTCACAGCGCGTAACGATCGATGCTCTTTCAACGGTCAACGAGTATCTTGACCGCTCCGATTGGCGTGTAAACGCCAATGCGAATCAGGATTATTCACTCGGGGGCTTGATCCTCAATTCATCAGGCAAGACGATCGCGAACTACTGGCTCTCCAGCGTTTACTCCGAAGATGAGGGCCGAGCCCACCGCGAGGGCGATTATCACATTCACGATCTGGATATGTTGGCCGGATACTGTGCTGGTTGGTCCCTGCGCCGCCTCATCGAGGAGGGGTTCAACGGGGTATCGGGCGCCATTAGCTCTGCCCCACCCAAGCACTTCAGCTCAGCCTGCGGTCAGATCGTCAACTTCCTTGGCACCCTCCAGAACGAGTGGGCCGGCGCTCAGGCATTCAGCTCCTTTGATACCTATATGGCGCCCTTCATCCGGCTGGACAATATGACCTTCGATCAGGTTAAGCAGCAGATTCAGGAGCTCATCTACAACCTCAACGTCCCCTCGCGTTGGGGCAGCCAGTGCCCGTTCACTAACCTGACGTTTGACTGGACATGCCCCGCGGACATCGCGGATAACGTCCCGCTGATCGGCGAGGAAGTGTGCGATTTTACGTACGGCGATCTTCAGGCGGAGATGGACATGGTGAACCGCGCCTACATGGAAGTGATGATGGAGGGTGATGCGGACGGGCGTGTGTTCACCTTCCCGATCCCCACCTACAACATGACGAAGGATTTCGATTGGGATAGCCCCAACGCTGATCTTCTGTTCGCCATGACGGCCAAGTACGGCCTGCCCTACTTCCAGAACTTCATCAACTCGGAGCTGGATCCGGGCATGATCCGCTCGATGTGCTGCCGCCTCCAGCTAGACCTACGCGAACTTCTCAAGCGGGGCAACGGCCTCTTCGGATCGGCCGAGCTCACGGGCTCGATTGGCGTGGTCACCTTGAACATGGCCCGCCTAGGCTACCTGTACAAGGGTGATGAAGAGGGCATGCTTGCCCGCGTGGATTACCTTATGGATCTGGCTAAGTCCACGTTGGAGAAGAAGCGCGCGAAAGTCAGCGAGCTCATGGAGCAGGGCCTCTACCCCTACTCCAAGCGCTACCTCGGCCACCTGAACAACCACTTCTCCACTATCGGTGTGAACGGGATGAATGAGATGGTCCGTAACTTCACGGACGATCGCTACGATCTTACGGATCCCGAGGGACACGAGATGACCGTGCGCATCCTTGATCACGTGCGCGCCCGCCTCGTGGATTTCCAAGAGGAAACCGGCAACATGTACAACTTGGAGGCAACGCCCGCCGAAGGAACCACGTACCGGTTCGCCAAGGAGGATCGCAAGCGTTTCGCCGATATTCTCCAAGCCGGAACGGACGCGGAGCCCTACTATACGAACTCCTCGCAGCTCCCGGTTGGCTACACGGAGGATGCCTTCGAAGCCTTGGAGCAGCAGGCTGATCTGCAGTCCATGTACACGGGCGGCACTGTGCTGCACCTGTACATGAACGAGCAGATGACGTCCGCCCAGGCGTGCAAGAAGCTGGTACGCAGAGCCCTCACCAACTTCCATTTGCCTTACATCACTATCACGCCCACGTTCTCCATCTGCCCGGTACACGGCTATTTGGCAGGCGAGCACCTCACGTGCGAGAAGTGCGCCGAAATGGACCCGTCCGCCGAACCGCAGCCCTGCGAGGTGTGGACCCGCGTGATGGGTTATTTCCGTCCCGTTCAGTCTTTCAACATTGGCAAGAAGGGCGAATACCACGAGCGCGTCACCTTCAAGGAGAAGGCTCTGGGAAGCTCCGTCAAGAGCGCTCTGGCCGATTCCTACGAAGAATTCCAGAAGATGAATGCGTAGTACGGTCTCAGCCGAAGATCTCGCAGTGGCCGGTCTAGTCCCGCTCTCCAGCGTGGACTGGCCGGACCATCTGGTGGCCACCGTATTCTGTCAGGGGTGCCCGTGGCGTTGCCCGTACTGCCAAAACTCTGCGATCTTGGACACCCGGACTCCAGGGATCGTCCCGTGGCCCGAGGTTACGTCCCTTCTGGATCGGCGCGCCGGGCTCCTTGATGGAGTGGTGTTCACGGGCGGCGAGGCGATGCGCCAGCCCGCCTTGATCCCTGCCATGGAAGAAGTTCGCGGGCGCGGGCTGCAAATCGGCCTGCACACCGCCGGAGCCTACCCGAGGCGTCTGGCCGAAGCCCTTCCCCTCATCGATTGGGTGGGGCTGGACATCAAGGCGCTTGCCGGGGATTACCGCGAGGCCGCCGGGTTCAACGGCGGGGACAAGGCGTGGGAGGCGCTGCGGCTTGTTCTAGATGCCAAGGATCGGCTCGATTACGAGGTTCGCCTCACCGTCTTCCCCGGGGCGCCCGCCGATCGTCACTTCACCGAGTTTCTCGGGGCGTTGCGTGCCGAGGGCGTGGAGAACTTCGCGCTCCAGGAGGCTCGCGCCCAGGGCACGGATGAGGTATTTCAGGCCATGGCTGAGCGTTGGGATATGCCCGCGTGGCGCGCCCGCTGGGACGAGATGGCCGACGAGGCCCGTTCTGCCGGGTTTGCGAACGTGGTGATCCGGTAGTTTTTTGAACGACGACGGCGGCGGCGAGCGGCGTGGATCGCGCCGCTCGCCGTTTCCCCAGAACACCTTCGTGCAGTGTTTGTCCACAGGGTGCGTGATGTACCCGCGTGGCTTTTTATCTCTCCGATAGCGTCTCGATACCTGCTGGGCCATTCGGTCCGGCGATATCGGACCGAAAGGACGAGATGGTGAAAGCGACGTTTGCATCACTCATCGCGGCTGCTGTGGCGGTGAGCACCTTGATGGTGCCACCAGTTCAAGCAGAACCAGCCCCCACCCACTCAATTAGCATTCCGCAGGCGGCTCCTGGATGGAGCTTCGGGGAGGGCATATCGTTTGGAACAAAGAACTTCTCAGGAGTTGTTCGCGATTCCAAGGGCACCAAGTACACGTGCGCGGCGGACGGAGGTGTGTATTCTCTTGCCTCCTCCTTGGTGAGCAACGGAAGCATGAAGGCCCCCAAACAAGTGAACAGCCTGAAGGTTGTGGGCAACGTTCCAGCCGGTGCCACCCCAAAGAAGGGAACGGTCAAGGATAAGAAGAAGCTAGGGCAGATGGCCTATATTGCGTCGCTTGCTGGGAAGCCAAGTGACGTGGACGCGGCGGCAACGGAGGCCGCCATTGCAAGGGTTGGTGGTGTTTACTCGGGCTCTATCTGGGAGAAAGCCGCCCAGGGCAAATTGAAGACAGGCAAGGCTCTCAAACCAGCGGCGGTGCGTTCCGGGGAGCTATACGCCCAGGCCAAGAAGTATGCGGGTCCGTATAAGGCAACCCTCAAGATTGATCTACCTGAGAACTCCTCGGAGGGGACAATCAGGGGAATCGGGCTGACATCTGCCTCGGGAAAGAACGTGCCGGGCCACCCCTTCGAGCTCGAGCTTTCGGGGCCGGCGACGTTCGTAGACGGCACCACTTCCATTAAGGACAAGACTGCTTCGAGCACGCAGAAGATCGATATCCGCACTACCGGGGACGGTAAGGTGACGGCGAAGCTCGTGATCAAGGGTGTGGCCGATTCGCGTCCTTGGATCTCTAAGGGCACTTCAGACCGAGGCCGTGCCCAGAACCTCATCGTCTTGGGGAAGAAGACGGAGATTTCTGCACAGGCAAAAGCACAGTCCACCTCTCCCATGTTCGAGCCTCAGATTGCTACCGAAGTGAAGGACAAGCAGGTGGGCAAAGGCGATCCGCTAGTGGATGTCCTGAACGTGACGAGCAAGAGCGGAACTTGGCCATTTGTGAAGAAGACGGGCGAGCCCATCACAATTCGGGCGAAGGTTGACGTGTACGGGCCGTTTTCGAGCCCACGGGCTAAGGTGAAGGATGGAGCAGAGTTTGCTCAGTCACTTATCGGAACGTACAGCGTAGACGTCAATGGTGAAGGTAGTTACCAAACCGATGGCGCGATAACCGCTCCTGAGGAAGGGTTCTACTTCTTCCAGGCCCGCGTTGATCCCAAGGATCAAGGCAAACTATCCGAGAAGATAACAGCCTTCACCTCTCCTTTCTTCGAGGCGAGCGAGACCAGCGTGGTCCAGTGGCAACCATCGATCGTTTCAGAGGCCACGGCGAAGGCTTTAGATGATGGAGGTGTGGGTATTCGTGACGTCATCACCGTTTCTGGGATGCCGGAAGACCACGGGGACTTCGGTGGAGTGAGCGACTGGGAGGCAGATCATCAGGTGATCGTCCATTCCCTGTACTTCGTGCCGGCTGGAACCGAGCACACTGAAGGTGTGACCGAGGATCTTGAGGCACTCGCCACCGTGGAGACCCCCGCAGCAAACGGAGAATATGTGATCGAGGCCGATCAATTTCCGATGGATCTGGACCTCGGGGTGGGAACCTATCAGGTGGTTTCCGAGTTCGCGGGGGACGCCCGCGTGGTCTCACTCAAAACCTCGGATATTGAGCCGAGCGAACAGGCTAAGCCGGAGTTCGGAACCGTGCGCACCGAGGCTCAGGTGGTGGGTGCCGATACTCTGACTCCCGAGGGGACAATTCGGGACACCGTGATCCTTGAAGGTGCCTTCCCCAAGGGTGCCTACACAGACGTTGACCTGTACACATGGGAAGCAGGAGGCGAGCCTGTATGCGAGGAAGCCATCTGGACTGCCGAGCGGATTGAGCACGGGAATGAGGCAGGCGAATACCACACGGATGAGTACACGGTCTCAGATAGCGAGGTTGCGGTATACGGATTCGTTGAGCGCACGTATGACCAAAACGGCAATCCGATCTCAACGGGAGAATGTGGCGCGGAATCCGAGACGATCCAAGTAGTAGCTCCTCCGGCCGCGACGCCGCCGCCCACTACGGCACCCGCTACGCCACTGCCACCAGCCACGTCAGCGCCAATCGCGCCGGTTGATCTAACCCCGAGTGCGTCTCCCAGTACTCCGGCCGAGCTACCCAATACCGGCTTTGATGCCAAGAGTCTTATCCCCATTTCACTCGCGTTGATCTGCATCGGTTCGATCGCATTTCTCGTGGTCAGGAGGAGGTAAACAGGAAGCCGACTCAGCGAAAGGACTCGCAGCGGTGTTATAGTCCCGGGAGAACCACCGTTGAATCTGTGGGTAAAACCCCGAGTGTCAGAAGGAAGCAACGTGACCAAACTCGTCATTGTCGAGTCTCCAGCCAAGGGCAGGACCATTAGTGGGTACTTGGGCGGCGATTACGATGTTGAAGCCTCGGTAGGCCACATTCGAGACCTGCCGCAGCCCTCCGAGTTGCCAGCAGATATGAAGAAGGGGCCCTACGGCCGCTTCGCCGTAGACGTTGATAATGGTTTCGATCCCTATTATGTGGTTGCGCCAGAAAAAAAGAAGAAAGTGGCTGAGCTTCGCAAGAAGCTCAAAGAGGCCGACGAACTTCTTCTGGCAACTGATGAGGATCGCGAAGGCGAGGCTATCGCGTGGCATCTGTACGAGGTGCTCAAGCCCAAGGTTCCGGTGAAACGCATGGTGTTTCATGAGATCACCCAAGAGGCGATCTCTCGGGCACTGGACAATCCGCGTGAGCTTGATACCCAGCTTGTTGACGCGCAGGAATCGCGGAGAATCCTCGACCGGTTGGTCGGGTACGAGGTTTCTCCGCTCCTGTGGCGGAAGATTGCTCCGGGGCTATCCGCCGGCCGTGTGCAGTCGGTGGCAACCCGCCTCGTGGTGGATCGCGAGCGCGAGCGTATGGCCTTCGTTGCCGCTTCCTACTGGGACGTCACCGCGCTCATGGTTAAGGCCTCAGAGACATTCTCTGCGAAGCTCGTGGGCCTCGACGGTGCGCGCATCGCCACGGGCCGCGATTTTGACGATAAGGGCCAACTCAAGACGAAGGCGGTCAAGGCCGGGATCCGCACGCTGAATGAGGCGGATGCCCACGCCATCGAGGAGGTAGCTGCCAGCAATCAGGCCACGGTGACTTCCGTTGAAACGAAGCCGTATAAGCGCCGTCCCGCTCCGCCATTTACTACCTCGACTCTGCAGCAGGAGGCTTCTCGAAAGCTACGCATGAGCGCCCGTGACACGATGCGCACGGCTCAAGGACTGTATGAGAACGGCTTTATCACATACATGCGTACCGATTCGGTCAACTTATCTGAGCAGGCTGTCGCTGCGGCGCGCACCCAGATCAAGGAGCTGTACGGGGCTGCCTCACTTACGGACAAACCCCGCCATTACGCCACGAAGTCCAAGGGTGCTCAGGAAGCCCACGAGGCGATCCGGCCGGCCGGCGATCACTTCCGCACGCCGAGTCAGGTCCGGGGTCAGCTCAACGGCGCACAATTCAAACTGTACGAGCTTATCTGGAAGCGGACCATTGCCTGCCAGATGGCCGATGCAGTGGGTAAGACTGCCACGGTGAAGCTATCTGTCCCGCTCGCGGGGGTGGCTTCGAGCCAAGCTGGAGAATTCTCGGCCTCGGGAACGGTCATTACCTTCCCAGGATTCCTCGCGGCTTACGAGGAATCCCAAGATGCTAAGCGCTATGGCAGCTCCGAGAAAGAGGGCCAGAATCGCCTCCCAGATCTCTCCGAGGGTGAGGTTCTCTCTGTGGCTGAAGCCTCAGCTGAAGGCCACGAGACGCAGCCGCCTCCGAGGTATACGGAGGCCTCGCTTGTCAAGACCATGGAGGACCTTGGAATCGGACGGCCCTCAACCTATGCGGCAACGATCTCTACGATCTCGGACCGCGGGTATGTGGAGCACCGCGGTCAGGCGCTCGTACCCACATGGGTGGCGTTCTCCGTGACGCGCCTCTTGGAAGAGAATCTTCCTCACCTCGTGGATTACGACTTCACGGCTCACATGGAAAACGAGCTGGATTCCATTGCGGCCGGGAACGAGGAGGGCCCGGTATACCTCGAACGCTTCTGGCGTGGGAACGATAGCACGCCTGGCCTTGAAGGGCAGGTGGAGAGCCTCGGAGATATCGATGCCCGCGCGGTGAACTCTATTGCGCTGGGCGGAGGTATCATGCTGCGCGTGGGACGATACGGTCCTTACCTTCAGGAGACCGGACCCGACGGCGAGGAGCTTCGCCGCGCCTCCGTACCCGAAGGCGTTGCCCCAGACGAACTCACCGTAGATAAGGCCAAAGAGATCCTCGAAAAGGGATCGGCCCAAGGCCGCGAGTTGGGCGTGGATCCCGAAACCAATCACGTGATTCTAGCCAAGGTTGGGCGCTTCGGCCCCTACATCACCGAGGAGATTCCCGAGGGCGAGGTTGCCTTGACACCAACCGGCAGGCCGTCCAAGCGTAAGCCGAAGCCTCGCACTGCCTCGCTCTTCTCAACCATGGATCCCGAAACGGTCACTCTGGAGCAGGCGCTATCTTTGCTTTCGCTTCCTCGCACCGTTGGCCAGTTGGATGGCGAAGACGTCTTGGCAGCCAATGGCCGCTATGGTCCCTACCTCAAGAAGGGATCGGACTCGCGATCGCTCACCAGCGAGGAGCAGATCTTCTCGATCACAGTGGAAGAGGCTAAAGCGCTCTTCGATCAGCCTAAGCAGCGGCGCGGAGCAACTACCAAGGAGCCCCTCAAGGAGCTGGGTGTGGATCCGGTAAGTGAGAAGACCGTCCTGCTCAAGGATGGACGTTTCGGTCCCTACGTCACCGACGGCACAGTTAATGCCTCGCTCAAACGCGATGACGATCCCAACATGATCACTAATGAGCGCGCCTACGAATTGCTGGCCGAACGCAGGGCCAAGGGACCTGCAAAGAAGCCGAAGCGTAAGGCAGCGAAGGGTAAGACGTCGTCGTCCAAAAAAAAGGCGAAGTAAGTGTTTATCACGTTTGAGGGCGGGGACGGCGCGGGCAAAACTACTCACCTGCGCTTGCTCGCGCAGTGGCTTGGCGAGGCTGGCTACGACGTGGTGACCACGCGCGAGCCGGGTGGAACAGAGCTCGGCAGATCAATTCGTGAGCTGATCCTGCACGGCGGGGACGTTGCACCCAAGGCGGAGGCTCTGCTGTATGCCGCGGATCGCGCCCATCACATCGCCACCGTGGTGCGGCCCGCCCTCGTACGTGGAACCGTCGTGATTGCGGATCGGTACCTTGACTCTTCGGTTGCATATCAGGGTGTGGCGCGCGATCTTGGTCTTGAAGAGGTTCGCCAGCTTAGCTTGTGGGCCACGGACGGGCTGATGCCGGATCGGACCATTCTGCTGGATGTTCCCGTTGAGGTGGGAAGTGCGCGTGTGGGAAAGAGTCAGGACCGGATTGAGGCCGCTGGACGCGAGTTCCACGAATCGGTGCGCCGCGAGTTTCGTCTGCTCGCCGAAAAGGAACCCGAGCGGTGGCGGATTGTGGATGCCACGCCGGACGTGGAGACGGTGGCGGCGAGTGTTCGCGCTGCCGTTCTGGATCTTTTTGATCGAGGGTAACCGTGAGCGTCTTTGATGAGTTGGCCGGTCAGGCCGCGGCTAGGGAGCAGTTAGAGCGGGCTGCCGCGGCGTCGCGATTGGACCGCGCTGATTCCTCCATGACGCAGGCGTGGCTGTTTACCGGGCCTCCCGGATCCGGTAGGTCGAACGCCGCCCGAGCGTTGGCCGCCTCACTCGAATGTACGGGGCCGGTGCCTGGGTGCGGGGAATGCTCGGCGTGCCGCAACGTCATGGCCGGGAACCACCCGGACGTGGAGATTGTGGCAACTCAGGGCGTCACCATCACCGTGGATCAGACGCGTTCTCTCGTAGGTGGCTCGTACATGGCCCCAGGCGTTGGGCGGTGGCGAGTAATCATCGTAGAGGACGCGGACCGCATGGCCGAGCGTACAACGAACGTGCTGCTCAAAGCGATCGAGGAACCCCCACCCACAACGATCTGGATTCTGTGCACGCCTTCGCCCGAGGATGTGATGCAGACGATCCGTTCGCGCTGCCGTGGCGTCAATCTGGTTGTTCCGGCCGCCGAAGATGTGGCGGATCTGCTAGTGCGGCGCGACGGCGTGGATCCCGCCGTGGCGATTGTTGCGGCGAGGGCCGCACAGTCGCATATCGGGCGTGCGCGGGCCCTGGCACTTGACCCTCAGGTTGGTGAGCAGAGGCAGGCTACCCTGCGCGCTGCCCTGTCCGTGCGTGGCGCCGCGGACGCTATCATTGGCGCGCAGCGGATCATGAACGTGGCCGTTGACGTTGCGGGGTCCAAGGCCGGTACCTCGAAGGATGAGGATATCGCGGAGCTGAAGCGGTCGCTTGGTATTGAGGATGGTGCGCGGGTACCGCCGGCGGTCCGCGCCCAGATTCGTGAAGTTGAGGAAGAGCACAAGCGCCGCGCCACCCGTGCGAAGAGGGATGAACTGGACCGCGCGATGGTGGATATTCTGTCCATATTTCGCGACGTCCTCACCGTTCAGTTGGGTGCCGATATTGCGCTTGTGAATGCAGATTTTTCACGGGGAATTGAGGCGCTCGCCGAGGCATCTACGCCTGAGCAATCTGTTGAGCGGATGGATGCGATCGCCCTTGCGCGCAAGCGGCTGGCCGGAAACGTTGATCCGCTTCTCGCGGTGGAAGCCATGATGATGGCCTTCCGCCCGCAGGCCTAGGGCTTCGCGAAGGCTTAAACTCTCGCCGTTCCCCCAAAACGCCCGCCGGGCCTTTTCTCCACAGGTTTGCGAACGAAGCGTGCGCGGGGTGGCGCGGACCTATACGGTGTAGGGGTGAAGCCACAGAAGAAACTCTTAGCCACGCTTTCAGCATCCGCACTCTTGCTTGGTGCATGCGCGCTCAATACCCCCGAACTTGGGGCTGTGACACCGGCACCTACCACGTCACCCACTGAGCCGGCGCCCACAAATGGTCCGGCGGGTGATGGTCCAGTAGCGATCGATGCGCAGATGCCTACCCCTCCCGCTGGTCTGGAGGAGTTCTACACTCAGGACGTTGACTGGCAGGATTGCGGTGGCTTCCAGTGTGCGGACGTTACTGTGCCGCTCAATTACGACGATCCTGACGGGGAGACCATCACTATTGCCATGCTCAAGCGCCCGGCAGATGGCGATGCGATCGGGAGCCTCTTCGTCAATCCCGGTGGCCCCGGTGGCTCAGGCAAGGATGTGGCCGAGAGTGCGGAGTACTACTTCGATGGGGACATTCGGGCCAGCTTTGACATCATCGGATTCGATCCTCGCGGGGTCGGGGATTCCTCCCCAATCGAGTGCGTGGATGACGAAACATTAGATCGCCTTCTCGATGTGTCGTACCCGGATACGGACAAGGGAACAAAGGAATACGAGAAGGATCTCAACACCATTGCCGATGGATGCGCGGAGAATTCTGGCGACCTTCTGGACTTTGTAGGCACTTACTCCGCGGCTCAGGACATTGACGTGATGCGTCAATTGGTGGGCGATCCCAAGCTGTACTACACCGGCTTCTCCTACGGGACCTTCCTTGGTGCAGAGTACGCTGAGCAGTTCCCAGATAACGTGGGCCGGCTCGTCCTTGATGGTGCTGTTGATAACACCATCGGCAGTGCTCGTATGGCCTACGATCAAACGCTCGCTTTCGAGAAGTCCTTTGAGCGCTATGTGGAGGACTGTCAAGCAAACACGTCCTCGTGCCCCTTCGAGGGAGACGTTGACGATGGGCTTGCCCAGATTCACGAGATCTTCGAGGACTCTTTGGAGAACCCGATCGAAACCAGTGATCCGGATAGGCCCCTCACGCAGGCGCAGCTGTTCGGAGGCATGATCCTGCCCATGTATGAGGATATGTTGTGGCCCCAGCTCACTCAGGCGTTCAACGAGGTAATCGAGGACGGCAACGGCGATACGTTCCAGATGTTCAATGACATGAGCAACGAGCGCAACGACGACGGCACGTTCGAAACCAACGGGACCGAAGCCAACTGGGCGATCAACTGCGCCGATTACGGTCCGGGCTCCTCCGATGAGGCCAAGGAACTCTCTGAGAAGCTCGAGGACGAGGCGCCGATCTTCGGAAGCTATATGACCGAGGGTGAGGATCTCTGCTCTGAGTGGGCTTACCAACCTGATGAAACGCCTGGGGCGCTAACTGCCTCCGGTTCGGATCCGATCGTTGTTGTGGGGACCGTCTACGATCCGGCGACTCCGTACCAGTGGGCCGAGGCGATGAACTCCTCGCTCGATAACTCGGTTCTGGTGACGTGGGAAGGCGATGGCCACACCGCCTATTCCCGCGCAGATTCGTGCATTAACGATCCACTCAATGCCTATCTCCTGCAAGGAACCTG
>OMJG01001750.1_pt1 | contig 11849 bp, 8 predicted proteins | sample 1646431 | NCBI WGS metagenome assembly OMJG01 (sample SAMN03771674, study PRJEB25209) | food metagenome | isolation source: Cotija cheese | place: Mexico:Jalisco,Michoacan | collected 2011-12-12 | reverse complement strand
GCGGTTTTTGTATTTCTAAAAACTTTAATTTGTACTTGAAGTTAAGTATTCATTGTCACATTCGACTATGGTATGCTTATAATTGATATTTATTAAGAGGTGACCGAAAAATGAAAATTGATCAGGATAAATTACTAACATTTTTAAATAATGGTCATACAACATTAGATAATTTTTTGCTATTACATTACCGAGAAATTGGTATGAATAATGAAGAACTACTAGTATATATTCAAACAAAAATGGGAATCGATAAAGGAAATTTCGAACCTAGTACAGAATTAATTAGCCAGACAATGGGGTGGTCAGCTAAAAAAGTTTTTTCATATTTAGATGCCATGCGTAAAAAGGGGTTAGTAAACTTTAAAAGTCGTCATGCGAGTGATGGCAAGGTGACAACAGAATTAGATTTTAATCCACTATATTTAGCACTATTAAATATAAAATCAACAGAAGGACACGCAGATGAACGTGTTAATAATCAAGGTATTCCTAATATAGATAAACAACAAACGCAACAGGCGGATATTTACAATTTAATTGAACAAGAGTTTGGGCGTCCTTTAAGTCAGATAGAAATTGAAACTATTAAGCAATGGTTTGATGTTGATCATTTCGATCCAAAGTTTATTAAAGCTGCTGTTCAAGAGGCGGTGTTAAACTCAGCACTAAATTTGCGGTATATAGAGACCATCCTTGTATCTTGGCAAAAAAAGAATTACCATTCACTGAATGACATTAAAAATGAAAGACAAAAATATCGTCAATATAAACAATTGCAAGCTGACGAGGTCGTTGATATTCCAACCGATGTTGATATTTTAAATACTGATTGGGATAAATTTAAATAGAAAAATAATACCACCTGAGTTAAGAATAATCTTAACTCATTTTTTATTTTAAATTTATACGTTTAATAACGTATGCATTAGGGCGCAAAAAAACTGGTCGGAAAATTTGGTTTAATACCACAATTTTTCCGACCAGTCAGTCATTTAAACTTTATGCAATTTTTTCAAATCCATCTTACTGTGAGTTGCCATTACCGTTATTTGATGATGGTTGACTCGGCGTGCTTGGTTCCTCAGAAGTACTACTGCTCTGTGGTTCTGAAGAAGAAGTTGACTCATCAGAGGACGATGTCGACGCTGATGATGAGGAACTACTACTTGATGGTACGCTTGAGCTTGAAGATGACTCCGAACTAATACTTGATGACGAACTAGATGAACTACGTGATGAAGAAGATTTAGATGAAGAACTCTTAACAACTTGACTGATTGTATCTTCAGAAGATGTATCGGCACCAACAACTGAATACTCTTTCACACCGTTAACTGTTGTACTCTTTACAGTACTTGGCATGGTCCAATCTGAACCATCAGTACCGCTACCTGACATGATATAGTCCATCAATGCCTTGTATACACGAAGAGGGGTAAACTGTTGTTCACCAGCTGCTAACGAATGTCCAGTTTCGTTTGGTTGATCGTAACCAGTCCAAACGGAAATTGAAGCTGCTTTTGTGAAACCAGTAAACCAGGCATCTGAGGCAGAGGCATCTGGCATATTCAATGAATCATCATAAGCTGTAACACCAGTCTTACCAGCTTGGGCATAATCTGATGTGTTAATAATCTTAGCATATGAATCAGTAATAACTGACTTCATCATATTAGTTAACATAAATGCTGTTGATGATTTCATTGCAGTGCTTCCTGAATTTTTAAATTCTTTCACAGCACCACTTTGATCAGTAATTTTTGAAATATATTGTGGCTTATAATACGTACCACCATTATCGAAGGCAGCAAATGCTGCTGCTTCTTGTTCACTTGATACATCAATACCAATCGCATTTGATGCCACTAGGTTACCATTATTACTCTTAATCGTGATTCCTAGCTTCTTTAGGAAGGCAGATGAATTATCATAGCCAACTTCCTGCAATGTCTTGATAGCCGGAATGTTTCGTGAAAGGGCAAGAGCCTTACGCATGGTTATTTTTCCTAGATAAGCACGGTCAGCATCATAAACAGAAGTATTTGTACCAGGATAAACATAAGCTGAATCATCAACAGTATGATTAGTTGACCAACTTAGATTTTCAACCGCTGGTCCATAGTCAACCAGTGGCTTAGCAGTTGATCCTGATGAACGGTTTGTATTCGTTGCGCGATTTGTTCCTTGTAAGTCACTTTGCTTACGACCACCAATTTGGGCCATAACTTCACCATTATTTGGATTAGTAACTGTCAAACCTACTTGCATCAAGTCATCTGTCCATGAGACATAATCATTCGTATTAGTAATATCGTAAGCTCGTTGTTGAACATCAGGATCTAGATTTGTCTGTACGACCAAACCATCCTTGTTCAAGTCGTAACCTAAGCTAGTCAATTTATTACGTACAGATGTAATATAGGCATCATCAACCTTAGCATTTTTATCTTCAGAATCAACTGCTGCGTGTTCAGCAGTTAAACCATCTTTAATTGATGTCTTGCTATATTTTGTAGCGTCAGCTTGAGAAATGACATGGTTATTCGCCATTGCCTTTAATACATTATTTCGACGAAGGGTGGCACCTTTAGGATTAGTATATGGGTCGTAGCCAGAAGGTGATTGAGGTAGACCAGCAAGTAATGCCATCTGTGGTACCGTCAATTGAGACAGATCCTTGTTAAAGTAATATTGTGCAGCAGTTTTCATACCATACACACCATTACCCATGTAAACTTTATTCATATAAAGAGTTAAGATCTGGTTTTTTGAATATTGCTTCTCTAATTTCATTGCCAACCAAGCTTCTTGTGCTTTACGCTTAATCGTTTGGTCACTGGCATTTGTTGAAAAGACAGTTAATTTAATTAGCTGTTGTGTTAGCGTTGAACCACCTTGTAATCCTAATGATGAACCGGTTACGTTAGCAAAAGCTGCACCGATGATACGACGAGGATCTACACCGTGATGCTTATAAAAACGTCGGTCTTCAATTGAAACAACGGCCATACGCATTTCCTTTGGAATTTCACTCTGTTTTGCCGTTTCTCGTTTTGAACCAGTTGTATAAAATACATTGCCATCTTTATCTAAGAATTTAGTTTGTGAAGTTCCAACCAGTGCGGCATTCGTGACCTTAGGAGCGGAAGATGCATAATAAGCAAATAAACCTGCACCAGCAAATCCACCAACCACAAATAAAATAACAAGCGTCCAGAAAGTGTACTTCAAAATACGCTTTACTTTAGAGCCGGACTTTTTAGGTTTCGGCTGCGTTGGCCGTTTGTTATTTTTCGTGCTGTTACGTCCTCGTTCAACACGTGACATTTCTTCTGTCATACTAAGTTATCTCCTTTTTGTTCACGTCGTGCTAGTAATTTATCCACTGCCGTTAAATAAGGAGTAGTAGGGTTGATTCCTTGTGCAATCAACTCACCTGATTTAACAACTACTTCATATGGAATGGACTTTCTACCAGTTTCCTTATTATCCCAATATTGAAAAATAAGATCTGCCCACACGACGTAAGTTTCTTTTAAAACCGAAAATCTAATTATCATAAACGCTAAGCCGTGTTGTGTAACAATAGATTTTAAATGTTCGACTTGATGGTCATGAATATTATTTAATGGAAACGAACGTTTATGGGTTGTTTCCTTTGCATCAAAGTCAATATAATATCCTTTGTAGATACCATTGTAATCTGTTGTAGAGGCTTGACGAAAATATGCCTCTGTAATTTTAGCTGCAGAACGAGCCGGATAACTAACATTAACAATTTGAATTGGTGTTGGTTTCTTATGGATAACTGCCTGTCCAGTTGCTAAGTAATAGTTATTCGCTGCGTTGATATCAGCCTCTAAAGACATTCCTCGATTACTTTGCGAACCACCTTGACTGACTCTTGGTTGTTTGAAAGATCTGTTATCAAAGGACTGTCCGTTCGGATAATTAAAAGCCATGACGAACTCCTATAGTTAAACTTTATCTTTGTTATTATACCAAAAGTAGCGCAATAGTGACAGGTTGCATAGATTTGTAAAAAAATATCAATTATAGAAAGGTGTATAAAACTTAATGAATCGGATTTGGATAACCGGATTTCGAAGTTATGATTTAGGTATTTTTAATAATAAAGATCCAAAATTAGCCATTATTAATTTTGCCCTAAATAAACTTTTGACTAATGCTATTTATGATAATTGCAATTGGCTCATCACTGGTGGGCAACTTGGCATTGAACAGTGGGCAATAGAAGAAGCATTGCGCTTAAAGCAAACAAATTTTCCAGACTTCCAAATTGCTTTGATGACACCATTTTTAGATTTTGGAAAAAACTGGCAGGAGGGCAAACGGGATAAATTGACTTCTTTAAAGCAAGCTGTCGACTTTAGTAGTTCAGTATTTGCTTCAAATTATGAAAGTCCAAAACAATTACAAGCTTATCAAGAATTTATGTTAAACCATACAGATAGAGCAATTATTTTTTATGACCAGGAGGCAGAATCTTCACGTGCTCGATTTGACTACCAAGCGATGAAAAATTATGCGTCAAACCACAATTATCCGGTCATGTTAATTGATTTAGATCGCCTACAAGACTATGCTGATGAATACCAACTTGAAAAATCTGACTATTTAGAATAATAAATATTATTTTTTACACAACTAATTTTGTCATCTCTAAAGAAAGCTGGTAAACTAGGATAAGAAGAAAACTAAGGAGTGCAAGTGATGGAAAACGTGCAACATACTCGTGAAGAAATTCTAAACAAGGATTTTAAAAAAACTCGTATTGGTACCGGATACGATATAACAGATGTCGATGCTTATTTAGATGAGATTATTTCTGACTACCAAGCCTTTCAGACTAATATCAATGAATTAAATAATCAAAACCAAAAACTAAAAGACCAAGTTGCTGAGTTGACAAAACAAGTTTCAGCAGCACCAACGTCAGCGCCGAAAGCATCGCCTGCTCCTGCTGTTAATACAAATATGGATATTCTAAAGCGCTTGTCAAATTTGGAACGCCGTGTATTTGGTGCCTCATCGGATCAATTTAAGCGAAATCAAGAAAAAATTGATGACAAACCTGAAGAAGTAGAAGATGTTATTGTAAAAGAAAGTAGTTCACAATCCGCTGAATAAGTGTATAATGGTTATTCGTGATGTGTTGGTGGGTAATTGCGTGTGGCTTATGCTGCATGAGGAAAGTCCATGCTCGCACTAACTGTGATGTTAGTAGTGTTCGCGCTAGCTGAAAAAATAAGGCTAGGCATTCAATTAACTTGAATGACGGCCAGTGAAAGATCTAAGGACTTTGTCTATGATCTAGTAACTGTTAAGGTGCCACAGTGACGAACCATCAAAGAAATGCGATGGGTGGAACGCGGTAAACCCCACGAGCGGGCAACCCAAACTTTGGTAGGGGCGCTTGACCTAACAAAAAGAAGTGATGGTCGGGGAAACAGAAATGTTTGAGATAGATGATTACCACCAAATAAAAATTGCCAACTTTTATTTGGAACAAAACATGGCTTACAGCTAATACATCAGGCAGCCGACGTCCTTGTGGCGTCGGTTTTCTTTTTGCCCAAATTTTTAATCTCATTTATAATGAAAAGTATCAACTTGAAAAGAGAACGGAACATGAAAAACTTTAAACTTATGGCAACAATGGGTGCTGGTATGGAATCACTAGTAGCCCGTGAACTAAAAGAAATGGGGTACGCAACAGAAACAGAAAACGGACGAGTTTTTTTTGATGGTACTGTTGAAGATATTTATCGAACAAACCTATGGTTGCGCGTTGCTGATCGAATTAAAATAGTTGTTCAAGAATTTGATGCAAAAACTTTTGATCAATTATTTGAAAAAACAAAATCATTTCCTTGGGAAGATTTACTTCCATATGATGCTAATTTTCCAGTAAATGGACGATCAAAAAATTCAATATTACATTCCGTTCCAACTGTACAGGCAATTACTAAAAAAGCAATTGTCAAGCGTCTATCCGAAGCTTACCATACTCATAGCTATCTTCCAGAAACTGGACAACGGTATGTTTTAGAGACGGCCATCGACAAAAACCACGTTATGATTACACTAGATACAACGGGTGATTCATTATTTAAACGTGGTTACCGTACGGAAAAAGGTGGGGCTCCCTTAAAGGAAACTATGGCTGCGGCACTAGTAAAATTAGCACATTGGTTCACGGATAACCCATTTGTCGATCCGACAACTGGATCAGGTACAATTGCTATCGAGGCGGCATTAATTGGACGTAATATTGCTCCTGGTTTAAATCGTGAGTTTGATATTACTGATTGGGACTGGTTTGATAAAAATATTGGTCAAACCTTAAAAGCACAAGCACGTAGTATGATTAATTTTGATGAACCATTAGACATAACTGGTTATGATATTGATGAAAATATGATTGAGATTGCTAAAGCTAATGCCGAAGCTGCTGGAGTAGGTGAGGACATTACCTTTAAACAGTTAGCTGCAGCAGATTGGTCAACTGACAAAATCAATGGTGTCCTGGTTGCTAACCCGCCTTATGGTGAGCGTCTAGGAGATGAAGAGGCTGCTCGTAAACTGTACAGTCAAATGGGACATATCTATAACAAAATGCCAACTTGGTCTAAATATATTTTGACATCAGATGAAGAATTTGAAACCGCGTTTGGTAAAAAAGCAACAAAAAAGCGCAAATTGTATAATGGTGCATTAAAAGTTGATTTATATCAATATTGGGGTAAAAAAATTCGCAATTAGTTAGACAATATTTGAAATTCGAGAGGAGACATACTATGAATCCGTTACTTGCGGGTATGAATGATAAGCAAGCTGAAGCTGTTATGACAACAGAAGGGCCACTATTAATAATGGCTGGTGCGGGTTCTGGAAAAACACGTGTGTTAACGCATCGCGTCGCTCATCTAATACAGGATTTGGATGTTTTACCTTGGCGTATTTTGGCAATCACTTTTACCAATAAAGCTGCGCGTGAGATGAAAGAACGTATTAGTCAGCTTGTGGACGAATCAGATGCCGAAGCTGTTTGGGTATCAACTTTTCACGCTCTGGCAGTTCGTATTTTACGTCGTGACATTGATAAGCTAGGTTATAAAAAGGACTTTTCTATTATTGATGCAAGTGCCCAGCGTACTTTAATAAAACGAATTTTAAAAGACTTCAATGTTGATATTGAAAAATATGCTCCTCGTTCAGTATTAGGTGCCATTTCTAATGCAAAGAATGCGATGGAAGGACCTGAAGAATACGTCAAAAAAGCAACAGGGCCATTTGAAGAAATTGTCGGTAAAGCTTATAAGGAATATCAACACCGTTTAGCCTTAGCTCAGTCACTAGACTTTGACGATCTGATTATGCTTACAATAGAGCTATTACACAAAGATCAAGAAGTTCTTAGTTATTATCAAGAAAAGTTTCTTTATGTGCATGTTGATGAGTATCAAGACACGAATGATGCACAATATGAGTTAGTAACGTTACTTTCAGCAAAACATCGTAATTTAGCGGTTGTTGGAGATTCAGACCAATCAATTTATGGCTGGCGTGGTGCAAACATGCAGATTATTCTGAATTTCAGTAAAGAATATCCTGATGCCAAAACAGTCATGCTTGAGCAAAATTACCGATCAACACAAACAATTCTTGACGCTGCCAATGCAGTGATCCGTAATAACAATGAACGGATTGCTAAAAAACTTTGGACTGATAATGGTGAAGGTGAAAAAATCACATACTATCGTGGTCAATCTGATCGTTCAGAAGCCCTCTTTGTTATTAAAGAAATTCGTGATGCTGTTGATACACAACAACATGATTATAAAGATTTTGCCGTTTTATATCGAACAAATGCACAATCGCGTGGGGTTGAAGAGGCGTTGGTAAAGGCCAACATGCCATATACTGTCGTTGGCGGTTCAAAATTCTATGATCGTAAGGAAATCCGTGATGTTTTGGCGTATTTGTCATTAGTAACAAATCCAGCTGATAATGAAAATTTCTTACGCATTGTTAATGAACCAAAACGTGGTATTGGTCAAACTTCACTAGAGAAATTACGCCGATTTGCGCTAGAAAACAATTGGACACTTTTGGATAGTGCAGCTAATGCGACTTTAATTCCTGGACTTTCTGCAAGAGCAGCGAATAAACTAACTGATTTTGCTAAAATGATTTCAGACTTTATCAAACAAATGTCATTTGATTTAAGCTTAACTGATTTAACAAAATCTATTTTAGAAAAATCTGGCTATGAAGCCCAACTCAAAAAGTCACCAACACCAGAAAACGAAGGACGACTTGAAAATTTGTCCGAGTTTTTATCAGTCACAGAAGAATTTGATAAAAACTATGAACCAAGTGATGAAAGTATCTCAAAGTACGTTGACTTTTTGGGGGAGTTAGCATTAGTTTCTGATTTAGATAATGTTGACGAAAATAGTAACAACCAGATTACACTAATGACACTTCACGCTGCGAAAGGATTGGAATTCCCTGTGGTATTTCTAGTTGGTATGGAGGAGAATATTTTCCCATTATCAAGGGCAGCCGCAGATGATGATCAGCTTGAAGAGGAACGTCGTCTAGCCTATGTGGGTATTACGCGCGCAAAAGAAAAACTATTTCTAACAAATGCTTATTCAAGATTATTATATGGACGAACAACCAGTAATCCTGCGTCAAGATTCATTGATGAAATTGACGCAAAGTTAATCGATGAAAAGTATGATGGTTCTGGTTTCCAATCTTTGAATCGCGAAAGAGATCTACCATTCAGTAAACGTTCCGTTCCGGCACAAGGAGTAACATTTAGTGGCCGTAAGCGGCAACAACCTGTCCAGCTCACTAGTCAATCAAGACCAAACGTCACAAATACTGGTGCTGAAAAGAAGGATTGGGTAATTGGTGATGCCGTTCAACATAAGAAGTGGGGAATTGGTCATGTCATCAAGATTACGGGAGATGGTGAAGATAAAGAATTAGACATCGCTTTTCCAGCTCAAGGCATTAAACGACTATTAGCTGCCTTTGCTCCCATTAGTAAAGTCGAAAAATAGACAGGAGATTATTCATGACAGAGGTTGCTCTAACAGACCCAACTGAAGCTGCTCAACAAATGGAAAAGTTACAATTGCAGCTACAACAATGGGCTAAGGAATATTATGAAAATGATTCTCCAACTGTTGAGGATGCTGAATATGATAAAGTTTATAAACGTTTACAAGAACTTGAAGCAGCCTTCCCAGAATTAGTCAATCCAGACTCTATTACACAACAAGTTGGTGGTCATAAAACAAAGTCCGAATTACCTAAGGTTGAACATGACGTTCCCATGTTATCTTTGGGAGATGTTTTTTCAATGGATGAATTAACCAACTGGATGGTAAACACACAAAAATCATTTACAGAAGAACTAAGCTATAATGCGGAGTTAAAGATAGATGGTCTAGCAATTAGTTTGGTCTACCAAGAAGGATTGTTAGTCCAAGCTTCCACACGTGGTGATGGTAATGTTGGTGAGGATGTAACTAGTAATATTAAGTATGTTGATGACATCCCCAAAAAATTAAGTGAACCGCTATCTATTGAAGTCCGTGGTGAGATTTATATGCCCAAAGAGGCATTTGTCTCATTAAATGAAAGCCGTGAACGAGATGGTTTGCCAACATTTGCAAATCCACGAAATGCAGCAGCAGGATCACTTAGACAATTAGACCCGCTTATTACAAAAAAGCGTAAACTATCTGCATTTATGTATCAGGTAGTGGATGCACCACGGTCTTTAAACATTAAGACGCAATCTGAATTGTTAATCCGATTAAGTCAATTAGGTCTACCTGCAAACAATACAAATGCTGTTGTTACGAGTACGACTGATGTTGAAAATTATATTGTTTCACAGACAAATCATCGTGATTCACTTTCATATGGTATTGATGGTATTGTAATTAAAGTAAATAATTTAAGTTTTCATGAAGAACTAGGGAATACAGTAAAAGTGCCAAAGTGGGCAATTGCATACAAATTTCCACCAGAAGAAGCAGAGACCATCATTCAAGGTATTGAATGGACTGTCGGACGCACTGGAGCTGTTACACCTACTGCAGTGATGAACCCTGTTCAACTTGCAGGAACAACCGTGTCTCGTGCTTCACTCCATAATGCTGATTATTTACAAGCAAAAGACATTCGAATTGGTGATACGGTAACCCTGCATAAAGCTGGTGACATTATTCCTGAAGTTGGGAAAGTCATTATTGAACGACGGCCAGAAGATAGTGTACTTTACGAATTACCAAAAGAATGTCCTGCCTGTCATCAATCACTTGTGCACGTTGATGGGGAGGTTGCATTAAGATGCATTAATCCCGCCTGTCCTGCACAAGTACAAGAATCATTAACCCATTTTGCTTCTCGAAATGCGATGAATATTGACGGACTAGGTCCTAAAATTATTTCACAATTACTAGCACATGGATTAATTACTAAAGTTACTGATTTATATCGATTACAATATGATGATTTAATTAACTTAGATAAGTTTGGTGATACAGCTGCAAACAATCTATTAAATGCAATTAACTTATCAAAGAATAATTCTGTAGAACGTTTACTATTTGGCTTAGGTATACGAAACGTTGGGGCAAAGGCTGCTAAAACAATAGCCACAAAGTTTGGTAACCTTAAGGCAATAGCTGAAGCAACAGCTGATGATATTGCTAAATTACCAGGTATGGGGTTAACGATTGGCGATAGTGTTGCACAATACTTTGCTACAGAGCAAGCACAGCAGCTATTAAACGACTTTATAGAACTTAAGGTCAATACAGAATTTACTTCTCAAACAGCTGTAATCGATAATCCAATGTTTTCAGGCAAAAAAATCGTATTAACGGGTTCGCTGTCACTATTTTCAAGACGTGATGCATCTGCATGGTTAGAGTCTCAGGGAGCTATTGTGGCCAGCTCAGTTTCGAAAAAAACTGACTTACTGATTGCTGGAGAGAATGCTGGTTCTAAACTCACAAAAGCCCAAGATTTAAATATTGAAATTTGGTCAGAAAAACAATTGCGTGATACTATGGATAATAATGAATAAATTTCTAAACTAAATGGTTTAGATTAAAAGGAGAACACGTATGCGTGCAGTAAAATGGCTTTCTGCCATTGGTGTTGTTGCGGTGTTAATTGCAGCACTAGTTTTCTTTGGAAACTTTTTTTCTAAAAACTCTTCTTCAGTTTCAAATTCAAATAGTGGCAAAACAACAACCACGGCAACAAAATCAAGTTCCAAAAAAGGAATTCAAATAACCGAAAAAAATAACAACTCTTCTTATCAGACGGTGATAAAGAATGGTCGATATTTGACGAGTAAGGCTAGAGGTGTTTCTGCAACTCAACAAAATAACACGTATGACCAAGTTAGTTTTGAAAATGGTTTACAGGATTTCGCAAAGGAACACTTTAGTACATCAAAATATATTTTCCAAGAGGGACAATACTTAACAACTGATACTGCTAATAATTGGCTAGATCGTAAATCAGATAGTAATCCAACTGGCTTAAATCCAGTAGATAATGGTAAAACAGATAGCAGTCGTAATCCAATTTACTTACAGACTATCGAAGAACAAGACTTTATGACTAAAGAGGGCAGCAATTTAAAGTTGAATGGTATTGTGCTTGGATTAGCTATGAATACACAGGATGTTTACCAAAAGGAACAATATGGTGCTAGCTATACACAAGATATAAATAGTGCCGATCGTATTCAAAAAGGTAAAGAAATGGCCAATGAAATT
>OMJG01001748.1_pt1 | contig 11858 bp, 9 predicted proteins | sample 1646431 | NCBI WGS metagenome assembly OMJG01 (sample SAMN03771674, study PRJEB25209) | food metagenome | isolation source: Cotija cheese | place: Mexico:Jalisco,Michoacan | collected 2011-12-12 | reverse complement strand
CGAAGGAGCACGGCTCGGTCACCGCGTGGTCGTAGCTGGTGGTGGACTCTCGGGCGCCGATCTCGCTCTGGAACTGGCCCAAGCCGGGCACGCGGTCACCATCGTGGAAATGATGGACTCAATCGCGCGCGACATGCTCCCCACCAATCAGATCACGCTGCTGCGCGAATTGGCTGCGGCGGACGTGGAGATCCTAACAGGTCACAAGGTCACCGAGATTCACCCCGATGGAGTTGTAGTCATAGGACCCCATGAGGTACCCAAAACACTTTTGGCCGATACGGTAGTCACGGCATTCGGAGTAAAGGCCGCTGACGAGTTGGGCACCGAACTAAAGAGGCACGGTGTCCCCTATACAGCAATCGGGGATTGCACGCAGCCGGCGAAGGTGGGCGAGGCCATCAATGCCGGCTACGCGGCGGCTCTGGCGATCTAGGAAGTCACTTGCGCTTGCGGCGCTCCCGTACACGAACGGAGATCACGATGGGTGAGCCCTCGAATCCGAATGTCTCCCTCAGCTGATTCTCAATGAAGCGGCGGTACCCTGCCTCAATGAATCCTGAGGCAAACAGGACGAAGCGTGGCGGGCAGGAAGACGCCTGAGTGGCGAACAGGATGCGCGGCTGCTTGCCTCCCCGTACCGGGTGAGGGTGAGCGGCCGCGAGTTCGCCGAGGAACGAGTTGAGCTTACCCGTAGAGATCCGGGACTCCCACGAATCGATGGCGGTCTCCATAGCTGCCGTCAGGCGATTCGTGTGCCAACCCGTACGGGCCGAAAGGTTGATCCGTTCAGCCCAGCGCAACTGGGATAGCTCGCGGTCGATCTCCCGATCCAGTTCCATGCGGCGATCTTCGTCCACCAGATCCCACTTGTTGCAGACGATGACAAGCGCACGCCCGGCGTCCACAACCTGCTGCATCACCCGGATGTCCTGCTCTGTAAGCGGCTCCGAGGCATCGACCAGTACGAGGCCAAGTTCAGCTTTCTCGATGGCAGCCTGAGTTCGCAGTGAGGCGTAGTAATCGGCTCCGCTAGTCTGGTGGACCCGGCGGCGAATACCGGCGGTATCGACGAACAGCCAATTCTGGCCGTCTAGCTCCACGTGTTCATCTACCGGGTCTCTCGTAGTGCCCGCGAGTGAATCAACCACCACGCGTTCGGCTCCCACAAGTTTATTCAAGAGCGATGACTTGCCCACGTTGGGGCGGCCAACTAGTGCGATCCGGTGCGGGCCGTCCGTTGGAGTTGCCTCTGCTACCGCGGATTCTGCCGGCAGAATCTCCATGACGGCATCAAGGAGATCGCCGGTACCGCGGCCGTGCATGGCTGAAATCGGGTGGGGTTCTCCAAGACCTAGACCCCAGAGATACGCGGCATCCGATTCCTGCATCGCCGAATCCACCTTGTTGGCGGCAAGCACGATGGGCTTGCCGGAGCGGCGCAGAAGGCGAACGATTTGTTCGTCAGTGTTCGTAACACCCACGGTTGCGTCCACCACCAGTACCACTGCATCGCAGTGATCGATAGCCACCTCGGCCTGCCGGGCAACGGAGGCGTCAATTCCCTTGACGTCCACGTCCCATCCGCCGGTATCTAACAGCGTGAAATCGCGGCCCGCCCACGAGGCGGGATAGGAGACCCGGTCCCTTGTAACACCTGGAGTATCCTGAACCACCGCTACCCGCTCCCCCACGATGCGGTTCACAAGAGTGGACTTGCCAACGTTGGGACGGCCAACAACGGCGATCACGGGCAGCGCCTTCAGGCGCTCGGATTCGTAGGCATCCAACTCGCCAGAGAGAACGGCGAGGTCATCTTCGGACAGATCGTACGAATCGAGGTTTCCGAGCAACAGCTCATATTGAGCCTGCTCGTCGTTCATGTCTTCTTCGCTCATCGCATCTTCTCCGGGATCAGGGAAATGACGGCCTCGACAACCTGATCGATGTCCAATGCAGACGAGTCGATCGTGGTGACTCCATCTTCCGCGGTCATGAACCGAGAAACTGTCGAATCATCCGCGTCGCGGCGCAGCACCTCGTCGCGCGTGGCCTCAAGCGCTGCCGTATCGGCGGCACCACGTACTTCCAGCGCTCGGCGTGCCAATCGAGCTTCCTCGGAGGCGGTAAGAAGCACTCGTACATCGGCGTCTGGGGCTACTACGGTGGTGATGTCGCGGCCTTCGGCGATAATGCCGGTGGTAGCCTCGGCAATGATCTGGCGCTGACGCCGCTTCATCTCCGCGCGTACATCCAGATTCGTTGCTACCTGGGATACCTGCTTGGACAGATCCGAGGTACGGATAGCCTGAGTGATGTCCGCTCCGGCACACACGATCTTCTGATTATCGGGGTCAAGAGGCATGTCGAGTGGCATATTGCGGACGGCCGTGGTCACGGCGGCTTGATCGGAGAGGTTAATTCCACGGTCCATACACCACCACGCGGCGGCACGGTACATTGCTCCCGTGTCGAGGTATGCAAGCCCGAGCTGGCCTGCCACACGGCGCGACACTGTCGATTTTCCCGAACCCGACGGCCCATCCAGAGCGATCACAACGCCCATCTTCTTCTCTCTTCCTTCGAGCACTACCTGCCATCCACGCCGCTCGAGGCCGCGCGCCAGTTCTAGGGCGCGGTTTGGCTCAACGGAGAGCATGCCCCGGCCGACGCGCTGGTTGACCGAGTGTTCCATTTGCAGATCTTCAATATTGACACCAATTTCGCCCACTTCGCTAAAAAGGCGTCCAAGTTCACCGGGACGGTCTGGGATTAGAACGATCACTTCGGCGTACCGATGCGGCGCACCGCCGTGCTTACCTGGGATCCGTTCCACACCCTCATTCCCCATGAGGATGGTGCGGGACACTCCCGCCAAAACGCCTTGGCCATAAGGATTGCCAATGCCAGCCTCTAGAGATGTGATGAGTTTGCCAAGTTCCGATTCCACCTTCTTGAGGGCACTGGTGACTGCGCCAGCGTTACCCGCGATGATCGAGGCCCATAGCGATGAATCCGACCGGGCGATGCGCGTGACGTCACGCAGACCCTGACCGGCAAGATTCAGCGCCTCGCTCGGAGCGTCCCGCAATGCGCCGGCCATAAGGGAGGACACTAGCTGTGGCAGGTGGGACACTAACGCCACGGAGGAATCGTGTTCTTCCGGGCGCATAACGATCGGGATCGATCCTGCTTCCAGGGCGAACTGTTTCATGAAGGTGATCATTGATTCGCTAGTCGCAGCACTGGGAGTGATTACCCAGGGTCTGCCAACGAAGAGATCCGCGTCCGCTGCAATCGCGCCCGATCGTTCACGGCCAGCCATGGGATGCGAACCTACGTAACGCGAAGCGCCTTCATTCGGCTCTACCTCGCGCACTATTGGCTCCTTTACCGAAGCAACGTCAGTGACCAGTGCATGCGGATACGCGTCCAATGCACGGCACACGACCGCGGCAGCCACGTCTGGAGGTGTGGCAACAATGACGAGTGAGGGTTCTGGACTACCGGCTTTGGCGACATCCCCAGCGCCGAGGTCTCTAGCCAACGCCGCTGCGGCTGGCGAGGTGTCCTCAAGCTGGACGTCTTGGCCCAGCTCACGCAATCGCAAGCCGAGCGAGGCCCCGAGTAGGCCCGTCCCAACGATGCGAACAGGGCCCATTACATCCCCACCGAGTGCATCAGGGCAGACAGTTCAGTTCCAGCAATCTGGCGGGTACGGCCAGGCTTGAGGTGGCCCACTTCTATCGTGCCAAATCGGGTGCGGACCAGCTCCATAACAGGGTGGCCAACTTCTTCCATAATCCGGCGAACGATGCGGTTGCGGCCCGAATGCAGGGTGATCTCCACGATCGAATTGCGATCCGCGGATTCACGGAGCACGAAATCGTCTACCTGGACGAAACCGTCTTCAAGGGTCACGCCGCGAGTGAGCACTTTGCCCAGCCCGCGAGTCACGGAGCCCTCTACCCGAGCGATATATGTCTTAGGCACTTCATAGGAGGGGTGTGTAAGCCGATGGGTCAACTCGCCGTCGTTCGAAAGCAGAATAAGCCCTTCGGTGTCTTGATCAAGGCGCCCCACGTGGAAAAGGCGCTCGGGGCGGTCCTCCACGTATTGGGCCAAGCTAGGCCGCCCCATCTCGTCTTCCATGGTGGAAACAACGCCCGGGGGCTTGTAAAGCGCTAGCGTCAGCTTATCTTCGTGAATCTGGACCGGCATCCCGTCTACGTGGATCGATACCTTAGCAGGATCTACGCGCGTCCCCAGCTCTGTGACGATCTGGCCATCCACTTCAATCCGGCCCTGCTCCATGAGGACTTCACAATAGCGGCGCGATCCAACTCCCGCGTGCGCGAGGACCTTTTGCAGGCGTTCGCCTCGAGGATCGTTTGTCATTGAATATCCTTTACTACTTCGTCCAACTCGGAAACTTCGGGCAAGTACGGAGCCAGAGGTACGAGCTCATCTAGGGAATTGATTCCCATACTCTCGAGGAAGTACTGCGTTGTGCCGTACATCGTGGCGCCGGAAACAGATACCTCGCCACTTTCGGAAATCAGCCCGCGCGCTAATAGCGTACGGACAACCGAATCAACATTAACACCTCTGATGGTCGTAATCTGCCCACGGGACACCGGTTGGCGGTAGGCGATGATGGCCAGAGTCTCCAAAGCCGCGGTGGACAACCGCGCGGACGCATCCGCCACCACAAATTCACTGACTACGTCAGCGTACTCGGGATTCGTATACAGCCGGAAGCCTCCGCCTACCTCACGCAAGATAAATCCGTGAGCGCGCCCGCCACTGGTCCCCGCGTACTCCTCTTCAAGCTTTGTCAGGAGGTCGCGGACCTGGGCGAGGTTGAGGCCGGAGGCTCGGCCCAGATCCTCGATCGGAACCGGATGGTTGGCTACGAGAAGAATCGCTTCAATTGCGGCTAGCTGACGCTCTATCACTGATCCCTCCTTAGACCCACGAGGATAGTCGCAAGTGCCTCCTTCTGGGAAACCTCCACGGTTCCAGCCCTCATGAGTTCCAACACGGCCATGAACCTAGAGACGATCGTCGGGACGTCCGGGGCATCCTCGCACAGCTCCTGAAAGCTGTGTTGTCGGGCATCGGCAAGTTCGGCCTTCAGGTAGGCAATCTGGCTCTCAACAGAGACCAGGGAGTGGTGCAAGTGCTCAACGAAGACCGTCGGTTCCTCATGGCGCCGCGTAATGGCCTGAGCCGCAAGCATCGCTAGTTGTTCCACGGAAACGCTCAGATCAATCTCCGGGAGAGCATCGCGATACTCGGGCTCCAAAGGCACATCGCGCGGGGCGGTTTTGGATTGAGCCGCGATGAGTTCGGAGAGGATGGAGGATGCCTCCTTGTAGGCGCGGTACTGCAGGAGCTTGGCGAACAGAATGTCCCTCTTTTCCAAGAGCTCCACATCCTCGTCCCCAATCTCTGCTCCCGGCAGCAGGCGGGAGGCCTTCAGCTCTAGGAGAGTTGCCGCCACAACAAGAAACTCACTGACTTCGGACAAGTCATAGCGATCCTGAGCCCGAATGAATTCGATGAATTCGTCAGTTACCTCGGCAAGGGCCACCTCGGTGACATCCAGTTTCCTGCGCGCAATCAGCGAGAGTAAGACCGAAAAAGGCCCCGCGAAAACATCCAGCGTAACCGCGAAGGCGTCCTCCGATTCCTCTACGCGCATTGGCCCTTGGCGATGACTTCGCGGGCGAGCCGCCGATAGGCCTTAGCTCCCGGATGGGAGGGGGCGTAACGCGTGATCGGTTGGGCGGCGATCGTGGCGTCCGGGAACTTGACCGTGCGGGAAATAAAGGTGGTAAACACCTTGTCGCCGAAGCCATCGCGGACGGAAGCCATGACCTCGCGTGAATGCAAGGTGCGCATATCGATCATCGTGAGGAGGACACCATCAAGGGTAAGTCGGGGATTCAAGCGGTCCTGAATACGCTGGATTTGTTCGGTGAGCAGTGCCACTCCACGCATAGCGAAATACTCTGCCTCAAGTGGGATCATGACGCCGTGTGCTGCCGTGAGTGCATTGACAGTGAGGAGGCCAAGGGACGGCTGGCAGTCAATGATGATGAGATCGTAATCGTCAATCACCGGCCGAAGAACCCGAGAGAGGGCCTGCTCGCGAGCCACCTCGTTAATCAGGACGATTTCAGCCGCAGAAAGATCGATGTTCGCGGGAACGATGTCCAATCCTGGGACTTCGGTGGGAACGATGATCTCGCGTACATTGGGGCGATCGGCAATCAGTTCGTTGTAGATGCTGCGCTCTAGGCCGCGGGCGTTCACGCCTAGACCAGCGCTAGCTGCTCCCTGAGGATCAAAGTCCACCACGAGAACCCGCCGACCATACTCCGCTAGAGCAGCTGCCAGATTGATGGTGGTAGTGGTTTTTCCCACGCCACCCTTTTGGTTAGACATTGCAACGATGCGCGCGGGGCCGTGCGTGCTGAGGGCAGCCGGCTCGGCATAGTCTTCGTTCGGGACCTCGGGAAGAAGGGCATCTTGTTCACTCACGTTCCAAGACTACCTAAACCATGGGCGTTTGCGCCCGAGGATGCGCACCCGCGTACACTTCTTTGACAGTCTCTCGGCTCACGTGCGTGTAGATCTGCGTGGTGGTGACCGAGGAGTGCCCGAGCATCTCTTGAACAACGCGCACATCCGCCCCACCCTCCAAGAGGTGAGTTGCGAAAGAATGGCGCAGGCTGTGGGGCGAGACATGGACACTTAGCTTCGCGGCTCCCGCCGCGGCCTGTATAACTCCCCACGCGCTCTGGCGGGACAGCGGGCGCCCACGTTGATTGAGGAAGAGTTCTTTGGCTCCGGTACCGCGCCGCGCGAGATCCGGGCGCGCTCTCGTGATGTAGGCACTGATGGCATCAGCGGCGTAGGTCCCCAGTGGAAGGATTCGTTCTTTGCGCCCTTTTCCGTAGAGACGAATCGTGCGCCCGTCTAGGTCAACATCGTCCATGGTGAGTCCAATGGCTTCGGAAATTCGTGCGCCCGTTCCATACAGCACCTCGACGAGTGCACGATCCCGTAGCGGTATCGGACCATCGCCCATGCCTGCTGCATCGATGAGAGCAGAAATCTCTCGGACGGTGAGTGCGTGAGGCAGACGGGACGGGATCTTTGGGGGCTGAACGTCCGCCGCCGGATCGCTCGGGGTGGCCCCTTCTTCGAAAGCAAATTTGTGAAAAGCACGCACAGAGATCAAAGAACGGGCGATACTCGATGTGGCCATACCCTCCAAATATTCGGGGAAGGACGCCACGTCCTCACTTGTAACGTCCGCCGCTTCGGTGACTCCACGAGCCCCCAGATGGCCGAGATACTTCCCGAGGTCACGGCTGTAGGCCGCAAGTGTGTTCACCGAAAGTGATCGCTCCACCGTTAGGTGATTGATGAACTGGCGCATAAGCCGGGAAATCTGCGAGTCTCCGGGAATCTTCGGAATTGTCACCATAGTGACTCCAGTGTAGACAATTCGGACTTCACTCTGCCGTTGGCCTTTCGGTCCGGTATTCTTGGTCAAGTAAGTCCGGGCCAGCCGGACATTTCACGAGAGCAAAAGGAGTTGCTGCAATGGCGGAGCTCACATGGACCGAACTTGACCAACGTGCAGTTGATACCGGGCGCGTTCTAGCCGCGGATGCTGTTCAAAAGGTTGGAAACGGCCACCCTGGCACGGCGATTTCACTATCACCACTCGCTTACACACTTTTCCAGAAGGTTATGCGCCATGATCCCTCAGACGATCAGTGGATCGGTCGTGACCGTTTCGTTTTGTCTATCGGGCATTCGTCCCTGACCCTATACAACCAGCTCTACTTTGCCGGTTATGGGCTTGAGAAAGAAGATCTCGCATCCTTGCGTACGTGGGGTTCCCTTACCCCGGGCCATCCCGAGTACAAGCACACCAAGGGCGTCGAGATGACAACCGGCCCGCTGGGTCAGGGCATCTCCGCCGCTGTTGGTATGGCCATGGCCAGCCGCCGCGAACGTGGCCTCTTCGATCCAGAGGCACCCGCCGGTGAATCGCCCTTCGATCACTTTATCTACGTAGTGGGCGGCGAAGGCTGCTTGGAAGAGGGAGTCACTTCCGAAGCCAGCTCACTGGCTGGCACCCAGCACCTCGGCAACCTCATTTTCATCTGGGACGATAACCGAATCTCCATCGAGGACGATACCGTTATTGCCTTCTCCGAAGATGTACTAGGCCGTTACGCCGCCTACGGCTGGCATACCCAGCACGTGGATTGGACAAACGGTGGATCCGAGTACAAGGAAGACGTTAACGGCCTGTATAACGCCATCCTTGAGGCCCAGAAGGTAACTGACAAGCCCTCCATCATCCGCCTGTCCACCATCATGGCCTGGCCCGCTCCCACGAAGCAGGGAACTGGCGCGGCCCACGGATCGGCCCTCGGTGCCGAAGAAGTGGCTAGCCTCAAGGAGATCCTCGGCTTCGATCCCAAGGAGGACTTCCCCACCGATCCAAAGCTGCTCGAATACACGCGCTCAAACGCGCGGACAAACGCCGATGCAACTCGCGGTGAGTGGCAGCAGAAGATGTCTGCTTGGAAGGCAGAACACCCTGATCGCGCCGAGCTCCTTGAGCGCCTAGAGAAGAATGAGCTACCCGAGGGCTGGGAAGATGCCCTCCCAACGTTCGAGGTTGGCACCTCTCTGGCAACCCGCGCCGCATCCGGAAAGGTCCTCTCCGCCCTCGCTCCGGTTCTTCCGGAGCTGTGGGGCGGCTCTGCCGACTTGGCGGGATCGAACAACACAACCATGGCTGGCGAGCCTTCCTTCTTGCCGGCGGACCGCGTTTCCGAAGACTGGCCGGGTAACGAATACGGCCGCACGCTCCACTTCGGTATCCGCGAGCACGGCATGGGTGCAATGGTCAACGGCATTGTCCTTCACGGCCTTACCCGCGCCTACGGTGGCACCTTCTTCGTATTCGCTGACTACATGCGTGGCGCTGTCCGCCTCGCAGCAGTCATGAACATTCCGTCTATCTTCGTGTGGACACATGATTCGATCGGCGTTGGCGAAGACGGCCCAACCCATCAGCCCATCGAGCACCTGTGGGCATACCGTGCGATTCCCCAGCTGGATATTGTGCGGCCTGCCGACGCCAATGAAACGACTGCCGCATGGAAGGCCATTCTTGAGCGCAACGAGGGTGGCCCTGCTGGCCTCATCCTCTCGCGTCAGAATCTCCCCGTTCTAGAAGGCACCTCGAGCGAGGGTGTCAACAAGGGTGGCTACGTCCTGTCCGAGTCACCTACCGGGAAGGTCGACGTCCAGCTTCTGGCCACCGGCTCCGAAGTTGCTCTGGCCGTTGATTCCCAGAAGGCTCTTGCCGATCTTGGAATTGGCGCTCGCGTGGTCTCCCTGCCGTGCCTCGAGTGGTTCGAGCAGCAGGATCAGGCCTACCGCGATTCCGTGATTTTGCCTGAGGTCAAGGCGCGTGTATCGGTGGAGGCCGGAACCACGTTCGGTTGGGCCAGTTACATCGGTGAAGCAGGACGCAGCGTGGGCATCAACCACTTCGGCGCTTCTGCGGCCGGTGGCAAGCTCTTTGAAGAGTTTGGCTTCACCGTGGATCACGTGGTATCCGCAGTCAAGGAGTCCATCACAGCAGCCTAGCCCTTCTGGCTGAGCGTTAAACGCCGCACGCCTCTTTAGGGAGCGTGCGGCGTTTGCGTATACTGTGTTGGCGCCCAGAGCGCATCAGTATGGACATCAAGTTGAGGTGAGACAAGCGTGCCCAACCCATTACGGCAAGCACAGGATACAAGGCTCCAGCGCATCGCCGGTCCCTGCGGCATCGTTTTGTTCGGTATCACAGGAGATCTGGCCAAGCGGAAGATCCTTCCCGCTCTCTACGATCTGGCCAATCGCGGCCTCCTTCCGCCCTCTTTCTCGATTATCGGAGTGGCCCGCCGCCACATCGAAAATATCGAGGAAGTAGTCAAGGACTGCATTCAATCCGGCGCCAAGACCGCTGTAACGGACACCACGCTCAACCAGTTGCTCTCGGGCTTCAGCATGGTCGAGGGCCAGTTCGATGATGCAGATACCTATGAGCGGCTCGGCCAGCGTATGGAAGATACTGATCAGTCGCGCGGAACTGGCAGCAATTACGCCTTCTATCTCTCAATTCCGCCGGAGCTATTTCCCACGGTACTCGGGGGCATCGGCGGTGCCGGGCTGCAATCGGGCCCGCGGGGTTCGTGGCGGCGCGTGGTGATCGAGAAGCCGTTCGGCCACGATCTGGCTTCCGCTCAGGAGTTGGATCAAGTAGTCACCGGAGTTTTCGATCCCGATTCAGTGTTCCGCATTGATCATTACCTCGGCAAAGAGACCGTGCAGAACGTGTTGGCACTCCGATTCGCAAACGAAATCTACGAATCCGTGTGGAACGCCAATCACGTAGATCATGTCCAGATCACCATGGCCGAGGATATCGGAATCGGATCACGCGCCGGATACTACGACGGCATCGGATCGGCCCGTGATGTCATCCAGAACCATCTGCTCCAGCTTTTGGCTCTCACGGCGATGGAGGAACCGAACAGCTTCAGCGCGGACGCATTGCGCGCCGAGAAGGAAAAGATTCTCGACGCCACGTCCTTCTACGGCCCAGTTGGCGAATCCGCCGTGCGTGCTCAGTACGAGGCGGGCTGGCAGGGCGGCCAGTGGGTCAAGGCCTATAGAGAAGAAGACGGCATCCCTCAGGATTCGATCACTGATACTTATGCCGCCCTCCGCCTAGGGATCCACACTCGCCGCTGGGAAGGTGTCCCCTTCTACCTTCGCGCCGGTAAGAGGATGGGACGGCGAGTTTCAGAGATCGCGGTGGTCTTCAAGTATCCGCCCTTCTTGCCGTTCGAATCTACAGCTGGAATGGGACACAACACCCTAGTGATACGTGTCCAGCCGCAGGAAGGCATCACATTCAAGGTGGGCTCCAAGGTGCCCGGTTCCTCGATGCGCCTGCGCGACGTCACGATGGACTTTGCCTACGGACACGCCTTTACGGAGTATGCCCCAGAGGCCTACGAACGCCTTATCTTGGACGTCCTGCTGGGCGATCCTCCCCTGTTCCCGCGGCAAAAGGAAATCGAGACCTCTTGGAAGCTGCTCGATCAAGCCGAGGAGTACTGGGAGACCCACCCCGAGACACTTGATACCTACCGTCCGGGGACGTGGGGTCCGGCGTGCGCCGACAAAATGCTAGCCCGCGATGGCAACGAATGGCGCCGGCCTTAGTCCGAAAGGAACACCATGATCATCCACATGAATAACACCTCATCAGCCGCGGTGGGCCTAAGGATGGAAGAACTACGCGATACCGTGGGATCGGTGGCTCTCGGGCGCGTACTCACACTCGTGATTATCGCCAATGATAGCGCGGGCATCCGTGACGGTATGCAGGCCGCAGCTGGCGCCTCACGCGCCCATCCCTGCCGCATCGTTGCCATACACGCGGTGGATGCCGACGAGCCGCAGCTCGATGCCGAGATCCGCGTTGGGGCCGAAGCCGGCTTGTCTGAAATCGCCATTCTCCGATGTTCTGGCGGCGCCGGTTCTGATCTGGAAACGGTGCTTTCCCCCCTCATCCTGCCCGATACACCAATCGTCGCGTGGTGGGTTCAGGACGTCCCGGAGAGAACCGCCACCACCGCAGTTGGTTCCCTCGCCCAGCGCCGCATCACCACCTCCCGATTCCTCGGGGACCCGATCCAGCACCTCTGCGTTATGCGCGATACTTATACTCCGGGAGATACTGACCTCGCTTGGGCCGGTAT
>OMJG01001746.1_pt1 | contig 11868 bp, 8 predicted proteins | sample 1646431 | NCBI WGS metagenome assembly OMJG01 (sample SAMN03771674, study PRJEB25209) | food metagenome | isolation source: Cotija cheese | place: Mexico:Jalisco,Michoacan | collected 2011-12-12 | reverse complement strand
TATACTGCAAATATCGATACAACTTAGTCTCAATCGGCTCCAAAAACTTTAATTGCATCTCGACAACGTTTTTCATGTTGCCTTTATTGTCTGGTTTTTCCAATTGAGTGATGGTTTCTAATTTCGGTTTCACTTCTCCCAGATAATAAAAATCAGAACCTTCATCATCGGACTTTTTCACAAATACATGAATGTCATAGTCATCTGACTTTTTAAGTTTGATGACTTCTGGAGAACTTAGTGTTCGTGGGGATTTGGTGAACCAGTTCATTGTAGAAGCATCTAATAGCTCATCTTCATAAGCCATCTGAGCACCTGCAAAATCTTCTCCTTTTTCCAACGTAACGAAAATGACAAACTGGTCTTTGAAATCTGTATATCCGCCAATATTCTGATTGATCATTTGTTGTTCCCACTTTAGTAACCTGATGACGTCTTTACGACGATACTTCTGAAATCTGGTCAGTGGAGTCGTTTGATCAAACTGTTTCGATTTTAGTTTTCCAGTGATCAGTGTATCTTTGATCAACTTGATAAATGTTTCTTTTTTTAGTGCCTCTTTGAATTTGCTTGTTAATTCTACTTCCCCATCTTTAAATTGAATTAGTTCAAGTCCACTGTAGACTTTAGCTTCTTGACCGGTAAAAAAGCTCAAGTCCAGTGTACGAATAACGGAATGGATCATTTCTTCATCATTTAACAAACCGCAGTCATAGAAGAACTGCTTTAATTCAGCTACTGTGAACTTTCTACTCGGCTCATTGATCAGCTTCAGCATCAAAACCAATTCGTGTCTTCTCATTCCTGGTAATAACTCTCTCGTTACAAAAGTCAGATATCCTGACTCTACTTTACTCAATTCGTCTTCACTTTCTTTAATAGCTACCAAAAACTCATAGTAATTATGCTTCTTACCTGCAATTAAAGCTGGTTCTAATGTTTGCTGTTCTTCAAAATCTTTTAAATAAGGAATTCTTCCTAATCGATTTTTCAATAACTCATAAGACTTTTTCAGCTCCATCATACTATCAACCGCAACCTGGTTAATGGAAGAATAAATTTGTTCTCTGGCAATTTCTTCAAAATTGATGGTTGAAACCCCTGAAATGTAGTGCGTATCAAATGTATCTTTTCTGAGGTTATTTTTGTTTCTAGACACATCACCAGATAATGCCATCGGAATCATGTAGTTATTCTTGTAATTCCCGATAAAATCGATGACATTTACAAACTCTTTAGACTCATGCTTTCTTAACCCGCGACCAAGCTGTTGAATGAAGATAATACTGGATAAGGTGTTACGCAGCATGACAACTTGATTGATTTTAGGAATATCAATTCCTTCATTGAAAATATCTACTGTAAAAATGTACTGCAACTCACCGTTTTCAAGTCGCTCAATTTCCCTCTCCCGCTCAGTAAGAGAATGCGTGCCTGCCAGATAAGCACTCGGAATGCCTCGATAACTGAATTCAGCTGACAGTAACTCTGCTTCTTTTCGGCTACTACAGAAAACAAGGCCTTTTGGAATATTACCTGAACATCCATAATATTTAATTTTTTCAATCAAATAATTCACTCGTTCTTCTTCTACTAAGTATCTCAAGTCCGTCGTCTCGGTGATCAATTCGCCTTCTCTTTCATAATCCGTGACACCAAAATAATTGAATGGCGCAATCAAGTCTGCTTCTAACGCTTTTTGTAGACGAATTTCATAGGCAATATTGTAATCAAACAATTCGAAAATATTGAAGTTATCCGTTCTTTCAGGTGTTGCTGTCATACCCAATAAAAACTTCGGTTTAAAGTAATCGATCACGCGATGATAAGATTCAGCTCCGGCTTTATGGACTTCATCAATTAAGATGTAGTCAAAATGACTTGGATCGAATTGAGTTAAAATGGATTCTTTTGAAAGTGTCTGAATCGTTGCAAATACATATTTAGCGTCCGTCTCTTTACGATGTCCTGACAGTATTCCATACTCTTCAGACTTTCCGCCTAATACTTTCTGATAATCCTGTTTTGCTTTATTCAAAATCTGTTCTCTATGCACAACGAATAAGACATGCTTTGGTCTGACCTTTTGAACATCAAAAGCTGACAAGTACGTTTTACCAGTACCCGTTGCTGAAATGACGAGTCCTCTATTTGCACCAGTTGCTCTCAATTGTTCTAAGTTTACTAATGCTTCTTCCTGCATTTTATTCGGGGTGATATACGTACCTTCAGATTCAACTAAAGTATCTCTATCTGCTTTTTTCAGTTCTTTGATATACACAGGTTTCTGGTAATTCTGTTTGTAGTGCTCGATCCATTCAATGGTTAAAGCTTCAGCCTCTTTCCATTCTTGTTCCATATGTAAACCAATTTCCTGAATCATTTCACCATGATCATATGATGTCAGACGAACGTTCCACTCATAATTGATTTTCAGCGCACTCATCGTCAAATTGGAACTCCCGATAATAAAGGAATGATACTCTGCTTGTTTAAACAAATACCCTTTAGAATGGAATCCTTTTTTACTCGATATTTTGACTTCAACATTTGGAATTTTAAGCAAGTCCTCAAACACTTCAGGTTGATTAAAAGCTAGATAAACAGAGGTCAAAATTCGACCTTTTATCCCTTTACGATTCAAGTCAGCTAACTGTGTTTTTAATGCTGCTAAACCATCTTGCGTAAGAAAGGCAACAGAGAAAAAGAACGCCTGACAGGTTTCCAGTTCTTCCTGTAGTACATTCAGCATAAATTGCTGTCGAGAATCATTATTAATAATGATCTTTGGATCAAAATGAGATCCTTGAATTTTCTGATCAATAAATGCTTTCTTCAGCGATTGTTCTAACTGATCCGTCATACTGTAATTCCTTCCAAGCTAAGCTTCTCTACTGCTGGAATATCTGCAGGTGCCCATTCCACGCTATTTAATTCTTCTGGTTTCAGCCATCTTACTTCGATATGCTCCGTCAGTTTAGGTGTACCTTCTTTTAAGATACAAATAAACGTCGTTAAATGTACTGTTCCAAAATCATACTCATAAACAGTATGTTCAAACTGATCTGGATTAACTTCCACTTCAATCAGCAACTCTTCTTCTAACTCTCTAACAAGTGCCTCTTGAGGCGTCTCTCCCTGTTCAATCTTTCCGCCTGGAAATTCCCATAGGTTAGGCAAAGACTTTTCAGCTCCTCTTTGCGCACATAAGATCTTTCCATCTTCTATGATAATTGCACCCACTACATAAATTTGTTTCATTTACTTCACTTCCTGATTCTAAAATTGAAACTAATAAATCGTTTTTAACACTGCTTTATTCGTTTTAAAAATTTCTTCTGCACTATATCCTTTGATATTTACCTCTTTTAATTTGTCTAATTGGTCATTTTCAAAATGATCGCTAAGTAGCATTTATTTTATGCCAGAGCGCTCGGCCCTTTTTCTCATTTGAGATGAAATAAACCTTATTATCATACTTAAACTCAATCTCTATTCCTTCCTTCAGAAAAAAGACTAAACTTTCATATAAATAGATATCCCGACAGGTATATTTTCTTCTATTGGTTTTTTGTTATCACGATTTGACAAATTGCATCACCTAAAAATAGTTTTTTATTTTATATAGTAAACTTTTTATCTATAACCATTTTATTCTAAACATGTCGGTAAATAAAGATCAAAAGATATCAAACATATGAAAGATATATACAGCAATGCTATGTTCCTTTAAAATTTTTAAATACTCCTCTTAAACAAAGTATTTTTTAAAATATCAATAAGGTTCACTTGAAACCGCTTTTATATTATACTACTTTTGACGTTAATCTATTATCTAAAACTAACTGTTGCCTGGTCCCGGGCAACCACCTAGAAATAATTAATTGTCATTAATTCATTTTTAAAAGAGGTGAATGATATGGCTAAAAATGGTGCAAAAGGTAAAGGACGTCATGGTGCAGTAAAAAAACGCACTCAAACATATAATCCTAAAACTAAATTATATGTTAAACGTGATACCGAAACTGGTCTTTTTATGGACGTTAAGACAAGCGGAGGAAAGTTTAAGGGTGTAACAACTGAAGATTAGTTGTATTACTGTACGAGCTTAATAAAAGACAGGAGCTCATGGCACCTGTCTTTTTATATCTAGATTGCTTAATACTTAATTTAAATTATATCCAAATGACCTAGTTCCTAGAATGGATTTCCACCAGCTTTCTCTATTAAGGATATAACTTTTATCTACTCGCGAATTGTAATTTTCTAATATAGAGTAATGAAAATGCTCTTTTATGTAGTCCATACCTAAAGTGTGTACAACATCTACTAACTCTATATTTCCTCCGTGACCATTTGTTATGTAATTAGACCATCTTTGAAGCAGCATACCATTATCTCCCGTGGCAGATCCAACATATAATTTCCCATTATGACTATCTCTGATCAAATACACTGCTTTTTGATTTTCCAGAGCTTTTACCCAATCTTTTTTATGCCGATTCACTATGGTTTCAAGTTGTTTAAAACTCAAACTTACTTTGTCATAACCCGGAAAGTCTACTCCGTCATAAACAGAAGGGAGTATTTGTAAAACTTCTAATTGATCCATAATTTTATCACTCCACACAACTGCTCTTTGGAAGGTTTTATGAAATTTTACAATTATTCTTCCATAATACATATTATGCTTAATCAACTCTTTACCATGGTAGTTTATTCCATTTTTAATACCGAACTCAGTTTCAACTTCTTTGATTGTGGTTAACAACCACTTATCATATCCAATTCTTAAAAGGCAGATCACACTTTCTCCTACATTGAAATATCTTTGTTCTGTTCTCCAAAATAACCATTGATTATTTACAATCTCAGGATTCTGAATGTATACAAGCATAGGATCTTCATAACCATTGTGTATATTAAATTTTATTTTGTACTTTGATAGATCTTCTATTTTTAATAAGTCGTTTAGTAAAATCTTTTGCATTTTTAGGTTTCTCCTTGCATCATTCTTTTAGAAATGATTATTAGATTGAATCGTCTGTTTCAAAATAATCACTATCTATTTGGAAAGTTACATATCGATCTGCTGCTTCTACTCCAACTCGATACTTTAACATTAGATCTGTTAATTGTATGCCATCAATCAATACGATCCCTTGATTTTTCGCAAAGTCTTGCGCACCTTTTGAATAGCTGGAAGTTGTAATAAAAACGCCTCTGTCAGCATTGATTCCTGCAAGTGCACCGTAGAATGACTGAATAGCTGATCTCCCAACTGTATTATCTTCTTTATATCTTTTAGCTTGTATATATACAGTACTCGTTCCTAATGGATCTTGATTGATCACTCCATCAATTCCACCGTCATTCGATCGATTGGTTACTTTTGCATGACCATTTTCTCCACTGTATCCCATGCTGACTAATAAGTCGACAACTAAACGCTCAAAAAAGTAAGGATCACTGTTCCGTATTTTATCTAATAATTCGATCGCTACTTCATTATTCATCGTATTGATCAGCTTTTTGATATCGATTTTTGTTTCTTCATCATGGTCCGGAACAGCCATTCCTCCTTCTGTTCTTTGATTTCTAATCTCCAGTTCTTTCTTATACTGAATATATTCTGGTTGTGTTTCTAAGTCCTTCTTAGTAAGACGATCACCATAATTATCTAATAATCCTTTTCCTAAATCTGTAATTTGATAGATTCCTCTTCTAGGTCGTTCTATTGCCCCAGATTTATAAAGATCACTTAACGCGAAACTTACTCGATTATATAAAATGCCTTCCGAATTAGGATATTCGGGATACTTCTGATTAAGGATCTTTTCCGGAACTTGAAGGTACTCGAATAATCTCTTCTTTATCACCTTATTTGTTGCTTCTTCACCGTTTTTTAAAACTTTTAAGATATACGGAATCAAAGAGTCATAAGTTGGCAATCCTTGTGAGGATTGTTTTAGTTTAGTCCAGTCTCTGTTCAAAGTTTTTCCTCCTAAAGAAAATTTTGTAACCATATGTTCAATTTCCAAAATATTTACTTATTAATAGTCTAGATATAAACATTATAACAAAATAATTAATGTTGAATCTTATTATCTTGAACTTTCATAGAAAGTGAACAGATATTTAAAGTATCAGGTACATAGGAAAAATAAAATTTTAAAGTCTACGCTTAGATAAGAATATGCTATACTTTAAACAAAATACATATAAAAAGGAAGGTTGTGTTACATATGGAGAAAAACAGCAAACCTCTTGTCACTGCAATTCAGAACTTAGATTTGCAGAGTTTATTGAAAATTATTTTAGATAATCCGATGGCACATGTTAACAGAGTGGACTTCTTAGCTAAAATATATAACGTAAGTGATGAAGATATCCGGTTAGGTAATATCCAATCTACACTTGAAGAAAAACAAGCACTAGCTAAACGCAGTATTAAAAATAATATTACAAAGAGTTCAAGCATATCCTTTACTTCTGGTATTCCTGGCGGTCTCGCTTTAGCTGGCACTATACCAGCAGATATATTGCAGAATATGGTCTTTTCTATTCGCTTGATCCAAGAGTTAGCTTATATTTATGAATACGAAGAAATTATTGATAAAGATGGAGATCTTCAAATAGATGGTATTATATTGTTTCTTGGAGCCATGTTTAGTGCTCAAGGTGCTGGTTCTTTAATCCGAGTTGCTAGTGTAAACACTGCGAAGTTTGCATCTAAAAAAATTATGACTTCTGCACTAATGAAGACAGTCTGGTACCCTATGCTTAAAAACATCTCAAAAGTGGTAGCTTCAAAAACATTAACAAAGAAAGCATTAGCGGGAGCAGCTTCAAAAGCTATTCCTGTCATTGGCGGTATAACTTCTGGAGGCTTGACCGCTGTGACTATGTCAGTCGCTGCTAAAAAGTTAAATGCAGAACTAATTAGAGGATACAGCTCAAACTATAATGAAGATATCTTTTCAAAAGATGTTGAAATCATCGAAGCTGAGTTTGAGGAGATTGAGTCTGAAGAAGATAATGATTAATTACCTATTTTGATTTTGAATGCTCATTAAAAAATTGTGTTTAAGCAGCAGTATTATTGATTATATAGATAAACGAAAGCCATTTGATTAAGATTTCATTTACCTTAGTCAAATGGCTTTTTTGATTTACAAATTTCACTATTTATAAAATGAAATGTTTCTTTGAGAGTCATTTCATCGCAACTCATCATCCAAAGGAACAATGGATTCGTCTAAGACTTTTCTCCACTCTTTTTTGATAGCTTGTGCATATTTGAATGGTTTGGCATCTGGGTTTACTATTTTGTACAGCTCATAGTCTTTACTGTCTATGATATCTCCAATATTAGGTATTGGATCAGCACCGATTACATACTGTATTGCTGACAAATGCAGCTGATGTTCTGCCACGAACCATTTTTTAGCAAATCGATTGACTGCCGTTTCTTTTGCATCTGTAAAGAACTGTCTTTTTATTACAAAGATATCTTCGTTTGCATCCAATTGTTCATTATCGATCGCATTCAGAATAGCACGATAGACTTGTTTTACTTGTTCCGCTTTGTTCAATTTCTGCATGGCCTTCTCAATCTCATTTCTGATGTCTTGATCATATGCAGAATAGGTATCTAATAATTTGTTGATATAAGAGGCATCAATATCATATAGCTTCGCTTTATTTTCACTGTAAAACTCGATTTCAGAGAAATCTAGAGGCTGAACTGAATCTAAATCCATATTCTTCTCTACAAATCCTTTGACAGTATTATAGGTGCCCATCTGTTCTTCTACAACATGGACTTGGTTTTGAAGGGTCTTAGACATCTGCATCTCATCATTATATTCATCGTAGGTTACTAATGCTTTATAAGCATTATTTAATTCCTGATACGCTTTGATGTACTCAACTTGCGTTTCCAAGTTAGACTGTTCATCTACATTTCCTGGTATAATCGTGAATTTTTTTATTTTCGTATGAGCTTTTTTGAAACGTTTTTTCGATACCTCATAAGTCGGATAAATGAGACCAGATTCTTCTTTTGCTTCAGAATATAACTTTGTTGCTTCTGCCACATTCTGCTCCATAGTATGAGGCTTACGGAAAGTAACAATCAATCCTTTTTCTTTATCTGGGTAGGTACGGTTCGTTCTTGAGAAAGCTTGAATTAAGTTTGCATAGTTCAAATTTCTGTCTACAAACAAAGTTTGGATCATTGGAGCATCAAATCCGGTCAGCAAGCGATCCACCACAATCACTAAATCGATCTGCTTACCAAACTGCTTGAATTCTGCTCTCTTCCGTGCCAGACGATTATTGATATCTCCATTGTATCGTTCAATGTCTGCCAGTGACCAAGAAGTCCCATAATAATGATTATATTCTTCAATAATGTCTTTCATTTCATCCTGTTTTACAGTTGATTCCTCAGTATTTTCATCCAAAGAATAGGTGATAGCTATACGAGGGAAATCAGGATCTTCGATTGTTCGTCCTGTTCGGATAGGTGTATCTGAAAACTCTTTTTCCATCCAATCCTGCTCACTAGTGATTTCTTTTAAAGCGTAATAATATCTCTTTGCCATATCAATCGAGCTGGTTGTCAAGATAGCAGATTTCTGAGGTCTTCCGCTTTGAAAGTCAAATTTGGTATAAGCATTATCCGGTCTCAAAATCTTACGAATGACTTTTTGGATATGATTTTCTTTTTCATAAACACTATTATCAAGGTATGTTTCTTTTTTGACCATTTCCATATCATCAATTACTTGATTTATCTGATCAGACGTATAGTTAGCATACTTTTCAACTTCTGACAGACGTTTATAAATTTGATTGTTCAAAGATGTAGGTTGTATTGTATTCTCATGTTCTACTTGAAAGCCTAACACTGAACCGTCTTCTAAAGCATTTTTTATTGTATAGGTATGCAGTACGTCTCCATATTGATCATGAGTTGTGCGTGCCAGTTTTCCTTGAGCTTGTTTTTTATTTACATCAAATATAGGTGTACCAGTAAACCCAAACCAAGTCGAGTTCGGGAAAAACTTTTTAATTTCCTCCATTCCTTCTGCACTGACCGCGCGGTGACATTCATCTACGATAAAGGCAATATGTTGTCCAAGCAGTTTCTTGAAGCGATTCGTTCCTTTGACCTCTTCTTGTTTACTTGCAAAACGAAGCGCAGAATCTAACTTTTGCCGAGTAGTCACAATCACCACATTTGAATTAGCGTCGGATAAAAGTGTTCTGCTCAGTTCTTTTGCGCTGCCAGTCCCTACGATTAGATTATTCGCTCTATTCCCACCAGTAGAGAGTCCAGTATTAAATTCAGAAGCAAATTTAGAGAATTCAGTTGTTGTCTGATTATCCAGATCCTTTCTGTCTACTAACATGACAGTGCGATCCACACCCGGTTTTCTTGCTAATAACTTTGTCGAAACAAAGCTGGTCAGCGTTTTTCCTGATCCTGTAGCGTGCCATACGTACCCAGACTTATGCTTACTCGCAGCAGTAAATAATGCCTCTATAGCATGAATTTGATAGGGATGTAAAACCATTAATACACGGTTATCTTGATCTTCACTTACAATCGTATAATCCGCAATGAGGCGATGAGCATCAGGGATATTCAACAATTGTTTACAAAATTCGTAAAGATTATCCACTTTACGATTATCAGTTGTTCTCCAGCTGAATACAAATTTCTTATGTAAATTTTTAGGCAGTGCATTTGCAAAGTACCGAGTCGTTTGCTCATTTGAAATTACAAATAACTGTAACGTTGAAAAAATGTTATTTCTAAACATGCCCTCTTCAGCATATTTCTTAATCTGGTTAAAAGCCTGATAAACGCCATCTTTTGCACTAGCCTGCTTCAATTCGATTTGAACGATCGGTAAGCCATTAATCAAAAGCGTAACGTCAAACCGGCGATCATGACCCATATCATCATTTTTCTTCTTAGCGATCTGATTGACTACCTCATATGTAGAAATGCCGCCGCCTATATCTTGATTTGAATATAAAACCAGCGACATCGCCCCGAGAGATACATCTTCACGTTCAATAGTGATTCTTGCTATGCCATTCTCCCCTTTAAGCCACTTCGCTGCATCAAATGGGGTTTGAGTATGTAGTAATAATTTCGTCTTTAACGTATCGAATTCTTTATCAGTTATTGGATGCTCGCCAATCTCAGAAAGATTATTCTGAGTGATCTTTTGTTTCAAATTTTCCCATAGATCTTCTTCGGATTTTAAGTCATTTCTATAAGTCCATTGATTACGACCTTCTCCAAGTATCTCTATTAAACGATCTTCAACCTCAGCTTCATTACGATGCATATATGTAACCATAAGACCACCCTATCCTTTCTCTCGAATCTGTAGTTTTATTATATCATGAGGGATGTGTAGATAATACTAAATATTGTTGATGTTGCCGATTGGGAACAGCGTAAGTTGGGGAATTTAGCGATTATTGTACGCGGAGCGAGTCCACGACCTATTTCAGACCCTAAGTGGTTTGATGATAACAGTGATGTTGGTTGGCTTCGAATTGCGGATGTTACAGAGCAAGATGGACAAATTTGTTACCTTGAACAACATATTTCAAAATTAGGGCAAGAAAAGACTCGTGTACTTACTGAACCACATTTGCTATTAAGTATTGCGGCAACAGTTGGGAAGCCTGTTGTGAATCATGTTAAGACTGGCGTGCACGATGGTTTCTTAATTTTTCTTGAACCAAAATTTAACCGTGATTTTATGTTTCAATGGTTAGAAATGTTCCGTCCAAAATGGCAAAAATATGGACAGCCTGGGAGTCAGGTAAATTTGAATTCTGATTTAGTGAAGAATCAGGAGATTGAAATACCAAGCGAAAAAGAACAGAAGAAAATTAGCTTGTTCTTCAAACAACTAGATAACACAATCGCTCTTCATCAGGGTAAGTTAAATAAACTGAAGAGCTTAAAAAAAGCTTACCTACATATTCTGTTTCCAAGTAAGGAAGAACACATTCCTAAAATTAGATTCACAGACTTTAATTATCCTTGGGAACAGCGTAAGTTAGAAGAAATAGCCAAAATTACTATGGGACAATCACCTGCTGGGGAAAATTATACTGAGAATCAGAATGACCATATTTTAGTTCAAGGAAATGCTGATATGAAAAACGGTAAAGTTGTACCTCGTATTTGGACTACCCAAATAACAAAAACAGCTACGCCAGATGATATTATTCTAAGCGTAAGAGCACCTGTAGGAGACGTAGGAAAAACTGATCACTCTGTAGTTTTAGGACGTGGAGTTGCGGGAGTAAAAGGGAATGAATTTATATACCAGACTTTATTGCGCTTTAAAAGAATTGGTTTTTGGACAAAGTATACTACTGGATCTACGTTTGAATCTATTAACTCGCAAGATCTAAAAAAAGCATTAATTAATATTCCTTCAGAAAAAGAACAGTTTCAAATCGGAGAGTTTTTAAAAAAGCTTGATAACACTATCGCTCTTCATCAACAGAAATTGAATAAATTAAAAGAACTGAAAAAAGCATACTTGAATAAAATGTTTGTATAATCACTTCTCAATAAACAAAAACCTCCGACAAATAATAATAGTGACTATATCACTACAAATTATCAGGAGGTTTTACTTTTATGTCACGATACAAAGGAGAAGCACAGTTATTCTACAAATATTTTGAAGAGTGGATTGAATTATATAAAGTTGGTGCTATTCGACAAGTCACTCTTCAAAAATATTATATGAGTTTACAGAGAGTTACTGAAATAGCTCCAAATTTAAAAATGAACAACTTGGACAGAAAAGCGTATCA
>OMJG01001744.1_pt1 | contig 11881 bp, 7 predicted proteins | sample 1646431 | NCBI WGS metagenome assembly OMJG01 (sample SAMN03771674, study PRJEB25209) | food metagenome | isolation source: Cotija cheese | place: Mexico:Jalisco,Michoacan | collected 2011-12-12 | reverse complement strand
CACCGCCGCGGGACCGGCCCCGGCCGCCTCGCCTGCCCTTCCGGGAGCCGCGCAGGGCGGCGTCGTCGCCGTCTGCGGGGGTGTCCTCGATCCTCTCCTTCAGCGCCCCGAGCTCGCGCAGCACCGCGACGCCGTCGCCGATGGCCCGGCGGGCCGGGGGCTGGACGAAGGGGAAGCGCTCGATGTCCCGCGGGGAGCGCACCACCCCGATGCTCATGGTGTGCAGGATCACCGCGGCCAGGTTGGTGCGCAGGATCTCCGGGTCCGTGAAGGCCGGGCGGGAGTCGAAGTCCTCCTGCGAGTACAGCCGGATCGCGATGCCGTCCGAGACGCGCCCGCAGCGCCCGGAGCGCTGGGCCGCGCTGGCCTGGGAGATCCGCTCGATGGGCAGGCGCTGGACCTTGGTGCGCGTGGAGTACCGGGAGATCCGCGCGGTCCCCGGGTCGATCACGTACTTGATGCCGGGAACGGTCAGGGAGGTCTCGGCGACGTTGGTGGCCAGCACGATCCGCCGCCGAGCCCCGGTGGGGCGGAAGACCCGGTGCTGCTCGGCCATGGACAGCCGGGCGAACAGCGGCAGGATCTCCGTGCCGGTGAGCCTGCGGTCCTTGGCGACCAGATCCGTCAGGGCGTCCTCGGCGTCGCGGATCTCCCGCTCCCCGGCGAAGAAGATCAGGATGTCCCCGGGGGCCTCGTCGGCCAGCTCCAGCACGGCGTCGCACACCGCCTCCAGCGGGTCCCGGTCCTCCCCGGCGATGTCGTCCTCCTCATCCGGCAGCGCGGCGTCCTCGGTCAGCGGTCGGTAGCGGATCTCCACGGGGTAGGTGCGCCCGGAGACCTCGATGATCGGGGCGGCGTCGGCCGGCATCGGCTCGTCCTCGGGATGCTCGGCCACCGGGTCGAAGCTGGGCGCGAAGTGCCGGGCGAAGCGCTGCGGGTCGATGGTCGCGGAGGTGATGACGACCTTCAGATCCGGGCGCTGTGGGAGGATGCGCTTGAGGTAGCCCAGGATGAAGTCGATGTTCAGGGATCGTTCGTGGGCCTCGTCGATGATGATCGCCGAGTAGCGCTTCAGCAGCGGGTCGTGCGGGATCTCCGCGAGCAGGATGCCGTCGGTCATCAGCTTGATCCGGGTGGCCTGGGAGGTCTGCGCGGTGAAGCGCACCTGGTAGCCCACGGTCTGCCCGATCGGCTCGCCCAGCTCCTCGGCGATCCGCTCGGCCACGGAGCGGGCGGCCAGGCGCCGCGGCTGGGTGTGCCCGATGCTCCCGCGCTCGCCCAGACCCAGCTCCAGCAGCATCTTGGGGATCTGGGTGGTCTTCCCGGAGCCGGTCTCCCCGGCGATGATCACGACCTGGTGCTCCCGGACCGCGCCCATGATCTCCTCGCGGCGCGCGGAGACCGGCAGGGACTCCGGATAGGCGATCTCGGGGCGGGAGGGTGCGGAATCGGCGGGCACGGGGGCGTCCGCGGCGGGGGAGGGGGAGCTGTTCGACATACTTCCTGCCATCCTACTGATCCCGCCCGCGGGCCGGCCTCCTCCCGGAGGCGGAAGGAGAGTTCATCCCCCGGGCGGATGTGGGCGGCGCGGGGGTCTTCCTAGCCTCGAGACCATGATCGAGAACCTCCAGCACGTCGTCGAGACCATCCCTCCGATCCTCAGGCTGCTCGCGCTCGCGGGCCTCGGAGCCATCCCCTTCGTGGAGTCCTATTTCGGATCCGCGGCTGGTGTGCTCGCCGGGGTCAACCCGGTGCTGGCGGTCGCCGCGGCCTCGGCGGGCAACATGATCTGCATGGTCGTGCTGGTGCTCAGCGCCGGGCGGGTGCGCGGCGCGGTGACCGCCCGGCGCGAGCCCCGGACCCCGAGTCGACGGCGGCAGCGCTTCGACCGGCTCTTCCACAAGTACGGCGTGGCCGGGGTGTCCCTGCTGGGTCAGACGGTGCTGCCCAGCCAGATCACCTCCGCGATGATGGCCGGCATGGGTGCCAACCGCACGAAGATCATCGCCTGGCAGTGCGTTTCGATCGTCCTGTGGGGCACGCTGTTCGCGGTGCTGGCGAGCGTCGGCCTGTGGACCGTGGAGTGAGACGCGGCCGCGGATGCGCAGCTGAGCGGCTCGCGAGCCGGATCGTGCGTGGTGGACCGGATGATCCGGCGCGCGAAGCACGCTCCGGTCCGCGGGACGGCGTCGCGGCGGACGCATCCGGGCATGAAAAAGTGCCCTCGATAGGATTCGAACCTACGACTTCCTGCTCCGGAGGCAGGCGCTCTATCCACTGAGCTACGAGGGCAACGCAGAACAGCGTACCAGGAAAATCGGGCGCCGTGCACCACGGGGCGGGCGCGGCCTTCGGTAGACTGGCACACCGTGACTCCCGAAGAACTGACCCGCGCCGTATCCGCCGCCCTCGACGAGGCCCTGCAGGCCCAGGAGCTGACGCTTTCCGAGGGCGCCGACCGCCCCGAGGTGCGCATCGAGCGGCCCAAGAGCCGCGAGCACGGGGACTGGGCCACCAACATCGCCCTGCAGCTGGGCAAGCGGGTGGGCCGCAACCCCCGGGAGGTCGCCCAGATCCTCGCCACCCGCCTCGAGGCGATCGACGGCGTGGCCGCCGTGGACATCGCCGGTCCCGGCTTCCTCAACATCCGGCTCGACGCCGCCGCCGCCGGCGCGCTGGCCGCGACGATCCTCGAGCAGGGGGAGGCCTACGGGCGCAGCCGGGATCTGTCCGGCACCCACATCAACCTGGAGTTCGTCTCCGCCAACCCCACCGGACCCATCCACCTGGGCGGGACTCGCTGGGCTGCCGTCGGGGACTCCCTGGCCCGGATCCTCGAGGCCTCCGGGGCCACCGTGACCCGCGAGTACTACTTCAACGACCACGGCACCCAGATCGACCGCTTCGCCAAGTCCCTGCTGGCCGCCGCCCGCGGGGAGGCCACCCCCGAGGACGGCTACGGCGGGCAGTACATCCACGACATCGCCGCCGACGTGCTGCGCGAGGCCCCCGACGCCCTGGAGGCCGCCGACCCGCAGGAGGTCTTCCGCTCCCACGGCGTCGAGCTGATGTTCGCCCAGATCAAGTCCTCCCTGCACGAGTTCGGCGTGGACTTCGACGTCTTCTTCCACGAGAACTCCCTGTTCGACTCCGGGGCCGTGGAGCGGACCCTGGAGCAGCTGAAGACCAGCGACAAGCTCTACTTCGCCGACGGCGCCTGGTGGCTGCGCTCGACCGACTACGGCGATGACAAGGACCGCGTGGTCATCAAGTCCGACGGCAACGCCGCCTATATCGCCGGGGACATCGCCTACATCGCCGATAAGCGCGCCCGCGGGGCGGACCTGGCCGTGTACATGCTCGGCGCGGATCACCACGGGTACATCGCCCGGCTGAAGGCGGCCGCCGCGGCCATCGGGGACGACCCGGACGCCGTGGAGGTCATGATCGGGCAGATGGTCAACCTCGTGAAGGACGGGCAGGCCGTGCGCATGTCCAAGCGGGCCGGGACCGTGGTGACCCTGGAGGATCTCGTGGAGGCCGTGGGGGTGGACGCCGCCCGCTACGAGCTGACCCGCTACTCCGTGGACTCCAACATCGACGTGGACCTGGACGTGCTGACCAAGCGCTCCAACGAGAACCCCGTCTTCTACGTCCAGTACGCCCACGCCCGCACCCGGGCCGTGGCCCGCAACGCCGCCGACGCCGGGGTGGCCCGCGATGCCGGCACCTTCGACGCCGCCCTGCTCTCCGGTCCCGCCGACGAGGATCTGCTGGCCGCCCTCGGGCAGTTCCCCGGCGCGGTGGCCGAGGCGCAGCGCTTCCGCGAACCCCACCGGGTGGCCCGCTACCTGGAGTCCCTGGCCGGGGCCTACCACCGGTGGTACGACTCCTGCCGCGTCGTGCCCCAGGGCGATGACGAGGTCTCCGAGGTGCACCGCACCCGCCTGGCCCTGAACGACGCCACCGCCCAGGTCCTGGCCAACGGGCTGGGTCTGCTCGGCGTGTCCGCCCCGGAGCGCATGTGATGGCCGGGCAGCCCGACCCGAGCGTCCCCTCCGTGCCCGCCGCGCAGACGGACCCGGCGAGCCCGGATGCAGCGAGCCCGGACGCACCGACCCCGGGCCCGGCGGCCCTGGACCCGGTGGTCTGGCCGGACTCCTTCCGGCGCGGCGCCGACGGGGAGCTGACCCTGGACGGGCACGGCGCCCGTGCGCTCGCCGAGCGCTTCGGCACCCCGCTGTACGTGGAGTCCGAGGAGGTCTTCCGCACCCGCGCCGCGGCCTTCCGCACGGCCTTCACCCAGGCCTTCGCCGAGCACGGGGCGCAGGTCAGCGTCTACTACGCCGGCAAGGCCTTCCTGTGCGCCGCCGTCGTGCGCTGGGCCCGCGAGGAGGGGCTGAACCTGGACACGGCCTCCGGGGGCGAGCTGGCCCTGGGGCTGGCCGCCGGGATGGAGCCCGCCCGCATCGCCCTGCACGGGAACAACAAGTCCGCCCAGGAGATCCGTCAGGCCCTGGAGGCCGGGGTGGGCCGCATCGTCGCCGACTCCGTGCCGGAGCTGCTGCTGATCGAGCGGATCGCCGGGCAGCTGGGGGTCACCGCCCCGGTGATGATCCGGGTGACCCCCGGTGTGCACGCCGAGACCCACGAGTTCATCGCCACCGCCCACGAGGACCAGAAGTTCGGCCTCTCCCTCGCCCCGGACACCGCCCGCCTGGCCTGGGAGCAGATCCCGGCCGCGGTGCGCGCCGAGGCCTGGCCGGACCGGGAGACGGCCCCGCGGGACTCCGTGGCCGAGCTGGCCGCGGTGCTGGCCGAGCACCTGCCGCACCTGGACCTGCGCGGGCTGCACTGCCACATCGGCTCCCAGGTCTTCGCCCCGGAGGGCTTCGACCTGGCCGCCCGCCGCGTGCTCGCGACGATGGCGCGGCTGCGGGATCGCCTGGGCCGGGCGCTGCCCGAGGCGGACCTGGGCGGCGGATACGGCATCGGCTACGTCGCCGGGGACGCCCCGCGGCCCATCGCGCAGCTGGCGCAAGCCATCGCGGCCTCGGTGGCCGAGGCCTGCGCGCAGCTGGAGCTGCCCCTGCCGCACCTGTCCTTCGAGCCCGGCCGGGCGATCACCGGGCCCGCCGGGGTCACCCTCTACACCGTGGGCACGATCAAGGACGTCGCCCTGGATGCCGCGCCCGACTCCGCCGCCACCGCCGACGCCGGCCAGCCGTCGGTGCGCCGCTACGTCGCGGTGGATGGGGGCATGTCGGACAACGCCCGCCCGATCCTCTACGGCTCCGAGTACACCGTGACCCGCGCAGATCGCGCCCCGACGGGGGAGCAGGTGCTCTCCCGGGTGGTCGGCAAGCACTGCGAATCCGGGGACATCCTGGTGCGCGAGTGCCTGCTCCCGGCCGACCTCGCCCCCGGGGACCTGCTGGCCGTGCCCGCCACCGGCGCCTACTGCTGGTCCCTGTCCTCCAACTACAACTTCCTGACCCGCCCCCCGGTCGTGGCCGTCGCCCCCGGGCGCGAACCCCGGGTCATCGTGCACGGACAGAGCATCCAGGACCTCCTGGACCGCGACGCCGAGCTGTGAGGCGCCCCGCCCGACGTCCCGACCCCGCCCGAGTCCCCGCCCCGCACCCCTCCCGAGGAGAGCCCATGAACGACACGCCCCTGTCCGTCGCCCTGCTGGGATCCGGCACCGTCGGCTCCCAGGTCGCCCGCATCCTCCTGGAGGACGCCGAGGAGCTGACCCAGCGGGTCGGCGCGCCCCTGCGCCTGATCGGCATCGCCGTGCGGGATCCGCAGGCGCCGCGAGACTACACCGCCCCGGCCGAGCTGTACACGACCGACGCGGACGCGCTGATCGACGCCGCGGACATCGTCGTGGAGCTGACCGGCGGCATCGAACCGGCCCGCACCCGCATCCTGCGCGCCCTGCGGGCCGGGAAGCACGTGGTCTCCGGGAACAAGGCCCTGCTCGCCCGGGAGGGGGCCGCGCTGCAGCGCGCGGCGGACGCCTCCGGGGCGCAGCTGTCCTACGACGCCGCGGTGGCCGGGGCCATCCCGATCCTGCGGCCCCTGCGCGACTCCCTGGCCGGGGATCAGGTCGAGCGGGTGCTCGGGATCATGAACGGCACCACCAACTTCATCCTCGACGCGATGCACACCACCGGGGCGGACTTCGACGACGCCCTGGCCGAGGCTCAGCGTCTGGGCTACGCGGAGGCGGATCCGACCGCCGACGTCGAGGGCCACGACGCCGCCGCGAAGGCCGCGATCGTCGCCTCCCTGGCCTTCCACGCCGAGTTCACCCTCGAGGACGTGCACTGCGAGGGCATCACCGGGATCACCGCCGCCGACGTCGCCGCCGCGCAGGCCGAGGGGTGCGTGATCAAGCTGCTGGCCGTGTGCGAGCGGCTGGAGGAGGGCGTGAGCATCCGCGTGCACCCCACCCTCGTGCCGAGCGAGCACCCCCTGGCCAGCGTGCGCGGGGCCTACAACGCCGTGTTCGTCCACTCCCGCGACGCCGGGCAGCTGATGTTCTACGGGCCCGGTGCGGGCGGGGCGCCCACGGCCTCGGCGGTCATGGGGGACCTGGTCTCCCTGGCCCGCCGGGTGGTGCTGGGCGGGCCGGCCGTCCCGGACTTCTCCTACGCCCAGCTGCCGGCGGTCGGGCCGGAGGATGTCGTCTCCAGCTACACCGTGGGCCTGCAGGTGAAGGATCGCCTGGGGGTGCTGGCCGGGATGGCCCAGGTCTTCGCCGAGGAGGGCGTCTCCATCCGCACGATGCACCAGACCAAGCACGGTCCCCACCGCGGGGCCGGGCAGCCGGAGACCACGATCCGGGTGGTCACCCACCGGGCCGCGGACCGGAGGCTGCGGGCCACCATCGAGAAGCTGCGGGGGCTGGCCGCCGTGGACGCGATCACCTCGGTGATCCGGGTGGAGGGCTGAGGCCGCCCATGCGCCACTCGGACCAGACCCCGCTGTCCGCCCCGTCCGGCCTCGCGACCCCGACCGCCGCGGGGGTCAGCCCCGGAAAGGCGGTGCCCGTCGGCGCGCGGGTCAGCCTCCGGGTCCCGGCCTCCTCGGCGAATCTGGGCCCCGGCTACGACACGATGGGCCTGGCCCTGGGCCTGTACGACGAGCTCACGGTGACCCGCACCGCCGAGGGCCTCGCCTTCGAGCTGGAGGGCGAGGGTGCCGAGACCGTGCCCCGGACCCCCGAGCACCTCATCGTGCGCGCGATCCGGGCCGCCTGGGCCGCTGCTGGGCTGACCGGCGAGCTGCCGGGGCTGCGCATCCGCGCCCGCGGGCGCATCCCGCACTCGCGGGGACTGGGCTCCTCCGCCTCCGCGATCGTCGCCGGGGTCGTGGCCGGCAGCGCCCTGCTGCCGGAGGACCTGCGGCTGAGTCAGCAGGCTCTGCTGCAGGTCTGCTCCGATCTGGAGGGCCATCCGGACAACGTGGCCCCGTCCCTGTTCGGGGGACTGGCGATCTCCTGGGGGGAGGAGCACCCCGAGGGGCAGCGCTGGCGCAGCGCGCGGGTCCCCGTGGATCCGCGGGTGCACCCCGTGGTCGCGGTGCCGGACTACGAGGTCTCCACCCGGCTGGCGCGGGAGCTGATCCCCGCGCAGGTGCCCCACGCGCTGGCGGCGGCCGACGCCGGTCGGGCCGCGCTGCTGGTGCGGGCCCTGAGCGGGGCCCCCGAGCTGCTGCCGGCCGCGACCCGGGACTACCTGCACCAGGAGCACCGCAGCCAGGCCATGGTCCCGACGGCGCGGATGGTCCGGGCCCTGCGCGAGCGGGGCTTCCCGGCCGTGGTCTCCGGGGCCGGGCCGAGCGCGCTGGTGCTGGCCGAATCCGCTGAGCGGGCCGAGCAGGCCGCCCGCGAGATGCGGCACCTGGCGGCCGAGGCCGCCGGGCAGGACCCGGCGGCGCCGCACTGGCGGATCGAGGGGCTGGCCATCGACTCCTCCGGTGTTACACTGGTGGACGAGGAGCGCCCGACCCGGCGCCGCTAGAGGCCCGAGATCAGCCCCGCTCCTCGACGGCACGGCCCGGTCAGCCCCTGACCCCGTGGCCTGCCGAGGCTGGCTCCTCTCCCCGTCTGGGAGAGTCGCACGTCGAGCTGTCGGACCCTCACCCATCCGGTTGTCGACCGTGTCGCGAGACCCCTCGCGTCATCTCCGCGGAATCCGCGTCCTCCCACGAGCGCGCTCCCATGGTCACCGCTGCTGAGGTCCATCCCGGCCCGACGCCAGGCCCACCCCCGCACCGACCGTCCCGCAGCCCGCGGGAGCCGTGCGGGACCGATGCCCCGACGCCGACTGCGCCGCGGGCACGCCACCATGAACTTCGGCTTGGGACGCCATCATTCGAACAGCCCCAGGCCATGTCGAGGGGGAAGGATCCTTCGTGACCGAAACGACCGACCTGTCCACGGGTACGGACCAGCCGGGCGAGACCCCGGCCCAGGACTCCCGCGCCGCCGCGGGAGCCGAGCAGAGCCAGAAGGGCCAGGGCGGGCTGTCCGCCCTGAAGCTGGCTCAGCTGCAGTCCCTGGCCTCCCAGCTGGGAATCACCGGCGCTCGCCGCATGCGCAAGTCCGCGCTGGTGGACGCCATCTCCGCGCATCAGCGCGGCTCCGCGGTCGCCGACCGGGAGAAGAAGGCCGAGCAGGCCGCCGCCGCGGCCACCGAGGTCACCGGCCAGGACGCCCCGGCCGAGCAGAAGCCGGCGCGGCGCACCCGCTCCCGCCGGGCCGACTCCGCCCCGGAGGCCGAGCAGGCCGGATCCGGCGCCGAGCAGGGCAGCGAGCAGAAGAGCTCCGAGCAGAAGAACGCCGAGCAGAAGGGCTCCTCCCGCCGCGGGCGCGGCGGCGAGGAGCGCTCCGGGGAGCAGGACGGCTCCCAGGAGAAGCAGGAGAAGGCCAAGGGCCAGAACGGCCGCGGCTCCCGCGGCGAAGACCACGACGGCGGGCAGGACCAGCGCGAGTCCAAGGGCGAGCGCGGGCAGAACCGCCGCTCCCGCCAGGAGCGCGGCTCCGGGGACAAGGGCGGGGAGAAGCACTCCGAGAAGTCCGGCTCCGAGAAGAACCACGGGGACAAGGGCGAGGGCCAGCACGGCGGCGGCCGGAACGGCGAGTCCAAGGGCTCGCGCGGCAACCGCCGCGGCGGCAACGGCGGCAACAACGGCCCCGAGGATGACGACAACCGCCGGGGCGGGCGCAACCGCCGCAACCGCAACCGCAACGACCGCCGGGACCGGCGTCGGGGCCGCAACAGCGGGCCCGAGGTGGATGACACCGAGCTGACCGAGGACGACGTGCTGCTGCCCGTGGCCGGCATCCTCGACGTCCTGGACAACTACGCCTTCGTGCGCACCTCCGGGTACCTGCCCGGACCCAACGACGTCTACGTCTCCCTCGCCCAGGTCAAGAAGCACCACCTGCGCAAGGGCGACGCCGTCGTCGGCGCGATCCGCGCCCCCCGCGACGGCGAGCAGCAGAACAGCTCCCGGCAGAAGTTCAACGCGCTGGTGCAGCTGACCAGCGTCAACGGCAAGAAGCCCGAGGAGCTCACCGAGCGCGTCGAGTTCACCAAGCTCACCCCGCTGTACCCGAACGAGCGGCTGCGCCTGGAGACCGACCCGAAGAAGATCGGCCCCCGCGTGGTGGACCTGGTCTCCCCGATCGGGAAGGGCCAGCGCGGCCTGATCGTCTCCCCGCCCAAGGCCGGCAAGACGCTGATGCTCCAGTCGATCGCCAACGCGATCAAGGAGAACAACCCCGAGGTGCACCTGATGATGGTCCTCGTGGACGAGCGTCCCGAAGAGGTCACGGACATGCAGCGCACGGTCAACGGCGAGGTCATCGCCTCGACCTTCGACCGCCCCGCCGATGACCACACGACCGTCGCGGAGCTGGCCATCGAGCGGGCCAAGCGCCTGGTGGAGCTGGGCCACGACGTCGTCGTGCTGCTGGACTCGATGACCCGCCTGGGCCGGGCCTACAACCTCGCCGCCCCTGCTTCCGGCCGGATCCTCTCCGGTGGTGTGGACTCCGCGGCGCTGTACCCGCCCAAGCGGTTCTTCGGCGCGGCCCGCAACATCGAGAACGGCGGCTCGCTGACCATCCTGGCCACCGCCCTGGTGGAGACCGGATCGCGCATGGACGAGGTGATCTTCGAGGAGTTCAAGGGCACCGGCAACATGGAGCTGCGCCTGTCCCGCCACCTGGCGGACAAGCGGATCTTCCCGGCCGTGGACGTCAACGAGTCCGGTACCCGCCGGGAGGAGAACCTGCTCTCCCCGGACGAGGTCAAGATCATGTGGCGCCTGCGCCGCGTGCTGGCCGGGCTGGATCAGCAGCAGGCCCTGGAGGTGCTCACCTCCAAGCTGCGCGACACGCCCACCAACGTGCAGTTCCTCATGCAGGTGCAGAAGACCACGCTGGGCTCCAAGTCCGACGACTAGCACCACCCGATGACGCCGGCGCCGCATCCCGTCCCCTTCCGCGCGGACGAGATCGCGGCGTCGGCGTCCTCGCGTCCGCAGAGCGCAGCCTTCGGGCGCGGAGCCGACCGAGCCCCTGCCGGGTTCATCCGGTGCGATACTGGACCCGCCCGACGACCCACCCCCCGATCCGTCCGAGGAAGCCATGTTCGAATCCATCCAGACCCTGCTCGATGAGCACCAGCAGCTGCAGCGCCAGCTGGCCGATCCGGCCGTGCACGCGGATCAGGCCAAGGCGCGCAAGCTGGGACGGCGCTACGCCGAGCTGAACGGGATCGTCGAGGCCCACCGCCGGGTGCAGGGCCTGGAGGAGGACATCGAGGCCGCCCGGGAGATGGCCCAGGAGGACGCGGAGATGGCCGCGGAGCTCAAGGAGCTGGAGGCGCGGCTGCCCGAGGCTCAGGAGCGCCTGCGCCGCCTGCTGATCCCCCGGGACCCCGACGACGGGCGCGACGTCATCCTCGAGGTCAAGGGCGGGGAGGGCGGGGCCGAGGCCGCGCTGTTCGCCGCCGACCTGCTGCGCATGTACGCCCGCTACGCCGAGTCCAAGGGGTGGAAAACGGAGATCATCTCCGCCAACGAGTCCGACCTGGGCGGGTACAAGGACGTGCAGATGGCCGTCAAGGGCCGCTCCAGCGATCCGGCCGAGGGCGTGTGGGCGCACCTGAAGTACGAGGGCGGGGTGCACCGCGTGCAGCGAGTGCCCGTCACCGAGTCCCAGGGCCGCATCCACACCTCGGCCGCCGGGGTCCTGGTGTTCCCCGAGGTGGATGAGCCCGAGGAGATCGAGATCCACCAGAACGACCTGAAGATCGACGTCTACCGATCCTCCGGGCCCGGCGGGCAGTCCGTGAACACCACGGACTCCGCCGTGCGCATCACCCACCTGCCCACCGGGATCGTCGTGGCGATGCAGAACGAGAAGTCCCAGCTGCAGAACCGGGAGGCGGCCATGCGCGTGCTGCGCGCCCGGCTGCTGGCCTGGCAGCAGGAGCAGCTGGACGCCGAGGCCTCCGAGCACCGCCGCTCCCAAGTCAAGACCATGGACCGCTCGGAGCGGATCCGCACCTACAACTTCCCGGAGAACCGGATCGCGGACCACCGCACCGGGTACAAGGCCTACAACCTGGACACGGTGATGAACGGGGAGCTGGAGCCGGTCATCCAGTCCGCGATCCAGATGGACGAGGAGCACCGGCTGGCGGCCCTGGGCCACGAGGACTGATCCCGTGGGCCCCGAGCATCCGCACCCCGAGGCCGCCCCCGGGGTCGACGCCGCACCGGCGAGCCCGGACCCGGAGGCGGCCTCGGGGTGCGGATGCTCGGGAGATCGGAAGAGCACACGTCTGAACTCCAGTCA